>Ga0233403_10000497_pt1 | contig 18566 bp, 16 predicted proteins | sample Na_oxic_1_MG_FD_179866 | JGI IMG/M metagenome (GOLD analysis project Ga0233403, IMG submission 179866) | Seawater microbial communities from Saanich Inlet, British Columbia, Canada - Na_oxic_1_MG | ecosystem: Environmental > Aquatic > Marine > Inlet | place: Canada: British Columbia | collected...
GAGAAATATACTTAAACTTATTCATCATTTTTCTTCGCGGTTATTTGAGTGAATGAAATATGGGTAAATTTTAAGAATGTGATTATAATATACCTGATAACTTTTGCCAAGGTACTTATCAAAATTTGAAAGTGCTTGTCATTTCGAGCCTCGCTGTGAAATCTGGTTTTTGGTTTGTTGAGATTTCACAGCGAAGCTCGAAATGATAGCTTTTAAGAAGTGTTGTGCGTAACATGAGTTAAGTAAAAAAATAAAGATGAACTCACAACCTACCGTATTATTTGTTGAAGATGACGTTGTTACCACCGCAATATATCAAGAATGGCTAATCAAAGAGCCAATAGAAATTACCATAGTAGGTACCGGGACTGCTGCTTTAGCCTATCTCAATCAAACCACTCCAAATGTCATTTTGCTGGATTTAGGATTGCCTGATATGAATGGTATGGAAATTCTAAAATCTGTCAGGCAACAAAAAATCCATACCGCAGTTCTTATTATTACCGCACAAAATGCGGTTGAAGTCATTGTTGAAGCGATGCGTGAAGGGGCCGTCGATTTTCTGGAAAAACCCTTTACTCAAGAACAACTTATCGTAAAATTACATCATGCACTACAGGATCACCAATTACATCAATCCGTTGAATCTTGTGAAAAACGATTAAAACGTCAAAAATATCATAATATGATCGGTGCCTGTTCACAGATGGAAACCGTTTATCAAATTATTGATAATGTGGCACCGAGTAGAGCCACGGTATTGATTATGGGAGAAAGCGGCACCGGTAAAGAACTTTGTGCAGAGGCGATTCATCTGGAAAGTGAACGTCAAGATAAACCTTTTATTGCGATCAATTGTGGAGCCATTCAAAAAGATTTGGTAGAAAGTGAACTATTTGGACATTTGAAAGGGGCCTTTACTGGGGCCATGAATGATAGACAAGGGGCCGCAGCCAGGGCCGATGAAGGCACACTCTTTTTAGATGAAATTGGAGAAATGCCCTTAGATTTACAAACCCGATTATTGCGTTTGATGCAAATGGGTACTTTTAAACCAGTGGGTAGCGATCACGAGGAATCCGTCGATATCCGTTTTATTTGTGCCACAAATCGGGATTTAATTGCTGAAGTCTTAGCGGGGCAATTTCGTGAGGACCTTTTTTACCGTATCAATGTGGTCCCAATGACACTACCCCCTTTACGTCAACGCGAATTTGATATTTTATTACTTGCTCGGATATTTCTTTACCAGTATGTTCAATTGGAGAAAAAAAACTTTCAAAGGTTTTCTCCCGAAATAGAAAATATTTTTTTACATTATGAATGGCCCGGTAATGTACGGCAATTACAAAATATTATTCACAGTTTAGTGTTATTAAATAAGGGCTCAATTGTAACTGCTAACATGTTGCCAGAAAAGTTGTTGCACATTCGCTCTGGAAAACGAACTCAAAAAATAGCCAAGTCTACTCAAAAAACCACAGCCATTGTTGACTTCCCTCCAATTCTTACCCTCAAGCAAGCCGAAAAACAAGCGATTGAAAGTGCTATGGCATTTTGTGATGGTGAAATTTTAAAAGCGGCTAAATATTTAGAAGTGGCTCAATCAACCCTTTACCGTAAATTGAAGCAACATAAAATTTCCTACAAACGCACGTCATCATAATTTTTTAATAAATAACTCATGTTACGCACGGTGCTTCAGAAATTACCGCCGTGCCTGTCGTTTCTCGCTTCGCTCGAAATGACAAGGATTTTCAATTTTTAAGAAACGATATGCGTAACATAAGTAAATAATATTTATGATAGCACTTAAATTTATTTCGCTTTTTGCGAAAAAATTTGCATTTTGCAACACAATTTTCTCAAAATTGAGAAAATTGTCGCGTTTTATTCCGTTTTATTCAAGGACCATATTATGCTATTTTTAACTTAATTATTTGATTATTATAAAATTAATTTATAATTATTCCATGTTGGTCCCTTTTTTGTATATTAACAGTTCAAACAATATAATTTTACTAATAATTTTACTAGCCATGTTTTTAAGAATTTTACGGTTATCTGAATTTTTTATAGATACATAATTAAAGATTTAAGTTTTAGGTTATCCTTAACTTAATAATTTTTGATAACAACACAACTCCAAAAGGAAAAATATGCAATTCAAAAAACTCACAATCGGTATTGTTTGTGGTTTAGGTTTAACCATTACGCCAATGGTAAGCCAAGCTGAAATCATTACTTTAGGCGATGGTTCACAATATGATATTAGCCTTCAAAGCCATGTCGGTAATGCCTGGACTTATTCCGTCAGTGAAGTCTCTGGTAAAAGCCTAAGCCATTGGAATTTGGGCATAAAAGCTTGTATGGATAAAGGTGCAGTTGTTAGCACTTCCCCAACGGGTGATGTAAAAGATGGTAGTACGGACTTTGAAGGCATGAAGTGGGATGTTGATGAATCTTTCACAAGCGGTACATTTTCCATTACATTGGATGCGGATTATCCCGAAACGACTATTTTAGCCCAAGCCAAAGCCGGAAAACCGGGTAACGAAAGAACAGGCAATGTGAGCGGTCCAGATTGTAGTGGAACACCTGTAACCGTTGACAAATGTGACTATATTTACGCTGTAGATGATCAAGGCTTAAATAACTCGCAACTACTGCGATATACAGAGCAAAGCGGTATAGAAACATTAGGGCAATCACTGGGAAAACTTGACATTGAAGCCTTAGATATTTCTCCAGAGCAAGTGCTTTTTGGTGCCTCCGGGGATGACACCAAGCAACCAGGTTACCTCTACACCATTGATATGACTAATGGTAGCATCTTATCTGAAGGAGCAACCGGTTGTAATGAGCTCGATGGTATTTCTTTCAATCCCGCCGACGGTAGCTTGTGGGGATGGGATCAAGGACTAGGGTTAGTTCAAATCATTGATGGGGCTTGCTCAACCTCAGTTGTTCCTAATAAGAATGGGTATGAAGTTGAGGATTTAACTTGGGACAATGCCGGCAAGACCCTCTACTTTGCCTATAACAATCATGGCAATACTGATCCTGATGCGGGTAATGATAGAAGAACCACGCATCGTATCGGCCAATATAGTGACGGTTCAGTAAATTGGAATGTTTGCGAGATTGAAGCACCCGAAATTGAAGCCCTCGAAATGCTGAATGATGACACGTTATTGGTTGGTTATCACGATAATGATCGTCAATTTACCAGACAGGTTGATTTAGAGACTTGTACGATAGTTGGTGAAGGAGAAACAAGCGCCTATGATATTGAAGGGCTTGCTGTTTGTTTGCCAGAAGTAGCATCATGTCCTTCCATAGCAGGAACTTGGACGATAGGTCTGGACGTGAATTGTGATGATCGTACCGATGTTAGGAGGACAAATACTTATAGCGAGGACTTTACCTGGAACGTCGCTGGTTTCCCCAATGGTGGCCCATGGTCCCAAGAGGGTTGTAATATAGAAATGGAAGATACGTTTTTCAATCCTTCACTCATCTGGAATGGCACGATGGGAGAGGATGGTAGTTTGTCCGGCACTTACAGTGGTGCGTTTAATGGATGTTGGACAGCAACCCGTGCTTCCGGGGCTTCTGATGGTATTGCCAGTGCCTCTGGCGGTCCTGGAGATAGTTTCTACAGCGAATAGCCAACGTAGGATGGGTAACAAGCGTATTATGGGTAGAGTTTTGCTACATACACCCATCATTACCCCTAAATTTTTAAAGCCCCCTGTCGAGAGACTTGGGGCTTTTTTTAATATAGCCAATGCAAAATAAATAGAGTCTAATTTTGAGGCATGTTATACATTTATTATCAGATTTTCGTTATTTTTTAGAGGAACAAATTTGCAAACAATCACTTTAAAAATTGATGACAGCATAAACGAAAAGTTTTTTTGGTTATTAAATCACTTTTCAAAAAACGAAATTAAAATTTTAGAACAATCTGAATATATGAGTGATGATGATTATTTAAGAAAAATTGACGGTATGGTACAAAGTATCAAAGAAGCCAGAAATGAGCCAATTGAAAGAGGTGTCACGTTAGACAAATTGGAGTGGTAATGTATGACAAGTGTAACGATAAAAACAGCCGGTACCAAACTTCCTCATCTCATCAACGAAGTAGTCGACTCTCATCATCCGATTTTAATTACCGGAGAACGTGTCAACGCAGTTCTTATTTCTGAAGAAGATTGGGCTGCCATTCAAGAAACGTTGTATTTATTATCTATACCTGGCATGCGTGAGTCGATTAAAGAAGGTTTGCAAACGCCCATTAGTGAATGTTCAAAGGAATTAACGTGGTGAGTTGGCAAATTGTATTTACTAAACAAGCTCAAAAAGATGCGAAAAAACTAGCTGAATGTCACTTGCGCGAAAAAGCCTCCGCATTATTGGACATTTTAAGAAAAAACCCTTTTCAAAATCCACCACCTTATGAAAAATTAGTGGGAGATTTAGAAGGTGCCTATTCAAGACGAATTAATATACAGCATCGTTTAGTTTATCAAGTGCTTATTGATGCCAAAATCGTCAAAGTCATAAGGATGTGGTCGCATTATGGATAACAATATATAGTTTTTTAGAAATTATTTTAAAGAAAAAACATAGAGCGTTTCAAAATCTCAAAGCTTTCATTCTTATGTTGGAACTACCAAAAATCGAAAATGTTAACTGTTAGGAGTGTAATTAATTATATGGAAAACATCCTCATTGATAAATGTACATTTTATGATGTCAGCAGCGATAATCTCATCTTAAAACGTTTTTTTGATATAACCGTTTCAGCAATTGCTCTCCTCATCTTAAGTCCAGTATTTTTGATAGTCGCATTATTAATTCTTCTTGACTCAAAGGGCCCCTCTTTTTTTCTCAAACCAGAATTAGAAAACAAGGCTAAATCTTTAAAATGTGGAAATTCCGTTCAATGTATGTTGACGCAGAAGCACGTAAAGCCGCATTAATCGAAATGATGGAAGGGAATGTACGGTTTAAGATGAAAACCGATCCACGAGTCACACGAGTTGGACGTTGGATTCGCAAATTTTCTATTGATGAACTCCCACAACTGTGGAATGTTTTTATTGGAGATATGTCTCTGTGGGCCCCCGTCCTCCTCTACCGAGTGAAGTTGAACAATATACCCCTTATCAATCTCTGCGTTTAGCGGTAGTGCCGGGCATCACTTGCTTATGGCAAGTTTCCGGACGTTCTGATATTCCTTTTGAGACACAAGTAGATATGGACGTAGAATATATAGAAAATCAATCGTTTGGGTATGATATGCTCCTCTTAATCAAAACCGTACCAGCCGTACTCAAAGCACAAGGGGCTTATTAAGGAACGAGGATTTAATAATTCATATTACGCACTAAATTTCTCAGGGTGTCATTTCGAGCTTCGCTGTGAAATCTCTCTTTAACTTTAAGAGGTTTCTCGTTTCGTTCGAAATGACAAGCCAGGTGAAAAAAGTTAAATTTTTGGAATTTCAGTTAAAACCTAAAACTTGAACATCGAGTTGAAGCATTGTGCGTAACATGAGCTGATAAGGAACAAAAATGAAATAACTTCACCTTTTAACCTCTCTTCCTTGCGGAGAAATATGAGAGAGGGCCCCATAAAACTCCAAGTTATTTCATTTTCATTCCTAACTGATAACTGATAACTGATAACTGATAACTGATAACTGATAACTGATAACTATCACAGTTTTTTCACAAATACCTTAGAATTACGTTGATAGCGAGTGTAGGTCGGGTTAGCGAAGCGTAACCCGACTCTCACAGTTTTTTCACAAATACCTTAGAATTACGTTGGTAGTTATACAAGGATAGCCGAGAAAGTGGTAGAGATTCTAAATTTGTTACCATAAACCCTCTTTCTTGAAACCAATGAGCAGTATGCGTTGTCAATACAAAAATACTCTCAATGCCAGACTGACGAGCTTTATGCTCTAAAAAAGCCAATAACGCATCGCCTCGATTTGTGCCACGATAATCGTCATGTACCACTAAACAAGCCAATTCTGCCATACCTTCCGTGACAAAAGAATAAAGGGCCGCACAAGCAACAATCATCCCATCACGTTCTTGTACCGTAAAATAATTAATTTCCGTCTCCAATTTTTCACGGGAACGACGCACCAAAATGCCCGCCTCTTCCAACGGTGTCATCAGCTCAAGCAAACCACCAATATCCTCTATAGTCGCTTTACGGATATTCTCATAAGGATCGGTACTAATAAGTGTACCAATACCATCACGAGTAAATAATTCCAGTAATAAAGCCCCTTCTACGTGCCGAGAAACCAGATGTACCCGTTGCACCCCTTTTTCACAAGCCTGCACCGCATTTTTTAACGTTTTTTGACAACGAATATCAGGTTCAGCTTCTAGCCAATGTTGTGCTTCATGTACCGTTAATTGTCGGACTAATTGCCTATTATGATCCAAAAAACCGTCTTTCTCAATCAGACAAATCCATTTAGTCGCTGATAAGGCAATCGCCACCGCCATCGCAACATCTTCAGTCAACAAATTAAAAGTTTCTCCGGTTGGGGAATACCCGAGGGGAGAAATGAGTACAATATTGCCTTCATCCAAGTGGCGAGTAATCGTTGTCGTATCAACGCGACGGACTTCGCCAGTATAACAATAATCTACCCCATTTCGTATACCCACCGGGCGAGCCGTAATAAAATTCCCTGACACGGTGCGAATATGAATTGTTTCAGTTGGTGAATTACTTAAACCGGTTGATAAGAGACTTTCAATCTCCGTCCGAACTAGACCACAAGCGGCTTTAACACTTTGAAGCGCAATTTTATCAGTAATCCGTGTGCCATCCTGATAGTGTGATTGATGCTGTTGTGCTTGCAAATATTGTTCAATTTGAGGGCGAATACCATGAACTAAAACTAGACGAATACCTAAACTATTTAATAAGGCAATATCGTGAATTAGATAGGAAAAATGGGGACTTTGTAATACTTCTCCCCCGAAACAAATCACAAACGTACGTCCACGATGAGCATGAATATAAGGAGAAGCATTACGAAACCAATTCACATAATGCTTTAAATCATTAGACTCAAACATCAAAATACCTGAAAATTTGTGCTTTGCTACTTATAATTATGATAGTTCAAAAATTTACAAATATTATATCGCAATCTTCTCGTTTTATATAAATAACTCATGTTACGCATTCTTCTTCTGGATGTATTTTTTAGAACCACGATATCTCCCTCCCCCTTCGACAAGCTCAGGGACCACCTAACCCCGCTGGGAGGGGGGACCGTCCAGTGCCATTTTTCTATTGGTTAGCTATAACAAGATAGAGAAAATCAACAGTCAAATATATTGTTTTTAAAACTATTTAATGACTCTCGTTTTAGCTAAAGATAGCAAAATGGCACGGCGCTCCCAGCGGGAGGGGGTTAGGTGGTCCCTGAGCTTGTCGAAGGGGGAGGGAGAAATTGGGAACAAAAAAATACATCAAGAAGAAGAATGCGTAACATGAGTAAATCAACAAACGTTAGAATTATCCATTCATCATTTTACAATTTATCATTCATTACAATCAACAACAACGATTTCAACTCGACGATCAAGAGTATCCATTACATCATTCGAGCCAATACCGCTGAGATTTTCACTATTTCCTTTACCAAGCACTTTTGACTGAAAAGTGATTGAAGGAGAATGAGTAATCATTATTTGTTGAACCGCTTTAGCACGTAATAAAGATAATTTTTGAGCATCATTTCGTTTTTCGTTTTTACCACGATGTCCAACAATTTGAAAACAACTCTTACGGTTTTGAAAATATTTAGCGATTTCGCGCAACCAAAATGAATATTCTGTTCTTAATGCTTGATCATTCACAAATTCTGTTGAACCGACTTCAAAGAGGAATCTAAAATTTAACTGATTATTTTCTTTCAAGCTGATGGCTAATAACTGTGCAAACGCTTGTTCAGCATCAGATTGATGTTTTAACTTCATTTGAGTTTGGTATAAACCCGCATAAGTTTTCGCTAATTGTCCATCCTCACGTGTAGCTGCTGATTTAAAGAAAGGTAATGCTTCTTCATACGCGTTATTTCCATAAAGGGTTTCTGCTTTAGCTAATAATGTCTTGGTATCAAGAGAGGCATAAGGTTCATCATCAGTTGGCTTAGTTTGAGCGAGTACCCGATCATCGAGCGTTGTAGTATCTACCATTTCATCCTGATAAACAGGACTATCTTGATACGTTGGCGATTGAGTTTGAGATTTTTGAGAATCTATTTTTGGTGCTGGTTTTTTGGGTGGCGCACATGAAACCAGCAATATCATACTCACCATCAACAATAAAGTCAGTTTCATGAAATTTTTAATGTCATACATAAGTGAATAATTCCTATTAAGTTAACTGATGTTACACACACAGCTTCTATGGGCCAAAATAAATTTTGATTCCAAACTATACTGAGCGTACTTCAAATCAGTGAAAATTTTGAATCAAGAAAAATCCGATTTCTTGAAGAAATCGGATTTCTTCGACATTTTAGATTTTCACAAAATTCAAAGGCGAACAGTATAATTGCGGAATCCCAAATTTATTTTGGGTGCCAAAAAGCGCAATTAACGACATTGAGTTCGTAAAAAATTCATTTGTCCTGATGTTAAAGGTTTAACGCCCATTGATAATTGTTTAAGCAATTCAGAACAATTGCACCCTTGACAAGAACTTCTTACAGCCGGTGGAGGAGAAGGGGCTGGTCTAGGTTTTGATGCTTGTCTGGGACTAGCCTTTCTTACCGGTCTTGATTTTGGTGCTGATCTTGATGCTGGTCTTGATTTTGGCTTTGGTCTTGATTTTGGCTTTGGTCTTGATTTTGGCTTTGGTCTTGGTCTTGGTCTTGATTTTGGCTTTGGTTTAAGTGCTGCATTTAAACGTTGTTTTAGTCGGGCTAAAACTGGTGATTTGGAATTCACTCTTTCCAAACCGGCGATATAGGCTCTTGCTTGCCTTAGTTTGTTTTGTCGTAAGGCACTTTCTACCCAAACTTGATAACGGGATTCCATCGCTTTTAAACCATTTATCGCATCACGATTACCCGGTTCGCGTTTTAGAACATTTTGATAACAAACAAGTGCAGTGCCAGGCTTGCCAGTCGTCAGACGGTTAGCCCGAAAATGTGTTTTACACTCTTGTAGAAGCTTTGCTACTTGATCTTTTCTACTAGAAACAGAAGAAGATGTGGTACTACTTGCTCTTGGTTGAGAAGTAATTGGCTCTGGTTGAGAAATACTAGGTCTTGGTTGAGAAATACTAGGTCTCGAACTTGGCTCTTGTTGAGCCGGAGAAGTGCTTGATGGTTGATCATACCAAGGTATAGATTGAGATTGAACCTGAGCTACTTGAGGGGTAGAATAAGTATAGGTCGTTTTTTCTTCAGGTGTCGTCCCAAGAATTTGCTTCAATCGAATTTTGGTGGTCGGATTAATGTTGCTTTCACCTTCACTCTCTTTAAGACTCATTAGTGCTAACACCTCTTGGAGGTGATATTCAATTAAATTATTTTGAACCAGTGGTTGAGTCAAAACTTCTTGTTGTAATGTGGGATCGGCATTTTTCAATTGATCTAGCCGGTTAAAAATTTGTTCTTTATCTGAACTGCTGAGATCAGCAATGATACTTTTAACTTGCCGATGAAGGATCAAGTTTTCTTGAATGGCATCCCGCTCAGGAGAAGGAGATGGCAGCACATTTTTCCAATCTTGTAGCACTTTTTCAGCATGTTCATAATTTTTTTCAGCTAAAGCACCTTCAATTTCCTCAGTATACATTGCCGTGAGATTTGGATCACCGGGCAAATTATGTTCAATACCAACCCGCTCAATTTTTTGCCGCGCTTCTGCCATACAATATGTTCTGTCAAGCAATGGGGCTAAATCTTGATCATAACATTCCATGTATTGTTGAGTTAACTCAGCTAATCGATACTGTTTTTGTGTTTGGACTTCCTCCACTTTTTGAGCTATTTCTTCAGAAGAAGGATATTTCTTTTGAAACGCGTCTAACAATAAAAGGGCTTGATTGAAATTATCGGCGGCGAGTTCCGCTTCTATTTGCTGATAAATATGTATTTTCAATGTGCTGTAAACTTGTGGCTCTGCTAAAATATTCGTTTCGATCGCTTCATCATAAGTTTCTAATTGAGTTAACACCGGACGCTCTGCATGTTGGATATAAAAATGCACTAATCCGTTTTTGACCTGTTCCCCTTCAAGAATGACTTTTTGGTTTTTAACCTCTTGTTGTTCAAAAATTTCAATAGCAACCTTATCTCCTTCTATTATACCAGTCTGGAGCTGTTGATGATCTTGCCACTTTTGTAAGTGTTCCACCGTAAAAATAACACCTATTGTGATGGCTGATAAAACCAAGACAAAAATACCCATTAAAATCAGAGGAAATTTTTTAGTTGTTTTCATATCACTTTCTTCGCTACTATGCTTGTGGGCGTGATTAGGTACCTTAGTACTTTTCTTGGGTTGTGCTAAGAATTCTTGAGCGCGTAGCCCGGCATTTTTTTTCGCACGCATTTGAGCTTGGTTACGCCTCCAAGCATTTTTTTTTGCCAAAAACCAAGCGTAACTATAAGGCAAAATCAATTTAAAGCTGGCATCATAAGCAGCCCGCTTTTGTGGTTCTTTGAGTACTTCATAAGCTTCATTGATTTCTTTAAATCGATTTTCAGAATGAGCTTCTTTACTGATATCAGGATGAAATTGATGGGCGAGCCGGTGATAAGATTGCTTAATATCCTCTTGGCTGGCTTTGGACGATACACCCATTATTTTATAATAATTTTGAAAATTCATGATAGATATTAAAATTTATTGGAGCCAAAATCATAAGATTTTTTAAGTGAATTTTAAAAAAAAGAATATACCAAGGGTACGAGATCAAAATTTATTTTGGATGATGAGAAATGGTAGATTTTTTTCAGAAATTGCCTTAGATGAATTATTCATGTTAGGGACACAGCAGAAAATCACTTACGCGCTATTAACAAATGTTATTTCTTAAAGAAATAGTATTTGTAGGAATTTCAGGTCAATCACTTGTCTTTAAATGTACAGGAATCGCAATTGATTCCAAGTTTACCGGTAATGGAAAGTATTTTTTCATTTAAATATCAATAAATTATAAATTTCAGCACCATCTGTTCGCTCGGTATGGGTTTGTGCTAATAAACTTAACTGTTTTGTCATTCCGTTTAAGCGAGAAATCTGTGTTCGTGTTGAGTATAATACTATAAAAAATGATGATATATTATGTACCAAATTGAGTTCTACTTTGTCAGATTTATTTTAATTCTCACGCAAAGCCGCTTCGAACAAAGTGGTTCAATTGTTTAGAATTTTGCTCGAAGTGTCGTTGTGTGAAAATTCGCTTTGGACTCCAAATTGAACCATCCAGAAATGTTCAATTTGTAATGATATTCAGTATAACTCTGTTTATGACAAAAAAAACACTTTTTTAATTGCATTCTTCTTCAGAAAGATAGGGATTGATTAAAAAATAATTACATGTTAAAAACTTATTAATTGAATATCATAACAAATATTTTATGTCATCATTAATTTTTAATGAATTTGATTTATAGCAATTCCCGATTAAATAAAGTACAATTAATCTAGTTTAAATTATTCATAATTAAATAAAAAATGCTATAACGCTGTAACGCGTTAAACGCAAAAACGCTATAATAAATAATTTTTTATTTTTGATGCACAAAGGTTGATTATTATGCGTCATTTTCTATACTTAACTATTTTATGGTTAGTCAGTATAAAAACAGTATATGCCCTAACAGTAGGATTACCTGCACCGCCTTTTACATTGCCAGATACCGGTGGAGAAATGATTAGTTTATCTGATTTTAGGGGTAAACATATTGTATTAGAATGGTTTAATCCTGATTGTGTACGTGTTCAGCAACATTATCAGCGACAAACCATGCGTCAATTGGCATTAAAGTATACCGGCAAAGAAGTGATATGGTTAGCAATTAATAGCACACATTACATGACTTTTGAAGATAATGTGAGATGGAAAGATGTTCATTGGTTGCATTATCGTCTGCTTGGCGATTTTAAAGGTGAAGTGGGTAGACGTTATCAAGCCGAAAAAACACCACAAATATATATTATTAATCCAAAAGGTATTTTAATATATAAAGGGGCTATTGATAGTGATTCGATAGGCGAAAAACTTAAGCCTTTTAACTATGTAGAAGCCGCTTTGATAGAATCATTAGCTGGTAAAGCAGTCAGCATACCAGAAACCCAACCTTATGGATGTTTAGTCAAGTACATTTATCAAAATGTAAATAGCGAATGAGGAATAAGGAATGGTGAATGACATAGAAATAACCATTTAAGGCGATTTCCAGAAATAAATATACTGGGGAGTCGTTGCCTGAGCTTGTCGAAGGCAGTGGTATAATTTTTCTTAGAAATCACTTAAGGTAGTTATTTTAACTCAATTTTCAGTTAAGAATTGCTACAATCATTCATCATTCACCATTCATTTTTCTCCGAAGACAAATTATGAAAGCACGTATCAAATGGATCGAAAATGTTTGTCTGATGGCTGAGGCAGATAGTGGACATGCGGTAGTAATAGATGGTGCCCCCAATATTGGTGGACGTAATTTAGGTGTGCGTCCTATGGAATTGATATTAATGGGATTGGGTGGTTGTACAGCAATGGATGTTTTAAGCATTTTAAAAAAACAACGGCAACACATCACCGATTGCGTAATAGAAGTCCAAGCTAATCGGTGCGATGAAATACCGAAAGTTTTTACCGATATTCATCTTCATTATAAAGTAAGCGGTTATCATTTAAAAGAAAGTCATGTAAAACGAGCGGTTGACTTATCAGCAGAAAAATATTGCTCCGTTTCAGCCATGTTAGGTAAGGCGGCTAAAATAACGCATGATTATGAAATTATAGAAAAAAACGATATACCTGCGACAACATAAAATCCAAAATAAATTTTGGAATCCAACATGGAGAAAGGAGTCCAAAATTTATTTTGGACAAAAATTCGTTATTTTGTGCTTGACAACCTTATGTAAAATATTCATAATACGCGCCTCATTAATTCATATCGGCTATGTAGCTCAGCTGGTTAGAGCGCGGCACTCATAATGCTGAGGTCAGTGGTTCAAGTCCACTCATAGCCACCATATTTCTATATTCTTTCCCCAAAAAACCTCTCAAATAAACACCTTTCATCATGTCCACAAAACCGGCTCCCACCTTGGGAATCCGCCATATTGCATTAAATGTTATTCATTTAAAAGCCTGTCAACATTTTTATCAAGAATTGCTTGGGATGACAATTGAATGGCAGCCGGATGAAGATAATATTTATCTCACATCAGGCCATGATAATTTGGCCCTACACCAAAGTAAAGAAAGCATAAATGGGCCCCAACACTTAGATCATATTGGTTTTATTATATCATCACCAACAGAAGTGGATAATTGGTACGCCTTTTTACAAAAAAACGGTGTCACTATGAAAACAGTAGCACGTCTTCATCGTGATGGTGCCTATAGCTTTTATTGCCAAGACCCAGATGGCAATACCATACAATTTATTTATCACCCCCCCTTAATTAAATAATAGCCTTTTGAAACATATAGCGAGCCAAGGACTCCAATACCCTCTTACTCGTGATAAAAGGAAATCAATTATTCTAATATAATTGGTAGAAGGTAGTGCATTAATACAAGCGCACAAATTTGTAATATAAACGCAACTAATCATTGATAATTGATAATTGATAATTGATAATTGAATAGAAGGTATGATGTGAGTGAGCAAAACCTCTAAAAAACTCAAGCTTAAATTGCAAGGTTTTAATAACCTTACCAAAACTTTAAGCTTCAATATTTACGATATTTGTTATGCCAAAACCAATGAACAGCGTAAAGGTTATATTGAATATATTGATGAAGTTTATAATGCAGAACGATTGACACAAATTTTAACCAATGTCGCTGATATCATTGGTGCTAATATCCTCAATGTGGCCCGCCAAGATTATGATCCCCAAGGCGCAAGCGTTACCATGCTGATTTGTGAAGAGCATAATATTTCACAACCTTTATCTAATGAACAAACCCCCGGTCCTTTAGCGGATGCTGTGGTTGCACATCTTGATAAAAGCCATCTCACCGTACATACTTATCCTGAAAGCCATCCTGATAATGGTATCAGTACCTTTCGTGTCGATATTGATGTATCCACCTGTGGTTTAATTTCTCCCCTCAAAGCCTTAAACTATCTAATACATTGTTTTGATTCAGATATTGTGATTATGGATTATCGAGTACGTGGCTTTACTCGTGATACCAGTGGACGTAAACATTATATTGACCATAAAATTAACTCCATTCAAAATTATCTTTCCAAAGAAACTAAAGCACGCTATCAAATGATAGATGTGAATGTGTATCAAGAAAACATTTTTCACACCAAGATGATGCTCAAAGAATCTGATCTTGATGATTATCTATTTGATATACAAGTCTCCGATTTATCTCCACAAGAGCAGAATAATATATCAAGACACTTGCGCCGCGAAATGATGGAAATTTTTTATTCAGAAAATATTCCAAAGATTTAGCAAATAATGAATGGTAAATGGTGAATGACAGATAGAGTAGACTGGTCCATAAATAATTGGTAATGAGTAAAAATAATTATTTAACGACATAAAATCTTTTAAAATCTTTATCTTCTGATAACTATTCAATACTTTCAAAAAAATTAAGTATTTCTGTTATTTCAGCTTGAACTTAGAAATCGACTCGTGCAATAACGATTTTCGCCAAGCTTCAAATAACAATAATGTGGTTATTCATTCACTGTTTATCATTCATAATTCCTTCCCCCCTACTCACTCCCCCTACCTCTGTTCCCTTATCTGCTATTTTGCCCGTTATTTTCCACATATAAAAATTAGGATATAATGAATTCTTCATAAACAATTAAGTCGTTTTCAAAATTAATTTGTTATTTCCAAAGCTAAAGCAAAATATGAAGTTGGAGTCCAAAGCTTTAGCTTTGTTTTTTTTAAGTAACAACTTCGTTTTGAAAACGACTTAAATTTTAGGAGAAACTGGCACTATGCCTAAAAATGCTTTTTATGCCCAATCTGGTGGAGTCACCGCCGTTATTAATGCAACCGCTTGTGGATTGATTGAAACCGCACGTCAACATCCAGACAAAATCGGTAAAGTTTATGCCGGACGTAACGGTATCATCGGCGCATTGACAGAAGATTTAATTGATACTAGCCAAGAATCCGCCGAAGCGATTGCCGCACTGCGTCATACTCCCGCTGGGGCATTTGGCTCTTGTCGTTTTAAACTCAAAGGGTTAGAAGAAAGTAGGGCCGAATATGAACGCTTAATCGAAGTTTTTAAGGCCCATGACATTGGCTACTTTTTCTATAACGGCGGTGGCGATTCTCAAGACACCTCCCATAAAATCTCGCAAATTGGCGAAAAAATGGGTTATCCCATCACTTGTGTTGGTGTACCTAAAACGGTAGATAATGATTTACCCATTACCGATAACTGCCCCGGTTTTGGCTCAGTCGCTAAATATGTCGCTGTTTCTATTCGTGAAGCCAGTTTTGATGTGGCCTCAATGTCCAAAACTTCCACCAAGATTTTTGTGATGGAAGTGATGGGACGACATGCCGGTTGGATTGCCGCCGCTGGTGGAATCGCTCATGAAAAAGAAGGCGATGCTCCACATATCATTTTATTCCCAGAAATCACTTTTGACGAAGAGAAATTCCTCGCCAAAGTTGATGCAACCGTTAAAAAATACGGCTATTGTTCGGTTGTCGTCTCCGAAGGCGTGAAAAATAAAGAAGGCACCTTTTTAGCCGAAGCCGGCACCCGTGATGCGTTTGGACATGCTCAACTCGGTGGCGTTGCACCCGTTGTTGCCCAATTAATTAAAGACAAACTCGGTTATAAATACCATTGGGCCGTTGCCGATTATCTCCAACGATCCGCCCGTCATATTGCCTCGAAAACCGATGTAGAACAAGCCTACGCACTTGGCAAAGCCGCCGTCGAATTGGCCATCCAAGGTAAAAATGCGGTGATGCCAACCGTAGTCCGTACCTCCAACAATCCTTACACCTGGGAAATTGGCTCCGCTAACTTAGCCGATGTTGCTAACGTTGAAAAAATGATGCCCCTTGACTTTATCACTGAAGATGGCTTTTGGATTACCGAAAAATGCCGTGAATACTTGCAACCACTGATTTTAGGCGAAGATTATCCGCCCTACAAAGACGGTTTACCCCAATATGTCGTTCTGAAAAACATCGGCGTACCTAAGAAACTGTCAACCACCTATACTCTGAAATAACTTTTTTCTGGTTCCAACGCTCCAGCGTTAGAACCAGCTAACGTAGGGTGGGCAACGTCTTTTTGTTGCCCACCATTTGAAACTACGCTTACACAAAGCATAGCGAAGAAAGCCATCCTACCTACCTATCTACCTCCTGCGACATTCCCACGTTACTCCGCTTAAAAATTTGAATGACAATAACCCAATCCAATGAAACAAAAATTAATCAATCCTTTTGTAGCAGCCGCTAAAATTGAATTAGGCGGACCTTTTGTGGGGCGTAAAGACGATTTTGAATATATCGTCTCACAAATGACCGGTGTGCAACCGACAAGTATTAATATTGTTGGCGACAAGCGATTAGGAAAAAGTTGTTTGTTATATCGTTTTGCCCAGATTTGGGAAACTTTAGTGCCAGAGCCCAGCAAATATGTGGTGATTTATCTCTCTTGTGATAATGTGCTTGAAACGCGTGAAAATAGTTTTTATCAGCATGTTGCAGCAAAATTATGCGTGAGTAGCTATGTGAGTCAAGATTCTCAACTCTATCAAGCCATGCAAGTAACTGAATGGAATCGTGAAAATTTTAATCAAGCAATAAAAAAATGGCAAAATTTGGGCGTATTACCAGTATTATGTTTAGATGATTTTGAACGCTTGTTAGAAAATAAAAGTGAATTTGATAACGGCTTTTATAATAACTTGCGTAATTTGATGAGTGAAAGTCAATTCATGTTAGTGATTGCGACACTTAAAAAGCTTAAAGTCTATAAGGAAAAGTATAAATTAACTTCAAGGTTCTTTGATGTGGGCCATGTAAGATATTTAGAGCCATTCAATCAAGCCGAGGTAGATGAATTACTTGATACCCGCGATAGTTCCGAAAAAATTGCTTTATCCGTTGCTGAACAACACTTGGCACGCCGTTGGGGTAATAAGCATCCTTATTTGCTACAATTAGCTTGTTTTTATTTGTTTAAAGCCAAACAACTGGGGAAAGACCGCGATTGGGCCCATAAAGAATATCAACGGCAAGCGGAAAATGTTCCCACGCGTAAAGACAAATTGTTTGATTGGTTAGTTCAGAAAACCCAAAAATTACCATATTTTGGGCGTTATTTAAGCGCATCCATTATTTGGATTGGAAATATGCTCACCCATCTTGGTGCAATCTTTCTTCTGATCGCGATTATCCTATTTATTCTTAACTATATTAGCTGGGATAGCCTAAAAGACATGTTGGTGCCTTCTTGGCTAAAAACAGATTGATTATAGTATTTTTCGATTTAGTAAAAGATAACCACTCCTTAACCCTAGGATGTTGATTAGGAGCTTTTCTGGAGACACAAAAACCGCACCTATCCAAAGTCTATCTACCGAGAAAAACACCATGTGGAATTACACCAAAGAATGCTTACAAATCTTATATTGGACTTTTTTCAAACCCTATACTTATCGGCGCTATTTACGAGACATTAACCCAACGCTAGATATTAACACGAGCCCCTTTAAAGAACGAGCTCATTTTGCCAACAATCCCCAGTTAAAACGTTACGCTAGCCAAGTGGCGTGGATTAACCTGTTCACCCCTTTTGTCATCACGGTTCTAGTGGCGAGTCCTTATTCTATATATAGTGAAGAACCGTTTTTATGGTCTCAAAGTTTGCTGTTTTTATGTGGCTGGAGTTTGGGAGTTTTACTCGCAACTAAATCCTCTGATAAACTGCAAGACTGGTTAGGGACAGCTTTTTTTTATTTAGGCATTGTAATATTACTCTGGTTTTCAGAATTATTACCAAAAGCAATCACTATGTTACCCAATGGAGAAATATGGGTCATTCAAATTACTGAATTTGTTAAAAACCTTATAGAAAACATAAGAGACATCTTTCTATTTGTATTTGTATTTGGCGTGGCATTCGGCGTGGCATTCGGCGTGGCATTCGGCGTGGCATTGGGCGTAGCATTGGGCGTGGCAGTCGGTGTGGGATTGGGCGTGGCATTGGGCGTGGCAGTCGGAGTGGCATTGGGCATGGCAGTTGGTGTGGTATACGACATGGCAGTTGGCGTGGCAGTGGGCGTGGCATTG
>Ga0233403_10000498_pt1 | contig 18545 bp, 16 predicted proteins | sample Na_oxic_1_MG_FD_179866 | JGI IMG/M metagenome (GOLD analysis project Ga0233403, IMG submission 179866) | Seawater microbial communities from Saanich Inlet, British Columbia, Canada - Na_oxic_1_MG | ecosystem: Environmental > Aquatic > Marine > Inlet | place: Canada: British Columbia | collected...
GTATTCCCCAAATCGCCTTAAAAACGGTATTTGAACCTTTTTATCGTTTGGAAACTTCCCGCAGTCGTGCAACCGGCGGCACCGGCTTAGGATTGAGCATCGCCAGAAATATTGCTCGCGCTCACGGTGGAGACATTATTTTGCGTAATCGTGCCAGTGGTGGACTAGAGGCAATTATTAGTTTGCCATATATCAAAACCAGTCGATGATCACAAAAAACCGGAGTGTTACTAGAAAAATTCAAAATGAGTAAGGACTTATCGGCTCGCCAAAATGGGACGCTGGCGCGTCCCGAATCGGTTCCCACGCCGGCGCGTGGGAACCAGAAATAAGGCTATTTATGTTTTACCCCAGGTTAGGAATTTTCAAAGTTGTACCAACCCCAAAGGGGTTAAACATGAATAGCCACCAATGAAATCGGTGGAATATGAATAAGGGTGAATATTGACTCCTTACGGATTAAATGCCCCTAAATATTTTAATTATAGAGAGGCTAAAAAAGCTTTAAAAAAAGAAAACAATCCCCAAATACCATCAAAGAAAGATTGGTGGGCCTTTAAAAAAGCCCATGCTACGTGAATCGACCAACTATTCATGAGATTTATGACAGATTAAAAGATATTTATGACCCTTCAGAACGTTTAGAATCGGCAATATTGATGGGTGGAAAAATTCAATGGATTCAGAAAGTATTGAACGCTTGAATGAATCTTGTGAAGCACTTTGCTTTGAAGCCGGATACCGGCTAACTTATGAGAAATATAACAAATGATTGAAAATGTGATTGATCAACTTAAACAAATTATCGCTGATGAGCTGGATGTTAACCTCAAGCAAGAGGAAATTGATGCCGATGTTTCTTTATTTGAAGAGGGGCTTGGACTTGATTCTGTTGTTATTATGGAATTTATCAGCTTAATCGAAGCCCAGTTTGGTTTTCAGTTTTCAGATGACGAATTAACTATGGAGCCGTTTAAAGACCTCAGAACATTGGCGGGCTTTATTTCCACAAAGCATGCACAACAATAGGATATTTTCCATGAACACCGCCCACTCACAAACGGCTAGAAAGGGATTTATCACTAATTTGGAATCCTCCAGAAGGGGGTTTATTACCAACTATCCAAATTTTCAGCATTGGAAAAAGGCAACGGCTGAGGAAATATTGACTCACAAGCCACTCAATATTTACGTACACATTCCTTTTTGTGCCCAACAGTGCGCTTATTGTTACTACCGGACAGTAACCGGGAGCCGAAAGTCTGAGATTGATAGATATGTCAATGCCCTTTGTCGGGAAATTGAAATTGCGACTCCGCGTTTTAATTTAAAAGAAAGATCGGTTATATCGGTTTATTTTGGGGGGGGTACACCAACGCTTATTGGTGGAGATAACTTATCTAAAATCATTGAGACCCTTCATAACAATCTAAACATTGTTGACAATTATGAATTTACCGTCGAAGGTGAGCCGGTTACACTTGTACCAAAGAAAGCCGATGTCCTCAAAAAAATTGGGGTAAACCGTATCAGTCTTGGTGTCCAATCGCTTTGTGATGATGTCATTAAACTGTCCAATCGGCAGGACACCGAAAAAAAGGTTGTGAAAGCCATTGAGATTGCTAAGAGTACCGGTGCAATTGTTAATATCGATCTAATGAGCGGGCTTGCCGGTGAAACGCCGGAAACCTGGGCATATACGATAAAACAAGCCCTTGATATAGATGTGGAAAGCATAACCGTCTATAAAACCGAACTTTATGCCAACACACAGTATTTCAAAGATGTTCGCAACAACAAGCTTGAATTACCATCAGATGAGCAAGAGCTTGAATTTATGCGCCATGCTCTGGAACAATTTGAACACGCCCAATATTTGCCATGGTGCTTTTTTACGGTTACCAAAGAGGGAAAATATAAACACGTACACGCACCCAGCATTTGGCAGGGAGACGATTTTTTCCCTTATGGTACCTCAGCATTTGGTCGTCTTGGTAGTTGGTTGTTTCAAAATACCAATGAGGTGGAAAAATATATCTCGCTTGTGGAAGCGGGCGACAGTCCGATTCGTCGTGGCCACCATTTGACCAGTTTGGATGAAATGGTACGGGATGTGGTGTTAGAAATGAAATTGATCCGTCTGGATTTGCAAAAGTTTGAAAGGAAGTATGGTTTTAAGTTGGATTCATTTTGTGGCTCGACCATGAAACAGCTTGAGTCAGACGGTTTTATTTCTTTCTCAGAAGATGAAATTAAACTGACCTCAAAAGGCATTCTTCATGGAGACTACGTTGGGAAAAGTCTGGGTAAGTCTTTGATAGAGAGGTAGCAGATAGAGCTATCAGGCGGGTCAGGTTTTTAGGCCAAAAGATTTAGGGACTTTTGATAAATAAATTATCCCAAAGTCTTTTGAAAATGTTTGGAATTTTCATTATATAATTAATTAAGCGTTCACAATTAATTTTTTATTAACGGTGAATTGTGAATTGCTAACAACTAATTTATTTTTTCATTAACCATTCACAATTTTTTGGGGATAAGTTAATCTTTGGAACTCCCTTATCTGAAGAACTATACCTAAAAATATTGCTCTTGTTAATGGCACTCTTCAAAAGTAGTGAGGCAAAAGTTTCTTTGAAACTTTTGCCTCGAAAACAGTTTGTGTGCTAAATATTGTTGGTGGTTTCAAAATGGACAAATTCCCTAAATATCAAAAAATACTTGATATTTTTGATAAAGCCCACACATAATCAATACCTTCGCCAATATCAAAATTCGTTGTTTCGGGAATGAGGTACGATTTCCCGAAACCTATATAGCATAATAGTTTAGGGAAATCCGCTCCGCTCCGCTCCATTCCCGAAACAAATATCCAATTGGCGATGGTATTGATAATAGCTTGCATTATTTTATAGCTGTATATTTAGCAACTGTTAATTATTTTTGAGTATGAAGGTGCTTTGTTAATGGCAGATTTATTTGCAGCACAAAATTTATGTTAATATCTTATACTCACAAATTTATTTTTTTTCATGTAGCCAAAGTTGCCGGGCTAAGTATCAGAAATGCCCTAAAAGACTTTTGCAAGGAGCCGGAAAAGTTTAAAGTCCGGCGTCCTCCCAAAACCTTAAAAGGCAAACCCAATCCGTTCTACGAAATGTGGGATGCTTTTATGACTCATGTAAAAGCTAAGGATGCCAAAAAGGAATTGCCACAAAAAATCTATAACAATTTTTACAAGTTTGCTTTCGTCAGAAATCCGTGGGACTGGCAAGTTTCTATGTATCACTTTATTCTCAAAGAAACCGGGCATGTTAACCATGATATCGTTAAATCAATGGCGGGATTTGAGGAGTATTTGACGTGGGTAATCAATACTAAAAAAAGTCCTTATGCTAAAGGTGCTACCCAATTTCAAAAGGATATGGTGATTGATCCGGAAGGAAAAATAATTGTTGACTTTGTGGGCAGATATGAAAATTTGAGCCAAGATTTTCAGCAGGTTTGCCGAATTATCAACGTTGATATTTCTCTACCTTCCATAAATAGGACCGTGCATAGAGACTACAAGTCGTATTATAATGATAAAACGAAACAGATGGTCGAGGAACATTTCAAAGAAGATATTGAACTGTTTGGTTATACGTTTGATAGTTACTCTCAATGATGTGGGACAAATACTTTAAGAATAGGCTATGCCAACCAAAGAAATCACCAATGCGCTTAGAACAGATTTGCACGACTCATTGAAAGACAGCCAAATCGATCCATCTAAGCTAAGTCCTTTTCAACAAATTTTATTGATAGCTGATGGTACCTTAACAAATCTATTGGAAGCTTTTTTAAATGAACCTATCGGCGTGGTTAAATTGTCTGAGGAAATTGTTTCAATTGAAGCAGATATTCTACCTTTAGAAATCAAAGCCGGTACTGAAGTGTTGGAAAGACAAATATTGCTTTGCGGTAAAACGAGCCGGCGTAATTGGCTTTACGCTGACTCCATCATTGTTCTTGAACGGGTGGAGGAAAGGTTTAGAGAAAAACTCATTAAATCTCACACGCCCATTGGGAAACTTTGGGTGGAACATAAAACGGAAACGTTTAAAGAAATCGTCACTTATGCCCGGGAACAAGCCGGAGATTTGTCCGACTATTTTGATATTAAAAGAGAAGACAAACTGCTCTCTCGTACTTATCGCGTTTTTTCTCATCAAAAGCCCGTCATGATGATTACAGAGAAATTTCCAGAGAGCTACTTTGTTTAAGTGCCTAAGTACTGAACCATAAATTTTCAGGTATTATGGATTTTGGATTTTTTGTAGGATGGACAAAGTCTTTGCCATCTCGGTGGGCAACAAAAAGACGTTGCCCACCCTACAAAATACCTGAAAACTTGTGCTTCGGTACTTAAACAACAAGTACATCATTTTCGTTTGAATACTTTGGATCTAGCTTTTGATTCATTTTTTCTTAAACAGGAGTTGCTACTTAATGAAGTTTATTGGTCAATTTACCAACAACTCGACCGGTTCACAGACAAATGTGCTGACAGATGGACAATTGACATGTACTTACATGGATATTCCAGAAATATTTGCACAAATTCAAATTTTTTTGGCTGCAAAGGAGATTAACATTGAAGATTGCTTGGCTTTGGAATGTGATAATTCCGTGCCCAGTGCATTAGTCTTATTATATTTGTTGGAGGAAGGTTATAGTTTCCTGCTCCTACCCAAGGCATCTCAAGGGGCTGACGCTAGGCCATTTCTCCCCAAATTTTGCCGCTATAAGATTGAAACGGTTAATGACAATGGGAAAACCGCTCAATTAAATCCCGAACGGTTTTTGCACATTATCAAAAACGAAAAATGGATTGGCAAACGCGAGATAGCCACTCAAAAACTTTATCTACGAACATCAGGGAGTACGGGTTTCCCTAAAATGGCAGTACATTCTCACAAAAATTTGCAACAAAATGTACTCAATTGTGTGCAAAGATTGCACCTTACCAGCGATGATCGGGTGGCAATCCCAGTGCCACTTTTTCACATGTATGGTTTAGGTGCTGCATTTTTGCCAGCTATGGCGGCTGGTGCTTCCATTGACTTACAAAAAGGAGCTAATATACTACGGTATTTACAACGGGAAAAAGCCTTTAACCCCAATGTAGTTTTTATGACCCCAGTTTTTGCTGAAACTTTATTGAAAGGGCGCAGGTCGTCACGTCCATACCGATTAACCGTCACTGCTGGTGATCGTATAAGGGGAAATACCTTTGCAAAATATGAATCTATGTTTGGCTGTCTGGTGCAGTTGTACGGTAGCACAGAAATGGGGGCAATAGCAGCATCTAGTCCAGATACTCCTAGTGAAATTCGCACTCAAACGGTAGGTAAACCCATGCAAAATGTGCAAATGCGCTTGCAAAAAAGGGTAGAAACCTCCACTGATGCCAATCAAGATATTGGCGAACTTTGGTGTCAGCATCAATATGGTTTTGATGGATACGTTAATGAAAATGGCGAATCAGTGAATTTGGGACAAGAATATCAGGATGGTTGGCTTCGTACTAAGGATTTTGGACGTATTGGGAAAGATGGCAATATAGAAGTATTAGGAAGATGTGATCATAGTGTTAATCGTAATGGTTTATTAGTTTTCTTTGCCGATGTAGAGAAAGCCATTGAGACAATTGAAAGCATAGATTCCGCCGTCGTTATCTCCAACGGAGAAAGTCAACGAGGGAAAAAATTAATAGTTTATTGTGTTCCCGTAACAAAACAGAAAATAACTGAAGTAGATATAAGAAAGGCTTGCTTCGATATATTACCACAGCGAGCGATTCCAGATGCTATTTTTATTGTCGATTCTTTGCCACAATTACCCAATGGTAAGGTTGACAGACAAAAACTGATTAAGATGGTTGATGAGGGGTAATTAAAAGGGGATATATTTTGGAATTAGAAACCTTTTTGCGTCATAAAAAAGCACACTATGAGATTCAACGTGTAGCCATTAACCGGAAGGAACAACAAAAAATCTGGTTAACTGGGCTTAATAAGCTTTATGCAGAAATTAATGGTTGGCTAAGTGTACCAATTCAAGAACAAATAGTTATCGTGAGTTATAAAGAAACCACATTGGTAGAAGATTTTGTGAATCCTCACTTGGTAAATAACTTAAGCATTAATGTTGGTACAGAATCGGTTATCTTAAAACCTATGGGCATGAATGTTTTATGTGCAGCTGGGCGTGTTGATATAGTTGGGGAAGAGGGAATTATTATGTTAGTGTTGCTAAAACAAAAAAATGAGGAATATCAATGGCATATTGTCATCAGAACAACAGTTGCTAAAGCAATCCAGAAAAAATTTGATGGATACATTAAAGTTGACAGACAAAAACTTATTAATATGGTTGATGAGGAGTAAGGATAATAACATGATTCTCGAAATATTGGCTTTAGGTAGCATTCTATACATTGGCTTTAAAGAATTGAAACATGCTTTTCAGAAAGACAAATCATCTCTATCTAGTAAAACCAAAATCCGTATTGAAACTCAAAGCGTAATGGAGGATCGATTAACACAACTTTTTGATGCGAATACGCCGTCAGATGACAATAAAAAAATAAAACCGTATGAAAAAAAAAGCAAGCGTGAAATGGTGTCTGCTTCGATAGCACTCGTACTTTCTACGGCGGGATTTTTTTATCGTCCCCTTGCTCCCCTCAGTCTTCCTTTCATTTTCTATGCAGGTAAGGATGTTTATAAAAAAGCTTTCCTGTTGTTAAAACAAGGCAAAGTAAACGTTAATACTCTAATGACTATCATCATTGTAGGTATTATCATGATGGGTCGTTTTTTTATTGCCAGCTTAATTGCTTTTTTGATTGGACTGGCTTTGCGGGTTACCGCCAGAATGGCTCAAACCTCTAAAAAGCAACTGTTTAAGGTCTTTGAGCATCATATTTATTTTGTTTGGATTCTGGTTAATGGCGTTGAAGTCAGAATTCCATTTAACGATTTACAGAGTGGTGATGTTGTGGTCGTTCATGCTGGTGAGATTATTCCGGCGGATGGTACGGTTGTCAAAGGCATGGCAAGTGTCGATCAACATATTTTAACCGGCGAGGCAAGACCCCTAGAAAGAGGCTCTAGTGATGAAGTGTTTGCTTCAACGGTCATTTTATCCGGAAAAATTTACGTCAAAGTGGAAAAAACCGGTGAAGAAAGTACGGTCGCCAAAATCACCCACATCCTAAACCATACGGTTGATTTTAAATCAACCACGCAATTGCGAGCCGAAACCTTCTCTGAGCATTTGGTTAAGCCAGCACTGGTAGCTGGTAGTTTTGCATTACCAATGTTGGGTTTTAGTAGTGCGTTAGCCATTTTAAATGCACACCCCAAAAACAAGATAATGATCCTTGCTCCGCTGAGTATTATGAACCATCTCAACTTGGCATCCAAACAAGGCATTCTTATTAAGGATGGGCGTTCTTTAGAATTACTAAGTCAAGTGGATACCATCGTTTTTGATAAAACCGGTACTTTGACGGAGGAACAACCTCATGTCGGCTCTATTCATTGTTGTTCTCATTATAGTGAAAATGATATCCTCGTCTATGCTGCTGCCGAGTATAAACAGAGTCACCCTCTTGCTAAAGCTATCCTGCAAGAAGCTGAAAATCGTCAATTAAGTGTACCCCCTATAGATGACAGTGAATATAAAATAGGTTATGGACTCATCGTTGACGTAGCGGGCCAAACCATCCATGTAGGTAGTGATCGCTTTATGAAAGTGGTCGGTATGACTATTTCCGTTAGTCTTAAACAGCAACAACAACTTTGTCATGATGAAGGCTATACCTTAATCATGGTTGCAGTTGATAAGCAGGTCGTTGGCGCGATTGAGTTGTTACCTACGGTACGCCCAGAAGCAAAAGCGGTTATCAGCCGTTTAAAACAACGCCAGCATATCAAAACAACGTATATTATCTCTGGTGATCATGAGACACCAACCCGAAAATTAGCCCAAGAACTGGGTATAGATCACTATTTTGCCGAAACATTGCCGGAAAATAAGGCTGAGATTATTGAGCAATTGCAACAACAAGGTCATTTTATTTGTTATATAGGTGATGGAATCAATGATTCGATTGCTCTCAAGAAATCGCAAGTTTCTGTGTCTTTGCGTGGTGCTTCCACTATTGCCACCGACACCGCGCAAATTGTTTTAATGGATAAAGGCTTAAATCATCTCAGTTTACTTTTCGAGCTTGCTGATGATTTCAATACTAATATGAATACAACGTTTGCTATTTTGCTGACTCCAGCTATTCTTGGCGTAAGCGGGGTTTTTTTATTCGGATTTAGTATTGTCTACACGGTTGCCTTAAATATGACGGGGTTAGCTTTCGGCTTGGGCAATACGATGTTACCATTGTTAAAACCGCCTAAAAAGCAATTGCATTCAGAAACATCAAAATAAATAGCCGGTCAACTTTAAAGAGCCAATAGGGGAACTTATGTTTCGTACCTCTTCTTTTAGATATAAAGACAAAAGTTAATAACTATGCTAAAAACACCAAACGATGAATTAGATTTAAAAACAGAAGCCATTTTAGAACCCACAATCCAATTTCACAATCCCCTGTCTAAAAATTTAGCAGAACCAAAAGCTATTTTTTTAACCGGTGCCACCGGTTTTTTAGGTGCTTATTTATTGGACGAACTTCTTCACAAAACCACGGCAGACATTTATTGTCTAGTTCGCTGTCATCATTTTGAGGAAGATAAACAGCGTTTACAAAGCCATCTGCAATTTTATTCTCTGTGGAAGGAAGCATTCAGTTCACGCATAATTCCCATCGTTGGAGATTTGTCTAAACGCCAATTCGATCTTTCTGAAGCACAATTTAGTGAGTTAGCCGGTAAAATTGATATTATTTATCACAATGGCGCGCAGATTAGTTATATTCGTCCTTATTCAGCGTTGAAAACGATTAATGTTCTGGGAACGATTGAAGTTCTTAGATTGGCAGGTTTCATCCAAACGAAACCGCTTCATTTCATTTCCACATTGGCTGTTTTTCTGAGCAAAATTTATGCACCGACTGACCAAATTTTGGAAACCGATGTGCCGGAATTGACTTCCAATATGAAAGGGGGTTATAAACAAAGTAAATTGGTTGCCGAAAAATTATTGATGGCAGCACAGGAACGGGGACTACCTACCAATATCTACCGTCCAGTAAGAATTATGGGGGATGCAAACACCGGCGTTATTGGTAATCTGAGTGATTCCTTGTGCAGTCTAATAAAAGGCTGTATCCAAATCGAAAAGTTTCCAACTTTAGATATACCAATCACCGTGGTTCCAGTCGATTACGTCAGTCAAGCAGTTATTCATTTATCGCGACAAGAAAAGTTATTAGGAAAGGCATTTCACTTATTCAATCCTCATCTGATTTCGTGGCAAACGCTTTTTAATAAAGTTCGTTCTTTGGGTTATTCTCTGGAAGAGGTGAGTTATGACGATTGGTTAGCCGAACTCAAAAATCAGGCATCCCAATATCCAGAAGATAAGTTATACCCATTTTTATTGCTTTTTCTACGTTCCCCAAATAATTTAATGGCAAAAAAACCGTTGTTTGATGCTCACCGCACATTTGAAGAATTAGCCAATGCCTCAATTGTTTGTCCCAAGGTAGATACAGAATTACTTCCGACTTATTTGGGCTATTTCCAAAAAATCGGTTATATACCACCTCCACATTTGACGAATAGTACTTGATACTGTTCCATTTGGAAAATAACTTATGGCAAACATTTCCTATCAACCACCTCATCGTCCTTTACGGTTTCGCTTAATTAACGGGATAGGCCCTAAGCTTAGACTCAACCGTTTGCCATGGCTATCTTTAACTGAAGAGTCTCTTTTGGCAGAAGCACAACGTTTAAGCGGATTGTCAGATTGGGGAGATGAAGGTTTTCTGGTTCCGTTACGAATATTTCTTGAATCTTTAAAGACAGAAGCTTATCTCAACTTTGTTGGTCATTATTTTTTCAGGCAAGATTGCATTCGCCTGTTAATCAATCGATTACGGCTTCAGAATGATTTTAAACACCACAGTGAAATTTTCCAAGTGCCTATTCGACGACCTTTGTTTGTGGTGGGATTGTTCCGGAGTGGGACGACATTTCTTCATAATCTATTGTCTCAGGATCCCTCAAGTCGATGGCTACATCTAGCGGAAGCATTGAGTCCGTCACCGTCGCCCACCCAAAAGACCTGGGAAAACGACCTACGTCTTAAAACGGCTGCAAAATGGGTAAAATTTCAGAAATCATTGGCTTCAAACGTTTTCACCGCACATCACATCAATGCTAATAGACCCGCAGAATGCAGCAGACTATTTGAACATGGGTTTATAGGACACTTATTTGATTTTCGGGCTAATGTGAACACTTATTCAGAATGGCTTCAGGAGCAAGACTTGGTTGGTTCATATCAATACTACCGACAACAGTTACAGTACTTAGGATGGCACTGGCCTGGGGACCATTGGGTTCTCAAAGCACCGGCCCATTTATATGCCTTAGATGCTCTATTAACGGTTTTTCCTGATGCTTGCATCATTCATCTCCATCGTGATCCTATTGAAGTCTTACCTTCATGTTGTAGTTTGTCTGCTATAGATCGTAATCGGTTCACAGACCATCAGAGTTTTACTGCAATAGGGGATTATTGGCAGAACACTTTGACAAAAGCGGTTGAGCGTGCCATGCAAGTGCGTGCAAAGGCCGCCGCCGAAAGATTTTACGATGTGAACTATATTGAACTGATACAAGAACCAATGAAAATAGTACGTCAAATCTATGAATATTTTGGCTATCAGTTCAATAATGCAGTAGAAGAAAATATCAAGAGGTGGATTAGCGAAAATCCTCAGCATAAATACGGTATCCATCGCTATTCTCTGGAACAATTCGGATTGGATTCAAAGGAAATCCGCCAAAAATTTGCCAGTTATTGCCAGAGATTTAATCTACAGCTGTGATACACTTTGTAAATATATTGAAATTTATTTCATTTTAAATTAAAGTTTATAAGGTGTTTAGGTAAAATTAACTATTATGTAGTTTATTTAATACCTTCGCCAAATAAGTTTGAACAAGATTTTTGATTGGCGAAGGTATTGTTAGTTGGTTAATTTTTTTAATATTTATCTTGATTTTACATAAGCTAACACGTTATTAAATAAAGAGATTATATCATCGTTATGAAAACTGAACACTTATTGGATGTACGTTTCCTAGAATTTTGTGAGTCACCGATGCGAATTCTAAATGAAGCGGAAACGTTACCGGATGGACATTATCTTCATGTTTTGCATCGTATGGAAGACAAAGTATTATATGAAATTCTGAAAATCGGAGGTTTTAGTTGGCACACATGCTATGGTGATACAGATCTTCCGGTAGAATTATTTATCTGGCAAACCAATGACACAGCAGCACGGGATGGTCTAATTGCCGATTTTGGGAAGGTAATACCTGAAGATGTCGGGGCAATACCAGATATGCTAACCACTACTAGTGGAAGAATGGCTAAGGATGGGGAAGACGATGTACCAGAAACAGTGAAAGCTGCAAAATTAAAAACTCCGATAGTCCAAGTGAGTGGGCTATCGGAAATGCAAGTGCGGGAGTTACAAAAACAAACGGCACTAATGCTGGAAGTGTCTATCGTATTCTGCGATAAATTGAAAAATGGAGCAGAAGGACCAAAAATGGTGGTGATTCCGGCCGGAAAATTTCGCATGCGCGATATTACTGGTAATGGATATAGCATTGAACAACCGGCTCATGAAGCGATAATTGAAAAACCATTTGCAATTGGTGTGTATCCGGTGACGGTGGGTGAATTTATGTATTTTACGGAAACTACGCAATATAAAACCCAAGCTGAAGTGGGGGATGGTTTTAAATGGCAGTGGAAAAAATGGAAATATGCAAATGAAACTACTTGGCGCAACCCTTGTTTTATCCAAAATTCACGGCATCCGGTAACGGTCATAAGCAAAAGAGATGCTAATGCTTATTGCGAATGGTTGAGTACACAGACTGCCCATGAATATCGTTTGGCTACCGGAACTGAATGGGAATACGCTTGCCGGGCTGGTAGTGAGGAAGATTGGTGTTTTGGTAATGACGAAAATAGACTAAAGGATTACGCGTGGTATAGTGAAAATTCCAGAGGCAGCACTCATCCAGTAGGAGAAAAAAAGCCCAATGCGTTTGGTTTGTATGATTTTCATGGAAATGTGTGGGAATGGACCGCTTCAGGATATGAATATAAGGGGCAAGAGATTCATAATACCTACACTGTGCGTGGCGGTTCGTGGGACAACGGCCCATACCACTTACGTTCTACAGCCATTTGTCTTAGAGGAACAATGAGCTGCAACCCTCGCATAGGTTTTCGTCTTGTTAGGGTTTTTTGATACTTTGAAAAAAGTAGTCAATTTTAGTCACTACTATTTATTCATACCACCTTCAAGTGAGGCAACCATAAAGGATTGCCCCTAAGAAAATAATCAATGTTGTATGGGCAATCCTTTGTGGTTGCCCTTTTTAAATAGTATGAGGATTTCCGTTTTTCTGCACTAAGTGATGGACTCAAGGACGTTTCTTAGTATCACACTCCCCTTCAATCACACTCACCTCAGACGTGGTTGAAACAATTTGGGTCAATTTGAATCCAGCCACTTCAAACAGCTTGTGAAACTCGTCTTTGGTACGCACTCGCCCTGCTGAAAACACCACCAACATATTTAGGTCCTGAATCTTACCTGCCAAGCAAGTGTTGGGGGAGGCAATCCTTTCGATGATTAACAACCGTCCTCCTCTTAGCATGGCTTGACGGCAGTTTCGTAGCACTTTAATTGCACTTTGATCATCCCAGTTTTGGAGAACTTGCTTGAGCATATAAGCATCCGCTTCTACTGGCACTGACTCGAAAAAATTCCCGGACACCAGTTCGCAACGATCCTGCACGCCGGCCTTTTTGAGTACATTCAGGGCCCTTTCAATCACCGCTGGCTGTTCAAAAAGTATCCCTTTCAAAGCCGGATGATGTTGAAGAATATCAACCAGAAGACTCCCATCACCACCGCCCACATCTGCTAACTTTTCTAGGGAAGAAAAATCATAAGCAGCCAGCACAGCGGAATTACGCATTACCGATAACTCGACCATAGCTCGATCAAAGTTTTCAGCTAGGGCGGGATGTTGTTTGTGGTACTGAAAACAATTCATGCCGTGCGTATATGTAAAGGCACTTTTCCCGGTGCGTAGGCTATATAGCACGTTTTCCCAACATGCATAATTCTGTTCTGCCAGCAACAGGATGAAATTCCTTAGAGACTCTGGCCCATCGTCTTGTAAAAATGCTGAAAGCGGAGTGAGCTGAAAACATTTGGGTTGTGTTTCCGAGAAAACATCTAGGTGAGCTAAAACCTGCAAGAAGCGATAAAGGGAGTCGCTGTGCGTATTCGTTACGGCAGCCAAATCGTCACAGTGTTTTGGCCCTTCCTTAAGGAGGTCAGCAATCCCTAATTTGGTAACAGCAAAGAGACATTGCGAAATCATGAATCCCCTCGACAACTGTATTATTGTTTCCCGGGGGGAAAGCTGCTCATTAGGTTCGCTCTGGTTTAGTTTGTTCATGGGTATAGTCCTATCCGAATAAAACTTTAAAATCAAGCAAAGCATATATATTGATCCTGAAGAAATGCTATCTTTAGGAATATTTTAAAGCTTAGCTAAAATGTTTACAATTGGCTCCAAGTCAGGTAAGAAGGTAGCGATCTCTTTTGTAAATAGGGATAGACTTATTATGTTTCAACCCCCTATTCAAAAATTATTTTTGCAGCTAAACGTGTGCTCCATCATTTCAGGTGCCCCTATTTCAAAAACATCTCACGTTTCAATGCCCTATTTTTAGAGGGTAAACAAAATTTCAACAAAAAAAGTCATACTCAATCGCATAACCGGGGCGCGTAATCTGAGCATTTTCAAAACCGGTTATCGAACGCACTAATGCCAACTGAATATCAAATGGCAAACTGGTTGAAATACCGTTAGGATAAACCTCTTTAGTTTCCAAGCCCTCTGGCTCCACAAAAATCTGGTGAGATGCTTTATCGGCAAAACGTACTACCTTACTGAAAACTCAGGAAAAGTATGTAAGTCATTGAAGCATCAATTTCTTTGACTAAATGATAATCAGGTATGTATATGTCAATTTCTATTTTAACGATTCTTATCGTCGTTGGCTATCTTGTGATTATCAAGATTGTCAGTTATTTTGCTCATCGTTTAAACACTCAAACGGTTGAAGATTACTTTCTGATGGGGAGAAAAACGAGTACCTTAGTACTTATAGGTACATTCCTTGCCACCGGAGTGAATGGATTAGCATTTACTGCTACTCCCGCTCTTGTCTATGAAGGGGGTATTCTGATTACAATGATGATTGTGATATTAGGAATGGCTAGTTTTCTTCGGTGGTACTTTGCTCCACAAATATGGACTGCTTGCAAACAGAATAATTTTATTACCCAAGCAGAACTGTTTGGCCACTACTATAAGTCCCCTACTCTCTATATTCTGACTGTTATCATTACTGTATTTTCCGTATTTCCATTTTTGATTATCCAGTTTGTTGCTGTAGCAAAAGTATTTTCTGTGGCAACCGGTAATATTGTCACCTTTGAACAATCCGTTTTGTTGCTTGTTTTATTTACTGGGATTTATGTTTTTTTTGGGGGAGCCAGAGCGGTTGTTTGGACTGATGTCGTTCAAGGATTCGTTTTTACCCTGATTTTTATTATAACAGCTTACCTTTTTACCAAATGGGCTGGGGGGCTAAGTTTTGGAATTGAAACTTTAACTAAGGTTATTCCAGATAAATTAGTTTTTAACAGTGAGAACACACCTATTTTTATTGATAGAGTACTTTCTTGGTCATTTGCGTTTTTCCTTTTTCCCCAAATGTTCCAAAGATTAATGATGGGGCGTTCACCCAAAGTGGTACGCAAATCCGTTTTAGGAGCTTTCGTGGTTGGTTTTCCCACTATTTTTATTTCAGGGGCCATAATAGGAATTATGGCAACCGCCACATTGTATGGTCAAATAGAAGATAGAGATCAGTTAGTTGCTGAAATGTTTATCCGGTATTGGCCTTTAGGAGGTTCAATGATTGTTTTGGCAGTGGTTGCTTGTGGAATGAGTACCATTGATAGTATTCTTCTTTCTCTTTCGTCTATTTTTACCCGCGATGTAGTTGAAAAAGTGGTTTCTAAGCCACTCCCAGAAAAAACACTCTATCGACTGGCCCAAACAATCTCTATGATCATACTTGTTGTTGCATCTACTTTGGCATTATCCGAAATTGGCAGAGGTTATATTGCGCCCTTGTTTACTTTTGGTGCTACTTTTGCAACTTTTCTATTATGGCCTTTTTTAGGTATGTTTGTCTGGAAAGGTAGTACAAAACCGGGAGTAATTAGTGCGATTGGTTTTGGCTTCTTCACTTTTTGTCTAATAAATTTTACGGATCATTTTTCAATATCCTCAATTCCTATTGGCAACGCAACAATGGTGTTTTTTGTGAGTCTTTTATCCTTTATTGTCATCAGTTTATTTAGCAAACGATGGACTTAATTTGGTAGGTGATACGGTGGGATTGAAAGGACAAGCCTGAAAAATAAGCCGGGTTTAGCTTCGGCGCATGCTGATGATATAGTTTTTATTATAAGTAATATACATAACTTCGTTGAATAACAAGGCTCCAAAGCGATATTTGTAATATCCACTTTTTAATTGGGATATAGTTACAATACCTTCGCCAATAAAATTTGTTAAAATTTGTTGTTTCGGGAATGAGGTACGATTTCCCGAAACCTATATAAGAGTTTCGGGAAATCCGCTTCGCTCCATTCCCGAAACAAATATCCAATTGGCGATGGTATTGAGTTAATTAGCTAATTCTCTAATGAGAACTTACATTTAAATATAATGGGCTACTCGACAAACTTTATCTTCACTGTAAAATTCGTAGATTCCTAAAGATTTCAGATAAAGAATTTGGCACCCATCCCTATAAAAGTAGTGAACAGTTGTTTCGGGAATGGAGCGGAGCGGATTTCCCGAAACCCACATTTGGCTTTCGTTTCGGGAAAGCAACGAAGTGCAATGAACGAAACAACTGTCAACTACTTTTGAAGGGTGCCAAGAATTTCACTAAAAACCTCGGAGGTTTTCAAAACCTCCGAGGTTTCGCACGAACTATTTTTCTGAACATCTATAGAATCAACACAAGGGCGCAATGATCTGGTGTCATACTAACCGTTTTATATGTGTATGTTGTGCCCCCTTTGGGGATGTTTTAAAGCTTAGCTAAAATATTTACAATTGGCTCCAAGTCAGGTAGGACAGTAGCTATTTCAGTTTCATTTTTCCGCCATTTATCCGGAGACGGTGTTGATAAAGTCATTGCAGAAACCGGTAAGGATTGAGATACTACTTGCTCGATACGTTGATCCCAGGTAAGTCCAGCAAATTGGCTAACTTGACTTATGGTTTCTTTGGGTTTCTGAATGAGATCAGAATAACGCACCAGACACCAAGAAGATTTAGGTAAAGCTTGGAGATCATCCAAAATATAAGAATTAGCGGCCCTCCACTGATACGCCGCGATTTCCACTAATGAACGGTTTTGCAAAGATGACCAGCCTGGAGGTAGGAGAAAACTCCATTCCTTGAAGGGCCAACCAGGTAAATTTCGGTAAGCGATAAAGCGTCGCGAACGCCAGCCTTCCATCATGCTACTAATATTTTCCTTTGGATCACGATAAAGATAGATAAAGAGAGCCTTTGGAAATACGCTGTTCAGAAACGGAATACGCAAGGCATTTTTAGGGGTTTTTTCCATAAACCGTATCTTGTTAGGCCGTTGTTTGACTGGCAGATCAAGATAGGCACGTCCATCCCGATCCTGCAATTCCTGAGCAAATCGCTTTTGCAGGGTTGCTGAAATATGCGGAAGCGCATCTATCTCAATCAAACGATTTGAACTAAAATCGTGAGCGGAAGGATGAAGGCCCTCAATGCCCTCAATAAGTTCGTGGCTTTCCTCCCCAATTGTCCATAAATTTGCAATATGGGACAAAGTGTTAAATAAAAGGGTACTACCAGCTCTTGGTGCAGACACAATAAATAGTGGCCGGTCAAATTTTGGCCCTTGAAAATTTTCCGTCAGAAGTTCAAGTGCCATTAACTTTTGCACCACTTCCGTTAATTCGCCTTTTGTGACTTCTAATTTTGCAGAAAAGCGATGCCACATTTCATCTAAGGTTGATGGTAAACGAAATGACTCTAAAATAGTGAGCAATTTAGGTAACCCTTGCACACGCTGAAAACCGGCTTGATGTTCTACATTATCTACGCATTGATAAAAAGCATTCCAATGAGCTTTGGGCTTGGCTTTTAATCTATTTTTGGTGAGTAAATGTCGGCTCAGTCGTTTTGGTGCCGGTTCCGACATTAATAACATTGAACTGATTACGTCGATGGCGTGCTTACCCTTTCCGTCCGGAGGTAGCCATTTTTTCACTTTAGGAACGATTTGCTCCTTAAAGTATAGGATGTGATCTCTATAGGCTAACTCCCCGGTAGGATGATGTCCAAATTGGGATAAAGTTTTTTCCCATTGGTTTTTAAATACTTCAATCGTTTGAACCAGTGCCAAAAAATCGTGGCTCCGCATTTGAGCATTTTCTGCTTCAAAAAGAATATCAGTTGTCAATTCACTGATTTTTTGAACCGGGCATACTTCAAAGCAATAGGGTTCTAAATCAATTTGACTTTGATTATTTCTGATTCTACCGTTTTCTGTTGATAACGTCATTTTCATATCATATCATATTCGGCTGCAAACCGGTGTAACCAACTTTCGATGGGTGTGATTAAAAGTGCATGGGTGGGAGTCATCCAAAATAAATTTTGGACTCCCAACCGCCCAAAATAAATTTGGGAAGGTTGGATAACGGAGTCCAAAATTTATTTTGGAAGGTTGGATAACGGAGTCCAAAATTTATTTTGGAAACCAAAAATTAGCATTCCATGCACTTTTAATCACACCCCACTCACTCCCTCATGGTCAGCATGGGCTTGCAAACACCATTGCATCCCCCTTTTGTTGCTGAGGTGCAGCTACAAGATGGCAATTGGGTCGTTTTTGAACACGTCCACCTTGCCCAAGAAAATATTGCTACGCCTTGGCGACTATTTATCACCTTAGCAGTGTTGTTGAGCACGGTGCTGAGTTTATCCCGGTTGGCAGTGCGTTGGCTCACGCGCCCTTTAGCGATTTTGGCAGATGCTGCTGAACATTTAGGACGAGATATCCATCATTCTCCGCTAGACGAAAACGGGCCTACAGAAGTAAAACGAGCCGCTCACGCTTTTAACACC
>Ga0233403_10000499_pt1 | contig 18544 bp, 11 predicted proteins | sample Na_oxic_1_MG_FD_179866 | JGI IMG/M metagenome (GOLD analysis project Ga0233403, IMG submission 179866) | Seawater microbial communities from Saanich Inlet, British Columbia, Canada - Na_oxic_1_MG | ecosystem: Environmental > Aquatic > Marine > Inlet | place: Canada: British Columbia | collected...
CTGGTACTGGCAACGGCAACGTGATAACAAGTAACGCTAAAACCATTGAATGTGGCAATAAATGTACTGCCAACTTTGCCCAAAACATGGGAGTTACCTTAATTGCCACCCCCGCCAATGATTCAGCCTTTCTTGAGTGGGGTGGACATTGCAACAATACTGGTGGAGTTACTATGGATGCCGATAAGGAATGCGAGGCTAATTTCATTAAGATACCGACTCCAATTCTCAAAGTAGCTAAGAACGGTACTGGTACCGGTATAGTGAAAAGTATCCCAACCGGGATTGATTGTGGTGAAGATTGCGAAGAAATTTATAAAGGCTTCCAAGCAACTACAGTTACCCTAACCCCTATCGCCGCTAAAGGCTCAATCTTTATTGGCTGGGGAGAAAATTGTCTGGGTGGGCAAGTTATCGTGGATAAAGACAAAGAATGCACCGCGCAATTTGAATCGCATGGTGTGTTGCAATTGGCAATTACATCACCACCGGTAATAGAAACCACCGACGCGCCACCAGCGGAAGCCCCGGCGGATAGCCTCAAACGAGCCGTAGATGAAGAATCCGATGTCATAACCTTTGTAGTCAGTCGCGTACAAGGCAGTCACGGTAAAATATCCGTCAACTATGCGACGGTAGACGGTAGTGCCACAGTTGCGAGTAATGATTACACTCCAACCACCGGCACGTTGACTTGGGAAGCTGGTGACACTGAAGACAAAACCTTTACGATGGTAATCTTAGCCGACAAAGTTAAGGAAGACAATGAAATCCTCAATGTTGTGCTAACGGAGCCTAAGGGTGGTGCCATCCTTGGAACACCTCACCAAGCCGAATTAACGCTCATTGATGTCCCATGGTTTAGCAGCGTCCAATTTGCAATGCCAAGTTATTCAATCGCCGAAGGTAAAACCGCGAACGTGTTAGTTACACGCGGCGGCAGTGAAAAATGGCCTTTGACAATTGAATATAAGATTACTGATGGTACTGCTACGGCTAATAGCGATTATTTTCCGCTAGGGATAATGCAAAGTACTCTAACTTGGGGGGATAATGACAGATTGCATAAGACTATCGACATTAACTTGTTAACAGATAACATTGCCGATGATGGTGAAACTTTCACGGTAACCTTATCCAATCTCGTTGGTGATGCCGAACTTGGGCTTGCGACAGCCACTGTCACAATTACCGATGTACCGCCAGCACCGGCTGAAGTGGAGCCACCAGATGATAGCACTTCGCCACCGGGCACTGGTGATAACCCCCAACCACCACCGGTTGAACCCAAGCCGGGCATTTTCCAATTTACTGCCTCCAGCTACGAAGTAAGTGAGCGTGGTATAAGTGCCATTATTACGGTGTCGCGTACTGAGGGCAGTGATGGTGCCATTACGCTTAATTATGCCACCCAAGATGGTTCGGCTCTCGCCGGGCAAGATTATGAATATGGTACTGGCGAAGTGTATTGGGCAGATGGCGAAACTGGGGAAAAACGCTTTCCCATTTATGTCATTGATGACACTTCTATGGAAGAGCCTGAATATTTTAGCGTGGCTCTCTCAAGTGCGGACACGCCAATTGCTAATGCCCAAGCTGAAGTACACATCCAAGATGACGATCACGCGACTCTACAATTATCTGCAAATTCTTATATAGTCACTGAAAATAGTGCCAAAGCGGATATCACCGTCACTCTCACTCGCGTGGGTGGCAATCAGGGAGAAATTTCGGTGGACTATGAGACAAGCAGCGACTCCGCCACCAACATTGAAGACTATACCCCAACTTCAGGAACCCTAACATGGTATAGTGGAGCTGGCTATGAGCAAACTGTCACCATTCCCATCGCGTTCGATAGGATAGTGGAAGGCAATGAACAGTTGCAATTCAGTTTGTCCAATGCCACCAATGCCATTCTTGGCACCCCAAACCATGCTACTGTCACCATCACGGAAAGTGAAACTAACTGCGAGCTTGGTAAAGCCACCGGTTGTCTTATGATTCCTAGCAAAGATGAACCACCGTTACAAGATATTACGATTGGTGCAAGAGATACGGTGGCAAAGGCTAAACTGGCCGGTAAAAATATCAGTAACGGCTGGGTACAAGATGTCACATTGCTTCATAATGCGGAACTCGACGGCGGAACTGCAAGCGGCAACATCAGTGGTGAGCCGATTACGAGTGATGATTCCCCAATCAATAAGCGTCCTCCGGTTCTGACAAATGTCAAAATAGTGAGCGGAGCCATACTGACAAACGTTGTTGTTGGCAGAGGAACTATCATTGAGGACGATGTTGAGTTTGGAGAAGGAGTGCGTTTTGAAGACAACAGTATGGTGCCCCAAGATAGAGATTTAAGTGATATATTAGGGAAAATGCATACGACTGTCTTGGGTTTAAATGCGGTAAACCTGACTAATGATGTACTACGCAATAGTATCTTTGGAGGAATTTTAGGTAATATCAATGGTTTGTATGAACTGACAAGCTTAGGTTTCACCTTAACCCAAAGCCCGCTGACGGGGATCATAACAGTGGATGTTGGAGATGTACGTTATGCGGCATTTCCGATGTCAGTCTACCAAATTCTCAACTCCCAAAGGGCTCAAAATCAGCCGGAGGGGTTGCACATAGCTGCGGATGACATGCTTACTTTCATTACCTACACTGGGCGGGAAGTGATAATGCAGCCAGTAGTGCAAGCCCCGGATGCTTTAAATGATACCTTACGCAGTCTAGGACTTGGCAAAGCCATCATGTTAGACAATGGTAATATCAGGGTAGCAAACCCGGATGGCTATTATATGGCGCGGGCAAGTTTACACTCTGTAATAATGCCAATGGAAACGCCGTTAGGTATTTCCGTGTTGGAAACGGCGGTATCCTTTGTGTTTGACGATGAAACTGGTGCCCGTCGTCAACAACTGTTCTACCCGGCACCCGCAGAGCCTGATTCTTTGCGTATGCTATCTGCTAATCCATCAAGCATCGTGTTCACACAAGACGGGCAAGTGAAGAATCTGCGAATTAACGACCGCAATTACCGGGGACGCTTGGACTTTGCAGTTACAAATGGCCCAACATCTCGCTCCTCTATGCCATCAGTAGCTGATATTGGTGATGTGAATGGTGATGGTTGTGGAGACTATCGCATAGATTATCTTGATGGGGATAGTCAGATGATGTTTGGTTGTGCGAACTGGTAAAGCTAACTACAAGGATTGTATATTAATACCTTCGCCAATTAGATAGTTGTTTCGTTCATTGCGCGAAGCGGATTTCCCGAAACCTAAATAACATCATGGTTTCGGGAAATCGTACCTCATTCCCGAAACAACAAATTTTGGGATTGGCGAAGGTATTGTATATAATAAAGGATAAAAAGCGTGCCTACAAGGATTGCTTATAATAAAGGATTGAATTTGGTTTGGTAGATTAGCAAAGCTTTGAGAGAACTACACAAAATTGTAGGAGAAATCCGATTTCTTTAAATCGGTTTTCTTGAGAGGGAAATCGGTGGGTTTCGCTATCGCTCTACCCACCCTACGAAAAACTAAACTGGTATAAACCTGACAGGTTTTTGAAACCGGTCAGGTTTTTTTTTTGCGAATTAACTGGCTAACTTTTGTGCGAGTGCCTTTTCAAAATCGGCCAAAGTTTGGACTGTGAAAGCCTTATCTTCGAGCCACTCAAGGCTAGGTAAATCTATAACGGCTTAGCTCCTCAAACGGTTTGGTTATGACACCAAAACGAAAAGTAAGGAGTTTGTACAAAGTTTTTAACAGTTCCAGACGACGACCTTCCTCACGGCCGGTTTGGAACTTTTCCACCAGTAATTCTCGAAGTATAGGTGATTGTTGGACCAATTGCATCTCCCAACTCAACATTTTGTTAATTGACTGAGTATATAAACGTTTCGGACGGGGTTGCAAACCCCGTCCAGCCAAATTTGGTGGATTAGTAGAATCGGTGGGTTTCGCTATCACTCTACCCACCCTACGAAAAACTAAACCGATAGTGGTATAAACCTGACAGGTTTTTGAAACCTATCAGGTTTTTTTTGCGGGACAGGGTTTCAAATCCTTTATTATAAACAATCCTTGTAGTTAGCTTTTTATCCTTTCTTATATGCAATCCTTGTAGTTTCACTACTGCCAAGGACGATGATAAGCCCCTAAAGTTGTCTGGGTGCCTTCTGATACCTTACCCAATTCTGCTAACCAACTAGCTTGAGGTGTATAAGCAGAAGGGTTGTGCTGACAAGCATCAAGGGCGGCTCGCCAAACCCTAGTGACTTGGGCAACATACGTAGGGCTACGTTGGCGCCCCTCAATTTTAATTGCAGCAATACCGGTAGCCTGTAATTGGGGCAACATTTCTAAAGTATTTAAACTAGTGGGTTCTTCAATCGCATAAAAAGTATTTTTACCCACCTGATAACGCCCCTTGCAGAGGGTAGGATAACCGGCACTTTCTCCGGCACCGCGTCGATCAATTAAAACATCGCCTAAACGGGTTTCCAAACCTTGTGGAGTCTCCCGCCATTCTACCGCGTGTGCCGGCGAACAGGCTCCATAAGTATTTGGTGAATCCCCGGTTGCGTAAGAAGACAATATACAACGCCCCTCTACCATCACACACAAACTACCAAAACCGAATAGTTCTACATCTACCGGGCTATTTTCCACTACATGTTGCACCTGAGAGAGCGAAAGCACTCTTGGCAAAACCACGCGCCGAATACCAAAATGCTTATGATAAAAGCGAATAGCCTCATAATTGGTAGCCGAGCCTTGCACAGACAGATGGCGCGGTAAATCCGGCCATTTCAAAGTAGCATAATCCAATACCCCCAAATCAGCCACAATAAGTGCGTCTACTCTCAACTCAGCAGCTTGATCCACTGCCGCCTGCCACCGTGCCCAACCTTTCGGTTGTGGATAAGTATTTATTGCAATGAAGACTCGGGCATTATGTTCATGGGCATATTGAATGCCCCGTTCCATTTTTGCGAGGTTAAAATTTAAGCCAGCAAAGTGTCGCGCATTGGTATCATCACGGAATCCAATATAAACGGCATTAGCACCGTTATCGACTGCGGCTTTCAAAGAAGGTAAATTACCTGCCGGACAAACAAGTTCCATAGCAGTTATCTAATTATAAATGGTGAATTATAAATAGTGAATTATGAATTATGAATGGTGAATAATATTTTGGTGATTAAAGAAATCCGATTTTTTCAAAAAATCGGATTTCTGGTTTTAGCCTAAAAATCTTTTTTTCTCCCACGCCGGCGCGTCACTGCCATATCGTAACGCCTTGGAGTCCAAACCTTTAGATTTGGAAGTAGCCTTGGAGTCCAAACCTTTAGATTTGGAAGTAGCCTTGGAGTCCAAACCTTTAGATTTGGAAGTAGCCTTGGAGTCCAAACCTTTAGATTTGGAAGTAGCCTTGAAGTCCAAACCTTTAGATTTGGAAGTGTAGCCCACCGTAATTATTTATTTTAAGTAATCCTTGTAGTTGCTCCCCCCTTGTACCAAACCCCTCTGATGCAAAGTTGCGGTGATCGCATTGAGGATTGCCCATTTCTTATTACACCATTTTGGAGCCAGTAAAATATCCGTTGAAGCTGTGCCAGTTACTCGGTGGTACACAACTTCCGGTGGGGTGCGCTCAATCATATCAGCGGCAATGGAAACATAAGTAGACATATTTAATGGTTGATACTCCCCCTGTTGCCATTGCTTAGCTAAAATTGTGTGTTTGACGACATGCAGAGGATGTAGTTTAAGCCCACAAACGCCCAATTCAAGTACACTCGCCAGCGTTGCCAAGTTATGCCACCGTTCCTCACCGGGTAAACCTATAATTAAATGGGTACAAATCGGAATATTTCGTTGTCTCGCAGCAAGTACCGTTTGTTGATATTCGGCAAAACTATGTCCACGGTGAATACGTTCTAAAGTCTCATCAAAAGCCGATTGTAACCCCAATTCCAACCATATCTCATAACCCCGTTCTTGATAACTTGCCAATAAATCAAGCACTTCCTCTGACACACAATCCGGACGTGTCCCAATAGCCAAACCAACCACACCCGGCACCGCCAGAGCCTCCTCATAGAATGTAGCCAAATATTGTTTTTCAGCATAAGTATTGGTATATGCCTGAAAATATGCAATAAAAAGTCGTGCCCCGGTTCGCTTGGCAATTACTCGGCGACCATTTTCCAGTTGAATCGCTGTTGGTAATTGACAACGGGCATTGGGATTAAAAGAAGTATTATTACAAAAAATGCAGCCACCCCGTCCCTTAGTCCCATCCCGGTTTGGACAAGTAAAGCCAGCATTAATAGTTAATTTATGTACTCGCTCACCGTAGCGTCGTAATAAATCTTGCCCAAAAGTATTAACATAATCTGAGAGTACCATAATTGGTAATTAAGGTTTTCTTAAGCTTAAACACCGGCAATACGTTGAAAATAACGCGCTCGGTAAAGCAAGCGGTGCTGATTTGGCTCTGGTGAATCCGTAAACCTAGTCCGATCATGCAAAACGTTATTACTAATAAGCCCCTGCCCGGCTTGTAAAGTAGCTCGAAAAACATAAGCACAATCGCCATCCAACAAATTTTCTAAAAATTGTTTTGCTGCTTGAGTGATTTTATCAGTCTTCCAAATAATTGAACGTGTCCGTTTAGTATAACGTGTGTGTAAACTACCATCAGAGCCGACTGAAAAAACTGAGCCGCAACAAAGAGGACGAATTTCTTCCCCATCTACCACATTGGGTGGAATACACATAACATCGGGCTGCATCAATGCGTAAACATAATCCGGATTTTCATCCCGAAGTAAGATATACGCAATTTCAGGATCCAATAAACCATTTTCTCCTCCCCGGTTAGCACTTCGCACACAAGACAATAACAGCCCATGAATTTGCTTATCAAGTGAATTATAGTAACCATCAGTATGCCAATGAATTGGTCGATTAGTATAAGGAATATAAGTCTGACGCACCCTATCCCCCTCTACCACCGTCAAAGATGTGACACCTTCATCATCCGCACACATATTACAATCCAACTGAGTCAAACCAAATTGCTTGCCCAATTCACGGGGAATAGCTTTATCCTCATCTGTCATAGCACTCACATAAATCGCCATATTAGCAATTCGACAACGATCCAAAATAGCCAGATGTTCCGCATGACTTAAACGACGTGGATCATCAACCTCTACCATCAAAGCTGACAAATCGCTTGGATAGTTCTCCAATTTACGCTCTCGCCACCTATAATAAGCTACATCATTGTCCAGATTAAATGGACTATTCTTAAAACTAATTGTCTTTTTATTTTCAGCTTGCAGAATCAAAGGATTTCTCCTTTCGTATGTTGAGTATAAGCAATTTATTATATACAATCATGAATTTTTAATATAAAAAGCTATTTATTTAAAATTAAATAAATTTCGAGGTTTTCATATATATTAATAAAGCATTATTGTGCCATATTTTTTTTTAGAGCTTTGATTTTAATAATATATTTTTTTATTGCTGAAATATCAAGAGGTTAACATAATCATATAAAATTCAAAGCTTTTTTGCACAATTATAACAAATAAAGTATTAACTTTATGCGGGTTGCCAGACAAATAAAAAAAAACTGTAATTTATTCAAGTTGTTTCAAACGTTATATTGTTAACATATTGATATAATTAAGATTATTAAAAGTTGACAATAAAATTGCGTCATTATATAGTAGCGTTCCTTTCACTTCAGATGAAAAACAACAAAGTATAATTTACATAACGCAATAATTGATAACAGATGACTAAAGAATAGTTTGTTATATACAATCATTAATTAAAAACATCTACTTAGTTTTTAGATTATTCAGATTAATTTTTATATATTATAGATATTCTGCTTAACGTTTTTACATATATAATATTGATTTTATTGGGTAATTTTTTAGTTGTAAGAATATCAAGAGTTTAACACAATTGTATAAAATTAAAAGCTTTTTTACTAAATCATAAAGATTTATTATTGATTTTAGGTAAACCATTATATAAATTTCAAATAAATATATCTTATGCCTAGGTTGTTTCAAAGGTAACCTAGTAACACATTGATAAAATTATAGATTGTTAATATTTAATCAAAAGTAATTAGCATCTCAAGATTGGTAACATCCCGTGTGAGACGGATGTCCGAAAAGTGTAAAACGAAAAGAAATTGTATTAACTGGTAACTGATAACTTATAAATGAGTAAAGAGCGTAAAACCCAAATAGATGTAGCCTCATCTGTAGAAGAATACCTTTCCCAAGCTGACTGGCGCGTGAGTGCCAATGCTAATCAGGGATATTCTCTTGGAGGGCTCATTTTAAATGTTTCCGGTAAAGTTATTGCCAATTACTGGCTTGACAACCTCTACGCACCTTCGATAGGGGAAGCGCATCGTACCGGTGATTTGCATATCCACGATTTGGATATGTTGGCTGGTTATTGTGCCGGCTGGTCGTTACGCACTTTACTGACAGAAGGGTTTAATGGGATTCCGGGTAAAGTGGAAGCCAATCCCCCCAAACACCTTTCAAGTGCTGTTGGGCAAATGGTCAATTTTTTGGGGACATTGCAAAATGAATGGGCCGGGGCAGTTGCATTTAGTTCTTTCGATACTTATTTAGCACCTTTTGTGCGTATAGATAATTTATCTTACAAACAAGTTAAACAAGGTATTCAAGAACTTATTTATAATTTGAATGTGCCTTCGCGTTGGGGATGCGTTCCTTTGGATACTGAGATTTTAACCAAAGAAGGTTGGAAATTAAAAGATGAAATTTCAACTTCTGAAAAAATCTATGGTTTTCAGAATGGAAACATTATTGACGATGAAATATTAGCTATCAATGAATATGATTTTGATGGTGAGCTAATTGCTTTTTCCAATAGATCACAAGAACAATTATTAACGCCCAATCATAGAGTGTTGAGATTAGATTATTTTGATAATAAAGAAAAGTTCTTTGTGGATGAAGCAGAAGCTCTGTTTGAAACTAAGTCTCCAATTGATGTGCCGGTTGCCGGGCATGTCGATCAGGATGAATATGCGATTTCGGATGATTTGCTTCGGCAGAAAGCTTCACAAGAAAACTTGCAGATTAATATTCTTAGAAAGTGTTCTGAAAGACAAATTAAGTTATTTATTGAAATTTGTATTCAAGAAGATGGCAAAACCTTTGCAACCGAAGATAATAATCTCAAAGATGGCTTGCAAGAATTAGCCGCCTTGGTTGGGTATGAAACCGAGGTTGTCGAGTATAGAAGTAGTGACAGCATTTTACATTATATTATTGTTTTTACAAATGATTCGGCTAAAATTACGCTGACGAACCAAAGAAAGGTTAACTATAAAGGTAAAGTCTGGTGCCCTACAACCGGTTCAAGCTATTGGATTGCGCGGAGAAAAGGCAGTGTCTTTATTACTGGTAATAGCCAAACCCCATTTACTAATCTAACTTTCGACTGGGTATGCCCGGAAGATTTGCGCGACCAAATTCCTTATATTGGTGGTGAGGAAATGCCATTTAGCTATGGTGAATTACAAGCTGAAATGGACATGATTAACCGTGCCTTCATTGAAGTAATGACAGAGGGGGATGCGAAGGGGCGAATATTTACGTTTCCCATTCCTACCTACAATATAACTAACGATTTTCCTTGGGATAGCCCCAATACAGATTTATTGTTTAGAATGACTGCACGTTATGGACTTCCGTATTTTCAAGGGTTCATTAGTTCTGATCTGAAACCTAATATGGTTCGCTCAATGTGTTGTCGGTTGCAGCTTGACTTAGGCGAATTACTCAAACGCGGTAACGGCTTGTTTGGCTCAGTGGAACAAACCGGTTGTTATGACAGTGACACGGAAGTTTTTACAAATAACGGTTGGAAATTTTTTAAAGATGTAACTGATGCCGATTTAGTTCTGTCTATGGATATGGGCAATTGTGTGCCGGAATTTGTGAACTATGATTCGTCATACGAGTACGATTATGACGGAGACTTAATCCATTTCAAATCGCTAAGAGTTGATTTACTGGTTACCCCAAACCATAGAATGATTTACATGTCTCATGGTGTACAGGTAAAAACGGCACAAGAAATACAACAGTGCAAAACTTTTGATATACCTAACAATCGTCCCATAAACCGGACGAAAACTGAGGCATTTTTTGTGCTGCCAGAAATGCAGACTCGCAATAGATTTTACCCTGAAGTTCGGTTCCCATATGAATTATGGGCAGAATTTATGGGGTTTTACCTGTCTGAGGGTTCTTGTGACAAAAAGGAAACCTCTGATAAAACCAAGCAGTATCGAATTATTATTTCGCAAACCAAAGAAACGTTTAAAAAGGACATAGAACGTATTTTAGACCAATTGCCATTTGCTTATTCCAAATTTGATAACGGTTATCAGTTAGATAATAAACCGTTATGTTTGTACCTGCGTCAATTTGGTTGTCATAACGAAAAATTTATACCACAAGATTTAAAGGAACAAAGCCGCGATATTTTAGAAATTTTATGGAATGCTTTAATCAAAGGAGATGGACATAGACGCAAAGATAGGAGTCATGTTGAAACTTATTGGACAACCTCATCAAAGTTAGCTGAGGACATAAGAGAAATCCTTATTTATATGGGATTTAATAGTTCTTGTAAAATTCTAAAAAAGAAGGACTCTTTTATTAGAGGACGGTTGATCCCAAAAGAAAACCAGAAAGATTGTTTTGCTATCACTAAAATAACTAAGTCATGCAATTCAGTCATGGCATATAGAACAACGACTGTTCCTTACCAAGGAAAAGTTTATTGTTTGAAAGTTAAACATGGCTCTTTACTGGTAAGAAGAAAAGGTCATATTAATTGGTGTGGTAATTCTTTGGGCGTAGTTACGATTAATTGCGCTCGCTTAGGTTACTTGCATAAAAATGACGAGGCTGGTTTACATCAACGCCTTGATACTTTACTTGAGCTTGGTAAAGATAGTTTAGAAATTAAGCGACAAGTAATTCAACAATATATGGATAATGGCTTATTTCCATTTACGAAGCGTTATCTTGGAACTTTGCGTAATCATTTTTCTACGCTTGGTGTCAATGGTATCAATGAAATGATTCGCAATTTTACCAATGATCAACATAATATTACTACGGATTGGGGGCTAAAGTTTGCCATTCGTTTGTTAGATCATATTCGTGCCCGGATGGTAGAATTTCAAGAGGAGACTGGTCACATGTACAATTTAGAAGCAACACCAGCCGAAGGTACAACTTATCGTTTTGCCAAGGAAGATAAAAAACGTTATCCCGATATCATCCAAGCTGGTAGCCCGGAACGTCCCTACTATACTAATTCTTCCCAATTGCCAGTTGGGTTTACGGACGATCCGTTTGAAGCTTTGGAGTATCAAGATGAACTTCAAACTAAGTATACCGGCGGTTGTATTGAAAAAGGTAACAAGGTTATCACTGATAAGGGTGCTATAAAGATAGAGGAAATTGTAAAAAATTTCTCTAAGCTTTCGCCAATAAAAGCGTTAAGCTATAACCCCAAAACCGAGCAGAGTGAATGGGATTTGATAACCAATGCGGTTTTAGTTGATGTTGCTAAACATCATAAGATAAATGTGGTTGCCACAAAAGGTATTGAAATCACCACCAGTGATTGGCACCCATTTTTTGTAATGGAGAAAGCGCCTTTTGATAACAAGTGCCATGTTTGTGCTAAGGAGTTGAAAAACAAACAAACTTTTGCGGTTCATTTAAGGTTTAACCCTGACTGCCGGCAAAATTATACTGAAAATTCAAGATTCAGGCTGGTCGAAAAAAGAGCCGATGAACTAAAGAAGGGCGATTACATTCTGCAAAACACTCACAACCTTTTGCCACCGAAGACGAGCCTTGACCCAAATTCAGCCTATCTGGTTGGCTCTAAAAATATTCCATTGGAGAATAAACACGACCTCTCGAAAGAAAATGTTTATAGTTTTCTTGCCGGTTTAATTGATAGTGGTGGACACATTGACAAAAAAATTGGCAGTATTGACTATGACACTGTTTCTGAGATATGGGCAGATGATCTGGTAGAGATGTGTACAATAGCCGGTATATTGGTTTCAAAACATGTTACGCCGAAAGGCAATAACAAGTCATACCGGGTATTTATTTCGAGTTCCCAAGCCACTTTACTTCGGGATAAACTTCCTCTTCAAAAAGGAAAGGAATATATTAAAGTGGCTCTGTCTGATTGGTTAAAACGCCAATTACCATTTGTGAAAGTACTCAACACTTCCAAAATCGAAGTGCAGGATAATGATTTTTGTGATTTAACCACAGAACATAATCATAATTATCTGGCCGGAAATAATGGCTTTGTATTTGTACACAATACGGTATTACACCTTTACATGAATGAACGTATTTCCAGCACCCAAGCCTGTAAGAATTTGGTACGCAAAGTGTTGGAAAATTACCGTTTGCCTTACATTACGGTTACCCCGACTTTTTCTATTTGCCCAGAGCATGGTTATTTAGCGGGGGAACATGATTTTTGTCCTTTATGTGACGAGGAAATCTTAACTAGAAGAAAAAAGGAGTATTAAAAAAAATGATTGAAACTGGAGCACATTACCAAACAACACCAAAGCTGTTCAATAATTCTTTTATTGATCCGCAAGGACGTATGATATTAGCAGAATCGGAACGTACTCGAACTGAGGTGTGGACTCGTGTTATGGGATATCACCGACCAACTTCGGCGTTTAATCCCGGCAAACAAAGTGAACATGCAGAGCGGTTGCACTTTACCGAACATTGCATTCATTGATTCTGATTATAAGGTGGATTTTGGAAATATATATTTTCCATAGGTTTCACCTATGGCTATTTAAGTTTCACCCCTTCAGGGTAAAAAAAAACAAAGATGTATCAACCCCGAAGGGGTTAAATATGAATAGCCACCGATTCCATCTGTGGAACTTATCGGTGGAACTTGGAAACAATGCTATAATTATTTTTACCTTGAAAATGGGAACGCGCCCTTGACGAATGAAACCCACAGTAATTGCGCCCCCAAAACTCGTTACAATCAACATTGATTTATCCCCCTTTTTAGAAATCTACGTCTATTAGACGTTTAGATAAATAAATTTCACGAAAAACCTCGGAGGTTTCCAAAACCTCCGAGGTTTGACTCCAAACATTTTGGGGAAAATTTATGCCCGCTAGAAATCCCACCTTATCTATTGGTGGTTTGACACCATTCACTACCCTTGATTTTCCAGGGCTTATGGCTGCTGTTATTTTTTGCCAAGGTTGTCGTTGGCGTTGCGGCTATTGTCATAATTCTCACCTCTTAGATTTTCAGACACAACCAGCATCGTCTTTTGACAAAGTTGATAGCTTTTTACAACGCCGTCGAGGCTTGCTTGATGCCGTTGTTTTCAGCGGTGGAGAGCCTACTTTACAGAAGGGGTTATTGGATGCAGTGTTACATGTACGCGACTTAGGATTTAAGGTAGGTCTTCATACGGCAGGTGTCAATTCAAATGGCTTCAAAAAATTGTTGCCACACTTAGATTGGGTAGGTTTTGATGTTAAAGCCCCTTTTAAACATTATGCCACGATTACCAATGTACCCAACAGTGGCAAAGAGCCTTTGCAAAGTGCGAAATTGCTACTTGAGTCCACAGTTGCTCATGAATTTCGCACTACCATCCATCCGCAATTATTAAATGAAAATGCGTTATTGGAATTGGCAACCTCACTTGCCGATTTAGGCGTACAACGGTATATTTTGCAAGACTGCCGTACCAAGCATTGCCTAGATACTTCACTGGCAAATTTATCTTATAATCAAGTTCTCCGTAACAACGATCTTATCCAAGCCATTCGTGCTTTGATACCTCAAACAATTCTCCGCTGAAAGACGTTTTTGCAGATAATGCTTAACCCTAGTGTCGGAAAGCGGAAATTTCCAAACCGCCTTCGAGAATTGATATTGTAGGAGCAATCCACTTTGTCCGCCCCGGTTGAAGATGGTATGGGAATTTCCGCTGCACGAAAATTTTTTGAACAAGATTAAACGGATGTAAGGATAAACAGGATTAATTCTCATAACAATCCTGTCCATCCTTTAATCCGTTAAATCCGGTTCAAAACCTCATCAACAACCCCCTGCAATTCCCCAACCTCACCCCTCCTTTCTGCCAACCACCGCCGTAGGGTACTAAATTCAGGCTGTTGTAATAATTCGTTAAGGCGAGGTAATGGGTAAGTCGTGCCTTTTTCTTTGGCTTCTTGCAAATTATCAGCAATGTTGCGTAAATTAAATTCCCGGATGAGTTTCAATATACTCCGCGCGTTCACAAATTTAACTTTTATAATGCATATTAATGGGCAAGAAACCTTGCCCACCCTACATAAAAGTTTAAATTGTGCCGGTGTACAGTATATCTAAAACGAATAAATTGGACATGATGGATTACGTTGGCTTCCTAGTGAAACCATGCAAGCTGAAGTTTTTTGGGGTAAACCTTTGCGTAGCGTTAATGATCCAGAAGAACATGATTTACAGGATGAGGGTATTCATTTTGAGTTAAGTTTTCAAATTTATTGACATGCTTTTGCTGGACGATATTTTCTGGTACGATTGGTTTTTGGTTTTGACTTATCACGGCGATTATCCAATTCTTGTAGGTAATCGCCGTAATAACCAGTTTGAAAATGTCGAAAGTTATTTGGCGTATTGAAAGTGCTTGGGGGCGACTCAATATGCCTTTGACGGAATATTCCATGTTCTTATCGGCAACCAGAATAACTAAATCTTTCATCCCAATACTCCCCCCGCAAATAAAACCCCAAGATTGGTTTCTCCCTTCCAATGTTTTAAGGCCGGATGTGTACTACCTTTCACAATTGTGGTTGCCCCTTCTTTGGCAAAACATAATACTTCATCCACTTGCGCCATGCTCAAAATCACCGGCGAATGAGTGGCTAATAAAACTTGGGCATCATAAACTGATGATAAGGATTGATAAATGGTTTCCACCGCTCGCGGGTGAATGCCGTTTTCCGGTTCTTCAACTAAATAAATCCCGGATAAATTAGGTAAATAAGCTGGTAAAGTTAAGGCCAACAATCTTAATGTACCGTCCGATATCATCCATGAAGGGACTTCTAAGCCACCTCGATAACGTATCACCAAATAACGATGTCGATCTTCAGGGCGTACTATGGTATGAATCTCCTCAATATCATCAAAGGCAGTTTGCAAATGGCTAATCCAATCTTGATAGTTTTCCAAGTGTTGTTGGTATAGCCAGTCTATCATCCAAGGTAAATTAGAGCCATCCGGTTTAAAAGCACGTTGTTGTCCGGGCGGACTGGGTTGGCGCATTACTTGACTATTGAGGCTTAATTGTTGTATCCCAGTGGTGAGTAAATTTTTAAACCAAACCGTCGCCGGAAATTGAGATTCATCTTCGGGCAAATTACCCAGTGCAGAGCGATGAGAACCGAGTTTAAATTGTATGGTTTGTGGGGATACTTCGGGATGAAAATAGTCACCTTTGGCATCTTTGTGGATCACGAGGCGTTTTGAGTGTTGTCCGATTAAATGAACTTTTTCATGCAGTATTGAATTTTCGTGGTTATCTATACCAATCGTGATTTCATAACGAATCCGGTCAAAAGTCGGTGATTTCTCGTTCCCACGCGCCTTTGTTAGAACGCATTTGTCAGGTATCAATGCTTCAATCGCTAGGTCAAAATGTGTGCGTTTTTTTTCCCATAATAAATCAGATAAATTGTAGCTACGTTCGGATATCGTCGCTTCTAGCCCACTTGAAACTAAACGTCCAAGTAAGGCGAAGACATCAAGAAAAGTTGTTTTACCGCTGGCATTTGGTCCAACAAGGATATGGAATGCCCCCAATTGTTGCCGTACATTACGCAAGCAACGGAAATTTTTGGCTTCAACTTGACTAATTATCATTTTGATCATTCCTATTTCTGGTTCCCACGCGCCGGCATCACTGCCATTAAGTTAAGCCTTGGAGTCCAAACCTTCAGATTTGGAAGTATTTTGAGCCTTGGAGTCCAAACCTTCAGATTTGGAAGTATTTGGAAGTATTTGATTTTAAGGCAAATAGTCCAAAGCTAAAGTTTTGGACTCCAACAAACATTCCTTAACTTAATGGCATTGACGCGCCGGCGTGGGAACCGATTTTCTTGAGTACAGCAAATTTCATGGATAAACGAATAAGGCTTTGAACAAGATTAAACGGATACAAAGATAAACAGGATAAAAAAACCTTTGAACAAGATTACACGGATGCAAGGATAATCAGGATTAAGGCTCACAAAAAATCCTGATCATCCTGTCCATCCGTTAAATCCTGTTCAAACCATCCGTGATTAAGGCTCTGAACAAGATTACACGGATGTAAGGATAATCAGGATTAAATGTCTGAATCAGAATTTACAGAATTTAAGAATTAACAGAATATAAATACTAAATTAAATTCTGAAAATTCTTAAATTCATTCAAAACCTCATCAACCCGCCCCTGCAATTCCCCAACCTCAACCCCCAATTCTGCCAACCACCGCCGTAGTGTACTAAATTCCGGCTGTTGTAATAATTCGTTAAGGCGCGGGAGTGGGTAAGTAATGCCTTTTTCTTTGGCTTTGTGCAAATCATTAGCAAGGTTGCCTAAACATTCACCACCAAACAATCTTTGTTGATTATCTATTACGATGTAATAGACTATTTGTGCAAGCCGATGCCGTGCTCCTTCTTCTATCAGGCTAGTTTTATGCAAATAGTTAGACAAATTACCATGGGGAAGTGCCCTGTCTACTGGATTTGGCAAACGTTCACAGATAGCCAATGCTTGCCGTGCTAACTCTATAGCGCGTGACACATCGCCGCGTTCATTCCAAATTTCAGCGAGGGCGAAAAGGTCTTGAGCCTGTCCTGCTAAGTCACCCACATTATTATCCACTTGCAAACAACCCTCCAATACCCGTTGAGCTTCATCCAAGCGTCCCAGTTTCATCAAAGGGGTATAACGATTAAAACGTGTTCCAACTAAGCCCTGTTCATTTTCACCACAAGCTTGCTGAACTTGTTCTGTTTCAGTCAGCAAATCTAAGCAATTTTGCCAGTGTTTTAAAGCTAGATGGGTATGAAAAGCAATATCCAACGTACCGCTAAAGACAGTCTCTAAAACATAGGTATCGGGTGCAGCGACTAGGGTTCCTCTTTGTTGATACTGTTGCCACAAATCCCGAAGTTGGGCAAGGTGTTGTTCAATGGCTGGTAAAACGGTTTCCACTTTTCCAAACATGAGGTCTATCCGCATAACCTCATTTTCACTCATTATAATATCAAGTTTTGAACCACCAACTTTGTGTTTAATTTGAGCAGCATGTTGAAAAGTCTCACGCGCCTTTTGTAATTGTCCAACTTTGCGTAGTGCATTGGCCCAATTCTGACAAATAAAAGCCACATCGACCAAATTTTGTGCTTCTTCGGCTTCATTCGCAGATTGAGCAAAGAAAGGCAAAGCGAGTTGTGGTTGACCAGAATTATCTAACGCATCAGCTAAAGAGGTACGCATCGACCAGCGTGTTTTTCCAGCAGGCACTTGCTCAATAACAGTTTCTAAGTCCGCAATGACGGCCTGTAATTGTTGAGGATTTTGGCTACTAATCACCACACCACTGGCAACATTACCCAAAGCCTCAAATGCTCCTGCCCGTGCTAAATACGTTATCGCACGACGACCCATTTCGGTAGCGGTTTCCTTATCCGAACTTCGCAGCCCTTCAAAAAGACTAGTATACTGTTCGCCATAAGCTTGCCCAATTTGCTTGGCATCCCGTTCCCCACATTCTTTAGGATGTTGTTCCATCCAAGCGGTGCAACGTTCGCGCACTAACTCGTGAAAACTAAATACCGATTTTTCAAACCGGCCTTCTTGTTGCAACAAACCCGATTCGGTGAGTACTTTTAATAAGGGGCCAATGGCGGGTGGTTTGGGAGTATTCTTAATTTTTTCTAATAAGTCGTTTACTTCTGCAAGTAATTTTGGTGATTCACTTTGTGCTTCGGCTAACATCAGTTCCAATACTTCTGGATTTTTGGTAAGAGGCAATAACTGCTCCATTCTCGGCGACATACCAGACCACACTCCATTCAACACAAAATGAGGCACCGGCTCCAACGCCCGCGTAACCACCCACAACAATTGTCGCCCCTCCAAACTCAACCGCTCCAACAACACATCTACCGCCCCAATCGCAACATCCTCCAAATAACGCCGCTCCGAATCCCGCGCAGCATCACTACCACTCACCAAATCCGGCAACTGTTTAAAACCCTTCTCCTCCAAACGAGCCAGAGCCGCTGCCAGAGCCTTAGTATCATGGGCTAAATCCCCCAACCGCTGCATAATTA
>Ga0233403_10000500_pt1 | contig 18532 bp, 18 predicted proteins | sample Na_oxic_1_MG_FD_179866 | JGI IMG/M metagenome (GOLD analysis project Ga0233403, IMG submission 179866) | Seawater microbial communities from Saanich Inlet, British Columbia, Canada - Na_oxic_1_MG | ecosystem: Environmental > Aquatic > Marine > Inlet | place: Canada: British Columbia | collected...
CTAGACCATGAAAATTTCCACTTTTGTCTCTGGAAAGCGCATTGGTTATGGTTCTAATTTTACCTTTCGCAATTTCTTTCCAAGTATTAAACTCAACTTCAAGGAGAAAGTTATCTTTTGGGGTTACAAGTGGTGTCACTCTACCTACAATCTCAACATCAGAATCAGGAAAAACTTGTTCATAGTAGAACCTACCTCTTAAACTTCTAACCTGATAATTGAGGGCAGTCAGAACGGGAGAAGATTTTATACAATTATCCAGACTTGCTAAAATTTTCCCTTTCTCCTCAACGGATAGTTTTTTTACCTTTGGTCTTGGTTGTCTCTCTGGCCAATCTCTTTTCCATCTCATATTTAACCTCCTAATACTCTGTCAACCTTATTTTGTCGGGTGGAGTCCAAAGCTTCAGCTTTTCGCTTGGCGCACTCTTACCAGCAAAATTAAAGGGCCAGGGTCGAATTGTTTTTTTAACATTACAATTTGTATAAAAATCCAAGATTAAAAATTAAATTGAGCCTGGCCCCTTTTTCCTTTTTTCCACCCTACGTTTACTGGCATAAACGAAGTGTGTAATTAGAATGGGTAAAAATAGAATAAGCCATTTGATTACTCCGTACCTTTACCAAATAACCCGTCATATTTTTTATTATCCCCCTGTTTCAGTTCATAGTAAGTATGTACGCATAAGTTTTTTTTCAGATAGAAATCCGATTTTTTCCAAAAATCGGATTTCTTGAACGGGTTATGGTTTTATCCTATAGATGTTCAGGTAAATAACTTCCAAAAACCTGTCAGGTATTCGAGACCTGACAGGTTTAACGTGCGTAATTATTTATCTGACAAACTATATATTGGCTACCTTAAATTGAACTATGCCATAAATCCTAGTCAAATAAATTCTCAAAGTGGTATTCTTTTGCTAAGGAACGCATGAGCATAGTATAGGGCGAATATCGACTGACTATCTCTTTAATTTCTCTGAGCGATTTTTGTTTGGCTAATTCATCCTCCTTAGCACGAAAAAAATTTAACATGGCTTGCATAAGCTGTTTAGCTCGACGATCAATAGCATTTCTGAGTGAAGCAGTCTTGTTAATAGATTTGACATCATCCCCATTATGTACTTTTTCTAACAAAGCCACAGTGTTGTTAATGGTTTTATTTTGTGGGTTTGAGGAATAAAAACGGGGATTATGGTCAATTGGCATTAATTCATAAATGATATCGATTTCAACCTCATCCTGACATGGATCAAGAATGTTGGTAAACTCATCACTTTTATATCCATTACATTCAGTACAACATAAATACAAATTGCGCCATTCGTATTTCAATGCCTCTTTCTTACTGACAGGAATCAAATGGTCTATTTCAAAGTTATCAGGGCGGTCTTTTTTAATCTCGCATAAATAGCATTTGTTATAAAATATTTTCCCTAGTGCTTTTAACACCTCTGGGGTACGGTAATTTTTACCAATGCACGGTGCTGTAATTTGATTTCTGTCAATTTTTATCATTGGTGTTTTTGACGTTCCAGTTCGAGAAGAATATCCAAAGATAAATCTGGTGATAATTCATCCAATTCTTGTTGCGTGTGTCGCAGTTTTTCATCATCTGCTTCTGTGCGTTTTTCACCTTTCTGGATTAATTCTTTAGCCCTTTTTAACTTCTCGGTGGCAACTCGTGAATATTCAGACTCAATGCCAAAATGGCTTTTCATCAGCACATGATAAGGAATACCTGTTAATATTTCATTCACTGTGCGGTGTGTACTTAAATCATAAACGGTGGTATTGTTAATACTGGCAATCACCGCGGGTGAATGGGTGGCAACAATGAATTGAAGCTTTGGAAAAGTCGTTGTCAGAAACGGTAAGATTTTCTCTTGTAGTTCTAAGTGAAGATGGTTTTCTATTTCGTCAATTAAGATAATACCTGACGGATTATCTGAAAACGACTTTCCGCTCTCAATGGCTATCAAAATTTCTGCAATAATGGAAATCACTTGTGCATAACCATGAGACAATTGATTAAAATCAAAATGCGCTTGCCCTGGTAGTTGAAGGTAAAAATTAAATTCTTGACGGTTAAATTCTAATTGAAGTGCTATCTCATCAAATAAAAATTTTAATTGTTGCTCAAATTGATTAAACCATTGTTCAATTTGTTGTACTGTGTTTTGGTCACTATCTTGATAAGCATAAGCTTGTTCGGTTTTTTTATTCACTAAAAATTGAACAATCAATTGACTGAGTGGTTCTTGGACAACTAAATCAGTCCAATCAATTTTTTTTGGACCCTTGACTTTTAAAGCTGTGGTGTCTCTTTCTACCTTGAAATAGTCGTATAAGCCCTCTTTTAAAAAATCTTTTAGACACCAACCATTGTCATCTGTCAACATCACGTCAACTTTTGGTTCATTGGTGCCAGATTTTTCCAAAAGGGCATTATCAAGGGCATTTAACAGGGTTGTTTTCCCACTACCATTTTTGCCCGTTACAATTAAATGTCGAAAAGATTCACCGGCTTTAGGTGAAAAATCTATGTCAAAGTTTTGCGAGGCATAGCAATTGTAAACGTAAATCGTTTTGAGGTAAGTCATTTTTTGTTATCAGTTGTTGTGGCAATCTGTTGCCCATATATGGATGTTCAGAAAAATAAAAGTTCTCAGACCTGACAGGTTTCCAAAACCTGTCAGGTCTTTAGACCAAAATATTTATCTGAAAAGCTATAAATGAAATTAAAGGGGCCAGGGTCGAATTATTTTTTAAACATTACAATTTGTATAAAAATCCAAGATTAAAAATTAAATTGAGCCTGGCCCCTTTTTCTCTTTTTAAATGTTAGGAATAAAAACAGAGTAAATTTATCAACCGTTTTTTAGAAGTTTTTATCAGCCTACCCTACCTCTAAATTTTGATAAGATACAATTAAACTATATTTGCCGGCTGGAATACATCAATAGACAATCTAAGCCCTAAATCATGCAGAAAGGTGTTTAAACGGGTAAGGTTAGGACTTTTCACATTTTCATCACCGAAATGGGTAGCAAAATCCGCTTCGGAAGTTTCAGCAAGATTTTTTAGTGCTAATAAAAATGCGTTAAAATCACCACTTTCCAAGACTTCATTTAGATAAGCGGCTCTATCTTGGGGGTCTTTTAAATAATGACTGGCTTTATAAAGGCGACTTGCCATAGTTATTCTCCTGTCTGTTCGTGCCAATATTCAATGGCTTGTTTAACATCTCGGGTTTGAGTTGATTTATCACCACCTAACAGCAATAAAATAATGGTGTCTTCTTCTTTTCCATAATAAATGCGAATACCTTTACCATAAGTCAAGCGCAATTCATACACGCCTTCACATAAATATTTATGATCACCAAAGTTACCTGCTGCAACTCTACCAAGTCGAGTGATTATCTTCGCTTTCGCTTTTCTATCACGCAGATTGAAAAACCATTTTTCAAAAGGCGATGTACCTTCTGGTGTAATATACTCACGTACTTCTATCATATTATGTTAATTTACTTTTTCTTTTGAACAAGATGACACTGACTGAAGGATAGCTAGCGTAGGATGCGTCCCACGCACCATTAATTGCCGTTATTGCTGTTTGTAAACGAAAAAAAGAATGCGCAATGGAAACTGACGAGTTGGAAGTTGGGAACGAGAAAAAGTTCAGTAGGGCTCCTAACGTGTTTTGGTTGCCCACCATTGCGAATTAGAAAAGTTCAGTTTGTTCCCGCGCTGAGTATATTAGTAAAATGTAGGGTGGGCAACGTTTTTTTTGTTGCCCACCAAAATCGTTAAAATCAGATATTATCCACACATATCATAGATAACGAGATGAATGCCGTTGCACACAAAAAGACGTTTGCCCACCCTACCCGGCTGTCCTATTGTAATTATCATTAAGTAATGTAACTCCTTCATTAATTATTGCAGAGCCATTAATAATGGTCGTAGAAGTAATATTTTTGTGAGCACTCCCACCAAAAATAATACTATTAGCAGTAAATTGACCATAAATATTTTGTTCTTGACCATCAAAAATAATTTCCTCAATTTTTCCAGTTAAAATTCCAGAAAAATAAGAACCAGCAAATCTTAATTTACCATTACCTTGAATAGTTCCAGTACCAGAAGCATCTCCTTTAAAATTAACCACATTTGACTGATTAACAATTAGTTTTTTATCATTAAAATTGATTTTACTAGTGAAAGTAGCATTACCAACTATTTCAATATTAGCATTTAGAATAATATCTGTACTTTCTATCGGAGCATTTGCTTTGATTTTGCTAGTTGCTGAACCTTCTATAAAATTGATTCTCTGGTTATTTAAAATTCCATTATTAGTGATGTTACCAGCAATATCTAAGTACAAGGCACCCCTCTCATTATTTGAGATAGTTCCGTTGTTTACAAGATTTCCATTAACCGTTACTGTCCTATTGTAATTATCATTAACAAGTGTTCCACCTAAAGAAACCGTGAGTTCCGTAACTATTGTCGTATAATCAACAGCCACTTCTCCATTAATCACCACACTATCATCCGCAGTCGGCACTTGCCCACCAACCCAAGTCTCCGCCTTATTCCAATCCCCACCAGCCGCCACAGAATGAATCGTAACCGCCCAGCCTTGCGGTATCCACAGTAACAATCCCACCATGATGGTAGCCAGTGGGAACAAATTGCGGAATGTCGTTGAGTTTGTCGTTAAATTTTTCATGGTTGTGTTCTCGTTAATTAAGTTGTTTTACCAATGTCCAAAAGTATCAACCACTAATTTCAAAATGATTGATACTCAAAGTAGCAAGCAAGCGTAGGGTGCGTCCTACGCACCTCTTTCAAAAACGCATTGCTCGAAAAAAATTAAAAATTAAAGGGGCTAGGGTCGAATTGTTTTTTAAACATTACAATTTGTATAAAAATCCAAGATTAAAAATTAAATTGAGCCTGGCTCTTTTTTCAAACGCTCTTGCTGATTTATAAGTCAGATTCATCAATGTTTGCAACTTTCATTAGATGCTTTTGCAATCCTATTTTCAGTGGTTTATTACCATGTACTGGGACAGAAATACGAGCAGAAACACCTATTTTCATATAAATATGATGGCTTCCATTGACTCGCTTTAATTCCCAGCCTTTCGAGAATATTACAAAACCTTTTGCCACTTACGCTTTTCAAACGGCTATCTCCATTAATTTGTCTGTTTCTGAAATGGGAATATCTTGAATATTTACAGATAAACAGCCTTCAACTGCTTCATAAATATTACTTAATAATTCATCAAATGAATCACCTTGGGTAGCACATCCAAGAATTGATGGTACTTCAGCCCAATAACCGCCTTCTTCAGCTTCGTGTACAACTACTTTCAATTTCACTGTGTTCCCTCTTTTTATGCCTAACTATTAGTAAAATGTAGGGTGGGCAACGTTTTTTTTGTTGCCCACCAAAATCGTTAAAATCAGATATTATCCACACATATCATAGATAACGAGATGAATGCCGTTGCACACAAAAAGACGTTTGCCCACCCTACCCGGCTAACTTAAAGTAGCAAGCTTTAAAATGATTATACTGGCATGTTAACTGCCTACCAACCAAAATCTCCAATCCTCACCAGCATTTATGATTTCTTCTTCTGTTCAGTATTCAATTGTAAAATTTCTCGTTTAGATAATTGAGTAACCTTAGTAATTAGAGATATATCAATATTTTCATCAAGCATCCGTTTTGCCGTTTTGGTGATACCTTGGTTGATACCTTGGTTAATGCCCTGAGCTATCCCATTTTGGTAAAGTGTTTGCCGTTCTTGTCTAAGAGATGTCAGTAACATGCTAACCTCCTGAGTTGTGGTATAAACTTTTTCTAAAGACGAATAATCGTTCTTATCTATCCGTCCATGTATGGCTAACTGTTTAAACCAGTTTAAAAACAAGGAAACTGCCTGCTTATCAGGTTCCATTTGAAATAATTTTACCAATTCTTGTTCCAATTGCTCCATGTCATAATTATTTTCGGCTAAAAATAAGGTAGAAATGATATTCTTAATTTTGAGCAAGTTCTCTTGACTGTAGTCATTAATCGCAACTTGACAGTATTCAAAATCTAGGGCATATTTACCCAGTAAATCATTAGGCTCAATTAATTCAGACAAATTAACTGGAGCCGTCCATTTTTTATCGCCATTATACAATACAATTGGAAAAATAGGTGGCAATGTCTTAATTTTTGAGTTGGATTCCCAATAATCCATATAAAAATTAGTCATGTAATTCAAAACTCTTAAAGCCATGAAACGAGCGATGGTCGATTGAAATTCAATTAATATCACCAAATAAGATTTATGCCCCCGAAACTTAACTTCATAAATGATGTCACTTTCAGTTTCTTGATAATCTTCAGAAACAAAAGATTTATCTAATTTTTTGCAAGCCGAGAAATCTAAATCTTGCACCCAATCTTCATGGATAAAAGTTTCAATAAATTGGCGAAAAATGGTTTTATTAGAAAACAGTCGCTTATAACCACTATCGTGAATTGTTGTTGTCATAATTATTTAATATTTTATAAAACATTCAATTATTCCAATTTCCACCAGTAGCCACCGAATGAATCGTAGCCGCCCAGCCTTGCGGTATCCACAATTCCACCATAATGATAGCCAGTGAGAACAAATTGCGTAATGTTGAGTTTACGGTTAAATTTTTCATGGTTGTGTCTTCTTTAAAGCGTAGGGTGGGTAGAGTTTCACTGCACCCACCGCTAAGCGTATAAGTTTCCGTTTTCAAACTATGGTACACCCAACCAGCAAGCGTAGGCTGGATAGAGTGAAACGATACGAAGTCAGCGAAGCTAAACCCACCGCAACCGTTCAATTTTCAGAAAAATGGTAGGTTTCCATTTCGTTCCTACTCACCCTATGCTTGCTATTTAGAAGTGGTCTAAATACATTGACCACAACAACGAAAATAATCCGCAATTTCCTTCTTTGATACATCATTTTCAACCACCGATAATACAAAATCAGCGAGTTCATCAGGATCAGTTTCCAATTTAACCCCGTTCAAGTACAAAAACAACAATGCAGCCCTTGTCTCAACCCGTTTGTTACCATCAATAAAAGGATGATTTTTTACCAGATGAAATAAGTAAGCGGCTGCCATTTCATATAAATCCGGATGTAAATATTCTCCTCCAAAAGTGCTACATGGCATATTAATAGCTGACTCTAAACCTTTCTTATCACGTATACCATGACTACCACCATATAATTCAATTGACATCCGATGCGTTGCAAGAATTTCTTCCATTGTCAAAAATTCAGGTTCTTTCATTCACTTGCCAATCTTTCAAAAGTTTTACGGTAATGTGAATCCATCCATTGATGAGCATTAGCCAATTTCTGCGTTCGTATTGTTTGAGTATCTTCTTGAGTATCTAAATTGACAATGGCTGATTGAATTTTATTTATTTTATTTTCAATGATTTGCATATCTAATTTTATGGTCGCAGAGCGATTTAATCTTTGCAATTGATTGTGCAATCTATGCCATGTTTCTTGCAAAACCTCAAAATCTTGGCCTAACTCAATTATTTTATCCATTGTGTGCCCTCTGGAATTTCAAACTTTTTCTAGCTTCTATGAAAATTATAACGTTTTTTTTAGATAAAATCTATAACTCGATGTTCTAGTTTTTTATAAGTCGTTGATTTAAAAAGAAATATAATTTTAGCCCTAAAAACTAAATAACTTTAAAAATCAATGAGTTGTATATTTTAAAGCTCAAAAATAGATCGTCACAAAGCCAAATAACATCAAAAACTAGAACATCGAGTATAATTGTGAAAACTCGAAAACCCGTTCCAATTTCTGCCAACGGTTTAATGCCCGGTCAAAAGGTTTTTATATCCGTAATAGTTAATTCCAATTGACCATTATTAAGATTTTGCTCAATTTGCCACTCATTATCCTGGATTTTTGATAAGCCATTGACTTGTTTTAATAATCCAGGGGACTCGCTGTTTTCAATAACCTGGGAAGGTTCAACTAAAACATTGGTATCCATATTGATCGCCGTAGTACCACCATAAATGAATCCGATTATTAATATCAGTGCTAAGGAACGTGCATCAAATAATTTAGTCAACTTTAAAACCAGACCTGCCAGGTTAAAACAAAACCTGGCAGGTCAAGAGCAGCGTCCAAACTTGATTTTGACCTGGCAGGTTTTCTTTTGAACCTGCCAGGTCTGCTTCAGCAAGCGTAGGGTGCGTCCTACGCACCTCTTTCAAAAACGCTCAAAAAAAATTTACCCACCAAAAAATGGTGCGTGGGACGCACCCTACGTTTACTACGTTTACTAATGCCTGCGATGAAACCGGGAAATCACTATTACCCACACGCCCTAACATTTTATAAATCACCGAATAACCCTGTTCTAGTAAGGGCATACCGGATAAAGTTTCACTTTCAGGAATTGACGCGCCCTCAGCATTTAACTGAGTACCAAGATGCCCCAGTAACAGGGCAAGACGGTTAAACCAGATTGTCGATTTGTCAATTCATCTTTGATTTGAACAAAACTTTGCTCATAAGCTTCTTTTCTTAAGTGCCATGTACAAAAATAACGGTTGTCATATTTTTTCTCTTGTCTGTTGTGTGATAATGGGGCAACGTGGATAAGTTAATATCATCTTGACTATTTATTTATTTTATACTAAACGCGATTACAAATAAGATTTGTTAGTAATGTTCAAACCCAAGTTTTTTCAAAAAACGCAGGTGGATAACAAATCTATTTACTTCCGTGCTGAGTGCTTATTCAAAAACCAAATCAAGCTCGCCATTCTCCCCGTTACTTTATCGCGTCGATAGGAATAAAAACGTTCTGTATCTGTATAGGTACAAAAATCGCCCCCATATACTGCTGTCACACCTTGATGAGCTAAACGTTGTCGAGCCAGTAAATATAAATCGGCTAACCAATGACCCTCACGACTCGTCTTAAAAGCTTCCTTTGCCGAAGGCAAAAAATCCATAAACGCTTCACGAACTTCATCGCCTACCTCAAATGTTTGTGGACCAATAGCGGGACCTAACCAAACTAATATATCTTGAGGGGAAACATTTAAATGTTGTAAAGTGGTTTCTAATATTCCATTTGCCAGTCCACGCCAGCCTGCATGGGCTGCCGCAACACGAGTACCCGCACGGTCACAAAATAGTACAGGTAAACAGTCAGCGGTGAGAACAACACAGACATGCCCTGGTTGGGTACTAAAAGATGCGTCAGCCGCACAACGGCTATGATCAGTATTAGCTGTCACAATTTGATTTCCATGAACTTGTTTAAGCCAAATCGGTTTGGTGGGCATTTTTAGGGTTTGGATAAGCGTGGATCGATTCGCCGCAATTGCCTTAGCATCATCACCGACATGTTCGGCTAAATTGAAACCGTCATAAGGCGGATGACTGTAGCCACCTTGACGAGTTGTGGTATAGGCTTTGACTTGCAAGGGTGCCGGCCAAGTGGGTGTGATAAATTTAAGCATGTTCTTGTTTATCCTTTTCAAGTGCGACCAATAAATCTTGCATATCATCAGGTAAGGGGACCGACCATTGCATCCATTTACCATTGATCGGATGAGTCAATCCTAATCGTTCGGCATGTAGAGCTTGACGCGGAAAGGTTCGTAAGATTTCTTTAAATGTGTCATGACTATTAGGAGGTATCCGCAAACGTCCCCCATATATGGAATCGCCTACGATAGGATAATGTTTATAAGCGAGGTGGACGCGAATTTGATGGGTACGCCCTGTTTCCAATTTTACGCGCAGCAACGTATGGGCGCGAAAACGTTGGATAATACGATAATGAGTAATTGCCGGTTTCCCAGAAGCTTCCACAGCCATACGAGTCCGGTGAATATGATGCCGTCCTATCGGCGCATCTACTGTACCACCGGCAACCAGCACCCCAATTACTATTGCTTGATATTCTCTCATAAATTCATGGTTTTGGAGTTGCGCTACCAAATGAGTATGGGCAGGTAAAGATCGCGCTACTGCTAATATGCCGCTGGTATCTTTATCAAGGCGGTGAATAATACCAGCACGAGGTATTGATGCCAATGTCGGTGCGTGGTGTAGCAATGCATTCACCAGGGTGTTATCTTGATGACCTGCCCCTGGATGTACGACTAAGTTTGCTGGTTTATTAACGACTAATAGGTCCTCATCTTCATAAAGGATATTAAGAGGTAAGACTTGGGGTTTCCAGGGAACTTCTTCTTCAAGTCGTGCAGTGATTTGTACTTCTTCTCCGCCTTTGACTTTATCCTTACCACGCCAGGGGGTTGTATTGATTAATACCTGTCCATCGCGTATCCATTGCTGTAAACGCGCTCGTGAATAAGAAGGGAATAGCGTCGCGAGGGCTTTATCAAGTCGATAGCCCGCGAGTTCAGGTGGAATTATTGTATTAAAATGTTTTGTTGTCATGGTTTAAACAATTAGTTTCGCTGACTGCCAAACGAATTTTGTAGTATACTGAGCGTACTTGAAATCTGTGAAAATTCATTCAGAAATCCGACTTTTTTCAAAAATCGGATTTCTATACTGGTTTGGGCATTCTATAAATACTATTTTTTGTAAAATAGTATTTTTATATTCAACATTCTCACAGATTTGATTGCAGTGAAGTATATAGTACATCAGGTAGAAGAAAAAACCTTATAGCACTTAAATTTTTTAATTGGTAATTATAATTATTAATTGATAATTGTAATTTCGTAATCTTTTATTTTAAAGGAAAGATCGTGATTGAATTTGAAGGCCAAATCTGGGCTGTTCAAGATAATGATGATGTCAATTTCTTATGTACCACAAAGCGTGTTAAGAACAAAATTCAGGTTATTAATGAAAAGGGGCGCGATCTGCGCGTCTCCGAAGATAAGTTGTTATGGCAACACACTAGTATTGTCCGGGAGCCTAATGATTGGCAAACCCAATTAACGAAAATTCAAGCCACGGTCGATTCGCTACATGATGACATTGATGTGTTGTTGTTATGGGAAACTGCGTTAGAGTTAGAAATTTCTGAAATCAATGAATTAGCCGATTTATATTTTGGAAAAGAGATTACGACTGAACATTTAGTGGCTATTTGGCGTGTACTGGCTGAAAATCGTTTTTATTTTAAGCGCAAGGCTAAAAACTGGGAACCACGCCCTGTTGAACAAGTCGAGGAATTAAAAACGCAACGCTCCCGTGAATTGGCACGGCTAAAAGCCCAAGCACTTGCCCATGATTGGTTGCAAAAAATGGCGAAATTTTCCGTGCCGGCTTTTTTAAATTTTGCGACTGCGCAAGAAAATAGTGAAGTTTTTCAAGTGATATCAGTGCCGCAAGAGATTATACCGTTTATAGAACGTTTAGAATGCTGGTTACGAGGTGATACTGATAAAGATGTAGAAGAATTAGTGAGTCGCATCACAGTGAAATTAAATCCGCGTGAATTTGTTTTTGAAGTTTTACAAAAAATCGGTCGTTTGCCGATGGATGCGGATCGCGATGTGATTATGGCTGGGTTAAAACCAGAATTTTCATCTGCGGTTAATGAATTTGCGCAAACGGTGCCACCTTGGCAGCCAACTGAAACGCAAAGCATCACTGATTTATTGTTTAGTATTGATGATGAAGAAACTCGTGAAGTGGATGACGCGCTGGCGATTGAACGCGATGGTTTACTCTGGAAGATGACCATTGCCATTGCAGATCCCGCGAGTGTTATCCATCGTGGTGATGTGTTGGACCGAGAAGCGATGCGGCGTGGTACGACCGTTTATTTGCCAACGCAAACGGTATTGATGTTACCACCCAAAATTTCTTGTGATATTGCGAGTTTAAGCGTGGGTCATGTACGCTCTTCCCTGGTAATACGGGCGTGGATGGATGATCAAGGCGAAATGACCAAAACTAACATTAGCCGAGAGGCAATACGGGTATTGAAACGCCTACATTATACTGATGCGGATCAAATGATTGAAGAAGGAACAGATGACAATGCCCGGTATTTGCGTGAGTTATTGACTTGTGCCAAACATTTGCACGCTGGGCGTTTAGCCGAAGGTGCGTTTAATTTGCAACGCCCTGAATACAAGATGAGTATTAAGGAAAATCACATTACTGTGAATATGATTAATCGGGATTCTCCCAGTCGTTTATTGGTGGCAGAAATGATGATTTTGGCAAATCATATTGCCGCAAAATATGCACATCGTCATCAAGTGTCAGTGATTTATCGTACTCAAGACCCTCCCTTGGAACCCATTACCGAAGAAATGACTGCGGCTCCTGCTGGCTTTCATAAAGTCCGTAAACTTTTGGGTCGTTCTTCATTATCCTTACAACCGGCTGGTCATAATGGTTTAGGTTTATCCATGTACACACAGTTGACTTCACCGCTACGCCGTTTTGCTGATTTAGTCATGCAACGACAATTGATGGCACACTTGGTCGGTGAACAATTACCTTATGATAAAGAAGAATTATTTAAGGTGTTAGAAACCGCAGAGCGTACTGCCCGTGAATCCCGTTCGATTGAAGGTGAAGCAAAAAAACGCTGGTTGATGCAGTATTTAAAACAAAGCTGGGTTGAAAAACCCTTAGAGATCATTGTGATTAATGAAGCCAAGGGCGGGTATAAAGTTGAAATGCGGCCCTGGGGAGTCGAAGCGTATTTAGCCACATCAAAAATGTTAAGGACCGGTCAGAGTGTGGAAACGGTTATTGATAAAATTCGTGTTAAAGCGGGGAGTGCCCGGTTAAAATTAAAATAATTGGGAATGGGGAATAGGGAATATACTACACACGGGCACAATTTGAACTTTTATGTTGGGCTCCCTGCGTGTTTTTGCTGCCCACCAGCCCAAACGAGAAGAAGCGGTGGGTAGAAAACCCCCTTGCTCACCCAACATAAAAACTCATTTAACAAAGTTAAATTTATGTCCACGCGGAGTATAACAATTTCCAGTTATTTCGTTACTGCGTTTCCCAATTCCCCATTCAATAATCTTGCATACTGTTGAGCAGATGCAGTGACATCAGCTTGCCCAAATAAACCATCTATAACGGCTAAATAATCGGCACCTGCTTTGATCAGTTCAGCCCCATTATCAGGCGTAATACCACCTATGGCAACCAGTGGGCAATGAAACATTTTTCGTGCTTGACGTAATATTTCTACGCTACACCAAACTGCCCCTGGTTTGGTACGAGATTTGAAAAAACGACCAAAAGCGACATAATCAGCACCGGCATTAATCGCTTGTTGTGCTTTGGTAAGTTGATTATAACAAGATACACCTATTGTAGCGTCTTTACCAAGTATGGCACGAGCCGTAGAAAGTTCAATATCATCTTTACCAATATGTACCCCATCAGCACCTACTTGCTGGGCAAGTGTCACATCATCATTAATTAATAAGAGCACCTGGTATTTTTTGCATAGACAGCTTAGTGCTTGCGCTTGTTCAAAATGCCGCTTATTCCTTTTATCACGATATTGGATAATTTTGGCACCGCCAATAATAGCTTGTTCTACGGTGTCTATAAATTTTTCCGTCTTGATCAGTTTATTATCAGTAATGGCGTAAAGCCCATGTAAAGGTAATCGCATCAGTTATTTTTCAGTATTGCTAAAAGAACAAAACCTTTCATTTTACCATATTTTTTAGCGGCTGTCAGATAATCTAGGTGCGTGACAACCGCTCCCGCTCAATTTTTATTAAGTTATTGAAATATAAGTATTTTTTTACTTGGCAAGACTTACGGAGGCGAAGCGAAAAATATTGTAAGCATTTGAATTTATTTGAAATTTTTTATTATCTCAAATGGTTAGCTAAATCTTAGCTTCGCTGACTTCGTATCGCAATAAATCTTTATTAATCAAGTAATTACATTAAATCTGAACGAAAGTAGCTGGATGCGTGAAAGCATGAGTTTCTAGTGTATTAACTTGGATACCAAAATGTTGTATAGCTTTTCAGATAAATATTTTGGTCTAAAAACCTGACAGGTTTTGGAAACCTGTCAGGTCTGAGAACTTTTATTTTTCTGAAAAACTATAGCAACTTTTTACCTACCAGATGAGCTACCTGTTTTCCAATCCCTAAATTAAATTGCGTTTGCGACACGAGTTATATTTTGTAAGTACATCAGGGCACGGCAAGTGGGATTGCCTAAAAATATTTTTGAAACGAATTATCAGAATATTGTTGTAGGGGCAATCCTTTATGGTTGCCCTTTGAGTAGTTACTATATTTTTATAATTTATTCAAACTTTCTTGATTTCAAGTAGTATCATAAAAATTTGCTTTATCCGTTTATTTTAATAATCCGTTGTACTAAATCTACATTTGCCTCTCAAATTAAAATAGACAAATAAATTTGACTTTTTTTTTTTCTATATATTAGAATATAACTTTATTCATTCATGCTTATCAAAAGTTGAGGAAAGATATTTTCCTATCCTATCAAAATTGGGTGGCAGTAGGGTGGGTAGAAACGAAGTGGAAACCCACCATTACTACCTCTAAATTTTGATAAGATACATATTTTCTTTAGCCTTTGGGTAAATTCTTTACACTCTTATGAGTGTGATTGTTAAATTTTATTAATCTAATTGGAGATATTTATTAATGTCTGAAGAACGCATTAATCTTTTTAATTTGAAATCTGAAAGGATTCGCATGCTACATTTTACGTGGTTTGCCTTCTTCATCAGTTTTTATGTGTGGTTTAACATGGCTCCTCTGATGGGTTCCATCCGAGAAGTGATGAACTTGGATATGCAACAGGTGAAGGTTCTTATGATCCTCAATGTGGCTCTGACGATTCCATCACGAATTGCCGTTGGTATGCTGGTAGACAAGGTTGGTCCACGTGTTATGTTCTCAATTTTGTTATTCGTTTCAGGCATTTTATGTATCATCTTTTCGATGATGGATACGTTTGAAAGATTAGCCATGATGCGCTTTTTGTTAGCCTTCGTCGGTGCTGGTTTTGTAATTGGTATCCGCATGATTGGTGAATGGTTTCCCCATAAACAAGTGGGTTTAGCCGAAGGTATCTACGGCGGTTGGGGTAACTTTGGTTCAGCAGGTGCCGCGCTAACTATACCAACGGTTGCTGTCTTATTGACTGGCATAGGCGGTGAAGAAAATAACTGGCGTTATGCCATCGCTGTCAGTGGTATGGTAGCTATTGTTTATTCCTTCATTTACTTCACCGTTGCACGGGATACGCCTAGAGGTTCAACTTACTTTAAGCCTAACAAAACGGGTGCGATGGAAGTGACAAGTCCTGGTGATTTTATACTTTATTTGGTAATGAATATACCATTGTACTTGGCTTTGGCAGTTTTGACTTGGAAATTGTCGCCTCTTAATTTGGGATTACTGACCGAACTTTGGACTAACGTAATTTATACAATGTTAGTCGTTATTTATCTGTATCAAACTTATCATGTTTACCGGATCAACAAAGAAGTCTTCACGACTCCGGTACCTGAGATCCATCGCTATCACTTTAAACAAGTAGCAATGTTAAACTTGGCTTATTTCTGTACCTTTGGTTCAGAATTAGCTGTGGTTTCCATGTTACCCTTGTTTTTCTTTGATATCTTTAAAGAAAGTGGAATGACTCAAGTGATGGCTGGTTTAGTGGCAGCGAGTTATGCCTTTGTGAACTTGATTGCACGTCCGTTCGGTGGCTTTTTCAGTGATACCTTTGGGCGTAAAAAAGCCTTGATCATTTTGCTGGGTGGATTATCACTTGGGTATTTTCTGATGAGTCTTATCGGTTCTAGCTGGTGGATACCGCTAGCAGTGGTAGTGACTATGTTTTGCTCATTCTTCGTTATGGCAGGTGAAGGTGCCGTATTTTCAATGGTACCCCTCATCAAGCGGCGTATGACCGGTCAAATTGCGGGTATGACGGGTGCTTATGGTAATGTTGGTGCAGTTATCTATTTAACAACATTATCCTTTGTTAGTAACGAAACATTCTTCCTTGTGATTGGTGCTTCAGCATTGGTGGTCATGGTTTTCATAGCATTCTTCTTAGATGAGCCAAAAGGACAAATGGCTGAAGTCCTACCAGATGGCACCGTACAAATGATTGATGTTGGTTAATGATTAATTATTGGTTAATGATTAATTAAGTGTAACTACTCAGGGCTTGAGCAAGGGATTGTTCCTACATAAGAATATTTTCGGAACTCGCCAAAAGAATCTTGTTGTAGGAGCAACCCCTTACTCAAGCCCTGAGTAGTTATGCGAATAAAGAGTTGAGAAATCCTTTTAAAATCATATAATTAAAACTGGTGATTTTGGGCGATACCCTGGCTTGGTTTTCTAACTCATTGTTTTCAAAGGATAGCTGATTCGAGTGGAGCACCCATTGGGTGAACCGCATAAAATATATAAAAGGTAATTATATCAACCAATTAACTCATATCAGCTAACAAGAATCGCTCAATTTAGATCAAAATAACTGCAAAAATTTAAATCAATAAAAATCAAATGCTTAGAGAGTTATGTGCGTAGAGTAGCCGTTACCCATCAACCATTGAGCACTATTTCCCAGAAGCAATCACCATGTCAAACACACTTTCAATCACAACCGGTCATTATTCACAAACCGGTCGCAAAGCAAAAAACCAAGATTCTATTGGTGTGTCAGCACCTCAAGAACCCTTACTCACCAGCAAAGGAATAGTTGCTGTGATCGCGGATGGCGTGAGCAGCAGTGAAGCGGGTGGGGAAGCCAGTGAATACAGCGTTAAAAGTTTTTTAGGCGACTATTACAGTACGCCAGAATCTTGGACAGTTAAGACCGCCGGACAAAAAATCCTTATGGCTCTGAATCGCTGGTTATATGGTCAAGGTCAGCATATCTATGGAACACATAAGGGATTGGTAACTACATTCAGTGCGCTCGTCATCAAATCAGGAAAAGCCCACTTATTTCACGTCGGGGATACGCGCATTTATCGTTTACGAAATAAAGTGCTGGAATGTTTTACCACTGATCACCGTGTAATAATATCTCCAGAAAAAGAGTATCTGTCCCGAGCGATGGGTATTGAACTGCATGTTGATATAGATTATCGCACTGTGAGTGTAGAAACTGATGATTACTTTATTTTTTCAACAGATGGTGTACATGAATACATTAAAAGTAAAGATATTATCCGTAATGTGCTTGAAAACACTGGAGATTTAAATAAAGCCAGTCAACAAATGACTGATTTAGCCTATCAAAATAACAGTCCGGATAATTTGACAGTACAAATTGTACGGATCGATAGTGTTCCTACCCAAGATGTTAATGATTTTTATCAAAAGCTAACTGAGTTGCCTTTTCCGCCTCCATTATCCGTGGGTATGACCTTGGATGGCTATAAAATTTTGCGTGAAATACATGCCAGTAGCCGATCTCAATTATATCTCGCATTGGATGAAGAAATACAAAAAGAGGTCGTACTCAAAACACCCTCAGTGAACTTTGAAGATGATCCGGTCTATATTGATTTATTTCTTCACGAAGAATGGATCGGCAAACGCATGAAACACCCGCATGTGATGAAAGTTTACGAACACACGCGGCATCGTCAATGCTTATACTATGTGTCGGAGTATGTTGAGGGTCAAAATTTACGCCAATGGATGAATGATAATCCCGATCCCGCTTTGAGTGAGGTCAGACATATCATTGAACAAATTGCGGTGGGACTGAGGGCATTTCACCGTATGGAAATGATCCACCAGGACCTTAAACCGGAAAATATCATGTTGGACAGATATGGCACGGTTAAAATCATTGATTTTGGTTCCACAAAAATTGCTGGTCTTGAAGAGATCACCACGCCTATTGAACGGATCAATATGCTGGGTACTAAAAACTATACTGCCCCCGAATACTTACTGGGTTATACCGGTAGCATTCAAGCGGATATTTTTTCGTTAGGTGTCATTACTTATGAAATACTTACCGGTAAATTGCCTTATGGGGAAGCTAAAATAGGACAAGCCCCTCGTAAAATGAACTATGTATCAGCTTGTCATTACAAACCATCATTGCCTGCTTGGGTAGATTATGCCCTTCAAATAGCGGTTCATCCTAATCCAGAAAAACGTTATCGAACCTTGTCAAAATTTATCCATGAACTTTCCCATCCTGCTCGTACCGTTCCAATGTTGGTACGCAATCCCGTATCTTTTTGGCGAGGGAGTGCAATCATTTCCTTGATTGTCAATTTGTTGTTTTTAGTTTATTTTTTGAGTAAATAAGTTCAATGGATTTTTCAATGTCATTTTTGGTAAAACGACAAACCTGACAGGTTTAAAAACCTGTCAGGTTTTTTGCTGGACTGGGATTAAATTTTAGCAAAGGCACCGCGCTGTATTAGGTACTCCAATAATTGTTCTACACATTGATCGATACTAT
>Ga0233403_10000501_pt1 | contig 18526 bp, 18 predicted proteins | sample Na_oxic_1_MG_FD_179866 | JGI IMG/M metagenome (GOLD analysis project Ga0233403, IMG submission 179866) | Seawater microbial communities from Saanich Inlet, British Columbia, Canada - Na_oxic_1_MG | ecosystem: Environmental > Aquatic > Marine > Inlet | place: Canada: British Columbia | collected...
GGCCTTAAACGAAATCCAAAATCACGATGCTTTGAAAGCACGTCTACTTGAATTGAAAAAGGTGTCGGGCTGGTGGGGATGGCGGCCAGAATTACGTGATCGTAACCCTCAAGCACTTGATGAAGCACGTCGTAGCTTGGCCAAGATTATTGAACAACATCGCTTTGAACAGTTTGTCTTTTTTAGCCAATGGCAAGCACTCAAAGAATACGCGCATGAGAAAGGCGTGTTGATGTTTGGCGATATTCCTATTTTTGTGGCTCAAGACAGTGTGGATGTTTGGGCCAACCGTGAGAATTTTCTACTGGATGACAACGGCCAACCGACTGTTGTTGCCGGTGTACCACCTGATTATTTTTCAGCAACTGGGCAACGGTGGGGTAATCCGCATTATAATTGGCATTATATGCAAAACGATGGCTTCAAATGGTGGTTAGCACGTTTGAAGAGTGCCAAGTTGTTGTTTGATGTGGCACGGGTTGATCATTTTCGGGGGTTTGAAGCGTATTGGGAGATTCCATCTCATTGCGATACTGCCATGGAAGGGCAATGGGTGAAAGTACCGGGGCATCAATTATTTGAAACCATACAACAAAGTGGTATTGATATGCCTTTGGTTGCTGAAGATTTAGGTATTATCACTCACGAAGTGAATCATTTACGTGAGCGATTCGGTTTACCGGGCATGAAGATACTGCAATTTGCATTTGAGGGCGGTTCTGAAAATCCGTATTTGCCACACAATCATATTGAGCATTGTCTGGTGTACACGGGTACGCATGATAACAATACCACTTTAGGTTGGTTTCAAGAAATCCCTGAACATATGCGGCAATATGTGTGTGAATACTTACATGCGCCACCTCATGATATGCCTTGGCCTTTAGTTGAAGAGGCCTTTAAGTCGCCGGCACGATGGGCGATTGTGCCTATGCAGGATGTGTTAGTGTTGGATGGCAATCATCGTATGAATGTGCCAGGTGTTGAAAAGGGTAATTGGCGTTGGCGATTTGACTGGTCACAAATGCCGCACGGCGTTACTAGAAAAATACAAGATTTTTGCAACAACTATGGGAGAGGGTAGATAGATGTCGGGTGGGGTAGCAAGTTTTGCGCGCAAAACTTTTGGCGCGAAACGTGTTTTTGTTGCCCACCTAGATATCATCAAATATCAAATAGGCAGAACGAGGTATCGGCACTCTCACGATTTTTTTGGAACAGGTTATTGATGAATGGAAGACTTTGAAGCGGTTTATCAAGAAAGAATGCTCGATACGGAAATGCTATACCAGCAAGAAAGGTACATAGCTGCTATGCATTTTGGTGGTATTAGTATTGAGTGTTTACTCAAAGCTATGATAGTTGATTTTCATCATTTGACTGAATGGAAAACTGATAGCACTCATCCGGGGCATACCATTCACAATCCTGGGCATGATCTTATAAAAGCGATCAGAACAATTAACCAATTATGGTCAAATGTTCAACGCAATCCCCAAGTTTTGACTTGGCTTAACCAAGTGGAATATCCATTTATTGAACATTATATCGATCTACGTTATTTGGGTAACGAGCCTGATGAGAAACGTCATAAGGAATGGTTTGAAGCTTACACCAAATTGAAAATATGGCTTGTTAAACAATCCACCTTTCTAGGTAAACTGAAATGAATATAGATTGGCGTAGAACATTAAGAGAAAGTATTGAAACTCATTACATACAAAATCCTGAGCAAGAGTGGTTTGGTGTCATTATTTCTACGAATGGTAATTTAAATCTAACCCTTGTGAGTACCCGTTTTGCTGGCATGTCAGTACAAGAACGACGTGATCACATTATCAAGTTACTGCATGAAAACGACATTTTTATTCGAGTAGGTTTTCTATCACTCTTCACCCCTGAGCAAGCCAGAAAAATGGGTATATCGAAGCAGCCGCAACGAGAAGAAGAATTTTATGACTGGCAAGATTTAGCCATTTGGGCTGCGAATGCTGACTTTGAAGGTGCACCGCCAATACGTCAATCTCGTAAACCGCAAACGGTAGCATTTTACTCTTTCAAAAGCGGTGTTGGCTGTACAACGGCATTGATTCATGTTGCCATGAATTTGGTGATACGAGGAAGCAAAGTTGTTGTGGTTGATCTTGACTTAAAAACACCTGGCTTAGCTGCTGAAATTAATTTGAACCCATTACCTCAATATGGTGTTGTCGATTATTTTTATCATCATGCAAACCTTCCAGAAGATGTCAAACCCGAAATTTTTTTGTCGGACATTTTGGGAGAAATCTCAATAATGAATGATGGGCAATTATTTGTCGTGCCGACTGGGAAACTCAGTTTTGACTACATGGCTATGGTTGATGATTTACATGCGAATAGTATTACAGAAACGGGGAAGGATTTATGGAGAACTTTTGTCGATGAAGTGAATGATTCTTTACAACCGGATATGATTTTAGTGGATTCTAGCAGTGGTCTGGATCAATGGGGCGGCTTTTCAGTGTTACGTGCTTCTGAAGAAGCGGTAGTGCTACTGGCTCCAAATGAACAAAATTATCAAGGTACCTTATTATTGCTTGATGCCTTATCGACAATTAATGTGCCTGTCTCTATCGTATTTTCTATCGTGCCCTCTCTTGATCAAACCGGTTCTGAAAAAGTACTCAAATATTGGCAATCATTGCGTCATTATAAAAATGTGAAAAATGCGAGTGATAACTTACCATTACAAATACCTTATCTTCCGACAGTTGCTTTAGCAGATCATTATCCTGTGCCTAGGAATGATTACCTGCCAATTGTCAACATCATTGACAAAAATAAAGGTTCAAGGAATAATTTAAACGGTTGATATTATTGATAATTTTTGATGTTTAAGCCCAACCGATTCTCAAAAAACGATAACTCAATCAATAAGTAATAAGTGATAACGGATAACTGACAATGTGGGTAGAAGAATTAACGTTAGAAAATATTCGTTGTTTTGAAAAAGCAACGCTGAAGTTTTCTAAAAAAGAGCAACCTTACCGCTGGATCACTTTTTTAGGTGAAAATGGTGGAAGGAAAAGTACATGTTAGCGGGGCCTGATGGTGAATTAGTATGACTAAGAAAAAAGAAGCTGTATGCAACGGTAAAGCTTACAAAGGTGACAAATTTCCAGAACGATCTGAAGGCGGGCCACTTATCAATCCTTGTGAAGACGATCCTGAGGCCCATTTCAATTTTTATTATGATCTTAAAACTCACATTGCAAGTGTTTTTGGTACGACACAACGTGGTTTAATTTCAGAAAAATTACTTGGCCTCAATCGCCATAATTTGCGTCAATACCGTTCTAATTATGTGCGTAAACTTCAAGTATTAATCCAACTTTCAGACACTCATCCCGATGCCAAAGCTTTAGTTGAAGAAGCCAAACAAAATAATGCAGAATATGCAGCGTTTATACGACAATTAACAAAATAATATTGCAATTATCAATTTATTTAGCCCTGTTTTTCTTGATAAGTGATATTGTTCACTGATAATATAAGAGTTGATGTGATATGATATAAAAATCGATAACTGATAACTAACATTATGGATAACCTCATTAGTCACTCGGCAGCTTGGACTGCCTTGAAAACCCATCAAAAAGATTTAGCACAAGTACATCTACGTGATTTGTTTGCAGCCGATAACCAACGTTTTGAACACTTTTCAGTCGAAGCGTGTGGCGTGCTGCTTGATTATTCTAAAAATCGTTTAACCAGCGAGACGCTTACTTTATTCAAACAGTTAGCAACACAAGCCCAATTAGCAGACTGGCGAAATCGCCTGTTTCAAGGTGAAAAAATCAATCATACTGAGCAACGCGCCGCTTTACATATCGCGCTTCGTAATCGCTCTAATCATCCCATTAAGGTAGATGGCTTTGATGTCATGCCTTACGTCAACGCGGTATTGGCAAAAATGCGTCAATTTAGCGATTCGGTGCGTGATGGAACATGGCGCGGTTATACGGGTAAACCCATTGAATCTATAGTGAATATTGGTATCGGTGGCTCTGATTTAGGGCCCGCAATGGTGACAAAAGCATTAAAGGCCTATCATCATACACGCTTACGGGGCTATTTTGTCTCCAATGTTGATGGTACCCATCTTGGCGAAACCTTGGCCGAACTTGATCCTGAAACCACTTTATTTATAGTTGCCTCAAAAACGTTTACCACGCAAGAAACCTTGCTGAATGCAAAAAGTGCGCGGCAATGGTTGATCACTCAATTGGGGGATGAAAAGGCCGTCGCTAAACATTTTGTTGCCATCAGTACCGCGACACAAGAAGTCACTGAATTTGGTATTGACTCAGCCAATATGTTTGAATTTTGGGACTGGGTAGGGGGACGTTACTCGTTATGGTCGGCTATCGGTTTACCGATAGCCGTGATGATAGGCATGGATAACTTTGAAGCCTTATTAGCAGGGGCCCACGAATTAGACAAGCATTTTGAAACGGCCCCATTCGAGCAAAATTTACCCGTCTTAATGGGGCTTATTGGTGTCTGGTACAGCAGTTTTTTTAGGGCCCCCAGTCATGCGGTACTGCCTTATGACTATGCCTTGGCCCTATTTCCAGCCTATTTGCAACAATTAGTAATGGAAAGTTTGGGTAAACACGTCACTCGTGAAGGCAACAGTGTTGATTATCCGACATCGGAGATCCTCTGGGGGGCCCCCGGTAATAATGGTCAACATGCCTTTTATCAACTCCTGCATCAAGGCACCCATTTAGTCCCCGCTGACTTTCTGATTGCCATTGAAAGCCAGTATGATTTGCCAGGACATCAGGATGCCGTTTTGTCCAACGCATTGGCACAAACTTATGCCTTGATGATGGGCAGAACAAGCGAAGAAACAAAGCAAGCCTTGTCTTTTAAAGACATATCGGGTAATGATCTCTTAACGCAACAATTGCCCCATCGCGTTTTTGAAGGTAATCAGCCCACTAACACTTTGATGTATCAAAAATTAACGCCTAAAATATTAGGCACACTGATTGCATTATACGAACAGAAAGTATTTGTACAAAGCGTTTGTTGGGGCATTAATCCCTTTGATCAGTGGGGCGTGGAATTGGGTAAACAAGTGGCGAGTACTTTATTACCCGCTCTCAAAGCTGAGAGCGAGACCCCCGATTCATCAACGGCAGGTTTGCTTAATTACATCAAAACTTATCGCTCATAATCTCGCTGTGCTATCATTATCTTTTGTGATAATAATAGGTTACCATCACAACTTAAAGTGATTTATTAAGCATTAGCGTTCAAGGTATTGTAATTTATCAGGTTTGCCATCCCACTGTTCAGCATCCGGCAACGGATCTTTACGTTCAGTGATGACGGGCCATTGCTGTGCCAATTCCGCGTTTAATGGTATAAAATGTCGTTGTTCAGGAGGCAGATCGTCTTCTGAAAAAATAGCATTAGCCGGACATTCTGGCTCGCATAAGGTACAATCAATACACTCTTCAGGATCGATCACAAGAAAATTGGGGCCCTCGTGAAAACAATCCACAGGGCAAACTTCTACGCAATCTGTATATTTACAACGAATACAATTATCAGTAACAATAAAAGCCATATCAGTTATCAGTTATCAGTTATCAGTTATCAGTTATTCACTTATCAGCAATTAAAAGATAATCTGTGTGTCATTTATCAGTTGTTGCAAAGTCAACTTAGCCTGATCAAAAAATTCTCCCTTTTTTATCAGTGACCTATTACTTTAAGGGAAAGATAATGCGAATCCTGATCATAAACTGGATTTGATATCAAATCAATTATAGGGTTTGTTCAGGGTGTGATTAAAACTGCATGGCCAGGAACCCCAGGTTCCACCTATTCACATTCAACCCCTTCGGGGTTGTGCGTTTTAAGCTTTTATTTTTAAAATAAAAAAGCCATGTACTTTTAATCACACCCGTTTGTTCACTAACCTGTTGGCCTTGATACAAAGGATAACTGATAACTGATAACTGATAACTGATAACTGATTTCCACGCAAAAGTTTTTGCGCGCAAAAACTTTTGCGTGGAACTGATCTGAGAATCATACAGTTATGTTAAAAGCGTTCATTAACTCAGTTATATTATTTATTCTTTTGCTGATTAACATGGGATTATTTACTTGGTGTGTTAATCAGCTTTTGTACCAAACACCCCTTAAAAAAACGCTCATCAGCTCAGTACAGGCCGATGCGTCTCCCCAGGCTCGGAAACCCATCGTATACAAGGGATTTGCAAGACCCATTACTCAAAAACCTATAGAGAATCATTTAACACGTATTGCATCAAACCCGACACATCAAGGGGCAACCCTTCATAAAATCGTTCTACAATTTCAAGCAGGCCATATCCACCTCAAACAGACAAAACGTATTAAGCTTGAAAATAAATTACAAGGTTTCGATATTACAACTGCCCATGGGGCACGGGTGTTATCAGGCGCGGCATTTTCTGAAAAATCGATCTCATCACCGCAAATTGCCAAACTGCGATCTCAAAACATCGCGCGAATTATTTACCCCTATACCCAAACAATAAAAATGTACTATCGCCCCTCTATGGAAGAAGGTAAAGTGATTGTCGAATTTTTTGAACTCAAGAAAGTACAACGAATTAGGTCAATAAACGAATAAGCCGGGGTAACTTCAATCAGTTTATTTCAATTTGAACGAAACGAAAATGCCAGCAGTATATCAAGAATATCAAAGTGTTATGAACTGAAGTGTTCATTGAACATTGTTCATTGATTCTAGGCCAATTTTAAAAACAGCCTTGATTTTATTATCAGTATCCTCATTTAATACGGGCAATATTTCATTAGGCAATCCAATCCTTTTTAAGCATTATTAAACAATGACTTAATGGTATTTTATTATTTAACTCTGCGGTTTACAGAGCGCATCTTGATTTCCGATTTTTTAACATACTGATAACTTCAATGCGAGTGTTTTATAAAAAACCTATATCCATTCAGATTGATAACTGATAACTGATTTTCACATTTCACGCAAAAGTTGCGCGCAACTTTTGCGTGAGCCGAAGGCCAGCGAAGCTAAATACAGTTTTTGCGCGCAAAAACTTTTGCGTGAAACTGATAACTGAAGAGGAACATTATCATGCCTATTTATGAATATGCCTGTACTGATTGTGGTCATAAATTGGAAGTGATGCAAAAAATGAATGATTTGCCGTTAAAAGAATGCCCGGCCTGTAATCAAAATACTCTGAAAAAATTGATATCTGCTGCCGCATTTCATCTCAAGGGCACAGGTTGGTACGAAACAGATTTTAAGGGTAAGAAAAAACCGGCTGAGACAACAACAGAAAAAACGGACAAAACGGACAAAGACAATACGGACAAAACGGACAAAACGGACAAAACGGACAAAACGGACAAAACGGGTAAAGAAAAAACGGAAACCTCATCGTCTACACAAAGCAAGAGCGAACAGCCAGCAAAAGCCGATAGCTAAAGCCAATAGCGGGCGCATTCCCAAAAAAAGGGTCATTGTCGCAAAATTTTACGGCCCGCTTTTCGTTCCTTGTTATTTTGCTTTCAGCTTTTCGTTCAAAATTTATTTTGCTTTCAGCTTTTCGTTCCAAATTTATTGTTGCTTTCAGCTTTTCGTTCAAAATTTATTTTGCTTTCAGCTTTTCGTTCCAAATTTTTTTCGTTCCAAATTTATTGTTGCTTTCAGCTTTTCGTTCAAAATTTATTTTGCTTTCAGCTTTTCGTTCAAAATTTATTTTGCTTTCAGCTTTTCGTTCAAAATTTATTTTGCTTTCAGCTTTTCGTTCCAAATTTATTTTGCTGCTCTTGGAGTGCAAAATTTATTTTGCTTTCAGCTTTTCGTTCCAAATTTATTTTGCGATGCCCTTTTTTTGGGAATGCGCCCGCCAACAGCTTTTAGCTGTTGGTTGTGTCGTAAATTCATCATATCCCCTTCCCCACTCCCCTCAAGGAACTAACTATGCGTAGCCACTATTGTGGACATCTCAATGAATCATTAATCGGTGAAAAGGTTATATTATGCGGCTGGGTGAATCATCGCCGCGATCACGGCGGAGTCATTTTTATTGATTTACGTGATCGAGAAGGCCGTGTTCAAGTAGTCTTTGATCCAGAAAGGGCCGATGCTTTCACTATCGCAGAACGAGTGCGTAATGAATATGTGTTACGCATTCAAGGCAATATACGTCAGCGGCCAGAAGGGACTGAAAATCCGAAAATTCCCACTGGACAAGTCGAAGTCGTCTGCCAACAGATTGAGATTTTAAATGCTGCCGAAACGCCCCCGTTTCAACTAGATGACGAACAAGTTAGCGAAGAAATCCGATTACGTTATCGCTACCTTGATTTGCGTCGTACCAACATGCAGAAACGTCTTTTTGTACGCGCCCAAATCACCCGATTTTTGCGTCACGTTTTGGATGAACAAGGCTTTTTAGACATCGAAACGCCCATGCTCACCAAAGCAACCCCCGAAGGCGCACGCGATTATTTAGTACCCAGTCGCACCCATGCCGGCCAATTTTTTGCCCTACCCCAATCACCCCAGTTATTTAAACAACTGCTCATGATGTCAGGGATCGAACGCTATTATCAAATAGTGCGTTGCTTCCGAGATGAAGATTTACGGGCCGATCGGCAACCTGAATTTACACAATTGGACATTGAAATGTCCTTCATTGACGAAAATATCATTCAAAACCTGATGGAATCAATGATACGTCAATTGTTTAAACACATTCTCAATGAAGACTTACCCGAACCCTTTCCAAGGATGAGCTATGAAGAAGCCATGCGCCGATTTGGCAGCGATAAACCCGACTTGCGCGTACCCTTGGAACTCACCGATGTAGGCGATCTCATGGCAGATGTTGAATTTAAAGTCTTTGCCAAACCCGCCAAAGATCCACAAGGGCGTGTAGCCGCGCTCTGTATACACGATGCTTCAAAATTAACACGCAAACAAATCGACGACTATACCGATTTTGTCGGCATATATGGCGCAAAAGGCCTAGCCTATATTAAAGTCAACGACATCACAGCCGGGCGCAAAGGCTTGCAATCCCCCATACTCAAATTTTTACCCGATGACGCACTCAATGCCCTCTTAGAACGCACCAAAGCCAATACGGGCAGCATTATTTTCTTTGGCGCCGATAAAGCCAAAATCGTCAATGAAGCCCTAGGCGCATTGCGATTAAAAATCGGAGAAGATATCAACTTGGTACAACCCGGCTGGCAACCCTTATGGGTAGTCGATTACCCCATGTTTGAATGGGATGGAAAAGAAAAGCGTTGGATAGCCCTACATCATCCTTTTACCGCGCCCAATGTAGACGACATCGAAAGCCTTCAAGCGAATCCAGGCAATTGTTTATCGCGGGCCTATGACATGGTACTCAATGGCCAAGAAATTGGCGGCGGTTCAATCCGTATTCATCATCCAGAAATGCAATCAGCAGTATTTCGCGTACTGGGCATTGAAGAAGAAGAAGCACGCGAAAAATTTGGCTTCTTGCTAGATGCCTTAAAATATGGCTGTCCACCACATGGCGGCATAGCTTTTGGATTAGATCGATTAGTCATGTTGATGACAGGTTCCACTTCCATCCGTGAAGTCATTGCCTTTCCGAAAACACAGACAGCCAGTTGTCTACTGACATCCGCACCATCAGCGGCCAGTCAAGAACAATTGCGCGAATTACATATTCGATTACGAACTCAAAATACCCCCAAAACACAGAATCAAAAGTAGTTTCTTGTAGGGTGGGTAAGCGGGCGCCACTATCTCAAATTACATCCCAGAATCTCACCGCCCGCTTGCCCACCATCTTGCATATAACGATGAGATGTCTCGTAGGCTGGGATCGCCATCACCACTATATCAAACATTATTGGGCGCATTTCCAATAAAAAGGGTCAATCTCAATCGGGCCGAAGCAAAATAAATTTTGCACTCCAATCGGGCCGAAGCAAAATAAATTTTGCACTCCAATTGGCCGAAGCAAAATAAATTTTTAACGAAAATCGGGCCGAAGCAAAATAAATTTTGCACTCCAATTGGGCCGAAGCAAAATAAATTTTGCACTCCAAACAATCTTTATGATACGTTTACAAAAGGTATAGATTAAAAAGTGATTAAATCGAAATCATACCGATTTATTGCCAATTGATTTCTTGGCACACACATCACATCCATTTTGCCTCACTCAAACCGGCTAAAAGAAAAATGAATCCTCACCCCACTGACATTGAATACATTGACGAAAGCACTGATGATGAAAGGGAATCAAATGAAGCATTTGATCCGAGAGATATTGATATTTCAGTAGAACAACAAAATATTGATTTTCTGATCAGTAAACTGGAAGAGGGAAAAATTGATTTAAACACAGAATTTCAACGTTCTACTGATTTATGGCAGGATGACAAAATGAGTCGGCTTATTGAATCTTTAATGGTTAACTTTCCAGTGCCGGGTTTTTATTTCGACATAACGAACAAAAATAATTGGCAAGTTGTTGATGGCTTACAGCGGTTATCAGCCCTTAAAAAATTCGTCATTGATAATAAACTGAAATTACAAAAATTAGATTTCCTGAAAGAAATTGAAGGAAAAACATTTAAGGCATTATTATCCGATGAAGTGTACAAACATAGAATTAGGGCTATGAAACGTACACAAGTTGTTTTGTATATGATACGCCCAGGGACGCCAAAACCCGTAAAATATCGTTTATATGAAAGAATTAATACTGGTGGCTTAAAACTGAATCCTCAAGAAATCAGACATGCGCTTAATCAAGGAATCGCTGCTAACTATGTGGCAGAATTATCTAAACTGCCCCAGTTCCAAGAAGTTATTAAAGTCTCCCATGCTAGAATGTTAAACAGAGAATTTGTGTTACGCTATATTGCGTTTCGAGAAACGCCATTTTCTAACTATAAACCCCCTTTAACTCAATTTCTTGATAAGGCTATGGAAAATATAGCAACGCTTTCTGATGAAAGGAGAAAACAATTAAAACAAGAGTTTGTCAAAGCATTAGAAACAGCCCAAAAAATATTTGATAAGAACGCATTTCGTAAGCCAGAGCCAGGTGCCAAGTATAATGGGGCCTTGTTTGAAACATGGACTGTCAATTTATCAAAATTAACAGATGAAAAAAGAGCATTGTTAGTTTTGAATAAAAAGCAAGTCATTGCTCATTTCAAGTCATTACTCACTCAAAATCAAGATTTTTATGACTCAATTTCTAAAAAATATTTACCGTATAAAGCTGTTGAAACAAGATTTTTAGAAATTGAACAACTGATTATAAATATCTTAGATAATCCTGCTATTAGGAAATCATCATGATTAAGCGTATTAAAGTCAAAAATTTTAAAACCTTAAAGTTAGCTGAACTTGAACTTAAGAATTTAAACCTGTTTGCGGGTATGAATGGCATGGGTAAATCAAGTCTTTTGCAAGTTTTAATGCTATTGCGGCAATCGCACGAACAGAATTTACTCCAAAATGATGAACTGGGGCTTAATGGCAGTTTAGTCAATATTGGGCTAAGCCGTGATGCTTATGCGCTGTATGGAGAAAATGAAACGCTCTATTTTGAGCTAGAAACGGTTGACGGTAAGAAAGCACAATGGACTTTCCGTGCAGAAGCGATGGACAACCTTTACGAGGATGAAGATGTCTTAACCGGTAGTAGTACCATCAGTCCGGATTTTTTTGATTTCAGTCTGTTTAAAGAAGGCTTTCAATATCTAAGTGCCGAAAGAGTGAGTCCTCAATCTTCATTTGAAACATCGACTTATGAAGTCGTAAAACGTAAGCAATTGGGTAATCACGGTGAATTTGCAATTTACTATCTGGCTTTGAATAAAGAAGCCCCACTTCTCATTCCTGAACTGAAGCATGAAACCGTGCCAAAAGAGGATTCAACTTTACTTAAAAATGTTGAAGCTTGGTTAACAGAAATTAGTCCAGGTATTAGTCTGAAAACCCAGTTTTATCCTGACATGGACAAGGTACGGCTTGCTTTTCAGTACGATGCTGGGAGATTGAATGTGATAACCAATGAATTTCGCCCGACTAATGTTGGTTTTGGCATTACTTACATTTTATCTGTTATCGTTGCTATTTTATCAGCTCAAAAAGGGGATATTTTACTCGTTGAAAATCCTGAAGCCCATTTACATCCCAGAGGCCAATCTCGAATAGGGCATTTGATGGCACTGGCTGCCGAGCAGGGGGTGCAGCTATTTATAGAAACCCATAGCGATCATGTTTTGAATGGCATTAGAGTCGCTGCCAAAAAAGATTCAGAATATCATGTCATTGATGCAGATAACGTGAGCATTTTCTTTTTCCATAGAGAAGAGGGACAAGAAGATCATGCCACCTCTATCTTCACACCAAAACTTGATAACAATGGCAAGATAGATAAATGGCCTGAGGGTTTCTTTGACGAATGGAACCGATTACTTTTTGAACTACTGTAGGAAAGCAGAAGCTAGGGGCTATCTTCAATCTTGCCCCTACAAGGATAATCAAGTTATGGAATATCTTTTTAATGAATTGTCTGCTACCACGCCTGCCGAAGATAAGGCCCAAGCAATGGCGTGGATGCAAACATTGCTCAAAACCTGCAAAGCAGCCCATAAATTAGGATTGACGCAGTTAAGAGTGAGACATGACTTTATTCAAACGACAATTTCAAGGAACTATACCATTCTTGATTGGTTACGCGAAGCTGATTTTGATTCAAAAGCTCAGTTAATGGGAATAATACAATCACCGCCTATAGGTCAAGAAATTCAAGAAGAAAAATTTATCTATATGGAAAATATTGTTCTGGCTAATGACGAAGAGAATCAAATGGAGCAAGAAGCTGAAGGTTTAGGCGTTGCTTATTTAACGAATCAGAATGGTACACTCGCTGTCAGTTTTGATTCTGATTTGAAATGGGATAAAACAGAAATTGCTCTGATTTACCGTTTCCTAAAAGAGGGAAAATCATGCGAAGCGTGTGTTAAAGTCAAACATGCGAGTAAACCAAAACATCTGAATGAGCATAAAATATGGGCATTAAAGAAAAAAAGTTTATCAGAACCCTATAAGCATAAGAAACCCTCTTTACATCATTTCTTGCCCAAGAAAAAAATATCCAATCAATTGGTTGATGGAGATTGGAATAAATTTAGAGAACAACTGGCGCAATATCCTGACAGTAAAAATGCTCTGATTCAGGAAATGGCTGCCCATGTTGCAGAAATCAATGGGTATCAATTTAATCAATTCTTAAGCAGCCATAATCAAAAGATGAAAAATAGTTTAAGATTCATTTATGAGGCAGGAGAAGGCAACCATAAAATATACCTATCAACCGACTTTGAAAAAGGCGCTTTTGAAGTCTGTAACTACAAAGGTACACATTTAGGTGAATATAGTTTTAACGAAGAGAAAACGGGAAAGGCGAAATCTGATCATAATATTGACTTACTTTGCTGAATGAACGTCTTTTTCTGTGGGGCATGTTTTTTTCCTTGTAGGGTGATATTGCTGTCGGCACTTTCTTGATAAAAAATAACGCAAAAGACGCAAGAGGCGTAAGATTTATTACCGAGCCTCTTTAGCGTCTTTAGCGCCTTTAGTGTTTATTTATTTTTAATCGCTATCCTAATTTAACCTTGACTTCGCGGGCTAAATAACCCTTTTATCGCTTGCAAATTAATATAAAGCGGTTTCAGTTCCTGAATTTTTAGAACATTAAAATCAGGAGAACGAAAATAATCGTATTGATTATTGGCCAGTTTCTTTAAAATGACAAAATTCCAGATTCGGCCGATAACAAAAGCACCCCGCATCAGATTTTCTTCATTCAATTGCATAGCAACCATCATTTCTGCTAAAAGAACATTTTTGGGGTGTCTATCGCCCAATTCTTTTTTGTATTCTTGAATAAAAAAGTAAGGATGTTCAGGAGTTTCAATACCTTTAGCTATCATATAATCCGTATAACCATTGAGCAAAACATCATTGATAACACCACTTAAAGGCCGTTCATACCAACCCCGTACATCGTTAGAAAAGAAGTTGATCTGATTGATCAACGGAATAATAAATTGTGCCTTTAATTCTTCTTCAGTATAGCTGTCTAGGAAACGCCTATTCGTCTCAAGTAATTGGGTTAAAAACCGTTCTTCTGTCCGACTGATTTGATAACCATAATTAAACCACGACTCAAATACCGAATCGTCAATACGTTCTGTTATATTAACCAAGTTTCGCAAATCTTTAAATTCTAATCTCCTGAATGAGCGTCTGTGAGACATTTTTTTCCTCGTAGGGTGGGATCGCTGTCACCACTATCTCAAACATTATTGGGCGCATTTCCTCATTATCAATCTCAATCAATCGGGCCTTCGCGAAAATAAATTTAGAACAAAAATCGGGCAGAAGAAAAATAAATTTGGAACGAAAATTGGGCATTCAAAATTATTTATTCTATCTCTATTGACATTTTTTGTTTCTCGTAGGATGGAATCGCTGTCGCCACTCTCTCAAATATCATCCCAAAATCTCACACCCGCTTGCCCACCATCCTATCTAATCATTGGTAATTAATAATTGATAATTGATTTATGCCACCCTTGTTTAGGGGCCTGGGCAATAATTATCAGTCATTATCAATACTATTTAAACAGAGAAGAGATAGAACGCTGATTTAACTGATTAAACTGATATCTACAGTATATCTAAAATCAGCCTTAATTCATAATCATCACTAATTTTAAATCAGCGAAGATCATGACAATCAGCGTCATCAGCGTTCTATCTCTTTATGGATAATTGATAATTAACAAGTGAAACTTAATTACTGACAACCTTTAAAATAGTTGCTAAAATAATTAAAGGAACTTTTAACAGGAGAATCATGATGTTGACTTTAAAAAGAGTATTGTTAGTCTGGAGCGTCTGGTATTTGGGCGCGATATCCATTACGCAAGCGGCCACCGATTGCAATGCGGTGACTGAAATTTCTCCCGCTGAGTGCGAATCGTTGCTGCAACTTTACCATAGCACGGATGGTGCTAACTGGAAAAACAATGAGGGGTGGAATGTCACCAATACACCTTGTAGTTGGAAGGGTATTACTTGTAATTATGATGGCGTAGCTCGGATTGCTCTCTTTTCTAATCAACTGACGGGCGCTATTCCCAATTTCAATGCGTTGCCTAATTTGCTGCAGCTTGATCTTGAAGAAAATCAACTGATGGGCAGGATTCCCAATTTCAATGCGTTGCCTAATTTGCAGTGGCTTTTTCTTTGGGGTAATCAACTGACGGGCCCGATTCCCAATTTCAATGCGTTGCCTAATTTGGAGCGGCTTTATCTTTATTCTAATCAACTGACGGGCCCGATTCCCAATTTCAATGCGTTGCCTAATTTGCAGTGGCTTGATCTTGATGAAAATCAACTGACGGGCACGATTCCCAATTTCAATGCGTTGCCTAATTTGCAGCAGCTTTATCTTTATTCTAATCAACTGACGGGCACGATTCCCAATTTCCATGCATTGCCCAATTTGCAGACGCTTTCTATCGGTGAAAATAAACTGACGGGCACAATTCCCAATTTCAATGTGTTGCCCAATTTGCAGACGCTTTATCTTGAAGAAAATAAACTGACGGGCACGATTCCCAATTTCAATGCGTTGCCTAATTTGCAGTGGCTTGATCTTGATGAAAATCAATTGACGGGCACGATTCCCAATTTCAATGCGTTGCCTAATTTGCAGGAGCTTTCTATCGGTGAAAATCAACTGACGGGCACGATTCCCAATTTCAATGCGTTGCCTAATTTGCAGCAGCTTTCTATCGGTGAAAATCAACTGACGGGCACGATTCCCAATTTCAATGCGTTGCCTAATTTGCAGGAGCTTTCTATCGGTGAAAATCAACTGACGGGCACGATTCCCAATTTCAATGCGTTGCCTAATTTGCAGCAGCTTTCTATCGGTGAAAATCAACTGACGGGCACGATTCCCAATTTCAATGCGTTGCCTAATTTGCAGACGCTTTATCTTAGGAGTAATCAACTAACAGGCACAATTCCCAATTTCAATGCGTTGCCTAAATTAGAGAAGCTTTCTCTTTGGGGTAATCAACTGATGGGCACGATTCCCAATTTCAATGCCTTGCCTAAATTAGAGAAGCTTTCTCTTTGGGGTAATCAACTAACGGGCACGATTCCCAATTTTAATGCGTTGCCTAATTTGCACAGGCTTGCTCTTAGTACGAATCAACTGATGGGCACGATTCCCAATTTCAATGCATTGCCCAATTTGCAGCAGCTTTCTCTTTGGGGTAATCAACTGATGGGCACGATTCCCAATTTCAATGCCTTGCCTAATTTGCAGCTACTTTATCTTTGGGGTAATCAACTAATGGGCACGATTCCCAATTTCAATGCCTTGCCTAAATTAGAGAAGCTTTATCTTTGGGGTAATCAACTGACGGGCACGATTCCCAATTTCAATGCCTTGCCTAATTTGCAGCAGCTTTCTCTTTGGGGTAATCAACTAATGGGCACGATTCCCAATTTCAATGCCTTGCCTAATTTGCAGCAGCTTTATCTCGGTGAAAATGAACTGACGGGCGCGATTCCCAATTTCAATGCCTTGCCTAATTTGCAGCAGCTTTATCTCGGTGAAAATGAACTGACGGGCACGATTCCCAATTTCAATGCGTTGCCTAATTTGCAGCAGCTTTATCTTTATTCTAATCAACTGACAGGCATGATTCCTGTTTATTCCAACACGCTTATCAACTTGACATACCTTGATCTCAGAAATAATCCACTCTGTAAAAAAGCAGACTATGATTATGCTAGATGGCCGATTAAACAAAGTCGCTGGAATGATGAGACAACTTGGCAAGCACAACTCGAAACCTTTCCAATTTGCAAAGCCCCCACTACGGGCGATGAAACGGACGATGAAATCTTCACAATCTGATCATTCCGCAACGATCTTAAGATTTATCGGGCTTAAAGAATACTACCAAATAGGAGAAATCGTCGCGCTAGAAATAACCGTCGATTTTATCGCAGATAACCCGGCGGATACGGTTGATTTATGGATAGCGGTTCAACAACCCTCAGAAGCGTTTCTCTATATGAATGCATTGCCCTTAGCCGATCTCTTTAGCCCAAAACCCCAATTTTTTAGAGAGGGTTTAGACACGACAAAGGAGACATTTTCTGTCATCTCAGACTTTAAAGTCCCTGAAGGTGTTGGGGGTAACTATACTTTCTATGCTGCCCTGATTGAAACGGGCAAAAATCCTTTTAAGGATGGAATGTGGGTTATACGACATATTGTGCAAGCCAATACCCTGTTAAGTAATCGATAATCTGATAAAACGCTGATGACGCTGATTTTAATCCGTGTTAATCATGAACATCAGTTTAATTAGCGTTCTATTTTTTTGTCTATTTTTCACTGTTAATCAATAATATTGGCCCCACCGCTTAGCAGCCCCTACGCCAAATATTGTAGGGGCTCGCCTTTAGTATTCGCCCTTTCATTGTTTGGTATAATCATTACAACGGCGTTAATCCACAATGCCTTGCTTCTATCGGCTAACAACAAGTGACAATGGTGGGCAAGCGGGCGGTTAGATTTTGGGTTTATTTATCTTGAGTTTATTGCCGCTAAGCGATCCCACCCTACGAAAGCCCTTAAATATCGTTGTCAATTTAAACCAATAGGGCTTTGTATTGTGGTAAGATACTGATTATATGATTTGATAATTAAAAGTTAGGTTAGTCACTTACAAAAAAAGGTTTTTACTATGGAAACACTCAAGCAACAAGCTCTTGGTGCTATATCAACGTTACCTGAGACGGCGAGTATTGATGACATGATGTACAGGCTTTATGTGTTGGATAAGATTAGTCAAGCTCAAGATGCGATTGCCAATGACGACGTTATAGACATTAATGATTTCAAAAAAGAGATTGAATTATGGTGAAATGGACTAAGCCTGCAAGACAAGATATGAAGCAAATTCATGATTACATTGCTAGGGATTCAAAGTATTATGCCAAAAAAGTCATACAGGAAATTGTTGATAAATCCGAACGATTAAACGATTTTCCAAAAATGGGTAGAGTCGTGCCAGAAGTAGGCGATGAAAATGTACGCGAATTATTTGTTTATTCCTATCGTTTAATTTATCAAGTTTCTGATAGTGTCGTTAAAGTGCTTACCGTTGTGCATAACAAACGAGACTTTGCTTCTTTAAACATTGAAACGGTCTAAAGATTTTTCAATCAATGTGTTGACTCAATAAATAATATAACCTGTTGATTTGAATCTTAGTTTCATTATATTTTTTGATTTGGATAACAGGCTTATCGTATAATCAAAGAATATTAATAAACGCGCTTTGACGCTAAAGACGC
>Ga0233403_10000502_pt1 | contig 18524 bp, 10 predicted proteins | sample Na_oxic_1_MG_FD_179866 | JGI IMG/M metagenome (GOLD analysis project Ga0233403, IMG submission 179866) | Seawater microbial communities from Saanich Inlet, British Columbia, Canada - Na_oxic_1_MG | ecosystem: Environmental > Aquatic > Marine > Inlet | place: Canada: British Columbia | collected...
ACTTTATCAGTGAAGATGGCTATGGTATTACCGAAGCTTGCCGCGAATACTTGCAGCCACTGATTTTGGGCGAAGATTATCCCCCTTATCAAAATGGTTTACCACAGTATGTGGTCTTAAAAAATATGGGTGTGCCGAAGAAGTTGTCAAGCACCTATAAATTGAAATAGTCTAGGTAGAAACCCGATTTTTTTTTAAAATCTGATTTTTTGATTATAAATAGAAACGCTAAAAAATAGGATAAGTTATGTAGGGTGGGCAAGTTTTTTTTTGCCCACCAACCGTTAAAAAAAATCTAAAATTTACCCGTTAGTAGTAATTAACTTATTATGTTACAAATAACAAATTCACGAGTGCTTTGCTTAATCGCATTATTAACCAGCACTATCTTCTTAGTGAGTTGTGGTGATGATGACGATGATTCAAATTCGTCTGAAACATCGACTCCTCTTCCTTCACTGGACACGCAACTTCAATCTGTTATTAGTGACCAAGGATTGAGCGGTGATCCAAGTACCGGCCGGCAAATTCCTGACATCAACACGCCGGTGGCACAGTTAGGCAAAAAGTTATTTTTCACCAAATCCCTCGGTGGTGATACCGATACCGCTTGTGTTTCTTGTCATCATCCTGTTTTGGGAGGCGGAGATGATTTATCTTTATCAATCGGTACTGGTGCAACCTTGCCTGACCATTTGGGGCCTTCCCGTACCCATTCTAGTGCTGCACCAAACTTTGATGGTGGTCCCACCATACCGCGTAATGCGCCTACAACGTTTAATTGTGCGATATGGGATCAAATGATGTTTCACGATGGGCGGATAGAAAGTTTGGGTAAAACGCCTAACGCTAATGGTAATGATGGGCAAGGCATACGCACTCCCGATTCTAAATTAGGCATTGCTGATCCACAAGCTGGATTAGATTTAGCAGCCGCACAATCGCGTTTCCCAGTCACTTCACCAGAAGAAATGCGTGGTTTTGATTTTGAAGCGGGTAATAGTAACGACGATGTAAGAAATGCTTTGGCTCGTCGTTTAGTGGATCAATCTATTCCCAATACTTGGTTGGTTGAATTTCAGCAAGCCTTTGATAGTAGCGAAGATGCTGCCAATTTAATTACATTTGCCAATATTGCTGAAGCGATCAGTGCTTACGAACGCTCACAACTTTTTGTCAACAGTCCTTGGAAAAAGTACGTTGAAGGTGATCAAGCCGCACTCAGTGAAGCGGCTAAAAAGGGAGCCTTGCTCTTTTTTCAATCCATTGAAGAAGGCGGAGCTAATTGCGTTGATTGTCACAAAGGTGATTTTTTCACTGATGAACAATTTCATGTCTTAGCAATACCACAAATTGGTAGAGGAAATGGCGATGGAAAAACTGGGGATAATGATTTTGGGCGTTTTCGTGAAACTCAGAACCCACAAGATAAATATGCATTCCGCACACCTTCGTTGTTAAATGTAGAAGTCACCTGGCCTTATGGACATAGTGGTGCTTACCTGAGTTTGGAAGAAGTTGTCCGTCATAACTTCAACGTCGAAGATGCGATAAATCGCTATGATTTTACCCTAAGCCAATTAGACGCTGGCATTCAACATGAACATGCTGAGGAAAATACTCGTGCGGCCCTTGCTCAATTGAAAACTAATCGTGCTAATGGGTTAACCCCAGTCATTCAAGATATTGATTTGAGTGATGAGCAAGTGACTTATCTGGTAGAATTTTTGCTGGCATTGACTGATCCATGTGTGAAAGATAGAGATTGTTTGGCACCTTGGATTGCAGATAGCAACGATGCTGGGCCAGATTCGTTGCAACTCAATGCAGAGTTCTCAGACCTGACAGGTTTCTAAAACCTGTCAGGTCTTTAGACCAAAATATTTATCTGAAAGACTATACATTAAAAATCCGTTAAATTCCTAAATCCGTTGTACTCTCAATATCTATCAATATGAACCCTTCCAGCACATCATTTCAACAGCATTATAAAGGCTCTTTTACCAACATGTTGCGCTGGCACCAATTGGATGAACTCTGGGAAAATGTTAAAGCGCAAGCCAATGGCTGGTATATTTATTTTGTAGGAGAAACGGTACCCAGCACACCGGTTGAAGCGACTGCATTGGCTCAATTTATCCAAGAAATTGACCAATTGTTACGAACAGAGCATGATTATGACTATTGCGGCATTGTTTATGCCGATGATAAAGAAAACCCTTCGATGATCAAAATATTTGATCCCAATAATCTCGGTGCGGTTTGTGGCTCTAGTGGTACTGTCGTTTTACCACGCTGGTTATTAACGCGCATACCTCCTGCACCCATTGTTGACGATGCCATCACACCATTAAATCGTAAACGTTGGTGGCAGCGACTATTTACAGTTATCAACAGATAACGAATTCCATAGTGAGTAAATTTGAGTAGATGAACAGAATAATTGTATGAAAAAAATATTCATTTTTATTATCGTGCTACTTTATGGATGTTCTCCAGTACCACAAAAACCGACTCCTCAAAAGCCGACTCCTCAAACGGTTATCGATCAGATAGTCGTAAAAGAAAAGAAAACGGTTATATTGGGCGTGGAGAATTTTCTGCAAAACCACTTTTCCCTAGTGAAAGGGAAACGAGTTGGATTAGTGACGAATCCAAGTGGGGTTAACCGTCAAATTAAAAGCACTGCTGATTTACTATTTGAAAATCCGAGCGTTAATTTGGTCGCACTTTATGCACCTGAACATGGAATTCGCGGTGCGATTGACGCGGGCAAAAAGGTTAAAACGGAAATCGACCCTAAAACCCGTTTGCCTATTTATAGCCTATATGGTAAAACGCGCAAACCAACTGCCCAAATGTTAAGTGGGGTAGATATCCTTCTGATTGACTTACAAGATGTAGGTGTTCGCAGTTACACCTTTATTTATACCATGGCAAAAGTGATGGAGGCAGCGGCGGCATATAATAAAGAAGTAATGGTGTTGGATCGCCCTAATCCTATGGGTGGTATCGCTGTGGAAGGCAATTTAGTACAGCCTGGCTATTTTTCTTTTGTTGGCATGTATCCTATTGCCTATCGTCATGGTATGACAATTGGTGAATTAGCCAGATTGTTTAACACAGAATACAAGATTAATAGTCGATTGACTGTCATACCGCTTATTAACTGGCAGCGAAAAATGTCTTGGGGTGATACCCAATTACCTTGGATACCCACCTCTCCTCATGTGCCACATTGGACAACGCCATTATTAATGGCTACTACAGGTATGATTGGGGAATTGGGCATTTTATCCACAGGCGTGGGTTATACATTGCCCTTTGAAATGATTGGTGCGACGTGGATTAACGGAGAAAAGTTTGCAAATGCGCTAAAGAGATTGAATTTACCAGGCGTTATTTTTCGCCCGGTTTACTTTAAACCTTATTATGGCATATACAAGGGTAAGGTATGTCAAGGGGTGCAAATTCATATCACCGATGTGAATGCCTTTAAACCCTTTGTAACGAGTATTCATTTGATGAAAACATCGATGACGTTATATCCTCAACACAAATTGTTTGCCAAACCGTCTCGTTTGAAAATGTTCAATAAAGTGATGGGCAGTGATCACATTTTAAGCAGTCTTCAACGTGGCTATTCAGTTATCCAAATTGAAGCCGCTTGGCAAAACCAGTTAAATTACTTTAAAAATATTCGGCGGAAGTATTTGATTTACTAAGGGATGGGAGTTCAATATAAGAAATCCTATTTTTCCAAAAAATCGGATTTCTTTGATGTTCTAAAATGATAGTATACTGTACAAGGGCATAACTTGGACTTTCATGTAGGGTGGGCAATATTTTTTCTTGCCCACCAACCTCATTAGAAAAGTCCAGTTTGTGAACGCGCTGAGTATAACCAAAAAGGAGATAATCCATGCAAATCGCACCTTTAAACAATCAAGTGGTTTTTAAAAAACTACTCTCAGATGAAGAAATCCTGAAAGCCTTTATCAAAGACTTTTTGGATATTGATATCACGCCTCAATCCATTGAAGTTGAAAAGAAGTTTGTTCCGCCCATCGGTGGTGTTGATTTTGGAATTGATATTTTTGTTGATGATCCCATTCACCGCCTTATCATTGAAATCCAACGAGAACGCTATGATTACGATTTTGATCGCTTTTGGCATTATCATATCGCCTCGCAGTTAGAATTGGTTAAAAGCCACAAAGAGTACAAGTTAGAACGTACTGTCTATACCATTGTTTGGTTTACGCGCAAAATTCGTGAAAAGCAATACCAACGGAGTTTGATGACTACTAGCCAAGTCACTACAACGGAACAAGAGGAATCTCTCATATTATATCCTCACCAGTTATTTTTTCTGAATCCGTTTTACCTCAATGACAAAACACCTCAAGGGCTAAAAGACTGGATGACGTTAGTCGTGGAAAGTGTCAATAATCCTACTAATCCAAACATTAATCTCAATCGCCCGATTATCCAAAAAGCGGCTAAGTTGATAGACGATGATGGATTAACGCCCAAAGAACGCATGGCAATCATAGATGAACGGGATTACAATAATATGCGACGCAAGGAATGGGAAAATGGACGAATAGCCGAAAAACAAGAAATTGCCCGCAGTTTGTTAGCAGAAGGGCTTGAACTGACATTAATTGCTAAAACCACCGGCTTATCTATTGATGAGCTAGAATCTTTGTGACTATGTTGCCGGAAAGAAATACCGTATCTTATCAAAAAATGTGGGTAAACCTGACAGGTTTTGGAAACCCGTCAGGTTTTTTCCACCGAATTTAGAGAAGATACTAAATACCATTTTTCCAAAAAATGGTATTTCTGCCCTTCGTTAAAATGCTATTACTATCCGTAGTGAACTGATATCAACTCATCAACGCCACTAAACGTTCTGTTGTTGGCTGCTCTATCACGCCTTTTTCTGTGACAATCACATCCACCAAAGCCGCTGGCGTGACATCAAAAGAGGGATTCCAAGCTTTTGCACCGCTTGGCGCAATGGATTGTTCCCCTATTGTGAGGATCTCATTGCTAGTACGTTGTTCAATCACAATTTGTTCACCAGAGGCTAAATTCATATCTATCGTTGAAGTTGGGGCTGCCACCATCAATTTAATACCATGTTGACGGGCTAAAACGGCTAGGCTATAAGTACCTATTTTATTAGCAATATCGCCATTAGCCGTTATTCTGTCTGCACCCACGATCACCCAATCGACTCGTTTTTGTTGCATTAATGCCGCAGCAGCACTATCAGCTAACAGCGTCACGGGAATATTATCTTGTAGCAATTCCCAAGCAGTTAAACGCGCCCCCTGTAACCAAGGGCGAGTTTCATCAGCATACACTTGACGCACTTTACCGGCACTATAAGCACTGCGAATAACCCCTAAAGCGGTGCCATACCCACCTGTCGCTAATGCCCCCGCATTACAATGGGTCAAAATACGACAATTTGAGGGCAATAAAGCAGCCCCCCAATCTCCCATGCGATGATTCGCATCAATATCTTCTTGGTGAATACGTTTCGCTTCTTTTAATAATACTGGCACCGGGTTGCTAGTCATCTTCGCAAAAATAGCTTTCATACGCTCTAAAGCCCAAACTAAATTCACAGCGGTGGGACGTGCCTCAGCTAATTGCTGCAAATCGCTTTCAATAATAGTTTGCCAATGCTCAGGGGAAGTAGTATAAGCCGCTTTAGCCGCTAACACTACACCATAAGCGGCTGTAATACCAATCGCCGGTGCGCCGCGCACCACCATATCTTTAATCGCCTTAGCAACCTCGACGGCTTTTTCTAACTTAATGACGGTTTGTTGTTGTGGCAATTTACGTTGATCGAGTAAATGTAATTGCTCGTTTTGCCAATAGACAGGTTGAAGGGTGTTATATTTATTAGTCATATTAGTGAGAATGAAATAACGCGAACCTGTGTGTTCGCCCTTATGAAATAAAATAACCGTTAAGGAATGCGAATTTAATAAAATCCGAAACTAAACCTGACAGGTTTTGAAAACCTGTCAGGTTTAACAGATCAAGTTTTGGGTTTATTAAAATCCTAAGTTCAATTATTTTTCTGAACATCTATAATACTGATTTTTCCAAACACTGCTTTAACTGTTTTCCCAATATCTCAACTTGGGGCATCACAAACAAATTATCATGATAGCCTGCCACTTTATAAACTTTCACCCCCCCTTTTGCTAACTGCTCAAGTTTTATTGAGGGCATCCGATGCCAATCCTGAGATAAGAAAAGCGTAATTTGCCCAGGATAAGGCTGTGGTTCATAATTATTCAACGCAGCGTAGAAACCATTAATAAATTGCATATCACGCAATTGACGGGGTGACTTTTTCCGCATATATCTGTAAAACGTTCCTACCCTTTTACTAAATGAAAGTCTTAACAAAGTTTTGAGATAATTAAACCGTTGTCGTGCTTTATGAGATAGATAACTAAAACCCATTTCTAAAAAATTGTGCCAATGGTGTTGAATGTAAAAGTGGTATTTCTGTTGTTGCCAAACGACATCAATAAAAGCTAAAAAAGCGATGGTGTGTCCATCAGCCAGAAATTGTTGGGCAATTTCAAAAGCAACCTTGGCATCACCGCAGTAACCACCTAAATAATAAGGGCCATCAGGTTGTACAATTTGTATTTCTCGGCAATACTGCTTGGCAATGCTTTTCACATCCAATGATGGAATGGGACCATCTGATGGCAGAAGACCAAAAATATTAAGTCCATACACCGGTTGATTATCACCAAGCACGGGTGCTAAAGCACGGGCATAGTTGGTTGAGCCAATGAAGAAAAATGGAGGGCGAGTACCGTGGGGTTGAATAACTTCTAAAACTTTAGCCTCGATAGGATATTTTGGCTCCCCGGCACTCGTTTTTTCCAAACAACGTTTTAACTGTTTTCCCATTTCTTCTAATTGGGGGCTAACAAACAAACTTTCGTGATACCCCCGAATATTATGGATTTCTACATTGCCTACCGCCAACTCAGTGAAAGCTGACGAATCTTTTAAACGCCATTCGCTGGCGAAAAAAAATGTGATATCTCCCTGATAAATTTCTGGAACGTAATTTGCGACAGACTCTCTATAGGCATTGATAAATAAAGAAAACTGGAGCTGACTGGACAAAGTTTTTTGCGTTTTTATCCGTTTTTCAGCGAACAGTCCAAATAATTTGAGTTCCATCAATCCAAAAAAACGTCGCCATTTTTTTTGTATTTTCAGCAAAGGATAACTCCATCCAATGTCTTGCCAATTGAGCCAATGATGATGTAAACTATATCCCTGTTCCCATTGTGGAATCCTATTGAGGAAAGCGTCAAATAAAACTAATAAAGCAACTTTTTGACCATTAGCATGAAGTTGTTGAGCCATTTCAAAAGCAATGGGGGCATCAATGCAGTAGCCACTTAAATAATAAGGTCCTTCAGACTGCACTGTTTGTATTGTTTGAATACAGCGTTTAGCCAGTTCTTTAATATCCGTCAATGGTGTCGTACTGTCTGATGGTTGAAGAGCTAACACATTAAGTCCATATATAGGTTGTTCGGGTGCTAACACTGATAATAGGGCATTGGCAAGGCGGCTGGGTCCCATCATAAAAAAGGGGGGATGAATAGCGTTTTGTGGACGAACGACTTCCAAGACATTCCACGAAAGTTTCCCTTTTTCATCGCGCAATAGATTAGCCAGTTGTGCAATAGTCGGTGCTTGGAAAAGCGTTATTAAAGGTAAATACTTGTCAAAAGTTTTTTCAATCCGGCTCAACAGTTTCACTGCTAACAAAGAATGCCCACCCCGATCAAAAAAGTTATCATGTACTCCAATAGGGGAAATGCCTAATACTTTTTCCCATATTTTGGCGATTTTCAATTCCAGCGCATTTTGTGGGGCTACAAAATTTTCTTCGGGCTGTTGTCTAATTTGCGCCGGTTTGGGTAATGCTTGTCTATCTATCTTTCCATGGGATGTCAAAGGTATTGCTTCTAGCATTATAAATATTGACGGTACCATGTATTCCGGCAACTTTTCTTTTAAGAAACGCTGTAATTCATTTGTTTTTGGTTCTTGTTCTAAAGCAGGTACTATATAAGCGACTAGACGTTGTTCGCCTGTATCGTCTTCTCGAAATAGAACCACTGCATTTTTGACAAGGCGATGATGAATTAACATACTTTCTATTTCACCCAATTCAACCCGGATTCCTCGGATCTTGACTTGACTATCCTTTCGTCCTATAAATCGAAAATGACCATCACTCAACACCCGTGCTAAATCGCCCGTCTTGTAAATTAAATCATCTGATTTCTCATTGAATGGATTGGGTACGAAAACTTTTTGAGTCAATTCTGGCTGGTTATAATATCCCAGCGTTAGATAGGGTGTTCTGATATAAAGTTCACCCACTGTGCCTGGTGGACACAGTTCTTGGTTATCATCTAATATGACTGCCTTTGCACCTTTTATGGGTTTACCAATGGGAATGAAACCACGTTTTATATCTGATTTTTGAACCCGGTGAAAAAATTTCACCATCGTGGTTTCGCTGGCACCGTAAAGGTTGACGAGTTGAATTTGGCTATCATAAGTGTTCATCCACCTTTTTACATCGGAAACCGACAATATTTCCCCAGCCATCAAAATATATTTAAGTGAGTTCAGCTTTTTTGAATTTAAAACGCCCTCTACCATGACTTTAAATAAAGAGGGTACACAATGAATCAAGTTGATATGTTGACTGTCAATCCAATCAATCAACGTTTGTGAATCCAGCAGTTTATTATTTTCTGGTGGAATACAAATCGTGCCGCCAGCACATAATGCGACAAACACATCTCTTAAAAATGCGTCAAAAGTGGGCATCGTAAACTGGCTCACTCGCCATCCATGAATCACATCAAAAGTTTCTATTTCCCATCGAATGAAATGGGAGATACTTTTTAATCGTCCAGCGATGCCCTTTGGTGTTCCCGTTGAGCCCGAAGTGTGATAAATGTAACACATTGCTTCATTATCAATAGAAACGATTGGCGGTTCGGCACTAAAATGCTCCAGGGGTTCGATGATGGGAATGAGATGATCAGCTGAAGGTTTGTCTCCTTCCATATTGAGTAACCGACTCTTTTTATCGCTAATACTCGCGACAAGTCGGCTAAATTTTGCTTGTGTGATAAAGCAATCTGGAGACAATTCCCTAACAATATGACGCAACCGTTTTTCAGGAAATTCTGGATCAAGCGGTACAAATGCGCAACCAGCCCTCAGTATCCCAATCAAAGTGATGATAATGTTGATCCTATCATCAAGCATCACAGCAATTATTGCTCCTTTTGGCAATTGATTAGCCATTAAACAATTAGCTAATTGATTAGCTTTGCTATTAAGAAGTGCGTAACTGATTTGTTTATCATTCCGCTGAATGGCTATATCTTCAGGGAATTTTTGACAAGTTTTATCTAATAATTCTAATATACCCATACTTTTTACCTCTCCTGCTAAATATTATCGTCGTTCATAAGACTTTTGATATTTTTAGCGATGCTCAATAGTGGATCAACAATACAATCATTTTGTTCTTTATATGTCATAAAATACTTTGTCAATAAATGAAATTCCGTACATCCAGCAATTAAAGAATCAACAGGGTACTTTTTAATAAGATTATCAAGATGGAAACTGATAGCGTCTTGATAACCATTTTTTTTTAGTTGATAAATTAAATGATGAATTGCATTTTGATCTGCCTCATTAGGCAGTCTCACATACTTCTCAGCAAGAAACCACAATGGGTGTTTTTGGAAAATGCCAGCTTGGCGCGTTCCATTAGTACATAGTAACAAATACTGTTTTTTTTCCCGTAATATATCCTGAATGATCACATCAATTAGGGATATGATATTTTCCCTTAAATTGGTGGGCAACATTGGCAAAAAATGATGGATGGTAATACAGCTTATAACTATCTTACTCGCACCGAGTTGAATAAGCTTTTCCAAAGTTTCTACCAAAAAACGGATTAATAAATCTTCTTCTGATTGATTAATAATAGCCTTTGTTCTATCGGGAAATGTTGGATCTGAATAAAGAATACAAGCAGGCAGTTTTTGTTCCAAGTCTGCCGCATTAAACTCATAAATCGTTTTCAGAAATTCAGCGGATGCTAAAGGTCCCATTCCACCCAAAATGCCTAAGACTTTTTTCATCAATGATTACCAATAAATGTTATACCAAAGTTTCAGAAAAAACCTGACAGGTAGGTCGGGTTAGATTTTTTTGCGCGGCAAAAAAACGTAACCCGACATTTACCTGCCTTATTGAAAAAAATTCAGTTTGTTCCCACGTTGAGTATATACCAAAGTTTCAGAAAAAACCTGACAGGTAGGTCGGGTTAGATTTTTTTGCGCGGCAAAAAAACGTAACCCGACATTTACCTGCCTTATTGAAAAAAATTCAGTTTGTTCCCACGTTGAGTATATACCAAAGTTTCAGAAAAAACCTGACAGGTTTTTAAAACCTGTCAGGTTTATATCACTATTATCAAAAATAGTATTTTTAGAAAAAGGTTAAACCTCATCAAAAAAGTCATCATTAAAATCATCTATTAAAGCCGCTTTTTCAACATCATTCAAAAGTGACAATTTTGAAAGACATTTATTTGGAGCAACAACAATGTCTGCTAGTAAATTTTGAAAATGTTCCCCCATGCGCTGCATCGTCGCTGCACTGAACAGGGCAGTATTATATTCAAAAAAACCAGTTAAGCCACCATTTTTTTCAAATAACTCTAAAGTTAAATCAAACTTGGCAGTTCCAGTATAGATATTATCTAAATAAGTATCTAGTGGCGTTGTTCTTAATTCCCCCAGTCTCAATTCTGGCAAATCAAAATTTTGTAGTAGAAAAAAACATTGAAGTAAAGTATTGTGGCTCAGTTCACGCTCAGAGTATACGCTATTAACTATACTTTGAAAGGGTACAGATTGGTGGTTATATGCAGCAAGAGCAACATCGCGCACTTGGTTTAAAAATGACACAAAGCTTATTTTTCCTTCAGGGTGGGTACGTAATACCAAAATATTGATAAATACCCCCATCACGTTTTCCCACTGAACGCCTTGTCGCGCGGCTGTGGCTGTGCTAATGAGTAAGTCAGTTTGTCCACTATAACGAAACAACAAAGTTTTAAAAGCCGCTAACAAGATCATAAACAAGGTAGCACCTTGCTGATGACTAAAGTTGCTTAGTGCCAGTGTGAGTGTTTGAGAAATGACAACAGGTTGCAGGGCACCTTGATAAGTAGGTATGGGCGGACGTGAATAATCATTATGTAATTCCAAGATTGGCAGGGGTGCATGCAGTTGTGATTCCCAGTAGGCAATTTGTGAATTGAAGGAGTCGCTTTGTAACCACTGTTCCTGCCAGCGACAAAAGTCGGTATATTGGTAGCAAGGAACATCAGGTAGTTGTTTGCCCTCTACAAAAGCAACATACAATTCTGCCAATTCGCCTATAAAAACCCCCGCTGACCAACCATCTGTTATTAAATGATGGAAAGTCAGCAATAATATCTGTTCTTGTTCCTTTAGACGGAATACAGTGACTCGCCATAAATTTTTTCGCAACTTAAATGGACGGCGTATTTCTTCATGGATATATCGCTGCATTTCTACGTCAGATAAACCGCTCATGTCTTTCACGGTCACACTAAAAGGATTAGGTGGCGCAATCCGTTGTTGTGGCTCATCCGTATTTTTGTCAATCTCAAATGTGGTACGCAATGCTGTGTGACGACGCACCATTTCGCTGAGGGCTTGTTCTAATGCCGAAAAATTAAGCGTTCCCGTCAGCTTATACGCCAATGGTATATTATAAGCCTGTGTATTAGGATGAAGTTGCTCAAATAGCCAGAAACTTTGTTGAGTGATAGATAGCGGGGCAGTATGGACTTCATGAGATAAAGCCTCACTTTTAATTCCAACGGGAATAGATTCCAATGATTTCAGAGGCGCAAGCGAATCAATCTGCGCTGCCAGTGTTCCCACCGTCGGTTTCTCAAATAAAGCACTTATTGGTATCTCAGTCTGAAAAGTATTACGCACCCGCGAAATAATCCGAGTTGCCAGCAGTGAATGCCCGCCCAATTCAAAAAAATTGTCGTGAACACCTATTTGCTCAACGCTAAGAACATCACTAAATAAAGTCGCTAATAATTTTTCAGTGGGGGTACTAGGTGCGATATAGTTATCAGTATGGCTCAATTTATCCGGCGCGGGAAGAGCTCGGCGATCTATTTTGCCATTTGGGGTTAAGGGCAAAGCTTCAAGCAGGATAAAAGCTGATGGCACCATATAATCCGGTAAACGCTTATTTAGAAAGTCGCGTAATTCACCGGCTGTCAGAATCGGTTCTGGCAATTTTGATGGCACTTTTTCAGATTGACATACCTTTAAAATTTGCCTTGATTTTCGAATGGCGTAAAGGTAATAATTCATACCAGCGCTTTTATCAAATGACCAATCTTGCTCAACGACAGTTTGATAGCCCTGCTTTTCAAATAGGGCAAGCACTTGTTTAAGGCGATTATCTATATCATGTACTTCCAACGCAATTTGATGAATCTTGGACCAATCATCTTCAGCAATGCCGGCAAGCACATCCCATTCACTTTTTTCAACATTGATTTTCAGTAAGTCTATGTTTTCAATATGGTTTTCTTGGATAACATCCGAAAGCGTTCTTAATGGCACTTCAAAAGTTTCGCTTTTAAATTTATCCGCAAGTAGTTCCTCCAATAATTCGTTATCCTGAGTTTGGGATGCGACAGAGTCAGGTTGGTTCTGCAAAAACGATTTAACGATTTCTTTTTCATCATCGACATCAGCATAAAGCCCTGATAAAAAAGAATATTTTGGGTAAAAGGTAAAATTCGCCGTTTTGCTTTCACCAGATAAGCCACAATTAAACAGTTTGGCATCTACCTCATAAAGTGTCGTATTGAGTTCAAGTTTTTCAAACACAAAAGGGTTTGGCTCAAATCCATAGACTTTGACATTATTACCACTCAAATGGGCAAATAGGCTAAAAAGTCCTATGTTAGTACCCACATCAAAAATACAATCACCGTTTTGAATCGTGATGCCATGTTTTATATAGGCTCTTACTTCAAATATCTCTTTATAAAGAAAATCGGTTTCATTTTTATTCAGATGGGCAATTGCCAAATTATTTGGCAATGTATAACGGGGTTTACCGGCAACAGTCGGCATCCGCGAAGGCTTCGGCACGACATAACTCACTAAGCGTTTGTCATTAGCAACGTCTTCTCGCACAGTGACAACGGCTTGTTGAACATCCGGGTATTGTGCCAATACCGTTTCAATTTCACCCAATTCTATCCGAAAACCCCGGAGTTTCACTTGATCATCAATTCGCCCTAAAAATTCGATGTGACCATCAGGCAAATAACGGGCTAAGTCGCCCGTTTTGTATAAAACTAAACCTGCCAGGTCTTTAAGACCTGGCAGGTTTGCCTTAGAAATAAATTTTTTCGCCGTCAATTCAGGGCGATTAAAATACCCCCTAGCCAATCCTGCACCGCCTATATATAATTCGCCACTCTCCCCAACTGGAACCGGTTGAAGTTGTGGATCTAAAATATAAGTTTCAACATTAGCAAGGGCTTTACCAATCACCGGCTTAATCGAACTTTGCACCTCACAAATAGTGGCATCTACCGTACATTCCGTGGGACCATAAAGATTATAAAAGCGAATATTTTTAGCTTGTGCCAACGCTTGCCAAGTCGATTCATTAATAGGCTCGCCGCCAATTAAAACCATTTTAGGCACCGATTGAGATAACAAGCCGGCTGAAATCAGTAATTCCAATTGCGATGGCGTGCAATCAAATACCTCTATTTGATGTGCCTTAATATAATCTAATAAAGCGGTACCCTCAAAACGAATTGATTCCGGGATAATATCAAGGGTATAACCATAAAAAAGTTGGATGATTTGTTTAACCGAGGTATCAAAGGCTAAACTGCCATTCAAACTAATTCGCAATTGTTCTGCCTGATAAGAAGCATAAATAGCTTGATGCAGGGCATGGGCAAGATTGAAAACGGAACGGTGTTCAATAGCCACCCCTTTTGGCACCCCGGTTGTTCCCGACGTATAAATAAGATATGCCAAATTATCTGGGGTGACACCACTGACGAGATTTTTATCACTTTCATGAGCCATTTTTTCCCAGTCAGCATCGAGGCATAAGACTCGCGCCCCTTGTTCTGAAAACTGGGCAAGCCACTTTTTTTGAGTCAATAGCACGGGTGCCTGTGAATCCGATAACATGAAAGTTAAACGGGCTTTGGGATAAGTCGGGACCAAAGGCACATAAGCCCCCCCCGCTTTAAGAATTCCCAATAATCCCACTATCATTTCTAAAGAACGTTCCACGCAAAGCCCAACCAAAACTTCTGGCTCAACACCTAGCGTATTAAGATAATGCGCGACTTGATTAGCACGGGCATTTAAAGCGCTGTAACTTAATTGCTGGTTTTCAAAAACGACAGCAATTGCATCGGGTGTGCGTTCTACTTGTGCTTCAAATAGTTGGTGAAGACACAATGGTGAATTATTAGTTTTTGTAGGGTTATAGTTTTTTTGCATTTTGTATCCTGTTCTGCTGTTTTAGCCCCATTTACTTGCCCAAAACGCAGTTAAGACTGATTGTGACTGTAATTTAGGTGTCAACGCTGCGTCAAACAAGCAATTTTGCACTGATAGTAGTCAGTATAACACATTAAACGATACGAAGTCAGCGAAGCCCACCTTTTTATATGGAATGGTAGGTTGCAGCGAAGCTCCTACCCACCCTACGCTCGCTAATAAGCTAATATAAAATAGTTGATGATAACTTAATTCCTAATTCAAATTTTGGCTTTTAGAATTTTCAGTATTATTTTTTTATGATTTTTTATTTTTATTTTTGACATTTTGCTTATACAATCAATAACTTACGGAAAATTATTAAAAATAAGGTAAAAATATTTTCAATTTTTATAGATAATTTTCAATTTTTAGTCTATAATATATAGATAATACTTTTGACACTTGAATTTTTTTAAGTGAACAACTTTTCATTGCGTTTTGACTAACAAGGAATAACTCAAATGAAATTTCTTTCTGACTTTATGCCTTTTATTCACAAGGCTTTGGCGTTTCCACGCCTACTATTCATAAGCAGCATAATTGCATGTTGGTTTGGTAACGCATTGAGTGCGTATGCTAACGACGGCAATTGTCATGCTATTTATTCGCTATATCCGAATGGTTTGAGTGTACATGTTCCCTGTGTGGTGTTAGACTCAGCATCGGATGGTACGGTCTATGAATTTGACCTAAATCAAGATTCCAGCGATGAACCTCTTTCATTCACTGTGGTGAATATAAAACCAACCACCAGTTAAACGACGTTTTTTACGGGGATGAATTCGGTTTCGCTTATACACCCTACAAGCTACGAGCTAGTCATGCACCAAACACGGAACGTCATTTTGAACGACGTTTTTTACAGGGATGAATTCGGTTTCGCTTATACACCCTACGAGCTACAAGGATTACAATAATGTCACCGTTAATAAAAAACTTATACAGATAGTAGCGTAGGGTGGGTAGAGGAACGATACGAAGTCAGCGAAGCTAAACCCACCTTTTTATATGGATGGAATGGTGGGTTGCAGCGAAGCTCCTACCCACCCTACGCTCGCTATACGTGAATTGGCGAAGGTATTGATACTATGTCCACATTACTAAAATATCATGATTACACGCGCACTTTTGCTGATGTCTATTTAGCTGAACTTGATTACGTGATAGAACGACGCAAAAAAATAAACATTTCAACAGAAACGGTTGAAAGTGAGTCGGCGCGGCTGCGCCAAGAACTTGCCACATTGCAAAATGATAAATTAGTTCAAGATGTACAAAATAGCGAGGCAAAAAGTGGCATTAGTCGTTTAATGTTATGGTTTTCTGATCGGTTTCGCAGAATATCAAGTGACGAAATCCCACGTTTTAATGTCAAGCCCAGTACGAAGGCAAATGTGGTGGGATTGGCATTATCGGGCGGTGGCATCCGCTCCGCCACTTTCAATTTCGGTTTATTGCAGTCCTTGGCTAAAAACAAGATTTTGCAGTATTGCGATTATCTTTCCACCGTTTCTGGTGGAGGCTATATCGGCTCATGTCTCACTTCCCTACTGGCAAAAACGCCAGAAGCATCCACAAAGCCAGAAACGTTTCCCCTTCGTCACCAACGCGATGGTGAATTTGAAGAACGTGCTGAGGTAAACCATCTACGTAACACAAGAAACTATTTAGGTTTAAAGTTAGATCCGTCCAGTCTGCATACTTGGAAGGCAATTGCAATGTATTTATCTGGACTGATACTTGTCAATCTCACGGCCATTATCTTTATCCTCATTGTTGCATACGCTTTGTTTTTGATTGAAAATCCACTTGCTGCATTCTATTTCATCCCTCAAGTCAATGAAATGGGAGAAGTGGTGGATTATATCTGGAAATTTGATAAAGTAACCACTTTTTTCAATTATCATTCGCTGACCGGTTTTTTGCTACAACTTGCCGGATACACATTCGTGGGTATGGTAATTGCGGGAGGGTTACCAGCATTTTTTAATAACTTGAACAGTGTTGTAATAAACTACTTACAGGCTTGGTTGGGGGTGATAACAATTATACTGATTGTTGTTGTCGGACTGGTTACTTTCACCTTTTATTTATTCCTTGACGAATATGGCAGGATAGACAAACAAATTTCAACTTTGTTGATCTACACCTTATTGATGGCGGTTCTATTTTTTATCTTGGGCCGTTTTATTGTGGAAAGTAAATTTTGGCAACGGCTTATATATACCATGTCGTTTCTTGCCTTAATTGCACTTTTTCCTATAGTTTTTGCCAAAATTTTTCGTTTGCTGTGGCTGTTATCTTTTTTTGAGAGCGTTTATGATTTTCTTCCTCAGTTGACGACTTTTTTCCCGGGGATATTTGACATGATGTTTCAATTTTTACCGATGCCAATATTCGCAGCGGGGATATTGTTTATACTCAGTTTGATGGTCAACATAAATAACTCTTCCCAGCATGCTTTCTACCGTAATGGTCTCAGCAAAACCTTTCTGATCAAAAGGAAGAATGGACAAATTGAATCTAATGATAACCTGATACTAAAAGAACTCCATGCGTATCACAACGGTCCTTATCACTTGATTAATGCAACCCTAAATGTTCAAGCTTCTAACAACCGTTTTTTGCATGGACGTGGGGCAGATTATTTTCTTTTCTCAAAGTACTATTGTGGTACAGAATCCACGGGGTATCGAAACACAACACGTTACAATAGAGGTCAAACAGAATTAGCTACAGCTATGGCGGTTTCCGGCGCAGCTGCAAGTCCACAAATGGGAACACAATCCAATTTTATTACGGCATTACTGATGGTTGTGTTTAACATCCGTTTAAATCTTTGGATGCCAAACCCAAACCCAAAATGGGTAACTCTAATACCCATTTGGCCTTATTATTTGCTTAAAGAAGTTTTTCAGAAAAATGTAGAAACAGACGCGCTACTTAACCTGTCTGACGGTGGACATCATGAAAACCTTGGTGTTTATCCCTTACTCAAACGTCGTTGTAGTGTGATTATCGTTTCGGATGCGGGGGCGGATCCAAATTTTCAAATGGACGATTTTGCCAATCTCCAACACAAAGCGCGTATTGACTTGGGGATAGATATTGATCTTGATGTGACTGACATACGCCCTAAACATCAAAGGAACAAACTGACTAACGCATATTTTATCAAAGGTTCCATACATTATCCCAACGGTGAGAAAGGGATATTATTTTATATCAAAACAACAATGACTGGAAATGAGCCTGAATACATTTCGACTTATCGGCGAAAAAGTCCTACATTTCCTGATGAAACAACGGCAGATCAATTTTTTGTCGAAGATCAATTTGAATGCTACAGAAAATTGGGCAACATAGCAGGAAATGAAGTTTTCTCTGAAATTGAAAAGGAAATTCAGAAAACTGTTCCTACTTACTAGCAAGCGTAGTAGCGTAGGGTAGGTGGAGGAACGATACGATGTCAGCGAAGCTAAACCCACCTTTTTATATGGAATGGTGGGTTGCAGCGAAGCTCCTACCCACGCTACGCTCGCTTGTGAAAGGGGCGGATGTGGAATTATCTGCCCCAAATTCAAGCATGTAAACAAAATTTTCATAAAAGCAGATAAAAAATGACAACGGCTAGAGTTTGTTATAGGCTTTAGGGACTTTATGACAATTCCCTAATAAAAACAGGATATAAGGTGAAAGAGGTATGGTCAAACTCCAGATTACATCAGATCAACAACATGCACTTCCCATCATTCAATC
>Ga0233403_10000503_pt1 | contig 18490 bp, 14 predicted proteins | sample Na_oxic_1_MG_FD_179866 | JGI IMG/M metagenome (GOLD analysis project Ga0233403, IMG submission 179866) | Seawater microbial communities from Saanich Inlet, British Columbia, Canada - Na_oxic_1_MG | ecosystem: Environmental > Aquatic > Marine > Inlet | place: Canada: British Columbia | collected...
TAAAAGAATAACCCCACTCGCCTCTTGCTTTCGCCCCAGGTGAAACCTGGGACAACCCCGATAGGGGTTGAATTTTAAGAGCAAGAGGTGAAACCTGGGGTTTTGCAAGAGCCTCCATAGATAAACCCTTTTTTTGAAAAACTCGGTTTGTTTTCATTTTGGCCGGGTATTTTATTTAGCCGCAACCGCCTTACCGGATTTTCTGGATTAATTGTCTGAATCAGGATTTCCAGGATTTCCAGGATTTGAGGGAGGAAATTTTGAGCAATAAAAATCTCCTGAAAATCCGGTAAATCCTGAAAATCCAGATTCAGACAAATTGGAACTTGAGTGCGTAACATCAGTTAGTAAGGCAACTCACAAAAAATAATATACCCTTATGGTGCAACCATAAAGGGGTAACCATAAAGGGGCAGCCATAAAGGATTGCCCCTACGGTCATTGATGATGTAGGGGCAATCCCTTGTGGTTGCCCCAATCCCTTGTGGTTGCTCTTGGTATTTTATTTTTTTGGAATTGCCTAATTAGTAATTGATCTCGTTAAGTAGTGAAATATTTCATTTCAAGGCGAGCGTCCTCAAACGTCAGTACCGAGCCGGTGATTTATCGCCTACTACCAACCTTGTTGGTTGCATTCATACTTTGCCATAAAATAAACTGGAGCAACGTCAATGAAGAAACTGTTAAGGAAATACTATCGGGAAATAGCTACTTATGGTTCGGCTTTAGTCAAGAATCCAAAGACACCAAAGCAAAAATTTGTCGTTTTTTTTCGTCCCAGAGCCGGTAGCAATTTAGTGGTTGATTTAATCAATTCGCATCCAGAAGTTTACTGTGATGGTGAAATTTTTGGGGTGGGGCACGTTGGAAAAGTCCTTTTTCCAAAGCTGTATTTGAAAGGGCGTTGGTTAAGAGCGAATAACAAAAATGTCTATGGCTACAAAATCAATCTCAACCAAATCGTCAAACAAGGGTTTGGCCCCAAAATTTTTTTATCCGACTTGCAGCAACAAGATTGTAAAATCATTTACACTGAAAGACTGAACAGTTTGCGACAAGCGGCTTCTTTTTTGATTGCTGAAAAGAGGAAGAAATGGGTCGGTACAGCCGAAAATCAATTAACGGGAAAAGTCTCTATTGACTGTCATGCTCTTGTTAGCAAGATAGAAAGGCTAGAAAAAGCGATTTCTTTAGAAAAAGAATTGTTAGCACCTTATCCTTACCTTCACCTGGCGTATGAAACAGATTTGTTAAGCGCCGAGCAACATCAAGCCACTTCTGACCGAGTTTTTGAATTTCTGGGGCTTGAATCGTTGCCGGTTAAAACCGAGAGGGTTAAAACAGCCCCCTCGCACAATCTGGCAGATGTCATTGAGAACTATGACGAAGTAGAAAGCGTCGTCAGTCAAACGAAGTTTGCTAAATTTCTGAATCAGCCATAAACCTCTCCATCCGACTTTGCGATAAAATCGGATCAGTCAATTGAAGAAATCCGATTGGTTCAACCAATCGGATTTCTAACCAAAACCGAAAGTATAGCCACTCCTAAACGACCGCTCTCCGATCATCAGCCTTAGAATGAATTCTGAGGCTGACATACCAAGGCAGAGGCTCTGATATGAAAAATTTCTTTAATTCGTTGACCAAAAAAATATCCTCGTCTTTTCCAAAGACACCTCACCCAGGGTTTCCAAATCAACAGCGATACAGTCCTTTTCAGCCCGGATTCACGTTACTGGAAATGATCGTTGTCATGGCAATTCTTGGCATGGCAGTCGCCATAGTGATTCCACAGATAAGTAGTGGACAAAGTACTCTTCTCAAGGCGCAAGCACGTGAAGCCATGGCGGTGCTGAAGAATGCCCGTCGCATGGCAATTGTGGAAGGCAAACAGAAAATGGCTACTCTTCAAGAAAGTCAACCAGACTCGGTTAATAAATCCATGAGTAAAGCGATGCCAGGGCGTTGGGTGAGTCGTGGTGCTACTTTGCAATGGGCTGGAGAAGTCAGTGATGACGAGAAGACTGTTTACCAAATCACTTTTTATCCGGAAGGCGGTAGTAGTGGCGGAGAACTCATCTTGAGTCATTTGGACTATAAAGTAAAAATCAGTATCAATCCAATCACCGGCAAAATTACCTCGGACATTTTTGATGATGAACAGTGATATTTTATTTAACCAATTTAAGTCATCCGAACCGCTTGGAAAGGTACGAACCGGTTCGGTTCGGAGAAAATTTAAACACCCAGCCGGATTTACCCTACTCGAAGTCCTAGTTGCGTTGGCAATCGTTGGCATGGCTTTGGGCAGCTTATTTGGTTTATTGTCGGGCAGTAAGCGTTTAGCTTTTAAAGCGGTGGATGATATAGAACAGACCGTTTTTTTACGTTCAGCGATTAACGTTACCCAAGTCATCAAGGAGCCAGACTATCCTGAATTTCCAGAACGATATCAACAAAGTTTGGATTTAACTATCGATGAACTCTTGGAAAAACCAGAGCGCCAAACGCGCCCTATGCGATTGGCACTGGAACCTTACACACTGCATATTGATGAAAAAGGTATCGCCCTGACGACAGTACGCCTAATCAAACTGGATATTGCGCAATAAAAAAAAACCGGCGGTCATTTCGACCAATAGGGAGAACTCTCATTGTAGGGTGGGTAGAGCGTAGCGAAACCCACCTAATTCAGATTGATAACAAGCACTTCTTCATCAATATATGAACAATAACCCCCCCTTTTTTACCGACAATAAAAAAAACTTTTTTCGTCCACTCAACAGTAAGTATCGTGAAATTATCTTAGGCTGCTTGCGTGCCCTATATCACCGCCTTTATAGCCCCGAAGCAGACTTTGGTTATCAAGTCACTCGTGAAGATATGCGTGATTTATTTGTGCAAGTCATTCGAGAAACGCCCGTGCTTGCCGACGATGGCGACGACGAAATCTACCAAAAAGCCACCGATGATCGGGCAAAAGCTAACGCAATCTTTCAAGAACTACTGAACTGTGGTTGGCTAGAAAAATATGTCGATAACATGTCATCCACCTACCGATTTTCTCGCGCGGGTAAAGCATTTTCTGAAACCATCGCCGGATTTGATACCAAAGGACTAAAAACCCGACAACGTAATGTTCGCAATACTAAAAATGCGCTACAAGCTTTTTTAAATAAAAATGATCCTTTCGATCTGATCGATGCCGTTGACTACGCCAAACGAGTTGCGTCGGATTTTGCCGATGATATTGCCGATCTGCATGAACGTAAGCAAGCATTAATGAAAGACGCAATTCAAAAGGCACAATTCGCGATACAAGACTTACTCGATTATATGGACAACCACTTCAGCCCCGATTTAGCCATTCGACTCTCGGCTGACAGCATCGTCCGTCATCACAACGACATTCGTGAAATTGTTGAGAAAATCAAAAAACCCTGGCGCCTGAAAAAACTGAAACGCACCGAAAAAACTTTAAAGTCGCTAGTATCCGAAAGAAAAGAAAGCTCTTCTGATGATACGCCCATTATTTATCAATTGCTTGACCAAATTGAGCGTTATTTAGAATCGGCGGAACGAGTCAAAATGTCCGAACTCCGTTCCGCCCTAGAAAGTTATGTCGGCCGCACCACCCTGCTGATTAAACAAGCAACGGCCATGATGGCGGGACTCAAAGAAGAGCAACTGGCCAAAACCTTGCAAACCTTGTCCAAATCGTCACCAGAACAACAAAACCAACAACTGTCCCGGATAGGACAACATTTAGGGACACTGTCGGCTCGCTTGATAGCCCCTAATACCGTCAGCCTCCGCAAACGCGAACGGCGCGAAGTGCCCGCTGAAATCAAAGAAGTATCACAACCCACCCCAGAGGAACGTCTCCAAGCCGCGCTGGCAGAAGCCGAAGATAATGCCTTCACCATCTCAATGGACGATATCCGACAAGAAATCCTAAAACAAATGGGTGAACAACGGACCATTCGAGTTTCGGAACTGAAAATCACGAACGCGGCAACTTTTTTAGCACTGAGCCATGCCATTGAAGTGGGATCTGCCAGTTTAGCAAAAGAACAGCCACGGTTATTGATAGAACCGACAGAAGAACGTTTTATGAATGGCTACCTTGAAATAGATGATTATATCATTCATAAAGAATGAATTGGACTGTTTGGAATCCAAAGCTTCAGCTTTGGTGGTTTTTCTCATTAAGCTCTGGCTATTTGTGTGCATAGAGTAGCAGTCAAGGAGGATAAAAAAATCTGAAAAACTAAATGTCTGTTGGGGTTAACAAATCATGAAGAATAAATTATCGAAACCCAATGGGAAGATAAAACGCTGACTGAGGAGCAGAAAAATTGTTTATTGAATATCTATCAGTGGAATGCCAACAAAGGCAAATATCTGTTAAGAGATGAGGTTTCTGAAGAACACAAACCGATCATCAGCTCGGTATTTCAGCAATATTCAACTTACCAACGAGATCGAAGTTTCTTTTTCTTCCGCCAAGAATCTTTGAGCCGACGGCTGATGGGAAAAAACCCGAATGACTATTTTGAACGTGACAGTGAGACTCATCAAAAATTGGCCGCATTGAAGGCCGAAATTAAACACTTACTTTGGGCGCATTCCCATTTTCCAGGTAAAAATATTTAGTTTGGGCATCATCGATAAATCTTGGACTCCGGAGTCCAAACTTTAGTTTGGGCAACCAAGATAAATCTTGGACTCCAACAATCAACCCTGAAAATGGGAATGCGCCCCTTCTAATTGTCTGAATCAGGATTTTCAGGATAAATACTCAATGATTTTAAGTTTTATTCAGATCCAAAAAATATTTTAAATCAAGGGACTTGCAAAACTCCGACCTGGCAACTATAGCATTTCCCGATTGAATGAAGCACAACAATTGACGTTAATTATCAATGAGTCTTGTAGGGTCAATGCCATTGAGTTAAGGATTTTAATTGGGGTAACCACAAGGGATTACCCCCTACAAAATCAATGAATTACGTAGGGGCAATCCTTTATGGTTGCCCGACACGATATGGCAGTGGTCTTGTAGGGTGGGATTGCTGTCGCCGATATTTTCGTTAATAAATCGATCCCGATTCGCGAAATCCGCCCCACCATCCCTCTTTTGTATTAAACCAAATATGTAAATTTATTTACAGTTAAATATCGCGGCCATATCGTGTCGCCGCCAAGTACAATGGATACTCGAAATCAACGGATTTTAGGAATAAAAAATTGTTGATAACATGATGATTTTAAAAATATTTTTTTATCCGTTTGTTTCGAGTATCCGTTGTACTACTTTTAGAAAATCAGTCAGTTATTCGTCACTATATGGCATTGAAGTTTCACTGTGATTTTAAAGGCGTTTTATATGAAAGTAGAATCTATCTCTATTCAAAAATTTAAGCTATTTGACCATTTTGAAGTCTCCTTCAAACACAAAACGCTTGAAGAAGTGAGTAACCAATTTCTCATACTGGGTGATAATGGCACCGGAAAAACAACACTACTGCAAGCCATTGCACTCCCATTAGCATTAGCAACCCGGCAAATTCAAAGTATTTATGACTTTGATTGGCTAGGGTTTTTGCCTGGGCGTTTCTGGAAATGGGGCAATCCACGTATTCAATTAGAAGTTTCATTTGAAAATGAAGAGATTGAAGCAACTCGCGTGGTGGCCGAAAAATGGTATGAAGCACAATCAACGGAATTCCAGTCAGAAAATGAATTTGTTAAACCCAGTGGCAACCCGTTAACTCAATTGATTTTGATGGGCGATTATTGGAAAGTCGGAGAAAATACCCCCGCCGAACGCTCACAATTTCAGGGGCGCTACTATGCGAGAAGTTTATTTTGGTCAGGAGATACTTCAGTTCGTTCATTGTTTTCAAAATTGCCAGGTATCTTCTGGTTTGACCAGTTCCGCAATCTTGGTGCCAATACCTATTCAGAAAGCAATGGAGAAAGGCCAACAGAAGGTAAGGGCAAAATGTCTTTTGAATCTGGTGTTGGCCGTTTACGTGAGCATCTGATTAGATGGAAACGCCGATCGGGTCAACCTGACTACTTAAAGGAATTGGAAACGCTTTACAAACGTATTTTTTGTGGACGTTCCTTTGTAGGTATTGAAAGTATGCCCAGCTTTGAATCACCCACCGAAGAAGAAGAGTGCTTTGTACTCAGTGACGGACATCACACTTATGACATTGTGGAAATGTCAGCCGGAGAACAATCCATTATCCCGTTTCTATATGAAGTCGTCCGACGGCAAATGGCCTATTCTGTTGTGCTGATTGATGAAGTTGATCTCAATCTTCACCCGCCCGCCGCGCAGTCTTTAATACGTCATCTGCCATCGATCAGTTCGACTTGTCAGTTTATCCTGACGACTCACTCTGAGGCGGTGAGCAACGTCATCAATAGAAATGAAACTTGGCGTTTGCCTGGAGGATCGCTATGCCTGTAAATACGCTGTACTGCGAAGGCGATATCCAAAGCATTGATGTGCAAGTTTTACTCAAGATAGTGCCAGATGGTTGTGTCGTTAAACCTATTGGCAGCAAACATGGTTTTCGTCAAAGAATTTTGGGGGCGAGAGATATCCAACCAAACATGATTATTGCCGGTATCAAAGATCGAGATTTTGATGATGATAATTCCAAACCCATGAACACGCCTCATGAATGGTATGCGGCCCTCAAAAATCAACAAGTGCCGCTTGGATGGTACTGGGAGAGGAAAGAAATTGAGAATTATCTGATTGATCCAAAAGTGGTAAAATTCGCATTAGGTAACAAAGCACCGCCTATTGATAAATATAAAACGGCTTTAGACAAATCCGCCCGAAAAATCGCCAGACCGCTGCTAGAATCGCATTATCTTGTGTTTCGTATCCAAATTCGCCTTTTAACGGTTGGGGGGAAGAACGGGAATTGGGCCACTTTTTTCCTAAAGAGCGTGGATTAAAAGAATCCGATTGTCGTAGTAAGATAGGTAACATTATTGCCCATAAAAAAATGGAAATGGATGCCTTAAAAGTCAATATCTTAGACAAGTTTGACCAATTACTTGAAGAATGTGAAGAGGGTGGCGAACGTTTTAAATATTATATCACTTTTTTTGCTGGCAAAGACTTACTTTATATGATGCGCTCTGAATTGAAAAAACTTGGCTTTAAAGATTCACCGCAACCGGCTTGTTATGTGTTTCGAGAGCGTATTTTGCGCGGTATTCAATCTTCATCACCAGAAGATGTGTGGACATGGTTACCCGAATAGCAAAGACTTCGGGAATTGATTTCAGAATTCATTGTCGAATAAGCTTTTTTCCCTCTACAAAGGGATATTTTTTTGGTTTTCACGCGGCGCATCAATGCCATTAAGTTAAGCCCGGGCGAACACTTAGGAAATTCCCGGCAGCCCCATACATAATACGTGCGGTAGTCTTGTAGGGTGGGATTGCTAAACACGAGTCACTTAAAAAATGCGACAATCTTTAAGCTTAGCAGCCCATCCGCTACCCCAAAAAATCCGAAAAGATGACCGTGCGGAGTACGCCAGCCAATTTTATTTGATGGGTTATAAGATAATTGATATGTCTGAACTTTCCAAGAAAAGCAAAAACACGTTACCCACCTACAACATTTTTTAGCTTAATGACTCTTACCGTGGCAATCCCTTTTATAACGCCTTAGCGCGTAGGTTGGAGTGACGATAAAAACCTCTTTGATGCTCAAATTCTGCCAGGAATCTTATCCGCCCCAACCTACACAAGTCCAACCGGCACGTACTTTGCGATTGCTTTGGATTCCAACAACAATGGAGATATCGAGTCAAAAAAAACGTGATCATCGATATCTAAAAAACTACGGAGTCAAAAAATAATGAACAACAAATGGCAAACCATAAAAATATTTCTATCATCCACCTTCAAGGATATGCACACCGAGCGCGATCATCTGCTCCGAGTGGTATTTCCTTTACTGAAAGCGCGATGTCGAAAGGTGCGGATTAATCTGATTGAAATCGATCTCCGTTGGGGGGTCACTGAAAAAGAGGCCGAAGATGGAAAGGTTCTCGATATTTGCTTGGATGAAATAGAAGCTTGTCGGCCTTTTTTTGTCGGCATATTGGGACACCGCTACGGCTGGATTCCCCCCGGCGATAAATTTTCTATCACCGCCCAAGAAATCTACCACGGTGTGCTGCACAACTTTGTCCCACATCAAGTGATTGATTTACCAAAAATTATCGAAACCCGATGGGAAGATAAAACGCTGACTGAGGCGCAGAAAAATTGTTTATTGAACAACTATCAGTGGAATGCGGACAAAAGCAAATATCTGTTAAAAGATGAGGTTTCTGAAGAACACAAACAGATCATCAGCTCGGTATTTCAGCAATATTCAACTTACCAACGAGATCGAAGTTTCTTTTTTTTCCGCCAAGAATCTTTGAGCCTACGGCTGATGGGAAAAAACCCGGATGACTATTTTGAACGTGACAGTGAGACTCATCAAAAATTGGCCGCCTTGAAGGCCGAAATTAAACAAGAAGGATTGCCCGTTTTTGAATATGACGATATTGACGCGTTTGGCCAACACTTCTTGAAAACCTTGTCGGAACGCCTCGAAAAAGAAGCTGAAAAAGTACCCAAAAAGCCAACCGATTGGCTGGCTGAGGAAGCTGAATTTCATGAACTGTTTATGGCAGACCGAACGAGGCGGTTTGTCGGACGACGACAAATACTCGACCAAATACATGAATTTGTTCAACAACCGAGCGGCTCCAATGTCATGCTGATTAGCGGCGAACCCGGCAGCGGGAAATCGACCTTAATGGCTCGGTTTGCCGAGGAATTATCCCAACAACACCCCGGATGGTTGATTATTCCTCATTTTATCGGCGCTTCCCCATCCTCCACCCGATTGAGATCAACCTTAAAAAGGATATGTACCCTGATCAACCAGACTATCGATACCTTCGACTCCATCCCAGACGATATTAAAGGCTTAATCGAACGCTTTTCAGAACTCTTGGAAAAAATACCGCCTGATTATTCAATCGTGATCTTGCTGGATGCCGTTAACCAGTTTGATAAAGTGGACAACCCACAAGCCATGCGCTGGTTACCGCAAAGCATATCGGCCAATGTACGGATTGTGATCAGTACGCTGGCTGGAGAGGCCTATAATGCGTTACAGAAGCGAAGAATAAAACCCGTGCTTCAACCCATCAACGGATTAACGGCGGATGACAGACGGGAACTGGTGCAGATTTATTTACAGGAAATCAGACACCATTTTCCGAACCCGCAGGTGGAGGCGGATTTTTTCCACAAAATCAGCAACGCGACACCGCTCTATATTTTGGTGGCCCTAGAAGAGTTAAGAATGTTTGGGCGGTTTGAAGAACTACCGGCTAAAATAAATCAGTTTGGGGACACAGTACCGGCATTATTTAATCAGGTACTTGAGCGGATTGAGGGCGACTTTAATCCCCGCCTGGTAAGCGATTGTATGAGATACATTGCCGGTGGACATCATGGGATGACAGCGGACGAGCTTCAAGACTTGTTGAAACACCATGCGCCAGAAGCAGAAAAAGGCCAAAAAAGGACGGACAGTTGGTGGTCTCAGCTATACCGCACCTTTGGACGAAACTTATTAAAACGTCCCGTGCCAAACGAAGAAACCGGCCAAAACCGGTTAAAACTGCCAGACCTGTTATGGTCCCGACTTTACCGCGCCTTCGGAACCTACTTATTTGAACGCTCCGGGGTTATTGATTTTTTCCACGGCCAATTGAAAGAGGCCGTGCTGAAACGGTATCTGGAAAATCACCACGTTCAGGCACAAACGCATCAAACCATTGCCGATTACTTTGAACAACGCTGGCAAGAACCGTATGTCAGAGCCATTAATGAACTGCCCTATCAATTCTTTTCTGCCGGCGATAAAAACCGACTTAAGGCCTTGTTATTGAATTACGAATGGATAGCCGCAAAGCTGGAAGCGTCTGATGTCGTGACACTCATAACCGATTATGACTATTTACCCGATGATTTGGCCGTGCGTTTGGTACAAGGAGCATTGCAATTGTCAGCGCATGTCCTAAGAGAGGACAAAACCCAATTGGCCGGGCAGTTACATGGACGATTGTTGTCTCAAAGTTCGGCTGAAATTCAAGCACTGCTCAAACCGGCTATGCCCGCTTATCCTTGGATGCGTCCGTTGACAGCCAGTTTAACGTCCCCCGGCGGTGCGTTGCGATACACACTCACTGGCCATTCCAGGGAGATCATAGCGGTCGCGGTGACACCCGATGGTTCACGGATGATTTCAGCCTCAACGGATGCAACCCTCAAAGTTTGGGACTTGGACACCGGTGCCCAATTACACACGTTGACCGGCCATGTTCTGGATATCTCAGCGGTCGCAGTGACCCCCGACGGTTCACGACTGATCTCCGGATCATGGGATAAGACGCTCAAAGTTTGGGACTTAGACAGTGGTACCGAATTGCACACGTTGACCGGTCATTCTGGTAGCGTATTGGCGGTTGCTATGACACCTGATGGCTCACGGGTGATCTCCGGTTCAGGAGATAATACGATCAAAGTTTGGGATTTGGACAACCTGACCGAATTGTCCACGTTGACGGGTCATTCTAAGGAAGTCAGTGCGGTTGCCGTGACACCCGACGGTTCACGGCTGATATCAGGCTCCTTTGATAAGACAGTCAAGGTTTGGGACTTGGACAACGGTACCCAAATACACACATTGGGCTGTCATTCTGTTTATGTGTTGGCGGTTGCCGTGACACCCGACGGCGAACGGGTGATCTCCGCGTCTGGTTTTAGCCTCAAGATTTGGGATTTAGACAGCGGTGCCGAATTACACACGTTAATGGGTCATTCTGGGCGGATCAATGCCATTGCGGTGACCCCCGATGGTTCAAGGGTGATCTCCGGTTCAAGGGACAATACCCTCAAGATTTGGGACCTAGACCGTTGCGCGGATTTGCATACTGTGACGGGTCATTCTGGGCATGTGTCCGCGGTGGCTGTGACACCGGACGGTTCTCAGATGGTCACTGGCTCAAAGGATAAAACCCTCAAGGTTTGGGGCTTGAACAACGAGACGGCATGGCAGCGCTTGAGCACTCAGTCTGAATTAGCCCGAGGAAATGCGGTCGCCGTAACCCCCGACGGTTCACAAGTGATCATTGGCTCTTATGATAAAACCGTCAAGGTTTGGGACTTGAACAACGCGACAGAATTGTACCACTTGAGCGGTCATTCTCGATTAATCAATGCGGTCGCGGTGACACCAGACGGTTCACGGGTAATCACTGGATCAGGTGATAATACCGTCAAGATTTGGGATTTGAACCACAAAGCCGAATTGCACACGTTGACCGGTCATTCTAATTGGGTCACCGCAGTAGCAGTGACCTCCAACGGCTCACAGGTGATCTCCGGATCACGGGATAATACCCTCAAGGTTTGGGACTTAGGCAGTAGAGCGGAATTGCACACATTGAGCGGTCATTCTAATTGGATCACCGCGGTCGCGGTAACACCTAACGGCTCACGAGTGGTTTCTGGATCACGGGATAATACCATCAAGGTTTGGGACTTGAACAGCAATACCCAATTGCACACGTTGACCGGTCATTCTGGTTCTATCATTGCCATAGCAGTGACACCTGATGGCTCACGGGCGGTATCTGGCTCATCGGATAATACCCTCAAAGTTTGGAACTTAGACAACGGTACCGAATTGTACACGTTGACCGGTCATTCGGGGTCGGTTGAAGCGGCAGCGGTGGCACCAGACGGTTCATGGCTTGTCTCCGGTTCAACGGACAAAACCCTCAAGGTTTGGGATTTGACCAACCGATCGCTGCTGACCTCTTTTAAGATAGAGTCCAACCTAACATGTTGTGCCATAGCACCAGATTGCCGAACCCTCGTGGCATGTGATCATAATGGGCGGATACATTTTCTCCGTTTAGAGATTTGAAATGAGCGATGAGTCTATTCAACACCGAGTGACTTTGATAACTCGGTGTTCATTAAAAAATATAGCATTTTCCTAAATAATTGGGGTCAGAGTAAAATTAATTCCCTCAAAACACACAATAGCATTCCTAATTGAATTGGGGTCAGAGTGGGGTGTTAAATTTAAGCCAATTTATGGGTTTATTTTTCACTCTATTTTTAATTCCCTGAAGGGGGGATGGTGGGCAAACGGGCGGTGAAATCTTGGTTTATATTAGACATTATACCGATTTAACTTAATTTCTCTGGAGTGCAAGGCGTACCTTGCACGAGTGCCGGTGCAAGGTACGCCTAGAACGAAGGAATCTCGAACATTATTTAAATCGGTATAATGTCTATTATATGAAGTGGCCGGGTTGTCGTCCATTTAACCAAATCGGGTTTTCAATTTTCAATTTTTGATTATGTGAAGTGGCCGGGTTGTCGTCCATTTAACCAAATCGGGTTTTCAATTTTCAATTTTTGATTATGTGAAGTGGCTGGGTTGTCGTCCATTTAACCAAATCGGGTTTTCAATTTTCAATTTGTGATTATGTGAAGTGGCCGGGTTGTCGTCCATTTAACCAAGTTTTATTTTCAATAATTGGGTCACCAACAAGCCCCAGGTGAAACCTCACTGCCATATCGTGCCGGGCAACCATTCCAGATTGCCCCTACGTAATTCATTGATTTGGTAGGGGTAATCCCTTGTGGTTACCCCAATTAAAATCCTTAATTCAATGGCATTGAGGTGAAACCTGGGGTTTTGCAAGAACCTCAATTTGTGATTAGACATTATATAATGTTGTTCGCGGTGGTGGGTTTCGCTACGCTCTACCCACCCTACTTTAAATAACTGATTTATTGAGTAAAAAATTTGTTATTCTTCATTTTTCACCAGGAATTCATTATATGAAAAAACTGATATTTTTCTCGACACTGATTTTGTTAACTTTTAGCGAAGTACAAGCGGGATGTGATGTTGGAGACTGCCAAAATGGATTTGGCATTCGCACTTGGAGTGGGCGCAGTACCTATGAGGGTCATTGGCAAAATGGCAAAAAACACGGCCAGGGCCAAGAAACTTGGAATGATGGTGCCCGATATGTCGGTGGCCACCAAAATGGCAAACGACATGGGCATGGCACCTTTACTTGGAAAGATGGGCGCCAATATCAAGGCCAGTGGGAAAAGGGCAAACGGCATGGCGAAGGAACTTATCTTTCTAAGGACGGGAACCGCTATGAAGGCCGGTGGGAAAAGGGTAAACAACACGGTTCGGGTACCCTATATTTACCAGATGGTAGCATACAAGCTGGCCTCTGGGAAAATGGCTACTACGTGGGCCAAGGTCAAACTTCGGTCATACCACCAGTGGCGACTAAACCCTTAGAGCCTAAAAAACCGGCAGCTCCCGTTCCCCAACAACGCACTGCCCTAATCATTGGCAACAGCAATTACCGAATGGCTCCGCTTCGCAACCCGGTGAATGATGCGCTGGCAATGGCTGATGTGTTGAAAGGTCTCGATTTCGAGGTGATGTCTTACACCAATGTCGGCCAAAAAGACATGGAGGATGCTCTCCGCCAGTTCGGCAAAAAACTGACCGCCAAAGGCGGAGTTGGGTTATTTTATTTTGCTGGACATGGAATGCAAGTCAAAGGAGCAAATTACCTGATACCGGTTGATGGCAATATTTTCAAAGAGCAAGATATAAAATATGAATCTGTCGAACTGAATCGGGTGATGACTGAAATGGAATACGCCGGCACTCGAATGAATATCGTTATATTGGATGCCTGCCGCAATGATCCCTTTTCAAAATTCAGAAGTTCTTTTAGGACGATGACTAACAGCCGAGGGTTGGCAAGAATCGAAATGGCTCCTTACGGTACCTTTATCGCGTTTGCTACCGCACCCGGTTCAGTCGCTGCCGATGGTTTTGGTTTTAATGGGCTTTATACGCAAGAACTGGTCAAAGCCGTCAAAATGCCAGGACTGAAAATAGAAGACGTTTTCAAGCGCGTCCGCACCCAAGTCCGCAAACAGTCAGGCGGTGAACAAATTCCTTGGGAAAACTCCTCTATTGAAGGCGACTTTTATTTTGTAGGGAACTGATCAACCAATCCAAAACCTGATCGGTTTTTAAAACCGGTCAGGTCAATCTTGTCGGGTGGGATTGCTAAGCACGAGTCCGTTAAAAAATGCCACCATCTCCAAGCCCGCTTGCCCACCATCTGAGCTATTTAGTAAACCAACGTCGCACCATTTCTATTTGAAAGCGATAGCCAGAATCCTGCTCTTCAATGACTTCGCGCAGTTCTAACAACTCCAACGTGGCTTTTAAGTCGGACGGAAACTGGGCTTCCAAATCTTGTCGATTCACCACCGCACCTTCACCCTGGGAAGCGATAAAGCGCAATACCATTTGCCCGATTTCACCGACTTGGTTTTGCTCAATATCAGCAAAGAACATACTACCATGTTTTAAAGCCGAAGCGATTGCCATCTCAACCTCATCCACCTTAACTTGAAGGCGTTTATCCGGTGTTTGCTGATCTTTGAGCAGTACAATCTCACCACACAGTAATTGTATCAACGCCGGATGTTGACGGGTCACCGTCAGTACCCGTTGACTGGCTTCTGGGGTATAACGCAGTGGAAAATATTTGATCGGTTCTTCAACCAATCGACGTGCTTCTTCATCGGACAAATAGCTCATGTGGACGGTTTTCGCATTAATGAAATAAGTTGCCCACTGCTCCAACTCCGCAAAAGTATGCGTCCCGGCAAACAGCAGTCGAAAACGCGGCCGATGCTGAATGATATGTCGAAACATACCCAAGATAGCTTTTGGCTCGAAGCGTTTTTTCTCGAAACTGCTATCTATGGTGACAAACTCATCCAGAGCCAACAAGAAAATTTTATCAGCGGCTGCCTTTTCAAGTTGATACAGCCATTCATCAAACCCGGCAAAAGGATCATCTATCAACGTCTGCTTGTCTAACGGCGGCAGCTTTAAATCGGGGTAATGTTCTTCAGCCGATTGGAGGAGGGCGCGTCCTAAATTGTGAAAAAAGCCGGCATGATCCTGCGAAGAGACAATCGGCCCTTGAAAATCCACCAACAGCATGACAAAGTTGCTGGGCAACATCGTATTCATGTTCATTAACAATGTGGTTTTACCAATACGGCGTTGCCCATAAAGCAGTAACGGCGGACAACGGTGCTGTTGCAACAATTGTTCAATAGACTGCAACACATCAAAGCGTTCAGCGAAGACTGGGTGATGTTTTCTATCAAGCGGTAAACCGTATGAGTACGGATTAGGAATATCCTGCTTTTGGAACAGCTTCTCGGCATACTCATCCATAAGCCCTTTCCAGCTTGCCGCGATAGTTATAAAACGCTGCACTTCCGTGGCACGTTCCCCACCTATCAATAGCCCATCGAGAAAACTAATCACAGCAGTGAGCATCGCATGTTGTTGATTCTGACTATGCTGAGATAAGGCGGCATCAACATCAACGCTCATTTGACGAAAATAGCCTAGCCATTGTCCGGCGGTTCCAGTCAATGGATCACGACTGAGCAGTGCTTGATGGACTTTGGCAATTTCAGTCATCTCTTGGCACTGCTCCAAACGTTGCCAATCCAATTCCATTTGCGCTGCTTGGACTGCCCAACTTTGATGACCCGCCAACAAATGGTTCATCGCCTTCTTCGCCGCCGATTCCTCCTGCTGATACCCCGCGACTAATTGCTTTTCCAAGCCCCAGAGCCGCAAATACTGATGTTCATCCCAAAAGGCCGAGTGTCTAAGCAATAAGGTGCCACTTCGTTCGGGCTGTCGTTTCTGTGACAGAAGTAAGGATAAATTCCAAGCTGCGGTGATCGGATACAGTACCACTGGTAGCCACCATTGATAAGTCAATCCTAGCCCCATACTGACCAATCCGCCAGCCAACCAGAGCCACTCATGACCTGACTGCGCGATAAACAGCGCAAATCCCAGATAAGTGCCACCACTGCCCAAGATGCCGGCCACCACGCCAGCCCATGCTCCGGCAATATATCTGGTCATCATATAGGGCATACTAAACAATAGGGTCAATAATATCCCGTTGACCGCACCTCCAGCAATTCCTGAGAGTAAGCGTCTCAGCCACAGAGTTTGCTCTGCTTGCAGAACGTTGAAGATAAGGCTGATCAATAGCCAAATCATACTGGCAAAAAACAATGCCAAAGTTGCCATCCAACGTGCATCCTTGCGCCAGCCTAAAATCAGTCCCACCGCTGCCGCCATACCAATGATCTGAGCCTGTGGAAGGGTCAGCTTGATAAAAGCTAATTGGGCGACCAGATGTCCAAACCCACTTCCTAGCATGAATCCAATCAGCAGTACTATCGCACTGACGGTCAGGCCGATAATAACGCCCCCTATTTGCCACTTCCAGGTTCGGTTCTGATGATGGGCGTGTTGTAAAGAAGCGGTGACACTGCCGGCGAGGCTGACGACAAACAGACCCAACCAAAGACCGGCGACCGTTTTGGTTCCAACCAGTCCAAACAAAATACCGGCCGAAAGGCCGCCCAAGACTCCAACTACGATTCCAAATGCCATAGAAATGGTGAAACTCGCAATCGTGCTACCCACGAAAGATAAGACGATTCCATAGCTGATTCCTAAAATCAGATTTTCAACTGGAATCAGTGAGTGGAGTTCGAGGATAGGTAAACTATCAATGCCCCACACTTCGAGCATGGCCGGTATCCCGTCAACAAACCAGAGAAAGAACTTAATGAATAGCAGCACTAAGCCAATCAGTACACCGACTAACAAGGGCTGTAGCAAAAAGGTGAAGCGCAATAATCGTCGTAATTCGGGAGTCGGCGTTGATAAATCCGCTAACGCAAAATCAGCCGCCAGTGTCGAATCAATGCGTTGAATATAGCCACGCCAAGCGGATGGGTGAAAAATCAGCCAAGCGATGAATTGAAAAGGTGCCAATAGTTGCTGAAAATAACTGATACTGTTTGAATAGTACATTGGATATTTTTCCGGTACTGATAAAGATGCGTTTTGAGTTTCATCTGAGAATAACTTCTGAAATATCATTGTCATATCTCCGAAGTGTTTTTGAGAGAAATTGGCTGGCTAGAATATTCTTGGAAAGTTTTGATTCTTTTCAACGCCTCGGCTTTCCAAACTTCATCTGATTGCTTTTCTTCAAGGGCGATCAAACGCTGATCAGAAATAATTTGTAAAAATACTGGCCAACAACCGCTATTGTCAAGTATCCATTGCCGATCTTCTAACGACAATTTTTGCGGAAAATGATTCAGAAAATCCCGTGCTTCGCTGTCGGTGAATTCTTCCAACTCTAAGGTATGCCCAAATAAGTTGAAAAAAGGTGAAGGTTTGCCGGCATTTTTGGCCAGTACCTGAATGTTTTCTCTAGCCGTCATCAAAAAGCCTAAATTAGGACTGTGTCCAGCCAAGTAACGCAAATTATACCAGAAATCCGGACTGAGTGTTTCAGATTTTAAGCCGGCACCCACTTCATCCATCAAAATAATGGTTGGTACATTTACCTGCTTGAGTGTTTCTGCAAAGCACATCAAATCGCAAACTTCAGGGATAGGCAATTTCAATTGTTGCAAAACTTCTTGCACCAATACCTTTGGATCACACATTCCAGAGTCGTAGAAGTTGATGATAGCAAACTGAAAGTCTATGGGTCGCCAATCTTTCCAGCCTTTGGGCGGTTGATTGGGGCGTAGAGATTTTTGGCTTGCGGCACCAATATTTTCTAGGTAATGCAATAGAGAAGTTTTACCACTGCCTCTTGGTCCGGTGATAGCAACATTTTCCAAACTCCTTTTATTCCAAGCACGTTTTATTCTGACGAGCATATCTGCACGGCCAAAAAATTGTTTTGGCGAAAAAATCGGCTTACCAATCACCGGGAGAAACTGATCGGTGATTTTCGGCAGGCACCCTGCCGCTCGGAGTAATTCATTTTGATCTTGAGGATTTAATCTTAACACTTTCGTGACTTCCCGAACTTTGTTGTCGCTGGTAGGACGTTTAGTTTTACCCGATTTCCAACGAATGATGGTGTGTCTACTCACACCGATTTTCCAAGCCAATCGGGCATCGCTGATACCGATTTCTGTCATATGCCCATCAAGCAATTTGGCAAATAAATCTTGTGTTGAATCATGTTGTGTTGATTTTTTTGTCATCATAAAATTCCTCTGATGTCCAATAGTTTGGATGTCCAAGCTAAAGCTTGGACTCCGGTTTTTCTCGATAAAGGGAGAGAATAAATCTTAGGGAGAGGGAGCAACTGGCGAGAAAAGCAACCGGGCTTGTCTTAAACAGTCGTTTTCAACCATCCAAACCGCCTTGTGGGTGTTAGAAGGC
>Ga0233403_10000504_pt1 | contig 18477 bp, 20 predicted proteins | sample Na_oxic_1_MG_FD_179866 | JGI IMG/M metagenome (GOLD analysis project Ga0233403, IMG submission 179866) | Seawater microbial communities from Saanich Inlet, British Columbia, Canada - Na_oxic_1_MG | ecosystem: Environmental > Aquatic > Marine > Inlet | place: Canada: British Columbia | collected...
CGCTAACGCATAACCATAACTATCCTGAAAATTCTGAGCGATTTCAGCCGCCGTGAAAGTAAAATTTTCTTTGACTAACTCAATGGCTTTACTTACACCCGGTACATCAGAGAGGATTTCTATGATGCGGCTATTGAGTAAGGTGGAAAGCCCTTTGCGTATAATTTTTGTTGACATTATTTCTGTAAATAATTTTTAGGTTTTCTTTCAAATACAAAGCATTACAAATTTGAGAAAAATCGTTTTTGGTCCATTTTGGTAAATTCAGTCAGGGGCCAAACTTTCATAATTATATGATAATTATAATAAAAACAATAAATTAAGTTTGTAAATGTGTAAGTCCTAGGAACAAAGAAATGTTTCTATAGATGTTCAGAAAAATAACTTATGCTTTTTTTACAAGCATTTTTTATTTCGCAACAACTCTACTATTTAATATAGGATTCTGAAGCCGTGCGAATTAACCGAATCAATCGAATAATTGTTCTACTTTTATCAAAGATGTTTGGAAAGTTATACTCACCGGAAATCTGAACTTCTCCCTTTCCATTTTGCCACGGATACTCGCTATTGTCTTTCCTAATATCATTCTCATTGCCGGCGGGTGCTAGTACTTCAATTTCACGAGCAATACGCCGTATTTCTGAAATTTCCCAACGTGATATTTCGTTATCATCATTTATAATCGTGTAGAACTGACGCGCAATAATAGGTAAGTTGCGTGCTACATAAGCATGAGAGATAGTGCCGGTTTCGCGTAACCTTTGGCCCAGTCTTTATCTGTTGCTCGCATTGTCATTTTTCTTGCTCATAAATTCTTTGCTAATTGTCCAAGCATGAGTCCCAAAATTCATTTTTCCGTCACAGAGGAGTTGGTACTCCCTTGGCGATATTTCAACAATCATGGATGGATATTCAATCCCGCGTGTAGGTTCTGCGGTAAAGGCAATCGGTTCTATGCCTCGTTCAATCGTTCCTTTTACGACTTCTAATAATTTGACTGGCACTTTGGGATTATTTTCGTGGATTGGTTCCAAAAGAAAAACACGCTGAAGGTTTGGCTCAACTTCAAAATGGGCTTTTGCTAGATTTTCAGCCGTTTCACGTTTACTTTTTTTCATCGTCAATTTCTCATATTTAGTTTTGCTAACCTTAACAATAAAGTTAATTTATGTTTTTAAGTTAGCTACAACGCATCTATCAAAAAACGGCACCCTCATATCCCTATAAAAGTAGTGAACAGTTGTTTCGGGAATGGAGCGGAGCGGATTTCCCGAAACCCACATTTGGCTTTCGTTTCGGGAAATCCACTTCGTTCCATTCCCGAAACAACTGTCAACGCATCTATCAATCAAAAAACTGTCAATTTTTAACTCAATTCCTATATTTTGGTATCCTAGCTGCAATATACGCTCATCACACCAGCCCGAACTTTGACCCATATAAAAAAACTCGGCCCCCTAACATGTTTCAGTACATATATTATAATTTTGTTAAACTCTGTTCCACTGCATCCAACCGTAGATAACTGTCAATACCAAAGTGTGGGGCATAATAACATAAAACGACTTTCCGGCAAATCTAATAGGTGCCTTTTGTCAGACAAGCCCCCATTTTATTATTTTTTCCGTATCTGAAGCTCTGACAGAGACATTAGCCTATTCTTGAAATTTTATATGAGGAAGCTTTTGGCAACTTCAAACTATCCAACACCTTACCAATAAAAGGGGTCAGTACCCTTTTTTAGTTATGATGCGAATAATAACCGTTTGTTAACAACAAACTTTTTAGCTAAAAAGGGTACTGACCCAATAAAGATCGGAATAGATATTGCTTAAATGTTTAACAATTTGTTATTTAAAGATTTTTTAAAAATGTGCCCGCCTCCGATTTAGACTCAAAATGCCATAGTAAGTGGTTCAAAATTTTCGAGCAAGGGCCAAACCACCAAAAAATGGAGTACACGATTGGAGGGGATTTTTTTAGGCAAAAAGTGTTCCGATCTCTATTGGTACTGACCCCTTTTATTCTGACCCCTTTCATTCTATTCTGGACGGACAATTATATCAACACCAAAATACTTTCATTTTCATTCTCAGCAAAAGTGGTAATCGTGGAATAATGATTGAGAAGTACTCGAACAATATAAGATGTTGGGCAATTGCCCACTCGCAAATAAATAAATTTGGGTGGTGGTCCCCAAAGTAAACTTTTCTGATGAAAATCAGAGTCTTTTGACACAATAATGTAATCATTGGTTTTGGCAAAATTCCAAATGATATCATCATCCGTTTGCTCTAAACCAAAATCTTTGACATGCGCTGAACCGCTATACATCATAGAAATACGGGCTATCACTCTTTGCGAGATATTTTCGTCTAACAGCAACTTTTTCATGCAATTGCTCCTACTAATTTTCCATCCTCTGCCATAATCGGCGCGACAAACAATCTTCTTTCGCGATTAGCAGCAAAAGCTAAACAAGCTTGAATATCGTTTTGCGTCAATTCCGGGAAATCGGCTAGTATTTCTTCTATTGTCATCCCCCCTGCCAAGTATTCAAGTACATCATAGACAGTGATTCGCAAACCACGAATACAAGGTTTTCCACTTCTCTTGTTGGGTTCTATCGTAATGATGTTAGTGTACTTCATTGATTAAATACCTCTTAAAACATAATTAAAAGACACATTATAAATCAAGAATTAAGATTAATAAACCTTATAAATCAAGAATTAAGATTAATAAATAAAAAATTAATCATTAACAATTCTTAATTGCTGGAGCCAGTTTATAGCTCCTTAATAGTGACTTCTATCATTGCCTCACAGCTACAGCATTTTGTTCTCTCGTTCCCACGCGCCTTTAAAATAGGGGCAAAGAAATCCGATTTTTTGCAAAAATCGGATTTCTAACCAAGCCAAAATATTTACAAAGTTTCGGGAAATCCGCTTCGCTCCATTCCCGAAACAACTTTGAACGTACTTTACTCAATCGGGAAACGCTATATATTACCACTCAAATATTTTCTTAATTGGCAAGTGAATATCCATCATCTCATCAATTACTTCGCTATCGTGAGTTCCAAACGATTTGTAATCCGCCATGTTAGCATAAACCGTTACAGTTTCTAAGCTCGGAGCCACCAACCAACACGATTTTATCGACAGGGCAAAATAAGCCTCAAATTTAGCCAATATCTCATCAATGCTTTGTTTTGGTGACAGAATTTCTAATACGACTACCGGCATTTCGGTCATTTTCATGACATCGCCGGCTTTTTTCGGTCGTGGTTCTTTTTTTTGATACAAGCAAATATCCGGGATAAGCTCATCTTTGACTCCAAATTGTTTTAGATCGATCTGATTTGGGTCTAAACTTAATTCGGTAATCGCTCGAAAGCGTTCATCGTTATAAAACAAGGCGGTCAGATTAGCTTGCGCGACACCGTGATTTAATGAACCCATCTGTTTCGCCTCTTTGTCTTGATGCCCTTTGTCTTCAAATTCTACTAATTCTGTCATTTTCTTTCACCTTAGATACCTATTGCCTGACTGGGCGTTACTTTTTAAAGTTTCGATGCCACTGTTTCATAATTTAGATACCTTCAAAACCCGATGTATTTGGGGCGTTTAATCTTCGTGATAAAAACGTTAAAAGGTTTGCGGATGGTACACATCAAAAATAACCTTGTCAATGATATACCTTCTGAAAACTCAGGAAAAGTCTGTAAACCATTGATTCTTTGTTAAGCATTTCGTTCATTGGGGTGGTGTTCATTTTGACAAAGATTTAATGGCTGTTGATAACTCAATTATGATAACCGGAAACTACGCTTGCTAACGAGCAAAGGAATATTTTAGTTCACCATTATTAATGTCAATTGTTTTTGAGGGCCAATCGGCTTCAAAATCTTCAATTTTGAAGAATCCCTTCATTATTCGTGGTCAATATTTCGTTTAAAACCCAAGTCAGGTATTCTAAATGTTAAGACGCTACTTGGCTGCGACATTTTCCGGTAATTTTGATTGGTTCTGAATCTTCGCAATTTGTATCAGAGGAAGCTACGTCGGCATCTAGAAAATGAATATGGTGTCAAAAAAGGTTCACCGGTTTTTTCAAAAAACTTGCGATTAAAGATTTACTTTTATTACTTTTGTCACGAAACTCATGCTGCAAAGGATATTCATAATATCATAGAACCTTTCATTGATGATCTGCAAGACTATCTTTTTGATAATGACAAACAATTTGTTTCCTTTCAAGCTCATCGTTTGGATATGAGTTATCAGGGTAAATTTTTTGAATATGAAATTAAAATGAACGAAGTTGATGAAAAACTGGCTAAAGAACTTCTTGAGGTTGAAAGTGAAACCAGATGCTTTATTGAAATTAGCGAAGCCTCTTTAAATGTTGATTCGGTGATCAAAATAACGTGGCTTTGAGAAATATCGAGGAAAGAAAAAATGATAAACAATTATTTAACACAAGCCATTCACAATGCAAAGATTAGTGAACTCGAAGAGTTCTACAGAAATAAAAGCTATCAAGTTATTAATAAACCTACAGTAGGGGATATGGATTTTGATCTGCTCGTTAAAAAGGGTGATCGACAAATTATTTTTGAGGTTAAAACGGCACCACTGACAACGACTGCTAAGGAAAGCATTTTAAAACAGCAAAAATTAGCGAAAGAAAAAGGGCTAGACTTTAGGTTTGTTACGGTTTCAAGACCAAAATCTCCTTCGATAGACATTGAGTGGTTGCATGATGAATTGTTAGACGAGTTGATGACTCTTCCGGGAGAATTAGACAGTCTAGCCACCCACGTTTCTGTTGACGATGTAGAGTTTGAGTACCAATCTATCCATATTTCAAATAGTGTCACCGAAGTTGAAGTATCAGGTGTTCTTTACTTAGAGTTGCGATATGGTTCAAATTCTGAGGTAAAAAATGATATGGGAGAAGTCATAGAAGATAGTTTGGATTTTTCTGCCAACCTTTTGTTGGATATGCCTAACTCAAAAATCACTAGCGTAGGTTGGAATTTTGACCGGAAATCCGACATCCTATCCCAATGATCAAAGCCAGCATAAAACGTTATGTCTAAACTATTTTTAAGGTGGGCTACATATTGACTATTTTTAAGGTGGGCAAAAAAAACCTTGCCCACCCTACATTTTGACTATTTTTAAGGTGGGCAAAAAAACCTTGCCCACCCTTTTGACTTGTGTATAATATTTATGTAGGGTGGGCAAAGTCTTTTTTTTGCCCACCTTCTAACGAATACTTTTTTAACCAAGTTTTCAATCGTTGCGAATCAAGGCGCTGCAAATGGCTTCCTTTTTCATCATGTTCACAAACCAATACCGAATCTGCATGTTCAGACAGTGCCGAAACTAAGCCATCCGAATGTGTCGTCACAATCAATTGCGTTCGATGCGTAGCTGCGATAAGCATATCAGCAATAATGGGAAAAATGTCCGGATGTAAACCCAATTCTGGTTCTTCAATACATAACAAAGGTGGTGGATTGGGATCAAGCAATAACGCCATTAAAAATAAGTAATGCAATGTGCCATCAGATAAACGCGGGGCTGGAATGGGCTGACTCAATCCCTTTTCACGGATAAATATTTGCACTGTGCCCGAATTTTGATACTCAGTTCTTCAGCGTTTTCATAAAATTTTTGAAACGGTTCAAGTATCTGTTGACTACGGAGTTGATATTGTAAATCGTTTAAAACGAGCCCAAGGTTACTGCCATCTTCTTCCAAAGGATGTTCTGGTAAATCCGTCTGTTGCGGTTTTCTCAATACTGAACCTTGACCAATGTGCCAGTTGCGATATAAACCAATTTCAGAGAACTTATTTTTTAGCGAAAAAATGGTATCGTAAAAAGTTTTATCATACGCCAACTCAAAATCCTTTGAATTGGACTGGAATCCTTGGGCAATAATGGATTGATCCGGGGTGTTATGATGTACTTTATCTATTTTGAGGCCATGAATGACTTCATGCACTATCTCAAGTCTTTGATTAACGTTCGTAAAACTCAGTTGATAATCTAGCCCCGGCTTGGCACTATCAAGAATGATTCCAATTTGAGCTATGAGATTGTTATTTTTTCCTTTCCACAGAAACTCACTTACGCCCCCGCCTTTACGAATGGGAACAAGTAAATTAGTGGGGGTAGCCTTCAAAATGCCAAACGCTTCCAGAAGGTTAGATTTACCGGAACCATTAGGCCCAATCAAGACATTAAGTGGTTGCAATTCAATTTCTTCTCCCGGATTCCCATAAGAAAGAAAATTTTGCAACTTTACTTTGTGGATAAGCCTTTTTCCTTCCATTTGATAATTTTTCCTTTCATTCAGATAATTTGTGTTTCAGTACTTATATAGATGTTCAGAGCAATCACGAAAAACCTCAGAGGTTTTGGAAACCTCTGAGGTTTGAGTCCAACCGTAGATAACTGTCAATACCAAGGTGTAGATTATAAGGACATAAAACCATTTTCCGGCAAATTTAGGCGTTCGTATAGGGGCTAAATTAAAAACCAGAAAAACCATCAATAGTGCATAAAGAATTATTGAAAAAACTGCATGATTAAAAAAACTTTCAAATAAAAACACCAAAGCCAGAATAATAACATTGTTGTCTAATGCCAACCCAATGTAGGTTTTACTATCAATCATGCCGAAGACATTGAAATAACTCAATCGTATAGCACTGGTGGCAACAATAAGAAATGCTCCCGGTAGGAACCACGGATTGAACTTACCATAGCTTAAAAGAAAAATAGCCGGGAATACTCCAAAACTTACAATATCTATCAGCGAATCAAGTTGGCCCCCAAAGGCTCGATGGTGATCGGTTCGCCCGGTCATTTGGCGAGCAATGATTCCATCAGCCCAGTCAAATACAACCGCCCACAGAACTCCAATTATCGCCACCGGGAAATTGCCCAAAATAGCGTAGTAAATACCAAGCACCGCACATAACAGGCCGGCAAGCGAACAGATATTGGGAAGATCCCTAGCAAAATAAAGCATTGTGGGTTGTTGAGGTTCGGGATTTGTCATAAAGCTTCTACGGTTTTTAAGTCTATTACATCAATTAATGCTGCAACTAATTTACAATTCTCGGCTTCGGTACGACTGGCAATCCGAAGATAACGATCAGAATCCGGTTGAGTTTTGCCCACACAGTCCTTTATATACATATTATATTCAGTAAATAATTTTTGCGTAATTTCAGAAGCGCTTTGCACATAATCGGGCAGGCGACAGAAAATAAAATTGGCATCCGGTTTGAAAACAGTCATACCTTCTATACCACCAAGTTTTTTATACAGACTATCTCTATCGGCTCGAACTTGTTTACAACTTTCAATAAATTGCGGTTTGTAATCGGGTAAAAGCCGTAGAAACTCTTCTGCAAATCCGTTAACATTCCAAATATGCACGCCTTTTCGCACCGCTTCAGCAAATTTTGAATTTGCCGTTAGCATATAACCAATTCTAAGCCCACAAATACCGTAGGCTTTGCTCATGCTTTTAAAAATTGCCACATTCGGGTAATTTTCGATTTCGGGTTCGAGGCTTATTTGCTCAGGGTTCGAGGCAAAATCTAAAAAAGATTCATCAATAATCAGCATGCAGTCATGAGTTTCAAGTTTTTTTGCAAGCCGAATAAGTTCGGGCTTGGGAATTAACATAGATGTTGGATTATTAGGCGTTACCACAACAGCAACATCAGCTTTTACTCTTGTAGCAACCGCCGCAAATTTATCTACATCCAACTGGAAGGAAGGAAATTCAAGAGGAAACTCAACTACTTGGCCTGAAGGCGCAGCATTGGCATATTCATTGAAAGAAGGTACTGGAACGATTAACTTGCCGGATATGTGACCGGATACTATTTTTATTAACTCTGAAGCTCCGTTTCCCACAACAATTCTTTGGGCGGGTTGGTCAATTATTTTGCCAATAAGTTCAGCAAGGGCATCTTGTGCCACCGGATAATTTAGAACAATGTCGTGAATTTGCTCTTTAAGACTTGTAAAAATAGCCTCTGGCGGGAAATAAAGATTATAAAGATAGGCATGATCTATAAAATTATGCCGATAGTAACCACCGTGTTGACCAGAGATGAATTCGTATTTTTCAGATTGAGTCTTATAATTATTTTGTGACATTTAAGATTCCGGTGGTTTCTTGGGGGGTTTGCTTATCAATACCTTCGCCAATGTCAAAAAATTGTGGTTTCGGGAATGAGGTACGATTTCCCGAAACTCCGATATTACTGGGTTTCGGGAAATCCGCTTCGCGCAATGAACGAAACAAATATCAAATTGGCGAAGGTATTGGCTTATAGTACCCTTTTAATTAACTTTATTTTATATTTTTTTACAAAAAAAAGGTTTATCAATCCTTGATTTTCCAAAGATAAGCCCTACATAAGCATACGGAAGTTGTGGCATCGCTGTTCGGTATAAAAAGTCATACCGGTAATACTTGAAGACTTATAGCTTTATATAATGGACGAGAACCAAGCCCTTTTATAAAGCTATTATTAAGCGGCATGAGCTTGCTCATGCCTTTGAGAGGCACAGGAGTCCAATGTCTGGGTGCTATTGTTAACATTGGTTAGGAACGTGCATAAAATAACTTCGACAACCTAAAGGGCAACCAAATCGGTATGCCCCTACATCACAATTCGTAGGGGTAATCCCTTGTGGTTACCCTCTTACGTTTGCCTCCGTTGTTTCATGCACGTTCCTTAACATAAAAGTGTCGGATGTTACAGCATTGATTATTTTACCAAGGGCAACCATAAAGGACTGCCCCTACAACTAATATTTTGACGAAGGGGCAACCATAAAGGATTGCCCACACATCATCAGAAAATTCACAGCATTAAATCTTTTGGCTTGACATTTTGGTATCCTAACTGCTGCAAGAGACGCTCATTATCACACCAGCCCGGTTTAACTTTGACCCATAATCGTAAAAAAACTCGGTTCCCTAACATGTTTTCCATATCCTTGCGGGCAGCCTCTCCTACCTCTTTAAGTACTTTACCACCCGAGCCAATAACAATAGGTTTTTGCCCTTGGCGTTCCACAAAAATAATGGCACTTATATGGGTCAATTTTTTTTCGCTAGAAAAATGTTCAATTTGGACGGTAAGGCGGTAAGGTAATTCTGCACCTAGACGGCGAACTAATTTTTCGCGGACTAATTCAGCACACAAAAAGCGTTCGTTACGATTGGTTATTTGATCTTCTGGAAATAATAGCGTATTAACGGGTAATAGTTGGATAATCTTAGATTCCAGATTCTCCAAATTATCGCCTTTGCGAGCTGAGATGGGATAAATTTCGGTAAATTTATGCTTGGTTGCCACTTCTTGTAAATAAGGTAGTAAAGCTTTTTTTGTCGCTAACTTGTCGATCTTATTTATTCCTAAAATTACCGGTGCCGAGGTTTTGGCAAGAGTTTTTTTGACAAAGTTATCATCCTCCATCCATTGAAGTGCTTCTACCAACCATACAATGACATCTACCCCAACCATACTGTTCGTTGCGGTACGATTAAGATAACGATTAAGAGCATTATGTTTACGCTGATGTAATCCCGGGGTATCTACATAAATAATTTGGGTATTACCGGTAGTTTTAATGCCTAATAGATGATGGTGGGTTGTTTGCGGTTTACGCGAGGTGATACTTAGTTTTTGTCCTAATAAATGATTGAGCAAAGTGGATTTGCCAACATTTGGGCGCCCGACGATTGCCACATAACCACATAATCCTTCATTCAACATTTAAAATTCTCAAAGCTTTAGCGGCAGCGGATTGTTCGGCGCGACGGCGACTTTCTCCACTACCAACGGTGGGTTTTGGTAAGCCCTGCACCATACATTCCACCTTAAATTGTTGAGCATGGGGAGTGCCACCAATAGTTAATACTTGATAAGCCGGCAACGGTTGTTGTTTGGCTTGTGAATATTCTTGCAAACGGGTTTTAGGATCCTTAATTTTGCACGGTGACAGATTAGCAATATGTTTTTCCCACAGTTGCAAAACCGTAGTTTGACATGCTTTCATGCCACCGTCCAAATAAATAGCTCCGATAAGAGCTTCTACCGTATCGGCTAAAATTGAGGCACGTCTTTCACCTCCAGTTTTTAGTTCACCACCTCCCAGCCGCAGATATTTGCCTAATTCAAGATATTGGGCGATTTGAACTAGCGTGTCCCTTTTGACCAAGTTGGCTCGTAAACGTGTCAACTCACCTTCACGGGCGGCTGGAAAACGTTCAAAAAGTGCCTCTGCCATAATACAACTGAGCAGTGCATCGCCTAAAAACTCTAAGCGTTCATTATTAGAAATTCCCATACTGCGGTGAGTCAGGGCGGTCGCTAAATAATGTTCTTGCTTAAAGTTGTAGGCTAATGCTTGGCATAATTGGGTATATTGTCGGCTCAAGGTGCTTCTATTTTCTTTTCAAAATCGACACGGAAAGAAACATTGCCCATAAGTGGTTTGACGCGGTGATATTGCACGGTTATTTCAACAACACCTTCATCAGTTCTTCTGTCGATGGTCATTGCCTGCTCGACAGTTTTCTTATCAAACAGCTTGATATCCTTATCACTCAAATACCCCAAAAAATCTCGTTCGATGTTACGATCCGTTTTTTGAAGTAATTTCTGTTCTTCGGCAAGTTCTCCTAAGGCACTTGCCACTTGCCAGCTTTCCATGTAAAGCGGAAACAGCTTGAAGAAAATTGTCAAAACAAAAATGAGTATGACAATGAAAGATATGACTGCCATAGCAGTCATGCCGCGTTGTTGATGCTGGTTGATATTCATTGTAATTACAAGTCCTCTCGAATTATTTAACAACCTTAGTGAATTAGATATGATAAAACAACTTTGTTCAGACAATCAATTAAATTTGAACTATGATTTAATGATTACATGATAACTATGATTGGGGGTTAAATTGAAATCATAAAATTTGAACTCTGATTTAATGATTACATGATAACTCAGAATGAATATATAAGATAAAAATCCAATAGTGAACGGAACACTTTTTGCTCAATAGTTTTTGTGGTGTGAAAATTCACCACAATCGTAGTGGGTTTAGCATCAGTTTCTGTTGGTAAAATTTTTACGAAGCCAGAAATCCGATTTTTGGCCAAAAATCGGATTTCTTTATCATAGTATTCAGACAATCAGTTAAATCATAGTTCAATTTATTTTATCTATTTTCCCATTTCTAATTAATTTGTGTTCCTAATCGTTGCCAACTTATACCACCATTTTTCAAATCCCAATTCATCCAGATAAAAAATGCTTTGCCTATCAAATTTTCTTCTGGCACCGTACCCCAAAAGCGACTATCTTTACTATTATCACGATTATCGCCAAACACAAAATACTCATGTTCTGGAATAATCCATTCTTTTATTGGTGCATAAGAAGTTTTTTCCGGTAGAACCAGAATGGCATGTTCTGCACCGGGTAAGTATTCAAGCCGTTGTTCCCTTCCGGTCATATTACTACCGGCACCAACACCTATATATCTGCCTTTTGAAGTTTGAGTAACCGGTTCACCATTTATATAAAGCATTTTAGTGGCATAGTTATACTCTAGCATATCGCCGGGTAAACCAACTACCCGTTTGATAAATGGGATGGATGGATTTTTCGGGTAACGAAATACTACCACATCACCACGTTGAGGTTCCCCGATTTCGAACACTTTTAAATTAATCACCGGTAAGCGAAATCCATAACTAAATTTATTGACTAAAATAAAATCTCCAACCAATAAAGTCGGCATCATAGAACCGGATGGGATACGAAATGGCTCAACCAAAAAAGAGCGCAATAAGAGTACAATCACAAAGACTGGTAATAAAGAATGCGCTAAATCAACTACAAAAGGTATACGTTCTGCTTGAACACGCTCAAATTCATCTAAGATATTCTTGGCAGCAGCACGCTTCGGTGCCAAGAAAATCTTATCATAGAGCCAAATCAAACTACAGACGACTATCAACAATACTAAAATCGTTGCCAAATCCCAATTCATTTTTCTATTACCAGTTATTAGTTATAATTTGTTAGTTACCATTTTGCATTTATTTTTCATTTCTTTGCAACACCGCTAAAAAAGCATCTTGGGGAATAGTAACTGAACCAACTTTTTTCATGCGCTTTTTGCCTTCCTTTTGTTTCTCAAGAAGTTTCCGTTTACGAGTAATATCTCCTCCATAACATTTAGCGGTAACATTTTTGCGATAAGCCTTTACCGTTTGACGGGCTATAACATGGGCTCCAATAGCTGCTTGTATTGCGACATCAAACATTTGGCGAGGGATAACTTCTTTCATTCTTTTAACAAGTTCTCGTCCACCACTCATACTTTTATCTCGGTGAACAATAGTGGATAAAGCATCAACTTGGGAGCCATTGATGAGAACTTCAAGTTTCACTAAATCAGCCGGGGCAAAGCGCAAAAATGTATAGTCAAAAGAGGCATAACCCTTCGTTTTGGATTTGAGGCGGTCAAAAAAATCTATCACCATTTCGTTCATTGGTAACTCATAACTAAGTGCAACCTGCTCCCTAGTATAATGCAATTTCTTCTGGATGCCCCGTTTTTCAATGCAAAGATTGATTACATTACCCAAATATTCTTGTGGCAATAAAATATTGGTTTCCACAATCGGTTCGCGTAACTCTGAAATCTTATTGGCCGGTGGCAACATAGCCGGATTATCCACCATCAATGTTTCACCATCTGTAGTAAGGACTTCATAAATGACCGTGGGAGCCGTGGTGATCAAATCCAATTCATATTCACGTTCCAAACGTTCTTGCACAATTTCTTTATGCAACATGCCCAAAAAACCACAGCGAAAACCAAAACCTAAAGCTTGTGAAGTTTCTGGTTCATAATGTAAAGCCGCATCATTGAGGCGCAATTTTGCTAACGCCTCACGCATGGCATCATAATCATTCGTATCAACTGGAAACATGCCGGCAAATACGTGGGGCTTTATAGCTTGAAAGCCGGGTAAGGGATTTTCAACCGGATTAGTGGCATCAGTTAAAGTATCACCTACCGGTGCTCCCTCAAGATCTTTGACACCGGCTACTACAAATCCTACGGAGCCAGCCTCGAGCATTTCACAATCCTGTGATTTCGGGGTAAAAATGCCCACATTTTCCACTTGAACCCGCCGCCCGGTTGACATCACTAGAAGTTTTTGGCGTTTACGCAAACAGCCTTGCATAACCCGCACTAAGGAAACAACCCCCAAATAATTATCAAACCAAGAATCTATAATGAGAGCCTGCAAAGGCTTATCTATTTGACCTACGGGTGGTGGTATACGTTCTACCAAAGTTTCTAATAACTGTTCAACCCCCAAACCGGTTTTCGCACTTATGTGCAGAGCCGATTCTGCCTCAATCCCAATGATGTCTTCAATTTGTTGTATCACGCGCTTCGGGTCTGCTGCCGGTAAATCAATTTTATTGAGTACCGGTACCACTTCAAGCCCTTGTTCAATGGCAGTATAACAGTTAGCAACACTTTGGGCTTCAACCCCTTGTGCGGCATCAACTACCAGCAACGCGCCTTCACAGGCTGCAAGTGATCGTGAAACTTCATAGGCAAAGTCTACATGGCCGGGGGTGTCGATGAAATTGAGTTGGTAAACCTGACCATCGTTAGCCTTATATGGTAATGTCACACTTTGCGCTTTGATGGTGATACCACGTTCGCGTTCCAAGTCCATTGAATCTAAGACTTGTTGCGACATTTCCCGGTTTGTTAAACCACCACAAAGTTGGATAAAACGATCAGCGAGGGTAGATTTGCCATGATCAATATGGGCAATAATAGAAAAATTACGAATCTGCTTCATGCAGTTATTAGTTATCAGTTATCAATTCTCAAAAATACCGATAAATGGACTGATCGTTTTAACCTCATCACATTTACCGACACGCACCCTTCAAAAATGTGGGGCAACCAAATCGGCGTGCCCCTACACGCCCATTGAATTTCAAAAATGTTGTGGGGCAACCATAAAGGTAAAGGATTGCCCCTACATGCTCATTTTCTAGGGTCAAGGCAATCCCACGCCTTCGCCATTTTCGACAATAAATGAAGGTGCCACATCGTACCAAAATCCATCAATTCGTAATTCACCATTCACCATTAATAATTCACCATTATCTCACATAATCTAACAATAAATTTTTATCTAAATGATAATGACAAATCTCCCGTTCCCCGGCTGCCAAAACCGGGACTCGCTCCCCATAACGCAACCGAAGATAACTATCAGCATCAATATCTACAACAGTTAAGGAAAAATCATACTGTCTTTGAAACAAATCTAATTGCCGCTTCATTTCATCACAGAGATGACACCCCACTCGTGTGTAGAGTGTCAAAGTTTGGTTGACTGTCATTTTGCTGGAATTTTCAGAGCCAAAAATAGTGGAGAATTGTGCCGATGAACTAATACCGGTACTATTGTCGCGCTCAGATTACTCACTATCTTTCTGAAGTGAAGAACATTCTCGACATCAACATTATCTATCATCATAATGACATCATCTTTGCGGATACCGGCATCTTGTGCCGGCCCTTCCTTAACATTTTGTACTAATATGCCCCCTTCCGTGATACCCAGCTTTTCCCGTTTGTCATCATCCAAATCAACAACCCCGAAGCCGAGAAGCTTACTGATCGCTGATTTGCCCCTTTTATTAGTAATGGCCAACTTAATATCATCATCATCAGGCAATTCGCCAATGGTGACTTGGAGTGTAACCGACTTGCTCTTACGTACCACTGTGGTATCAACCTCCGAGCCGACCGGTGTGCTACCGACGATTGGGGGTAAATCAGCCGAGCGTTCGACATTTTTACCATCAAAACTGATAATAACATCACCAACATTAAATTTGGCTTCTGCGGCGGGGCTTAAAGGCAACACCTTGGCAATCAAGGCCCCCTGTGGTTTTTTCATACCAAATGACTCGGCCAAATCAGCCGTGACATCTTGAATTAGGACCCCCAACCATCCGCGTGATACTTTGCCACTAGTTCTTAACTGCTCAACCACACTGTTCATCACATCAACCGGAATGGCAAACGACAATCCCATAAATCCGCCGGTGCGACTATAGATTTGCGAATTAACTCCAATTACCTCACCATCCAAGTTAAATAAAGGCCCACCGGAGTTACCGGGGTTAATAGCGACATCAGTTTGAATAAAAGGCACATAAGTATCACTGGGTAAACTCCGTCCTTTGGCACTGACGATACCGGCGGTGACAGAATTGTCAAATCCAAACGGCGAACCTATTGCCAATACCCACTCGCCAACCTTTAAACTGCCGGATGAGCCAAGTTTGACTGTTGGTAGATTGGTAGCCTCAACTTTAAGTAAAGCAATATCGCTACGTTTATCGGCTCCAACTAGTTTAGCTACAAATTCGCGGCGATCCGTTAAACGTACAATGACTTCACTGGCATCATCAATAACATGGTTATTAGTGACAACGTAACCATCCTCGGAGATAATAAAGCCCGAGCCAAGTGAGGTTGAGGGACGATGTTCATCAAAAAACTCATTTTCCTCATCAAAAAAGCGACGGAAGAAATCGTGAAAGGGACTATCCTGAGGAAAATTCGGAATGCCTCGAAGAGTTGGCTTCTTCTCCTCCTTCTTAGCAGTCGTGCTAATATTGACTACGGCGGGACCATATTCTTCCACCAGTTCGGTAAAGTTTGGCAAAACACGGCCCGAGATAGTGGTTGATAATAACCCTAAAACCAACCAAACCGCATACACATAATTTTTCTTAGGTTTCATGTTAATCGTTAATTATTAATTTATTAATTGTTAATTGTTAACAACTGGTTTTAATTATTGCCGGTTGATAGTGTGTGTTTTCAGACATTTTATCAGTTACTCGTTTAGCCAACTTCAATCCTACAATTAAACCTAAAAAGCTCGCCAATACCGTTAATGTTTCTTCAAAAGGTAATAAAACGGTCAACATATCGCCGCCTAGAGCACCCACGAACATGCCAAGCAAAGGAAATAAGTATAAGACTAGTACACTTTTAAGCAAGGCTCGGGAATCCATGCTTATTATAACTTTATCGCCTACCGATATGCCAGAGTGATTGATAACATTAACGAAAGTATTTTTATGAGAAACAATGGTACTCAAACCAGCAGTACCACAACCTTTATTTGCAGCACAGCTAATACAACTGTTGGCACGGTTGGTTTGGATCACCGCAAATTCACCCTTGATCTCAACAACAATACCATGTTCTTTAAGCATGTTTTCATTTTTCACCTTAAGGAATACTATATAATTTTTTATTCGTATAGATTTATCAATAATTAAAACTCATAATGAACCAACCAATCAACATAGATGTATTGATTATTGGTAGCGGTGCTGCCGGACTTTCACTGGCATTAGAGTTAGCATCGCAAGCCCAAATTATTATACTGTCCAAGGCAACCTTTGAAAGTAGCTGCACCCAATATGCTCAAGGTGGAATTTCAGCGGTACAAAGCTCTGATGATTCACTGGCTTCGCATGTTGAAGATACACTTAACGCTGGTGCGGGATTATGTGACCCCGAAATTGTCAATTTTACCGTGAAACAAGGCCCACAGCGGATTGCTTGGCTCATTGAACAAGGAATGCCATTCACTCAAGTTGTTGATTCACAAGGAAACCTAAAATATCATCTTACTCGTGAGGGTGGACATAGCCATCGCCGTGTCATACATGCCGAAGATGCCACTGGGCGAGCCATTGTTTCAACCTTATCTGCCAAAATCAAACAACATCCAAATATTCACTTGTTAGAATATCATCTTGCAATTGATTTAATTACCGGCACTAAATTGGGATTGTCCACCTCTCGATGTTTGGGGGCTTATGTACTGAATCTCAATACCGAAGAAGTTTTCGCTATTGGAGCCCGTTTTGTGATACTAGCCACCGGCGGAGCCGGCAAAGCCTATTTGTACACTAGTAACCCGGATGTTGCAACCGGTGATGGTATTGCAATGGGATGGCGAGCCGGATGTCGCGTTGCTAACATGGAATTTATCCAATTTCACCCGACTTGTTTATATCATCCCCAAGCAAAATCTTTTTTAATTAGTGAAGCGGTACGTGGGGAGGGCGGTAAATTACTATTACCTTCTGGAAAACCATTTATGGACCGTTTTGATCAACGTTTGGAACTCGCACCGCGTGATATTGTCGCACGAGCCATTGACCATGAAATGAAACGTCTTGGATGCGACAGCGTATATCTTGATATAAGTCATAAACCCAAAGAATTTATAACCGGACATTTTCCCAATATTTATCAACGCTGTCTAGCATTAGGAATCGACATGAGCAAACAAGCGATACCAGTTGTCCCGGCAGCTCATTATACTTGTGGTGGCGTGATGACAGATCGGCATGGACGCACAGATATTGAAGGGTTATATGCCTTTGGGGAAGTTGCTTTTACTGGATTACATGGAGCCAACCGTATGGCAAGCAATTCTTTGTTAGAGTGTCTAGTGTTTGCCCACGCGGCGAGCCTTGACATTCTAGCTCAATTTAATGAAATTCCGCAACCTAAGCCCTTGCCAGTTTGGGACGAAAGTCGAGTTACCGATTCCGATGAAGAAGTAGTAGTCTCACACAACTGGGAAGAATTACGCCGTTTTATGTGGGATTATGTCGGTATTGTGCGTACAAGCAAACGCTTACAACGTGCTAAACGCCGTGTTGATTTACTACACAGTGAAATACAAGAATATTATAGCCACTTTCGTGTCAGTAATGACTTAATTGAGTTACGCAACCTCACTCTCGTCGCAGAATTGATAATACGTTGTGCCCAACACCGACAAGAAAGCCGCGGATTACACTATACCCTTGATTATCCTCAGCAAAATGCCGTAGCACAAAATACGGTTTTGTCTAATTATGAATTGTGAATTAATGAATGGTAATAGTGACTCCGCCAGAAATCCGATTTTTTTCAAAAATCGGATTTATTTGAAATAACAATATGTTAGTGATTAACGCCAAAAATGTTCAGTTCACAATTCTATCATCCACAATTCACAATTCACAATTCACAATTGAATATGTTTGACTACACCCCACCACCTTCGTTACTCGCTAACCGCGTTATACTTGTGACGGGTGCCGGTGATGGCATTGGTAGTGCCGCAGCAAAAAGCTTTGCGACACACGGCGCGACGGTAATATTACTTGGGCGTACCACGAGCAAATTGGAGGCGGTTTATGATGAAATTGAACAAGCCGGCCACCCACAACCGGCGATTTACCCAATGGATTTGGAAGGTGCGAGTCCCAATGACTATGAAA
>Ga0233403_10000505_pt1 | contig 18403 bp, 11 predicted proteins | sample Na_oxic_1_MG_FD_179866 | JGI IMG/M metagenome (GOLD analysis project Ga0233403, IMG submission 179866) | Seawater microbial communities from Saanich Inlet, British Columbia, Canada - Na_oxic_1_MG | ecosystem: Environmental > Aquatic > Marine > Inlet | place: Canada: British Columbia | collected...
CCCTTAACCCTTTCCAAAGGGAGGATGATTGTGAGGAAGGAAAGGGAGGTATTTCTGCTAATTTTCCTTTTTCAAAGATACCTTCCCCGTGAGTAAATGGAGGTAGAAGGGGATTTTTTGCTTCTCCTAACTTCTCTTTTTCAACGTTTCCCCTTTTAGCAAAAAAGGGCAAAGAGGGATTGAGGAAATCCCACATTGAGGTAAAAGGGAGTAAAGGATTTTTCGCTAAAAAATGCTGTGCCGCAACGACTTCAAGGGCCGGATAAGTTTGTCCTTTGATTTCAAAAGCCGTATATTGTTGACGATAAATACCGTGAGTTTGCGGTGGCATAGCCACAACACCAAATTGGATATCACAATGATCAGGTAATTTTGGCAATGGCTCAAGCCAAGCAGTTTCCTTCTTAAAAAAATGGCGATGAGAAACATTTTTAGCCTCATGTTGCAATGAACGCGCAAAAAATACATGACCATTTTGATGAGCTTGACAATAAAAATCACTAGAAATACCTTTAGGCAGAAAAGTAAAAATGACTTGTTTTGCTTTTTTTTGCTTCAAAATAGTTAATAATTTCAACCAAATTTGCTCATCCTTTAAAGACGTTTCCGGTGGCACTTCAATGAGTAATACTTTTGTCCGAATTTGAGGATTAAGCGTCAATCGTTCAAAAATATCGTAAGCCCATTCATCTAGTAAAGAAAAGAAATTAAAAAAACTCAATGCAGTGATACTAACGGCAATTAGCAAAGCATAGAAAATATGAGTTAATTTTCCTCGCCATTCACTTTTTTCCATAAATTTACCTTGAAAATGATTCCAAAGCGTTAGCTTTATTTTTTGGAGTCTAAAGTATTAGCTTTGGGTTGTTAGCTTTGGATAATTTAATTAAAGTAATCACATAAAAAATGCTGGTTAATATTGTAACAGATGTTTTTTAGACTAATAGTGTAAAATTCATTTTGAAATCAATTGTATCAACAAGTTAAAAACTAAACTTAAAGCAAAATATGAAATAGAACGGATTTGATTTTCTAACATAAGCTATTTCTTTAAGAATTTGATTTTCTAACATAAGCTATTTCTTTAAGAAATATAGCCATCCTAAATGATTTGTATCTGGTTCCAACGCTCCAGCGTTGGAATCCATCCGTGACGCTCCGCGTCACTCCTTTATAACTCATTTAGGATTGCTATAGTATTTGTGTCTTTAATCAATTTTGGATTCACACTTTTTCTGACTATGAACACTATCAATTTACGTGGTGTAAAAACTCATAATTTACAAAATATTGATCTTGACTTGCCACGCGATCAATTAATTGTTATCACCGGCTTATCTGGTTCTGGCAAATCTTCTTTAGCTTTTGATACTATTTATGCAGAAGGACAACGACGTTATGTTGAATCCTTATCTGCGTATGCTCGACAGTTTTTGTCGATGATGGAAAAACCGGATATAGAACACGCCGAAGGTTTATCACCGGCGATTTCCATTGAACAAAAATCGACTTCTCATAATCCTCGCTCTACCGTTGGTACTGTCACTGAAATTTATGACTATTTACGGCTTCTATTTGCGCGAGTAGGTGAAGCGCATTGCCCAGAACATGGTACCGGTTTACAAGCCCAAACTATTAGCCAAATGGTGGATCAAGTTCTTGCTTTGCCTCAAGGGACACGCTTAATGCTCCTTGCCCCAATTGTCAACGCACGCAAAGGCGAACATCGCCAACTTCTTTCCTCATTGCAAAAACAAGGCTTTATTCGCGCACGGATTAATGGTGAGATTGTCATGCTAGATGACTCGCCAGAACTAGATTTATATAAAAAACATACGATTGAAGTCATTGTTGATCGTTTTAAAGTACGCGAGGATATTCAATTACGTTTAGCAGAATCCTTTGAAACCGCTTTAAAACTTGGAGAGGGTTTAGCACAAGTGAGTTTGATGGAAGAAGAAAGGAGAACGGGAAAAGGAGAACGGGGAAAGAAGAAAGGAAACATGGTTGATATGCTCTTCTCCTCTAAATTTTCCTGCCCAGAATGTGGCTATAGTTTGAATGAATTACAACCGCGTCTGTTTTCTTTCAATAATCCAATCGGTGCTTGTCCAGAATGCGATGGCTTAGGCGTAAAACAATTTTTTGATTCGGCAAAAGTGATCTTCGATCCGTCACTGAGTTTGTTCGAGGGTGCCTTGCGCGGTTGGGAACAAAAAAATAACTTTTATTTTCAAATACTTGAATCATTAAGTACCCATTATCACTTTGATTTGGATACGCCTTTTGAAACATTATCAACCAAAATCCGCAACATTATTTTATATGGCAGTGGCACAACCAAGATTGAATTGATTAATTACACCGAAAAAGGCACTACCTTTGCGCGTCAAAAACCTTTTGAAGGGATTATTCCCAACCTGGAACGACGCTATCGAGAAACCAAATCTTATGCTGTGCGGGAAGAATTATCAAAATATTTAAGTCAACAATCTTGTACGACTTGCCAAGGCACGCGTTTAAATGAAGCTGCTCGTCATGTTTATATTGAAAACAACAGTTTGTCACAACTGACGGCCCTATCAATTAGTCAAGCCAAAATTTTCTTTGAAAATTTACATCTATCGGGAAAAAGAGGCAAAATCGCTCAAAAAATCCTCAAAGAAGTGATTGAACGTCTACAATTTTTAATCAATGTCGGCTTAGAATATCTCACTTTAGATCGCAGTGCTGACACGCTATCAGGTGGCGAAGCCCAACGAATTCGCCTTGCCAGCCAAATTGGTGCCGGATTAGTTGGTGTCATGTATATTTTAGATGAACCATCTATCGGCTTGCACCAACGCGATAACCAACGCCTATTAGACACTTTGACGCGGTTACGTGATTTAGGCAATACCGTCATTGTCGTTGAACACGATGAAGAAGCTATTCGAGCAGCTGATCATATTATTGATATGGGCCCTGGAGCAGGCGTACATGGTGGGCGCATTGTCGCGCAAGGACTATTATCAAACATTCTCAAAGTACGCGAATCGATCACCGGACAATTTTTATCTAAAAAACGGCAAATTCCAATCCCCAAAAAACGTCAATCAATTGATAAAAAAAGAATTCTAATATTATCAGGGGCCAAGGGCCATAATCTTAAATCCATTCATTTAGAATTACCTCTAGGCTTGATGACTTGCATTACTGGCGTATCTGGTTCTGGCAAATCAACCTTAATTAATGATACTCTCTATCCTATTGCTGCCAATAAACTCAACCGTGCTAATTTAAACATTGCCCCTTATAGCAACATGACGGGTTTAGATTTATTAGATAAAGTGGTTGATGTTGACCAAAGTCCGATAGGACGCACACCGCGTTCTAATCCAGCTACCTACACCGGTATTTTTACGCCCATTCGAGAATTATTTGCTGCTACACCGGAAGCTCGCTCGCGTGGCTACAAACCGGGTCGTTTTAGCTTCAATATCAAAGGTGGACGCTGTGAAGCTTGTCAAGGCGATGGTGTGATTAAAGTCGAAATGCACTTTTTGCCTGATATTTATGTGATGTGTGATATTTGCCAAAGTAAACGCTACAATCGTGAAACCCTAGATATCAAATATAAAGGCAAAACCATTCACGATATTCTTGCTATGACAGTGGAAGAAGCACGCGAGTTTTTTGATCCGGTGCCAACATTAGCTCGTAAACTACAAACCCTCATAGATGTTGGCTTATCCTATATCACACTGGGGCAAAATGCGGTTACCCTTTCTGGTGGCGAAGCACAACGCGTCAAACTGTCACGGGAACTTTCAAAACGCGACACCGGTAAAACGCTCTATATTCTCGACGAACCGACCACCGGCTTACATTTTCATGATATTGAACAACTTTTAGGCGTACTACACCGTCTCCGTGATCATGGCAACACCGTTGTCGTGATTGAACATAATTTAGATGTGATCAAAACCGCAGATTGGATTATTGATTTAGGACCAGAAGGCGGTGATAACGGCGGACAAATCATTGCTTCTGGTACTCCTCAAAACGTCGCTAAACAAAAAAAATCTTATACAGGGCAATTTTTGAAAGGCGTTTTAGGAAGCAAAAGAAAATAACCAAAGCTATAGCGTTTTTGCGTTTAATGCGTTACAGCGTTATAGCGTTTTTTATTTAATTTATAAATAACTTAAACTAGATTAATTGTACTTTATTTAATCGGGAATTGCTATAAAGCTTTGGGGGATTTTGGAATTCAAAGCTTAACTTTATTTTTTCTGAAGTATTATTTGTTATCCGATATCAATGCTCTCCCCAGTCCAATACCTAGGATGTGCAGTATGAGCTTTTTGGACCTTATTTTTTCATCTGCTTTTGATGTTCACGAACTCTCCCTCCCCCTAGCCCCCTCCCGCTGGGAGGGGGGACCGCGCGGCGGCATTTTTCTATTCTTTGGAAAAAACGATAAATGATTATATTATCTATTATTTTTTGGTATTAGCTAATAATAGAAAAATTCCACTGAGCGGTTCCCCCTCCCAGCGGGAGGGGGTTAGGGGGAGGGAGAGATCGTGCGGATAAAAAATATTAGGGTTAAGGGTATTTTTCTGGTTGAAGCACTGTACGTAACATGAGTTAACAATTAACAATTAACAATTAACAATTAACAATTTTCATCATTACTACCATCCACAGTCTAAGATAAGTTTGACAAAAAGTTTAGTGGTTGGATCAAATATCCAACAAACATAAAGTTGAGAGGCAGACGTTGTCACTAATATAATGTCTTGATAACCATCCAAATTAATATCTTTCAGTTTGAAGCTTAATTCATTTTCATGAACGGTAGCCGATATGTTCAGATTTGAAAGCGTTTGAAAGGCTACTGGTTCGTCACTTTGATAAACTTGGATGGTAACGATTTCAGCATGTTGTGCATTTTTTAATTTTCCAATGAGTTTAAAAGTAAATTCAGGCAATGTGGGGTGAATGGTGTACTGATAGGTCCAATGTTGGTGTTTTACCATTGTCATCAATTCAGCCTCTGATTTCTGATGAACTTCAAGTTTTTCCGTCTTATCTACAACCTTGTCCTCCTCTTTATCATAGCTATTAGGCGTTTCAACGACGGATCGTTCGACCGTTTCCGACCTTCTATCAATCTTGTTTGGTTTCAAAGCTTCTAACATCTTGACAAAGTTTGCTTGTGAAGCGTTATTATCCCTTTCGGTTTCTAACATTCTCTCGGTATTTTTGGGTTGAACTGAGGGAACTGCCATAGCCTCTTGCATTTTAACGAAGCTTGCTTCTGAAGTGCTAGTTTCTGACATTCTACTGGTATTTTTGGATGGAACTGGTTTCACAGCTTCTAATATTTTAAGAAAGCTATTTTCTAACATTGGACCTTTAAACCTTTTTGCTTCTCGCACCATACTTGTTGGTTCTGATTTTTTAGGAGCCGCACTGTTCAAAAACACTCTGATGTTACTATCGCTTTGAATCGCTTGAGTGAGAGGCTTAGAAATCCTTATTTTTTGTCCCATCGTTAAGTGATAAGGCAATGGCAAGTTATTCCATACGGCGATTTCTGAAACTTGATAGCCATAATGTTTGGCGATTTGAGATAAGGTTTCTCCTGGACTGACTGTGTGATAAGGCACATCTTGAGTGGTTATCTTGAGTCGGAATTCAGTATGTCCTTGTGTTGCTCCAACAACAATTTGGTATTCACCAGATACTGGCAAAATGCCATGCCAATACCTCGTATCTTCGCCTTCGCTAGCACCATCAAGTGTTTTGCCCAAAGGGGTATAAATGTGAAAAACGGCCCGATTTTCAATAGAGGTGATATGCACCATCATTTCTTGACCAGCGTTGGCTTCTAACTGGGTTTCATTAAAATAGAATTTTTTGAATAATGAATATTCCGGTGCTATCGTGTTTCCAGTTGTCGTGAAGGTGGTTCTATTGCCTAAATTTTGAATCGGAACCTCTGCCATAGAGGTAGTTCCCATTGCCACGACTAATATCAGTAGCATAAAAATTTTGAGCATGTATTTTTTCATTTGGATTAAAATGTCTCCTTCATAGTTTTTATAGCGTTTTTGCGTTTAATGCGTTTAATGCGTTATAGCGTTTAATACATGAATTATCAATAAATTGAAGGATATTAAACGTATTTTATTCAATCAGGAATTGCTATACACGGACATCAATAGTATCTTTTTTAAAATTATTCTCTAAATGGGCATAAGGGGGTAAGGTTTGAAGACGTTTATCGTCTAATGGTGTACCAATTGTGAAATGATACAGGCTTTGATAGCGGGTATCGTTTAAGCCAAGTAAATGATGAACCGCATCATCAAAATAGCATCCTATGCCCGTTCCTCGAACCTCAACCGCTTCAGCTTCTAAATATAAGATTTGTCCAATGATACCGGCTTCCCAAAATAACCGTCGATAATACCAAGGGCCCTTTTGTAAACTATCTTCAAATTCTGCTAACATGCCAAGGCTTAATGCACTATCAGCCGCAATTTCTTGATGGCAAGACAGTTGTTGGGCGGTTACTTGAGCATCTCCGCTGAGTAATTGATAAAAATTAATATGTTCTGGACAGTTATCTGGTTTTTTCCAATCAAACTCTTTTCTTTGTAAAGCCGCTCGTAGATTTTCTTCACTTGCTTGGTGTCGCAATAAAATATAGAGTCCTGGTGATAAACCTGAGATTCTATGCACAAATAATATTAAATGAAGACGTGGTTGATGCGGAAACACATCCCAAGGCATAACGCCATTACGTGGTAAGGTGCTATCTAGCAAACGATAAAACGCTTCGGCATTCAAAGGCGTTTTCCCATCAAACCGTTGGGCACTACGGCGTTGGCGAATTAAATCAGCGGCACGGCTGGTACAAGAGATAGGTGGTAATGGTGGCAAAGTCGGTGCTATCCAATCAACTTCTTCTGTGGTTGGTTTGAGCGTGGCTTCAAGTACCTTATCAATAATGGGCCATTCATCCTCATGGTGAGAATCTAATTGATTGGCTTTGCCGCCTACCCATGTTACCTTTTTTAGTGCTGATACGATGGAATGATCAGGCAAACGTTCGGTTTTTTCCGGATGAATACATAACATTACTTCCGGCACTTCACGCTCATCAGGATAAAAATCTTCATCTTGGTCAAGTCCAAGTGTTTGAATGATGTCTTCATCAGCCCAATTGTCCAATAATTGTACTGTCCAACCCAACGTGGCAGCTGCATAGCGGATAGCGGCAATGGCATGTCCGATGTCATGTTGACAGTAACGAAAAGCTCGCTCGCCATATTTCCAAGCTTCGCGCCAAGGAATGGAAGTTAAACCTAATAAAAAACGATGAGTTGATAAGAACGTTTCAACACTGTTTGTGCCTTCGCTATCAAAAAGACCACGTTGTTCTAAAATATGATCGTGACTGAGGTAATGATAAATGCCAGCAGGTAAATTTTCTATCTTGGGCAATACGACATAGCCTTCTGTTGGATGCAAATTGCCACTGGAAGGATTACAACGCAATGCCCAACGATTGTTACCATATTGTTTCCAAGCAGAAATGCCTAAAGATAATTCTAACAAAGCCGCTATATTTTGTAAATTTATTGGCTTAGATGTCATCATCTGTGGCTGATATAAGTCAATATAAGCATTTTCCACTGTATCGGCAACTAAAGGCAATTCAAAGCCTTTTGCGCCAAGATAGCGACGAAATGAATCAGGTTGTGCACTCCAATTGATATGGGTAGGGCCCTTAGCATAGCGTTCAAAATGATGCTTAGTATGCTCATGGTAAGCCAATACGGTTTCTAAAGCATTAAGTGATGTCATATTTAAATAAATTCCTTCAAAAATTAATGTGTGGGTAGTATTGTATAGCATTTTTGCGTTTAACGCGTTAAACGCAAAAACGCTATAGCACACCTTACTTGAATAAATTCTAAGATTGAGCTACTGTTCCTGCATTCATCACACCTTAAAAGCGATTTTGGTCATTAAAGAATCGAAAACATCAAAGCCTCGAATATTATTTGGATTTTATAAAATAATTTATAAATAATATTGTCAAATGGTTATTGATATTTCATTTTTTGCCAGGTTAAGGCACCACTGGGGTCGTTCAATAGATTGGTTCTAGGATATTAAGGAAAGGGGGTTTTTACAACAAGAACCATTCAATAAAATATGTGGTATTTATTATAGCAATTCCCGATTAAATAAAATACAATTAATCTAGTTTAAGTTATTCATAAATTAAATAAAAAACGCTATAACGCGGTAACGCATTAAACGCAAAAACGCTATAGTTTTTTGGTCAAAATCACCCATTATTAAATTCCCATTGCCCATTACTCATAGAAGCAATCCCATTGCTATCACTATAGGAATAAGAAATGAATCAGGAACAAAACAAAGTCTTAATTGTTGATGATAATTCTGTCAATTTAAAAATTTTATCTCGATTTTTAAAAAAAGCACATTTTGAAGTCATTATGGCTAAAAATGGGGAAAGTGCTATCACACAAGTCAAAAATCTTAAACCCGATATAATTTTGTTAGATATTATGATGCCGGGCATGGACGGTTTTGAAACCTGTCGTTGTTTGAAAGCTAATGAAGAAAGTAAAGATATTCCAGTGATTTTTATGACAGCACTAGAATCAACACCAGATAAAGTTAAGGGTTTTAAAATAGGAGCAATTGATTATATTACCAAACCAGTACAAATGGAAGAAGTGTTAGCACGTGTTAATACTCATCTGACTATACGCCATTTACAAAATCGTCTCTTAGAGCAAAATGAATACTTAAAGCAAGAAATTACTAAACGTCAACAAGCAGAGGAAGAACTCCGTAAATTTGCTCGTGCCGTTGAACAAAGTGCTAATGCCATTGTCATTACAGATATTAACGGTACGATTGAATATATTAATCCAGCATTTTGTCTTAAAAGTGGTTATTCAACTTCTGAAATCATTGGCAAAAATCCTAATATGTTAAATTCTGGAAAACAGTCACCTGAATTTTATCAAGAATTATGGGCAACTATTCAAACTGGAAATACTTGGAAAGGTGAATTAATTAATAAACGCAAAAATGGCGAATTATATTGGTGCTATGAAACACTGTCTCCCATCAAAAATAAAGATGATGAAACCACTCACTATCTCGCAATAGAAGAAGATATTACAGAACGTAAGCAAATAGAAGAACAACTTCGCAAATTTTCGCGTGCTGTTGAGCAAAGTGCCAATACAATTATGATCACTGACACAAATGGCATCATTGAATTTGTTAATCCAGCGTTTTCTCTTAAAACCGGTTATTCATCGACAGAAGTTATTGGTCAAAATCCTCATTTCTTAAATTCTGGACACCATCCACCTGAATTTTATCAAGCATTATGGGCAACACTCCAAAATGGACAAGTTTGGCAAGGCGAAATACGCAATAAAAACAAAAAGTGTGACTTGTTCTGGGAATCCGCCATCATTTCTCCAATCAAAGACAAAACTGGCAAAATAACCCATTATGTTGCTATCAAAGAAGATATCACTGAGCGCAAGCGAGTTAACGAACTCATTCGTCAATTATTTGGGCGTTATTTGAGTGATGAAGTGGTAACGACTTTATTGGAAACGGATTCAGGTTTATCTTTAGGCGGTGAACGGCGAGAAATTACGGTTTTAACTTCTGATATCAGAGGATTTACCGCACAATCAGAAAAATTGTTGCCAGAACAGGTGATTAAAATTATTAATCACTATTTTTCCGCGATGATTGATGTCATTAGCCAATATCAAGGCACTATCAATGAATTTATGGGTGATGGTATTTTAGTGCTGTTTGGCGCGCCGATAGCAAGAGAAGATGATCCTGAAAGAGCGGTGACTTGTGCCGTTGCTATGCAGTTAGCAATGAAGTCGGTCAATGAACAAATTCAAGCTTGGGGTTTTGCACCATTGGAAATGGGTATCGGTATTAATACAGGTGAAGTGATCGTTGGGAATATTGGTTCTGAGAAACGTACCAAATATGGCGTATTAGGCAGCGAAGTCAATTTAACCTATCGCATTGAATCCTATAGTGTTGGAGGGCAAATACTGATTTCAGAATCGACCTTAAAAAAGGTCAGTCAGCTCGTCAAAATTCAATCAGAAAAAATAGTCAAACCCAAAGGTGTTACTGATCCGATTCCTATTTATGAGGTTGAAGGAATAGGAGGACAATACAATCTCTATTTTCATCAAGAAGAAGAAATTTTTTTACCGTTATCAGAAAACATTCCACTCCTTTATTCGATTGTGGACGAAAAACATATTGGAGAACAAAAATTTAGAGGTCGCTTGGTGAAGTTATCCGCGAAAAGTGCTTTAATTCATTGTGATGTTGAAAAAATGTTTGTACCTGAACCGCTGAACAATATTAAGCTCAATTTTTTTATGCCCATGCAATCTACTATTAGTGAAGATGTTTATGCAAAAGTTCTTAGTCAAGCCATTGATGAAAAAAGTCTCTATATTCAATTTACCAGTATTCCAATGAAGGTAAAAGCACAATTAATGGAACTTTACGAATCACAACATTGGGGTCGTTGACATATAGCGTTTCCCGTTTGCAGTCCTCCCCCATCCCTAGGCTACTCTATGCACACAAATAGTCTTACTATTTATAAGGGTTAAAATGCCCCAAGATTTGATTGGGTTTTGGGTGATTGGGGCCCGTTTTATTCTCAAAGGCCCTCAAAAAAATTGACTTAAAAATCAATTAAATAAAAGATGTGTGCATAGAGTAGCCTTATGAGAGGATCGAGAGGTGGTTGTCCTTCGCTAAATCGGGAAACGCTATATTTCAATCTACACACACTTTATATCTGGTGGCACGTCCTTGACCAAGACGTTCTAGTTTATTCAAATCCAATAATTTTTTAATACAAGCTTCAACCGTTCGCGCCGGAAATCCTAGTGCCGCAATCGCATCGGCACGACTAAAAGTTTTTTCCGATAAACTGCAAGCCCATTGCCACAAAGCCAATTGCTTTTCTGACAATAAATACTCAAAATGATCCTGTTCAAGAAGCTTCATAGCCTCTTGCGCTTGGAGTCGCACGATTTTTAATAAAAATAATAAAAAAGGAACAATGTTTTCATTTTCCGTTTTCCAACTCTTTTGCGTCTGATTCAGTGCCAGATAGTAATCAGCCTTATTTAATTCCACCAATCGTTCGTATGATACAACAGTGGTAAAGTGATAATCTTCCTGCAACAAGATCAAATTAGTCAATAATCGGCTGGTTCTACCATTACCATCTTGAAATGGATGAATAGCAAGATATTCAAAGATAAAATTGGCGGCTAAAATCAGTGGATGTTTATTATTTTCTACCTTTGCCCATGTATACCAGTCTAATAACTCGTGCATTTCTTTGGACACTAAATGCGGTGGGGTTGGATCAAAAATCACACCAATAACACGACCACTTTGATCTTTAGCCTCAACCCGATTTGAACCAAATTTATATTGTCCTTGATGACGTGCGTCTTTGTCACTATATTTCAACATCTGACGGTGTAAATAAAGAATTGATGATTCTTTCATTAAAATTTCCGCATAATGACTAAATACCAATTCCAACATCTCTAAATAGCCAACAACCTCTTGTTCATCACGGGTTCTAAACTTTTTTATCCGCATCTTTTTATATAAGTCATTAACTTGTTCATCGGTGAGGCGATTGCCTTCAATACGATTTGAGGAGCCACTTGACGTGATAATCACCGCCTGTGTCAATCGCTCAATGGTTTGCGGCAAGAGTTTTCCGGTCACAGTCCAACTATTTTTTACCCCATCAATTTCAGCCAAAATTTTATAAATTTCTTCGATCAACTCGCTACTCAAATTTAATCGGGTTGTTAATCTAAAATTATGAAAGTCCATATATTCTCATTTTCTCACATCGTTTAAATGTGAGATTATGTGAGTTTTATCAACTTTTTTATTTTTAACTACAATCTCATGATTTTTTAAACAAAAAAAAACGGCGTTCTCTTTTTAGAGAATACCGAAAATAAACTACAAGGATTGTTTATAAGAAAGGATTAGATCGTGGCTAATTGCTCAATTCGTGGTAATACTTGGCTCTAATCCTTTTTTATAAACAATCCTTGTAGTTTAAGGAGCCAAAAAAAAACGGAATTCCCTTTTTAGAGAATACCGAAAATAAACTACAAGGATTGTTTATAAGAAAGGATTAGATCGTGGCTAATTGCTCAAATAATTGGGGTCAGAGTAAAATTAATATAAAACAATAATGCCTGTCCAAAATTAATATTACTCTGACCTCCATTATTTTTTTTGCCCAGGTACTAACCAATTTTTACGATATAACAAGTTCAATGCTAACTTAATTTGTCTAAGGCTAAACTGCTGTTTACGTTCATTCCAAGCATGAGTTGCCTGTACTACCTCCTCTAACCTATTAAGTTTCTCGTACTTTATTAACCAATGAACGGAGGAAAGTAGCTCTAAGCCAAATGGTGACTCGAATCCTTCTACTAAGTCAGATACTTTACTGAATCTTTCACGGGTTTCTTGATGCTTATTAAGATAAACATTAGCTTTATCAATGGCATCTGGCACTAATTGCAAGGGTTTCTCTGGAGTGTCACCGCCATCGGCATACCCCAAGATAAAATGCCCTTCAATTGCATTTAACACATGGCGAAGATTTTCAGCATAAGGACCATAATGGGCTTTTTTATACTTTAAACGCAACGGTTCACCAGCCTCCTGCATGAAATAAAGTAGTTTATGTACTTCCAATAATGAGACGGTGGGGTCTAACAAACCTCCAAGATAACGCTGAATTAATTCAATTAAAACGGCTCGCCCCGCTGTCATTTTGGGTACTGGTTGATTACGTACCATTTTGTCATTCTCTGGCGCACCTTTAGGTTCAAGCACAATGACATGGACTTCTGGCAAAGCAGAGAGTGCCGGTTCAATACGTGATTTAACCTGTTCCCAATCGAGCCCTCCTAATCCGCAACCTAGAGGGGGAATAGCAATAGACTGAATCTGATTTTCGCGTATGGTTTCTATCAATGCCTCAAGACCAGATTCAATATCTTCCATTCGGCTAGCATCGCGCCAGTGGCGTTTGGTTGGAAAGTTTATAATATAGTGTGGATTAGTCAGCCGCTGAGTATCAAAGACAAACATCTTCCCTGGTTGTATTTGTTTGTTCTTACAGGCTTCAGCATATACTTTGAAATTATCTGGCCAAGCTTTTTTAAATTGTAAGGCGATTCCACGCCCCATAACGCCAACGCAATTAACAGTATTCACAATGGCTTGGGCATCGGCACGTAAAATATCTCCAGACGTATACTCAATCATTTCGATGACCTCCTCAGTAATACCATTCTCGACTAATTGTAATAGGTGGGCGATACACGCCAGTTTGTAAAATATTCATTGTTTGCTGATAGATTGGTTGTGAGAATACACCAATACGTTCAATTAAATTCCATGGAAAGCTAGCCTCCATTAAGAACTCTGCCTGCTTTCCTTCTTTACAGCGCTGCCATTGATTGCTCTGGATAGCAGCCCAATCCAGCTCATTAAGTTGTGCAAGATCACAACGATCTTCAAAATAATATGAACCGGCATTGGAAAGGGTAAATGCCCAGCAACGCTTTTGCTTGTGAGCCCAAGCAACTGAAGCGTGTAAATCAGCCTGTAGATGTACTATAGGCTCTTGTCCACCATAATAAGCCAATTTAGGATGATTTGCCTGGTAAATTAAATACAGCATAATTGAGCGTGGACAAAAATAAAAAGGCACACAGTCACCCACATGCAAATTTGGATGGCTATTTAAGGAGAGTTCATACAAACGTCGTTGTTTGATACTGGTCATGCCTATTGTTGTGCCACCAGGATTTTGTGCAACAATCTGAGCATCACACCACAGTTCACCTGCTACAATAATTGAGGCAAGTCGATCTATGTGGACGATATGATAAATCTTTGGTTGCGCGGGAACTGTCATTGTCACTATCCGGTTTTCTCTCCATTATTTAGCGATTCATTGCCCAGAGTTGAGCGGTACTTTCCAAGGACGTAAATTGTCCGCTTCAACGCTATGTTATCCTGAGTGACACCCACCCGTAGCAAATTAATAAAATTTCGCCAGCAAGCGAAAATTTATGGACTCGGATGATGCAATTTATTCATAGTAATTTCAATAGCTTTATGCAATTTTTCTTGCAATAATTCTTTTGGTGGAAGTATGGTTAAATATTCAGCCACTTTAATATTGCTTTTATCTAACTGCATTAACTCAATATGTTCTTCATTTTTGCCGGTACATTAAACCCATCGGTTTTTCTTCACCTTCAATGGCTTCATACTTTTCAAGGTAGCGAAGATATAATTCCTTATGCCCTTTATAACTGGCTTCAAATTCACCGATTTCTAAATCAATAGCAATCAGCGATTTTAAGCGACGGTGATAAAAAAGTAAATCAATTTTGATATGTGACCAACTTCATTCTTGACACAGTGTCGAAAAAGTCTTTTCATCGGGAAAAGTCTCTACAGTGTAGAGACAATTTGGTTGGAAATTTTGTATATTATTGTTTTATTTGTATTTATTTTTTTAGCGGGAATTGCTGTAAAAAGGCATTAAAATTTCCAGGACTGGACCAGAAGGTGGGCAACGTCTTTTTGTTGCCCATCCTACATGGAGTCCAAAATTTATTACGGGTTGAACATTCCAAAAAAAAATCCCTAATTACCCAACAATATATCTAAGAACTCTTTGATTTTTTGTAGATTACGATTTCTGGAATAATTGGGGTCAGAGTAAAATTAACCTGAGAAGAAACTGCCATAATTAATGTTACTCTGACCCCAATTATTTTTTACCAATTATTTTTTTATTTGGATGTACGGTCGTTCCAGCTACTTTTTCATTAAATGTACGGTCATTTCAGTTGACTTTAAAAAAATATAGTTATAATGGTTCATCATTATTCGATTTAGGAGAAAAGAATGACTTTTGAAGAAACTATGCCTTTAAGCTTGAAGCAAGCTAGGGAGTCTGCTGGCTACACGCAGGAGGAATTAGCTCGGACGCTCGGACTAAGCTGGAAAGCCGTTGCCCGCTGGGAGAGCAGGACGAAACAACAAACTATTCCCCCACTAAAAACGTTGGATTTTTTAAAAAAATTGTATGAGCTGGAAACAATTGATGAATTGATTTATTGAATTGGCACGTCCCGGCTGCGGCTCTTCAAAAGCCGTCGCTCTGGGAAAGCGGGGGCGGCTTTCTGGCACTGATTCGCTGCGAGCATGGACGCGAGTAGTCTCAGGTAGCTAGGCGTTTCGCTGGCGAAAGGCATTACCGCGTCAAGTGAATAATTGGGGTCAGAGTAAAATTAACCTGAGAAGAAACTGCCATAATTAATGTTACTCTGACCCCAATTATTTCCAATTATTTTACACCTGCCCATAGCGACTTGGACTAAATGTAGAAGGGCGAAGCGTTTCATCAGGATAACACCGCTTTCTCCCGCCGCCGATAGGTCGGCTCCAAGATCAAGTTTAGAATTAAGTTTACTCTGACCCCAATTTTTCTTGAAAATAAATTGAGTTTTTAGCTTTTTTGTTGGACTTCGCAAGCTCACTCCAACCTACGAGCTTTAGTTTTGGAAATCGGTAAAAACGTTGATAAATTTTTTTGTATCAACGGAAACCGTAATAAAAGTATTGGTACCTTCTTTCAAATTGGCTCCCCATTGTCCTTTTTGACGATATATTTCGACTTCTCTGAATTCACAAATATTTTTATCAATCGCTACACAAGCTGCTAATGGATCATGGAATTTTTTACCAAGGGGATGGTTCAGAAGATATTGATGCATTCCTTGATAAATAAGATTTAATCCTTCACTTTTGTGTTTGACCGCTTCCATTTTTTGTTCAAATTCTGCATCATAAACCATCCCATGACAAACGTTTTTTGAGACTAAATAACGTTCTTCAATGTCACATTCAAAAAGCATTTTTTGGGCTTCATTAGGAGCACCATTAAAGTTATAAGTTGGACAAACGATTTTGCCATCAAATTTCGGTAAACGATTTTCTACCGGCACTACATTATCACCAGCAAAACCGCCTTGCGCTACCCATCGTTTTATGGGAATCGTTTCATCTAATTGTCCAAAATTTTTGAGTGGGGCCCCGGTAAGAATCGTCAAATCAGGATATTGGATAAGCGTTTGATGGATGATTTTATAGCCTTCGTCATCTGGTGAACTGTCAGCAATCTCACCTAACCATTGATAATGAAAACCGGATACACAACGTTTTTCATAACCTATTTTCCAACTGCCCACTGGAATATGTTCAAAGTTCATCCGTTTTAATAGATGACGAACAATACCTATTTGTGCATTGCTACCGGGCGTGACTGTTACAGCCCTTAATTTTACCTTGGGATGACTCATCAAAAAACATAAAGTAACAACATCATCAGGATCACCTGTTTCCATATCAAATAAAATATTGATGGGGTTATTCATATTGAAGTTCCTTAATGGTATCTAATCAGTCAGCATAGATAAAGCAAAAGAAAATCCCACTCATCACTAAAGTTACAAGTCATTTCCTATGATACCTATGCCAATTTTTTATAAAATTAATCAATTTTATGTACAAAAAAATAGGAATTTCACTATATTCCTACAATCTCATCTCAATGATGATAGACAATCTTTGCAAATTTAAGGCTATCTATTTATTATTCATAAAATTTTCAAGAGGAATGATAGGATTTTGTTTTTCTATACCAATCCCCATGTCACATAATAGTATAGATAAATTTTGCCAAGGTTGCTGTATCTCTACTTTTTTTGAACGATTTGGAAGGTGCCCCGCAACAATGATAATCTGTTTTTCTGGAAAGAGTTTTTGTGTAAACTGTTGAATTTTATTTTTATTATCTTTATAGTACTGATTGACGTTGTGGAATTTGAAGTGTTCTTCGTATTTTTTGCGATCGTTTAAAAAATCACGATGGAGAATGATATCAAGACTTTTCTCGGTTTGTCCCCAATTGATATAACCGTTTTTTTGCTGATGATTAACCAAAATTTGCAAAGGTTCTATGGGTAAACAAGGGCTATGGGTAAAAATAGTGATGGTATCTTTTTGTTCTTCAATGTGGAAAAAGAGGAAGTCATAAAAGACTTTGAGGACATCACGCAAGTTTGTCTGTAATCTTGTTATCTCTGCTTGTGTTTTTTGTTGTATTGCTTTGACTTTCTCTTGTTGTGGTACATCTCTTAACTGCTTTTGTGTTTGAAGTGCTTTTTGTAATTTGAAGAATTCTTGCTTTTTTAGCTCCCTTGCTATTATTCTTAATTCATGATTTCCGAGAAGACAAGTAGTTTTTGGGAGGTATTGTATCATTTTGTGTAATTTATAGAGTCCCAAAAAATCGGCTTCTCCTTCTGGTTTTTTGATAATTCCTCCTGCATCTATCACATCTCCTAAAAATAATTTTTTTGTTTCTTGTGCTACTTGTTTTCTAATTAATTTTTCAATTTCTGTTAGTGAAAATTGACTGTGAATATCTGGGATAACTATTGTTTGTTGCATAATAATTGAGGTCAAATAATTGGGGGCAGAGTAAAATTAATTGATTATCTTGGGCATTATCTATTACTTGATTGTCTGACTGAAGTTGTCCAGCTTTCCTTGCCGTTAATCGTCTCTTGGTTAAATTTTCTATCGGTGTTGTAAATCGTTCATTACCAAGCCCGTAGGTTGAACTGAGGAACGAAGTCCAACACTTTGATTTTGATGTTCGCAAGCGAACGAAAACCTACGAGCTCCAACCTACGAGCTGATGAACCTGAGCAAATATCTGTGGCGTGGCAGGGCAAGGACTTGCATAGGCATGGATGCCGATTTTGGCAAACCGCAGCCCCGCGCCATTCCTCAAATTTGTGTCGTCGAAAAATGACTGCACCCAAATTATTTTGCAACAACTCTATTATTTCCTCTTCTTCTTTTTGCCAAATAAACTAGAAGATGAGGAATTATTAGTAGAGGAGTTATTAGTAGAGGAGTTATTAGTTTTAGAACCAGAGAAAATCCCCTGTTTTGGTGTCGTGCTAGCATTGCCGCCAGTACGGTTATTAGCCTTTTGAGTTTGCTGATAGGCTGAAAATTGTGTTTGTTGTTGCTGTTGATGTTGCTGGTAATTAGAGTTACCTGCTAATTTATTGGCAATCATACCACCAATCAAGGCACCAGCCGCACTAGCTAGAATAGTTTCACCTAAGCTTAAACCTGAACT
>Ga0233403_10000506_pt1 | contig 18403 bp, 6 predicted proteins | sample Na_oxic_1_MG_FD_179866 | JGI IMG/M metagenome (GOLD analysis project Ga0233403, IMG submission 179866) | Seawater microbial communities from Saanich Inlet, British Columbia, Canada - Na_oxic_1_MG | ecosystem: Environmental > Aquatic > Marine > Inlet | place: Canada: British Columbia | collected...
TTCTTTAATAGTGTCAATAATGAGGTACGTTTTAAGATTGCACCGGAAACAGTTAGGAAAGTTAACCTCATAGCTAGTGCTAATTTACTTGAAATTGCGCAGATTGTTCACCGGCGTTGATTAATTTGGCCGGTTTCTTGAATTATTGTTTATGTTTCTGGGTTTAAAGTATTGAGTTAGGTTTTTGAGCCGGAAACTTTTTTAATTTCTTTTTAGATTATGGTTAACGTCATGATGAAAAAATTTAATATTTATTTTTTAGGATGGCTCCAGCTTTTTTTGTTGAGTTTGGTGCTGGTTGCGTCTCCGGTTTGTAGTGGTGCAGTTGATAGTTCTGCCCTAAGTGCTGAGAAGTTGAAAAAACGGGCTGCGTTGCTTAAACGTTTGAAAAAACTTAACTTAAAAGAGTTGGGCACAATTCAGTTTTTTAATCCGGAAGCTACTTCGGCGGCTCGTACTAAGCGAAATTTGTTGGATACTGCGGGGGCTTTATTTGTGATTAGTAGTGAGGATATTCGGCGAGCTGGAATTACTAGTATCCCAGAAGCTCTGCGCCTAGCTCCCGGAGTGCAAGTAGGGCGAGTTTATGCAGATCGTTGGGCTATTAGTGCTCGTGGGCTTAATAATTTAAATTCCAGTAAATTGTTAGTTATGATAGATGGACGCACCATTTATACTACTCGCAATGCCTCAGTGCATTGGAATGTCCAAGATATCTTGATCGAAGATATAGATCGGATTGAGGTAATTCGTGGGCCGGGAGCCTCATTATGGGGGGCTAATGCAGTTAATGGTATTATTAATATTATCACCAAAAAAGCTAAACAAACTCAAGGCAATTTACTAACCACTCGTTTAGGCATTGGTGAAGAAACGGCAATCGTTGGGGTACAACATGGTGGTGAAATAGCTAAAAATGCTCATTATCGTGTCTATGGTAAATTGTATGAGCATGATAATTTTGTTGATGTGCAAGGAGAAGATGCAGAGGACAATTGGCAAATGCAACGCGGTGGATTTCGTATGGATTGGGATGCTTCTAAGCGTAATGCTTTTACACTGCAAGGTGATGTTTATGATGGGTTTACAAAAGAAACCAAAAATCTACCCAATGAAGGTGCTGCCACACGAACTCTAACCAATGATCATGGTTACTTGAAAGGTTTTAATCTATTGGCTCGTTGGCAACACAATTTAACTAATGGCGATATAATTTTGCAAAGTTATTTTGATTGGACTAAACGTAATATCTTCCTTGTTAAAGAAATACGGGGTACTTATGACATTGATTTCCAACACCGTTGGCAACCCAATGCTCAACAAGAGTATATTTGGGGACTGGGTTTTCGTCATGTTTATGACGAATTTGAACAGAACCATCATTCAGGCTTTTATGATCCATTAGAACGCCAAGATAATTTATTCAGTGCCTTTATGCAAGCTGAGTTTAAGTTACTGTCTAAATCCTCTTCTACTAGTAAAGTAGGAAGTGATTTATTGCGTCTGACTCTTGGCTCAAAATTTGAGCATAATGATTATACCGGCTTTGAATATCAACCAACCGCCCGTTTAATGTGGACCCCGACTGAACAACATAGTGCATGGGCTGCTGTATCACGAGCGATACGTGTGGTTACGCGTGCTGAAGAAGATTGGTATGAAGATGGGTGGCTTAATAGTGATTTAAGATTTAAATTTTTCGGTACCCATGATTTAAAATCAGAAGTCGTGACTGCTTATGAATTAGGTTATCGTTTTACGCTTAGCAATCGCTTTTTGTTGGACACCAGTTTATTTTATAATGACTATGACCAACTCCGTACATATGAAACACGAGATATAATATTATCTCCACTACCTCCAACAGTTGTAGTCTCAAGTGATAGTCTAATGGATGGAGAAACTTATGGTATAGAACTAGCAGCTCAGTGGCAAGCAACCAAGAATTGGAGATTGGTGGCTACTTACAGTTATATGGATATGCATTTACATCTATTACCTAATAGTACTGGTGTTATTAGTGAAGCAACTGATGAAGGTAATACCCCTCATAATCAAGCCACTTTGCGTTCATTATTGACTTTGTCTCCTAACTGGGAGTTTGATACCGCATTGTATTATGTGGATAACTTACCAAGTCAGCATACTCCTAATTACACACGTTTTGATGTACGTTTGGGTTGGCAACCACAACCAGATTTAACCTTGAGTTTAGGAGCAAAAAATCTGTTTGATAACCAACATCCTGAATTTGGTAGTGGACATGGTGCAAACAATGAAGTTCCCGGCGAAGTACAACGGGCGTTTTATCTACAGGTTAATTATCAGTTTTGAGAACAAGAACTACAAGGATTATATGCAAGAAGGGATTGGGGTAGTCCTGAATAAAGTAGTGATTTCTCCAAAAAAACCTGCTAGGTCTTTGAGACATAGCAGGTTTACCACTACCTATTGCAGGACTACCCTATTATACGAACAATTTTTGATTCTCACGCAGGAACGTGAGAATGAGAAAAAACTAACTACCCAACACTTTACTTTAAATTATGCAAGTACGAGCAATACAGCACAGCCCTAAATTAATTAAATATTCTGTAATAGATCATTTAGTCAGTTCACAGGCCACCGTTGGTTTTTTTTATCAATACCAAATTGACCAAAAAATATTGTTATCTGGATTACAACAAGCTCTGAATGACTTCCCGCTATTTGCTGGGACAATCGAACGGATTGATAATCTTTTATACATCAATTGCAATAACAACGGTGTTGATTTTTCTGTTATCCAACACGACTGCCCAATAGTTGAAGCCTTACAAGAGCTTTTTGATGACACACCCCAAAAAAATCTCTTTGATGTCATTGATATGAAAACCGTGATTAGTAACCAAACTGCTGTATTAAAGGTTAAAGTTAATTACTTTAGTGATGGTGGAATGTGTTTGGGCATTTGTTGGCATCATTCGGTTGGCGATATGCATACATTTATGTGTTTTATGAAAGCATTCTCCAATATTATCGCTGGCAAAAACAATGATGTAAAGCCACTGATTGTGGAAGATCGTGGCCAATATTTAAATGAACAACTTGAAGATAAATACAATCCTCCTCCCGGTATCCGCTACTTGACGATACCAGACATCGCAAAATTTATCTTATATAAGTTATTTAAAGCAAAAGACAAAATTAGACAGCAATTCTATTTTTCCCAAGATGAATTGCAAGCAATGAAACAAGCATTTATTGCTAAAAATGATGGTAACATATTATCAACCAATGATGTTTTATGTGCTCATATGTTTACAATCATTACTGAATATGATCCAAAAATCAGAAACCGCTATTTATCAATTGCTGTTAACTACCGTTCTAAAACTAACTTACCAGAAAACTTGTTGGGTAATATGAGTGCCAGTGTCAATATTGTTTGCCAACCTCAACAGACAGCAGCAAGCATTGCTAAAAAAGTTAGAAATACTATTGATAGCTTTGCTACACATGGAATGAACTACTTTTCTAATTGTCGTTTTGTTTCACAAAAAGGAAGCGAAGCAAAAATGTCACGTTTTATTTACAAAAGTATAGATCCTGCTAAAGGATGCTTATTAATAACTAATTGGAGTAAATTTGATGTCTATAATATTAACTTTGGCCAAGAAGCTCCTTTCTATTTTACTCCAATAGCTAATGTGCCATTCCCTTGGTTGTCCGCTATTGTCGAAGGTTTTTCCAATAATGGTTTGATTTTCAGTGTTGTTCTACCATCTGTAATCGCAAAAAAATTGACATCAGAACAAGGTTTGGCGAAAATTCATCAATATAGAAATAGTTCAGAAACATTGCCTGGGTTGGTGACTAGTTTGAAATGGGTTTCTTAATAGTCATCAGAATATCATTTATATGCTATAGTTTTTCAGATAAATAACTTCACAAAACCTGACAGGTCTCCAAGACCTGTCAGGTTTACTATGGAAAATATTTTTCTGAAAATCTATACAAAAGATTTATAACGAAATTGTAGCCCATTTACCCTTTTGGTAGCGATAAAACATTAAACTTGCTAATACTAATAGGTAAAAAAAGGCTGCTAGATAAGCACCCACTATACCGGGGGTTATCAACTGAGAAAGTAGAATTGTTAATGGAAACATTATCACTATAGTACAAATCGCAACAAAAGAAGTGGGTATTAAAGTATCTCCGGCTCCTCCTAATGCAGAACGTAGAATAAGTTGAATACCGTCAAATATTTGATATAAAGCCATAACTTTAAACATGAGTTCGGCTTGGTAGATGACTGCGGTGTCCGTAGTAAAAAATTGCGCGATATAACCTCCAAAAAACCACAATATCCCCCCTAATCCACTCATGTAAATTATTCCTAAAACTAAGATACGGTTAGTTATTTGCCGAGCAATAGCGGGGCAATTTGCACCAAGGAACCTACCCATATAAGAACCAGCAGCAATACCCAATGCAAAACAGAGTGCACCTAGCGATTGTCTTATTTGTATACCAATGTTACTACTAGCAAGAGGAGTTTCACCCAAATGACCTATAATGAGAGTAAATCCTAGCCATGCGCTAAATATAATAAAATTACCAATACCCAGTGGTAAACCAACTTGTATAATTTGCTTTAATAGGGCAAAATCTGGCCATTTAAATATTCGCAGAGCAAAACGAGTCCGTGTGCTTCCAAGTAAAGAGACAGTAATTATAAATAAAGCTCCAAATGCTTGAGCAAGTACGCTAGCATAAGCACTACCAGCAACTCCAAGAGCTGGCATTCCTAAATTACCAAAAATCAAACCATAATCAAGTACGACATTCATAACCAAAACGCCAAAATATACCAACATAGGAAATCGTGAATTACCTAATGATAGATAAAAAAAGCTGTATAGGGCTAAAGATAAAGAAAAAGGCGTGTCCCAAACTCGTATTTGTAAATAAATCCACGCAAGATTATCAACAGTTGCGTTTAGGCTTGCAATGACAGAGAATAATGGCCAAATTTGGATAAACAAAATTAATAGTGGTAATCCTAACAGAGCTAAGAATTGGTAATTTGCTAAAATAGTGCCGATTTTGTGATATTTTTTAGCTCCGTAAGCCCTTGCTATGAAAGCCGTGGAATTATATATTATTCCAAATAACAATATAGTGCCAAAAGAATAAACTAGGCCAGCTAGTGGGACAGCGGCGAGTTGAGGGGTACCAAGTTGACCAATAAACATGGTGTCAATTAATGTCATAAGCCCAGTTGCCACCAAAATTAGTACAACTGGCATGGTAAAACGGAGGATTTCTTGGTAAGTAGGAATATTAAGATTTTTGTTCATTTATGGATTTTCTCGTTCCAACGCACTGTGTGGTAACGCTGTTAGACCGTGCCGGTGGTGCGTATTAGAGTCATTGATTTCGATATACAGCAATATCATAGTTTACTCGCACCGCCGGCGCGGTGCTTCTGCATTCCCACGCGGCGCGTGGGAACGAGAAAATTATAGTTTACCGTAGTCGTTTCAAAGCAGTTTTATCAAAATCCCGTGCAGTAAAACCATTAGCGAACTTGTAGTTTTTGAAATATATTATACTACTTTTACCAGTTTGGTGATTTTGCATAGTCATCACATCAGGCCGCCAATATTTACCCAAATATTGCTTATAATCTTTAAAATCTTGAGTTTTGAGTAAAACATTTTTGCGGTCATAAAATACGACTCGATAGGGAATAAAAAGTTCTTTGTCAATCCACGAAGCTCGCCGGGTATAACCTGAATACTCATAAGCAGGATAACGATCTATAACATAGCAGTCTTTTCCTTCCAAATTCTCATCACGCAAATATTTATAAGTGTACTTTTCGATATCTAACGAAGAAAGATCCTCATAGGCAAATTCACTCCCCATAAATGGCCCAGATTTATTTTTAGAAGAAACCCGCTTTACCCGTTTTAAAGCAGGCAAATAAAGCCATTGGTCATTGGGTTCAAGTCCATGTGACCAAGTAAGCGTAGCCGTGCCTTTGATAGTGCGGGGGTGGTCAAAGATAGATAAACTCTTGTCACCATCACCAGTAACTTCCATACTTCTTGACCGCATCTCGCGCTTACTTTCTTTACCACTGCGATTGTACAAAACCATCATTGCCTCAGATTCTAAATCTTGCCAACCAGTATCACGGTAATCCAGCATTTTGGCAATGGCAAGGCCCTTTGCTTCTGGAGTTTTTGCATCAACAATAGCCTGTGCAAGTTCTTGTTCTTGGGCAAAGCAACTGAGTGAAAATAAGCCCAGTAAAGTGAAAATAACTAACTGCTTCATGGTTTCTTCTCTTCTAGTTTTATTAATAATGGGGGTAAAAATAAGAAATCAGCTAGCAAAGCTATAGTAATTGTTACTGCAGTCATAACACCCAAAGTAAAATTGACATAATAATGAGATTGAGACAGAATCAAAAAGCCAGCAACCAATACAGCTGTAGTAACCCATAACGCTAAACCAACACTATGAAAAGCATAACGTACCGCATCTGTAGCCGCAAGACCCTTTTCGCGGCGTGCCCGTAAATATCTACTCAAATAATGAATAGTATCATCGACTACAATACCAATGGTCAAACTAGCTATTATTGACAATGCTATGCCTATTTCTCCTACAAGCAAGCCCCATATACCAAAAGCCATTGCTATAGGAGCAATATTAGGAATTAAACTAATTAAGCCGAATTTCACCGAACGCAATGCAAAGATAAGAATAATTGATATCAAAATTAGTGCTATGCCGGTACCTAATAACATACTGCGAATGTTGCGTGCTCCAATATTAGCAAACATAATCGACACGCCGGTTCCCAGAGTCTGCATTGAAGGCAAACCATGTTGTTGAAGCCATTGTTGGGCACGTTGTTCTAGTGCCAATATTTCATTAGTAGACAATTTTTTCAAAGTAACACCAACCCGAGTAGCAGATTTGTCTACATCAATTTGATTGTTAAGGTCTAAACCATACGGCAAGGACATTTCGTACAGTACTAAATATTGAGCTGCTAAATCGTGTTGTTCTGGTAAGCGGTAATAATTTGGATTCCCCCCGTGTAAGTTTTTGTTGAGCCGCTTAAAAGTGTCAATAATGCTACTAACATGGGTGACTTCTGGCTGTTGTCGATACCATTCAACAAATTGCTCCACAACTCGCAAAAATTCTGGTTTGCTTATGCCATCTGGTTCACCAGAACTAAGGGAATAATGAATACTATAAGCACCACCAGTAAGATTTTCAGTAGCAAAATCATTTGCTTGACGAAAATCAATCGTTTCATCATAAAAATCTACATACACATCGTTTAATTCGTTGCGGGGCACAAAAGAGATAAGCAATACCATAACTACAGCCATACCCCATAATAAGCCGTTCCGTTTAGCGATTACAAAATCACCGAAGCGATCCATTACCAGAATTGTTTGACCAGTTTGTTTTTTCCAATATATGGGTAAAACTGCCATGAGTGCTGGCAAAAAAGATACCGACAGAATGAAGGCAATTACTATTCCCATTGCAATAATATTACCTAAATCCTGATAGGGTGGCACCTCACTAAAATTCATGCTTAAAAAGCCAATAGCAGTAGTGAGGCTCGTTAAGAAAATAGGTTGAAAATTAACCCGCAGGCTTTCTACAATTGCTGCACGTTTTTCTTGGCCATTAACTCGCATTTCATGGCGCATACTAACTAGAAAATGCACACTATCAGCAACTGCTAAGGTAAGAATAAAGATAGGTGAATAAGTAGAAGTACCAGTTAAAACCAATTCAAATAAGCCAGCTAATCCCATTGCACCAATGGCTGCAAATGAAATTATTAAAAAAGTCGCAAATGTTCCAGAAAAGCTGCGTAACAGTAGCCATAACACAACAAAAATCATAATGTACATCATCGGTACTAAAGTACTTAAATCCTTGCCAATGGTTTCTGGAGCTGCATTCATAAACATAATCTTACCAGTTAGGTAAACATCAAGATGAGGATACCTAGAACGCAGTTGCTTGACAAGATCACGTACAAATACAACAATCTCCGGCATTTCTTTATCTTTACGTACACCCGGTAATTGAATTATAACGTTAACTCCGGTAACATGTGCTTGTGGTGAAATTAACATGTTAAGTAGTTGTGGGTCAGTAAGAGCGATTTCTTTGATTTTTGCTATGTCTTTGGGGGAAAGTACTAAAGCGTTGGTGACTAAGTCTTCGACAATAAGATCGTCTTCTTCGGCATAACTATGTTGAAAATTAGTAATAGAATTAACACGGCTAGAATAAGGAACCTGCCAAGCTTCTTTAGTAAGCCATTCTACTGCATCTAAAGTTTGGTTAGTGAACACTTGCCCATCTTTGGGTGCTAACACAAATAGAACATTTTCATTTTTGGTGTAAGTATTTTGTAATTCTTCAAACGCAATCAGTTGTGGATTTTCCTCACTAAAATATGCCCGGTAATCTACACCAATTTGCAATGGAAAACCCATAGTAGTTAGCCACACTAGTACTAATGTTGCTAAGATAACAAAATAACGCCAACGAATAATCCATTGGCCATAACGTTCAATCATTTTTAATTTTCCTTTTGTTATATTTTAATTAACACCAACTTCCTCAATACAACGTCTCAACCGTTCTGCCAATTGTTTAACATTAGGTTCAGTTATTATCGTGTAATGATTACCAGAGATAGTATGTATTTCTGGTGGTTCTGATAATAATTCTTTCCAATCCTTCTTGGTATTAGTGGAATCATCTACGATAAACTCCTCGAAAAATGCTAACCGCTCTTGGGCACTAAGCAAAGTAATTTTGCCAGAGTAGGCTTGAGGCATGTAACTTCCTAAAACTTGCACATTGGCTTTGAAAACTTGGGTCAAAGGAAGAATATCACCAAGTTCTGCTGTGGCTGGTAAAACATTAGCTTTTTTAGCTTGGGCTAGAAGATAAGGTAATTTTTTATCTGGTTCTAGCCATCGAAGAGTTTCTATTACTAAATTAAGTTCCGACTCAGAAAATATCCCAAAATCCAAGGCAAACCAAGCTAAAATTGTTGCTTCATCTTGGTTGGCACACTGGGAGTTATTACCTTGTAGATCAACATCCATCAAAGCAAGCAGTGCTACTTGCTCACCTTGCTTCTGCAATTGTTGAGCCATTTCAAAAGCCATCACACCTCCAAAAGACCAACCACCCAGCAAATATGGCCCTTGCTCTTGAACTGTTTGCAATGCCTTAATGTAATTCGCAGCCATATCTTCAAATTGAGTTAGTGGTGACTCATTACCATCCAAACCTAAAGCTTGAAGTCCATAAAATGGTTGTTCATTACCTAAATGCTGTGCTAGTTTGGCATAACAAAGAACATTTCCACCAACCGGATGAACACAGAAAAACGGTGGTTTTGAACCATTGGGCTGAATTGCAACCAAAGTTGAAGGCATTAAAGCGGGTTCATGAGCAGGACGGTTCTTTTCAATTAAATCTGTCAACTGTGCCACTGTGGGTGCTTGTAACAGCTTATCCGGCTTTAACGATATTTGGAATGTTTCACGTATCTTAACAAGTAATTGAACCGTTAATAAGGAATCTCCGCCTAACTCGAAAAAATTATCATGAATGCCAATTGATTCGATGCCAAGAAATTGTTGCCATAAATCTGCAACTTTTTGCTCGGTGCTATTCCGAGGTGCTGTATAAGTATTACCCAATTCAGGCCGTGTATATGACGCTGCTTTTGGTTGAGCTGTATTTGATGTTATTTCCGATTCGGTTTGGCTTGTTGATTTAACCTGAGTTGACACATTTGGAGGGTCTATCCAATAACGCTGCCGTTCAAAAGGATAGGTTGGCAATGGGATACGATAGCGACGTTCATGCACATAGAATTTTGCCCAAGATATAGAACCACCAGCTAACCAAAACTTACCCACGCTATTTAATAAAAATGCCATATCCGATTGTTCAACTTGCGGATGACGCAACGAAGGCAATATGGCTTGAGCTAATTTATTTGGATGCTGTTTGGCTAATGTTGTTAAGGTTTGACCGGGGCCAATTTCCAGCAAGATTTGTTTTTCTAATAAATGTTGCAAACCATCAGCAAAGTACACCGTTTGACGTAGATGTTGAGCATAATAGTGTGGATTAGTTGCTTCAGCCTCTGTAATCCAAGTACCAGTGAGATTAGACACATAAGGAATTTTGGGTGGATTTAACTTAACTTTTTGAACTTGTTGGGTGAATGGTTCCAATATAGGTTCCATCATTGCAGAATGGAAAGCATGAGAAGTATGTAGAAGACGACAATCTACATTATTTTCAGTTAATTGATTTTGGAAAGTTTCCATTACTTCTGGAGTAGCAGATACTACACAACGAGTTGGAGCATTTACAGCCGCTAAAGAAATTCCATCATGTAAAAAGGTTTGAAGGTCTTGTTCTGATAATGAAACACCAAGCATTGTACCATGCGGCATACTTTGCATCATCTTGCCACGAGTCGCAATCAGTGACAAAGCATCTTCTAAAGAAAATACCTCAGCAATACAAGCTACAACATATTCACCAATACTGTGCCCAATCATGGCAGTCGGATAAACACCCCATTCCATCCATAACTTTGCAAGAGCATATTCGACCACAAATAAAGCTGGTTGCGTGATAGCCGTTTGCTTTAGTTGCTGTCTTGCTTCCTCTAAAACTTTTTCTTCAATATCTTCCTTATTTAAACTTGGATACAATACCGCACGTAAATCAAGTCCCAAAATGGTTTGCAAGTATTCTGCACAAAAATCTATTATTTCTTTAAAAATTGGTTCATGTTGATAAAGTTCCAAACCCATATTAACGTACTGTGAACCTTGCCCCGAAAACATAAACGCAACCGAACGTGATTTTGATTCTGAGAAACTACTAAAAACACGAGTTGGGTCGAGACTGGTAAGAGCAGTTTTTGCTTCGTCAACCTTTTGTACAACCAATATACGCCGATGATTAAAAGCCTTGCGACCTTTACTCAACGTATAAGCTACATCTGCAAGATTAATATCCGTATGTTGTTCCAAATGAGTTGCTAGGTTAGCACTTGCCTTATCTAAAGCAGTAGCAGTTTTAGCCGATAATACCAACAACTGCCAAGACTTTTCACTTTTCACTGTTAACTTTTCACTTACCACCGGAGCTTCTTCAAGAATGACGTGAGCATTAGTCCCACCAACCCCAAAAGAACTAACTCCAGCCCGACGACGTGGATTATTAGCAGTTTTCCACTCAGAAAGTTTGGTATTAACATAAAAAGGACTATTCGCAAAATCAATTTGTGGATTTGGTTGTTCAAAGTGCAAGCTAGGTGGCAATAATTGATGTTTTAAAGCAAGAACTGTCTTTATTAATCCTGCTACTCCAGCCGCAGTATTTGTATGACCGATATTGGTTTTCACTGAACCTATTGCGCAAAAGCCTTTTTTCTGGGTAGTGGATTGAAACGCTTTATTCAGAGCAGCAATTTCAATAGGATCTCCGAGTGGCGTACCAGTTCCATGCGTTTCTATATAACTGATCGTTTCAGGTTCAACTTCGGCAACCGCTTGTGCTGCTAAAATCGCAGCTGTTTGTCCTTCAATACTTGGAGCAGTATAGCCAACTTTTGCTGAACCATCGTTATTGATAGCAGAACCTTTAACAACAGCATGGATAGAATCACCATCAGCTATAGCATCAGCTAGTCTTTTTAAAACCACAACTCCGGCACCATTACCATTCACAGTTCCTTGTGCTTTAGCATCAAAAGCTCGACAGTGTCCATCGGGTGAAAGAATCATGCCTTCATGATATAGATAACCAGTCTTATGTGGAAGCCAAATGGAAACACCGCCGGCCAAAGCTAAATTACATTCATTATTGAGTAAAGATTGACAAGCCAAATGAGTTGCTACCAATGAAGTAGAACAGGCAGTTTGAACATCTATACTTGGTCCTTTTAAATTAAATTTATAAGACACTCGCGTAGATAGAAAATCACTATCATTACTAATCATTAATTGAAAATTTTCTATTGGTGCAGAAAGATTACGATTTGGAGATATATAAGTATTCGTTCCTGTGCCAGCATAAACGCCTATAGTATATTCATCATCTTCACTAGCATAACCTGCATTTTCAATTGCTTCCCAAGCACATTCTATAAATAATCGGTGTTGTGGATTAGTTATTTCAGCTTCTTTTGGACTGAAATCAAATAATATTGCGTCAAATCCTTCTATGTCTGCCAAAATACCATTAGCCTTGACATAATTGGGATTATTTAAGGTTGCAGAATTAACACCAGCAGCTAATAATTCCGCTTCCTCGAAAAACGTAATACTTTCCACTCCTTCACGCAAGTTTTTCCAGAATTCCTCTACATCAGTAGCTCCCGGAAAACGACAAGCTATTCCAATAATAGCTATATCATTAGATATTTGCTCAGTAGAAATATGGTTCTTTTCCCGTTGTGGCTGTTTAATTAGCGACATGTTTTCACTTTGGGATAAATGTTGAGCCAAAGTGTGTATAGTTGGATATTCAAACAATTCAACTATTGAAATTTCTTTATCAAAAAGGCTTTGTAATTTGGCTAGAACTTGAACCATCAATATTGAATGTCCACCTAATTCAAAGAAATTGTCATTAATACCTACTTGTTCAATACCTAAAACTTCAGTCCAAATTTTGGTCAATACTTCTTCTTCCGATGTGTTAGGTGTAACATAATTAACAGATTGTTGAGGTACTTTACGATGTGATTTGATGATCCTCAAAATTTGTTCAGCATCATACCACTCTGTAGCAATTTGGTTAAAGAGTTTGGATGGTGCTTGGATTGGCACTTCTTCTTCGTCACGAATAGAGGTTAATGGCAATTCATTTTCTTTAACATCAGGATTATATGTTAATTCCGCTACCAAATCGACCGGCAATTGGAATTGCCAACCTTGCTCAATTGATTGTTTTAATTGTCCACCAACACTTTCCAAAAAGTCTAAAGCAGGTTGATTTTTCTGGGTTATAAAATAGGACACTTCAATAAATTTAAGACCCTTTTTTATAGCTATTTTCCCCAATTTAGCCAGCATTTTATGTTCAACACCTCGACCAAGTGTACGACAACTCAGTAAAAAGGTATCTACAATGAGAGCTTCCGTACTTAATTCAAATAGCATTACACCAACCAAACCATAATCACCAAAACGGTCTTTAACTTTTACCACTAAGCATTCACGTTGGTTGGTTTCGCACCATTGTTGAATCTCTGTTTCAGAACGTCTGCTAGTTGTAAAATTAAATTGGTTAGTACGTTTAGTTAACTGTGATACTCGCTTTACTTGATACGGTACTATGATTGAAATATCAATTTCTAACTCTAAGCTAGCTAGAAAATCAGCAAATGTTAATGATTGAGTACGCAAATTTTCACGTTGTTGGTTTTGCTGATAAAGTTGAGTACGCTGTTGGTCTTCTTGAGTAATATCTAAATGGTCAAAAACCCATATATGTTTAAGAAATTGGGAAATATGACTAGATTCTGCTGGCAATTGTAGCGTTAAAATTTGGGGACAATGTGCTTGGACTTCGGCACATTCAAGTGGATTATCATCAAGAAAGATAAAACTATCCAATCCTAATTTAAGTTCTTCGGCTAAAGATTTGAGATTTTCTGACTTAGATTGCCAATTTATTCGCCAAGCAACTAGATTCTCACGCTTGAGAACCATATCTTGATGTTGTTCGAAAACTGCAAAAATATCAGCTTCATCATTCTTACTACATAAACATAACAGTCGCCCATAAGTTTGCTGGGCTACCATAAATTGCTGCAATTCTTGGTAAGGAGGACTAACTTCAACACCAAGCACCCCTTCTTCTCCACATACGCCTTGCCATAAAGTATTGTCACAATCAAGTACAATTACTTTGTATGGATTGCGTTTCAGGGCATGAAGTTTTCGTGCGATAATAGTACCCAAAGCAGTAAAAAAGGTTGATGTGTAAGGAATATGACCTAATTTATCTCCGTGTGGATCATAATATTGTGATACCGGGTAACAATTTATTAGTTCATTGCTTTTTAAAAGATGTATTCTGCTTATGTTAGCTAATTCAATTGTTAAATGATCTTCCATTTGCTGGTAGAAGGTACTATAATCGTTTGCAAATAAAGGCGAAGCCGGACAAATACAAACAATATAAGAGTTGAGGTAACGTTTCGTACTCTCTTTCAAAGCCAACAAGAATTCTTGCACATTTTTTTTGAGCTTGGTTATTACTTCAGTTCCATCTTCAGATTTAAGCCAATCTTCAAATCGTATCAGTACAACATTAATTCCATTTATATTTTTGGATATCGTGCTAGAAGGATCAAGCAACTGTTGGAATACTTGATTGTAAGGTGCAAACTCAACTTTGTATGGTATATCAAGTTGTTGTATCCAAAAAATAAGCGAATCTTCTAATAGTTCGGCTGTAAATGTAGCAGTAACGGCAATTGAATACTTTTGAGACCGCACTAGTAACTTAGAATCAGATTCATGAGTAACCGATTTTTCCTCTTTTGTAATTAAAGGTAACAAATCATCAATCTGTTGCTTAGGGTTACTAACAATACCTTCTAATAAAGTTTGAAAATACCCAGCTAAACGGCTTATTGTAGTCGCTTCAAACAAATCAGTATTATATTCAAATATACCAGTTAGCCCTTGCGCAGTTTCTTCCATAGACAAGGTTAAATCAAATCCAGCAAGAACAGCATTTTGAGTAATTGAAGTTGTTGTGATATTCGGTAATTCTAAGTTAGCCATCTGGGCATTTTGTAACGCGAACATTACTTGAACTAGAGGAGAGTAACTAAGATTCCTTTTAAGTTTAACTACTTCAACTAATTTTTCAAATGGTATATCTTGATTAGCATAAGCCTCTAAGGTTGTTTGTCTGACTTGTTTTAGTAAATCATTAAAATGTGGATTTTCTTGACAATCTATGCGTAAGACTAAAATATTCGCAATTGAACCGATGAGAGGCTCAATTTGAGTATGAGTACGATTAGCAATAGGAAAACCAATGACAATATCAGATTGGTTGCTATAGCGAGAAAGTAAAGTGCTAAAGGCCGCAGATAAAGTCATGAACAGTGTCGTGCCATATTTTTGGCTGAGAGTTTTTAATTTACCAGTTAAATCAAGCGTTAAAGCCAAAGATTCAGTGTTTTTGTGGGAGGTTTGCAGCGGTGGACGCGGATAGTCAGTGGGTAATTTCAGCAAAGGTGGTATATTAGCTAATTGTTGCTGCCAATAGTTTAATTGTTGTTCCAACACACCATCCTGTAGCCATTGCCGTTGCCAATAAGCAAAATCTACATATTGAATAGGTAGCGGTGGTAAAGGGGAAGGTTGTGCTTGGGAAAAGACACCATAAAGCGTCGATAACTCGCGAAAAAATACTCCTATTGACCAACCATCAAAGATAATGTGGTGTATATTAAAGAGAAAAACATAAGAGTCAACAGATAGCTGTACCAATGTAATACGAAATAGAGGACCCCTAGATAAGTCAAAGATATGTTGTGTTTGTTCGTTAATTAACTTCTGTACTTCAATATTTTGTTGTTCTAGTGGTAATTCTTGTAAGTTTATAACTGGTAACTGATAATTAAACTCTTTTATCTTAACTATAGGAACCCCATTGACTATTGAGAAAACAGTACGCAGAATTTCATGACGTTGAACAATTTCTGCCAAACTTTTTTCTAAAATTTTAACTTTAAGTTGTCCTTGTAAATGTAAAGCAATATGCCCATTATAGGTAACACTATTACCTTCAAATTTATTTAAAAACCAAAGCCTTTGTTGAGAAAACGATAGAGGCAATGTTTGTTTTCTAGAAATTATTTTAATCGCAGGTAATTTGCTACTATTACCTTGATTCACTCTAATAAGTTTTCCTAAGCCAGCTATTGTTGGTGATTCAAATATTTTCTGTAGTGGAATTTCTAGCGAAAACGTATCACGAATTCGTGAAACAACTTGAGTAGCGAGTAGCGAATGTCCACCCAATTCAAAGAAATTGTCGTGAATACCGATTTGTTCAACATTTAAAATTTCTGCCCAAATATTAGCCAACAGTTTTTCTTCTGGGGTATAAGGTGCAACAAACTTTTCTGTTGACAACTGTTCATAGTCCAATGACAATTGAGCTAAGGCACGGCGGTCTATTTTTCCATTTGATGTCAGTGGCATGGTTTCAATTGGTATAATAGCATTTGGTACCATATAATCAGGTAATTTTTCTTTGAGAAAACTACGTAAATTATCAATTTGTTCTTGGTCTGAAACAATATAAGCTATTAAACGTTTATCGTTGGACACTTCTTCTTGGACTATGACAACACCTTCTTGTACAGCGGGATATTGAGACAATACGGTTTCTATTTCGCCCAATTCAATCCTAAAGCCACGAATTTTGACTTGGCTATCAATTCTACCTAAATATTCGATATTGCCATCAGGTAAATAGCGGGCTAAATCCCCGGTTTTGTAAAGGCGTGCTTCTGGGCTATTACTAAAAGGATTGGGAATAAATTTTTCTTTGGTAAGTTCTGGGTGGTTAAGATAGCCACGCGCAAGTCCCACACCTCCAATATGTAATTCACCAGCAATACCTATAGGTAAAGGTTGTAAATTTTTGTCCAATATATACAGTTGTATATTGGCTATAGGGTGACCAATGGGTACTGTGGCTAAACTACTTTCACGTTGACATTGCCAATAAGTAACGTCAATAGCTGCTTCGGTAGGACCATAAAGATTGTGTAATTCCGTATGCTCAAAACACGCAAAAAAATTTTCTTGTAGTTCAAAAGGTAATGCTTCTCCACTACATAATACTTGTCTAAGAAAACGACAATCTTTACCAACATGTGGTTCGTTTAGGAAGACTTGGAGCATAGAAGGTACAAAATGTATTGTAGTAATCTTCTGTTTAGAGATAAGATTAGCTAAATAAGCACTATCCCGATGTCCATCAGGTTTAGCAACAATTAAGCGAGCACCAGTTAACAATGGCCAAAAAAATTCCCAAACTGATACATCAAAACTGAAGGGAGTTTTCTGTAAAATATTATCAACATTTGTCAATTTATAGGTATCCTGCATCCACAGCAAGCGATTACAAATAGCACGGTGAATGTTCATCACACCTTTTGGTTTACCGGTAGAACCAGAAGTATAAATCACATAAGCGAGATTGTCAGGTACTGTTTCATTTGTTAAATTTTCTTCGTGCCATTGAGAAATATTTTCCCAATCAGTATCTAAACAAACAATTTGTGCATAATATTTTGGTAATTGTTCAACTAACTTGTTTTGAGTTAATATTACCGGAACTTGAGCATCCTCCAACATAAATGCTAAACGTTCTTTTGGATAGCTCGGTTCTAATGGTACATAAGCTCCTCCAGCTTTAAGTATGCCCAACAGTCCTATCACCATTTCTAGAGAACGTTCAATACAAATACCAACCAAAACTTCTGGCTTTACCCCAAATGTTTGTAAATAATGAGCCAGTTGATTAGCGCGTCGATTCAAAGCAGAATAAGTAAGTTGTTGGTTTTCAAAAACTACCGCTATTGCATCAGGAGTCTTTGCAGCTTGGATTTCAAAAAGTTGATGAATACATTTATCTTGTGGATAATCAACTTGGGTATCGTTCCATGCTAAGAATTGTTGTTGTTCGGCTTCTGTGAGTAAAGGTAATTCAGACAAACGTTGGTGGGGATTGGTTAAAATACCAGTAACTAAAGTTTGCAAATGCCCAGCCATACGAACTATCGTTGCTTGCTCAAACAAATCAGTATTATAATTTAACTGACAATTAAAAAAACGCTCATTTTCATATACTGTTAAAGTTAAATCAAAAGCAGAACCTCTTTGGCCAGTTGCTAAAGTTTCAATAATAAGCTTTTCTGACTGCTCGCCATTATTTCCATTTAAATTAAATTGGTTATTTCCTGATTTTTCCCAAGCAAAAGCCACTTGAAACAACGGCGAACGACTCGGATCACGTTCAATTTTAAGTTGCTCTACCAATAAACCAAAAGGATAGTCTTGATGCTCTAATGCTTCTAACACTAGATGACGAACATTAGCAAGCCATTGTTTGAAAGTAGGATTACCATGTAGTTGAGTACGCAAAACAACTGGATTAACAAAATAGCCCTGCATATTTTCTAATTCACTACGATTACGTCCCAACATAGGTGAACCAATCAGAATATCTTCTTGTGCTGTATAACTGGATACCAATACTTGGAATACTGCTAATA
>Ga0233403_10000507_pt1 | contig 18395 bp, 16 predicted proteins | sample Na_oxic_1_MG_FD_179866 | JGI IMG/M metagenome (GOLD analysis project Ga0233403, IMG submission 179866) | Seawater microbial communities from Saanich Inlet, British Columbia, Canada - Na_oxic_1_MG | ecosystem: Environmental > Aquatic > Marine > Inlet | place: Canada: British Columbia | collected...
GTTTGCAGGAGAAGAAAGTAAATAGGCCGTTTCATCGTCAACTTCTGGTTTTAATTCGCTTTGTGGTTGGTATGTTGTGTTCAATTGGGGAAAATGATTATCCCGAATTGACGAATCGGATTTGGATTCTTCAGTGATAGAAATAATCACTTTTTTTCCTCATAGCAATTTAGACTTTATCTAAAAACCTGATAGAACGCTGATTAAACTGATTGTCATGATTTACGCTGATTAATATTTATTTTTTCAAAATGAGAGACTTTAAATCATACCGATTTTTAGAATGGTATTTGTACGCACCAAATCCCCAGTTTATGAGCTTGTTTCATAAGCGTTATTTTTGCCATTCTAGCCTTTATACGAGGCCTCCATAAAAATCCAGAACACATAAGGCTGTAGGGCAATGGGCGCTTTGATATTTGCTCTCAAATCAGAGCAAACGCTTGTGAAAATAGGTGTTTAATTTCAAAGGTTCATAACCGATTAACTCACAGCCATCAACGTACTTGGCTTATACAGAATTAAAGTTTGTAACCAATTCCAATCAACATCAAGTGCCTCAATATCTTCATCGGTGTTCGCCCATTGTGTATCCTTTAGTTTATTGGCCAGACGTTCAGCACTCAAGTAAGCAATGCCTCGTAATTCCGGATCACTATTCGCATTTAACACCATTTTTGCTAACGTGTTTAAAGCCAGCGTTTTTTCAGACGACTTGATTTCAGGATAAGTTGCGATAGCACGAGCGGCTATTTCAAGAACAACTTGATCCGATTCTTCTCCAGCTAACATCTTTAACAAAATGGGAAAAGCTTCTTCACATTGCCAATGCAATCCAAAGGCAAAAACGGCCTCTTCTCGAATATCGGCATCTGGAAATCGCAACAATTCTAGTCCTCTAGCCAACATTTGCCCTTGCGGTGGCGTGTTTTTATTGGCTTTAATCTGTCTTAATCCCTCTAAAATGTCGGAACGCCGAGAAGACAACATTTTTTGAAGTATAGGATTCATTTCATTAGTATTCATGACTATTATCGAAGTGACGTTGTTGAGAAAATTTGCTCCGCCCGATTTTCGTGAAGGTGCGATTTTCGTTCAAAATTTATTTTGCGGCCTAATTGGAGTGCAAAATTTATTTTGCTGCCTGCTTTTCGTTCCAAATTTATTTTGCGAAATTGGAGTGCAAAATTTATTTTGCGAAGGCCAAGATTAATAATGACCCTTTTTTTGGGAATGCGCCCACAACGAGGAGTATGAGATGAACCACATTTCAAGCTGTGAATACGATAACAAAACAGATAGTAAAATACAAGAAATTTACATCAAACTTGAGCAACTTCGCAAGAATAAACGACTAGTAACAACACCAGAGGAATTAGAAGCCTTGGAGCGGGAAATTCGTGCTCTTACAGACCAACTAGCTAGTTTAATTAATATTAGGACAGAAGATTCAAGAATCTTTAGATTCAGAAGAATCGCATGAAGCTGAGAAAATCTTGGTTAAAAGTTGGCCTACAAAACTAAAAAACGAGGGTAAAATTAACGTTGATATACGTACATCTACTGGATTTATAGTTGAAATATCAACCCGTTATTATCGTCGTACTTGTGACCTTTGAGACGGGAAACGCTTGAAGGGTGTCTATGCGGGATTAGTGTTGTTAGGAATACATGAACGATGTACACCAAGTTTAGCTTCTCAAGTTGGTATTCTGGCAGCCACATTAAGCTCATTTGCAGAAGCGCAACAAGTTTTATTAGAGCAAGGTATTAAGTTAGGAGTCAAAGTATTACAAAAAATAGCTTATCGGTGTGCGGAACGTGCAAGAGTAGTTCAACAGATGGAAGCGTATTCTTTTGAAGAAGACGTTGTAGGTCGTCGGGTAATTGTTAGTACTGATGGAGGTCGAATTCGGCTTCGTGAAAACAAAAGAGGTCCAAAAACGAAAAAGGGACGTACACGTTATAATGGAGCTTGGCGAGAACCTAAACTTTTGCTAATTTATGTTGTAAATGAAGAAGGTAAAATGGTTTCGCCCCGATTATTGACGGAATAATAAAAGGACCTGATGCTCTATTTGAGTTATTACATAGCTACCTATATAAGTTGAATATAAAAGAGGCCGACCAAGTACTCTTTGTGTCTGATGGGGCGAAATGGATATGGAATCGTGTATCAGCATTAGTCGACTCTTTGGGGCTTATTTCTTCTCAAGTTCATGAACTGGTTGATTTTTATCATGCAGTTGAACATTTAGGTAGTGTTGCAAAACTACGCAAAAATTGGAATGCTTCAACTCGTAAAAAATGGGTAAAAAAACAGCGGGGATTGTTGTTAAAAGGGTTCGTTCCAAAGGTCATTGAAGCCGTTCGTCAAATTTGCCGAGGACGTAATAGTAAAGAAATCCGTACACAGCGCGACTATTTTGTAAATAATCAAAATCGGATGGCATATAAGAAAATAAAAGATATGAAACTCCCAATTGGTAGTGGAGGGGTAGAAAGCACTATTAGACGTGTGGTTAATTTACGTCTAAAGGGTCCATGTATTTTTTGGCTTAAAGAAAATGCTGATGCTTTGCTCATGTTACGTTCTTTTTTTAAAGCGGGGCGGTGGAATATGCTGAAAAACATGGCTAATTCTCCATTATCCGTGATGGAAAAATAACCGTGAAAATGGGAATGCGCCCCCTCGTTGTTTGGAATAGTAGTCATTAGGATTTGGGATAGTTTCCGCGATTTGGACACTTGTGTCAACTCTTTTCTTAACTCTTTTTCAAATTACCGTGAAAATGGGAATGCGCCCCATAGGCACTTTTTGCTTTACATAAAAGTTTAAGTTGTGCCCATGTGCAGTATAATCTGATAGTGAGCCTAAATTTTGTTTGTGATAAATTATTTGTGTCAACCCCTTGGGGGCTTTGGCGTTTTAAGTTTTTTTATGATTGATTTTGTATTTAGCGTAGCCCACCTTCGGTTCATTCAAGCGGGAAACGCTATAATCTCACCATTTGCAACTCATTTTTGAGGTTTATTAAATGTCCGATGTGCTTAAACGAGACGAGACTGAAAAAATCTTTTTGTGGCTCTTTTTTCCAGTCATTATCGTCCTCTATCTGGTTTACAAGTTCCCTACTTTATTTGTTCCTGTTGAACTAGTTCGCGATACCTTTTACTTTTTGGGTAAAAGCACTTCGTTTTGGTATGCTACCATTTATACGGCCATTGTTTGCTATTTTTCTTTTATGGTAGTCATTCGTGGATTGAATCCGTACAGTACGGTTAAAAGGCCCATTTCTACCTATCAACGGGCTAAGTTTAGCGCCATTTTTCTGAGTCAATTGGTCGTTTTTTATCTTCTCCCCTTCATTTTGCCCGCTTTTCAAGAAGGGCGCGATTTTTTTAATGATCCCTACTATGCCGTTCACAAAGATGCTTATGTCTATGTTTATAATGGTTTCACTTCGCTTGGTGGCTTGATTTACGTTTTTTTTGTTGTGCCTATACTTGCTTGGTTGGTGGGCAAAAGGTATTGCTCTTGGTTTTGTGCTTGCGGTAATTTGGCTGAATCTGTTGGCGCGACGAAATGGGGGCAGAGATGGGTTAGAAATTATACGCCACGCAGTCAAATGGCACTGAAATTAGAATGGTTGCAATTCGCTATTTTACTCTTTGCGCTGGGCTATGGTTTGGTGTTATTTTTGGATGTGTGGCAAATATTTGCCTCGGAAACCCTAACGACAGCGATGTACAACTTTCAGGTTTTTGCCATTGATTTTATGTTCGGTGCCATCATTGGGGTTGGCGCGTACCCGCTATTTGGAACTCGCATTTGGTGTCGTTATGGTTGCCCTTTGGCGCTATTGATGAAGTTATTTGGCAAGTTTTCCCTGTCGCAAGCCAGAATTGAAGCTAATTCAGGATGTCGTGGTATCGGTGAGTGTTCAAAAGTGTGTCCAATGGGCATAGATGTTAAATCGTTTGCTTATCTCAATAAGAAGCCAATTGAGGGCATTTATGGACTGAACCACACGCCTTGTATCAGTTGTGGTAGCTGCATCTCAGCTTGTCCCACTCAAGCCTTGGCGTTTAAGACAATATTGAGTAAAAACAAGGAGGTAGGATAATGAACGAGATATTGCTTTACAAGGCTTTAAGCCTCTTGTTTGCGGCGGGATTCGGTTTTGTGTTGTTCTTGCTCATTTTACGAGTGGTTAGCGGCAACCGTCGCCCTGATTCTGTCAACCGGCAATGGGAAACCGATGTTGAAAAAGAACCCGAACCAGAACCCATTGACAGTGAGGTTGGTGAGGGAGAAGAAGTTTATGTTTGTGGCGTATGTGATTGGGTATATGATGAGAATAAGGGCGATCCGGATGGTGGGATCAAGCCGGGTACTCGTTTTGAAGAGATTCCAGAGACTTGGGTTTGTCCAATCTGTGGGGTGGGCAAGGAACAGTTTAAGCAAGTCATTCGCAAGCAAGAAGCGGGGTTGAGTTATCTGGCACATCTTGAACGCCCAGGCGATGATGTTGAGATGGATATGCGCGTGATTTATGAGAAAGCCGTTACGGGCAATTCGCCGATATCCGCCATGCGTACCGCTAAACAGGCTAATCTTTTGGATAATATTCAGATTTTGCCGGCCCAATTAGCTCAGAAACCGTATGACAAGAGTGAGGTTGAGGTTGATTTTCAGACGACAATCGGTAAAACCGCTAATAAACCATTGACGATCAATTTGCCTTTTTATGTGTCAAGTATGTCATTTGGTTCCTTATCAAAAGAAGCCAAAACGGCTTTAGCGATGGGAGCCGCTGAAGTCAAAACGCTGAATTGCAGTGGCGAGGGGGGCATGTTGCCAGAGGAGAGGGCGGCAGCTTATAAATACATTTTTCAATATTCAACGGGCCGTTTTGGTGCAACCGCTGAAGTGATGGCCCAAGCCGATGCGATTGAGATCAAAATCGGTCAGGCTGCCAAAGCGGGGCTTGGTGGGCATTTGTTGGCAGACAAAGTGACGGAAGAAATTGCCAAGGTTCGGGGTGTGACACCCTATCAATCTATTATTAGTCCGGCCAATCATCAAGATATTCAGTCTATATCAGATTGGCAAAAACGTGTGGCGGAATTAAGAGAACAAACAGACGGTGTACCCATCGGTTTGAAAATAGCGGCCGCCCATCTTGAAGACGATCTGAAAGTGGCTCTTTTGATCAAACCCGATTTTATCACCCTTGATAATCGTGGCGGTGCGACTGGTGCAGCACCCACCCACATTAAAGATCATGTTTGCATTCCTGCCCCTTATTCAATCTATCGGGCCCGCAAGTTTTTGCGTGAAAATGGGGGAGAAAATATCAGTTTACTGGTTACTGGGGGTTTTAGGAGCAGTGCCGATATTGTCAAGGCTTTGGCACTAGGCGCGGATGCGATTGGATTATCAACGGTTCCGATGATAGGGATTGGTTGCCAACAATATCGCGTTTGTCATAAAGGCACTTGTCCAATTGGCATTGCTACTCAAGATGAAAAACTCAGAGCGGTTTTTGATATCGACAAATCAGCCGCGATGTTAGCTAATCTCTTTAGCGTTTATCGTGAAGAAATAGCCGATTTTGTGCGTATCTGTGGGAAAAAGTCAGTGAGTGAATTAGAGGTATCAGATTTAGTGACAACGGATATCAATATCAGTCAGCATACTGATATTATACATGCATAGCTGGGTAAAGGCGGGATTGTTGATAACTGAAAATGATTGGCGCTGATTTTTTTTAATCTTATGTTAATCAGTGTTAATCATGAGAATCATGAGAATCAGCGTTCTATCTCTCACTTTCATCACATTGATCTATCTATACATACTGCACGCGGGCACAACTTAAAAATAAAAAACCTCAACACAGAGCACACAGAGGTACACAGAGGTACACAGAGGTAAAAGATGAATTTAGAAAAGTTTTTCAGTTTATTCCCGTGTTGAGTATATATTCTGCCACAAACCCCGGTTTCGTTTAAGCACATTTCCATGAGTATGGCAGTTGGATGTTTTTGCTTCGCTTTTTGGAAAGCCACTTCTGGATCGGGCTCAATAAAATAATTCCCACTGTCTGGCTCAATATGAATTGACCAACCATAATGATCAGCCATTAATTGTGGAGCCACTTGATTAAAAATAGCCCGGCAACGCTCACCAAATGCGTGACTTTCCGCCTTACGTCGTGCGATTTCTTCTTTAGAAAGTCGCGGTTTATCGGGGAAAAGAGGGCTACCTGGGGGTACTCTTCTTTTGGCTTTGGGTTGGGTTTCCATAAAATACATTTACTCCTGTTTTTAAAGACTATTTGGGAATTGGGAATTAATTTGGGGCGAACACATCGGTTCGCCCTTTTGATCATAGCCAAAATAATGAACAATGCCCGAAGGTGAATAGGGAATGGATTGCCTGTTTTATTCTCCTAATGTTAGTAAGTCCATTTTCCTATCAACGACTAATTTTCGATTGTTTAGCCATTGTAATCCCATCAGAATGTGAGTAAATTCATCACCTCCGAGCACTGGAATCGTTATTTCTTGATTATCAAAAAAAACGGTACCGGCATAAAGATTAAATCTAACCAATCCGCTGGCGGTTTGCTTTTCCGATTTTTCGATAAAAGACCATCCTAAACTTTCTATATCTTGAATATTCATGGCTAACCAATCTGTGAAGCCCGTGTCTAGCATGGCATCCATGGTTACGATTGAACTATCAACAGCCATTAAATCCATTCCAAAAAATAGCTCGCCCCGATAATTAAAGTAACCTTTGATCATATTCTGCCACACGCCCCGGTTTCGTTTAAGCACATTTCCAAGAGTATGGCAGTTGGATGTTTTTGCTTCGCTTTTTGAAAAGCCACTTCTGGATCGGGATCAATAAAATAGTCCCCACTGTCTGGCTCAATATGAATTGACCAACCATAATGATCAGCCATTAATTGAGGGGCGACTTGGTCAAAAATAGCCCGACAGCGTTGACCAAAGGCATCATTTTCCGCCTTACGTTGTGCGATTTCTTCTTTAGAAAGTCGCGGTTTATCGGGGAAAAGAGGGCTACCTGGGGGTACTCTTCTTTTGAGTTTGGGTTGTGTTTCCATAAAATACATTTACTCCTGTTTTTAAAGACTATTTGGGAATTGGAAATTAACAAACAACGCAAGGGCGAACACGCAAAAGGGCGAACACGCAAAAGGGCGAACACGCAAAAGGGCGAACACGCAAAAGGGCGAACACGCAAAAGGGCGAACACGTAGGTTCGCCCCTACTCTAAGATTATTTTCTTATATCAACTTCTGTTCCTTCTCTGACGCGATCAAATAAATCAATGACATCGCTGTTATACATTCTGATGCAGCCATGTGAGGCGGGTTGGCCGATTTTATCTTCTTCTGCGGTGCCATGAATATAAATATAACGTTTGTAGGAATCTATTCGCCGGCCCCTGTTTTTACCGGGCTCTAAGCCTTTTAACCACATAATGCGCGTTGTGACGAAGTCACTACGATCTTTGCCATTGATGTCGGCAATGATTCCTGTATTCTGACGGGCCTTGAAAATCATGCCTTCTGGGGCTCCGTCGCCGATTTTGTTTTGAATGCGATGTTGCCCAAGTGGGGTTTTGTTACTACCCGCTTGGCTACCAATGCCGTATTTGGAGCTTGAAACCGGATAAGATTTGATCAAGTTGTCTTCGATAGCTTGCTTGCCTTCATACAGATAAAGCTGTTGTTCGGAAATATCGATGACAATTTTGGCTTGATCCAGTAAGACTGGAAAATCGGTAGGTTCGGGTATCGGCATCATAACGGGTGGTGGGGTATCGGCAACTTGAATGGGTGCAGATTGAGAAATGGTTTCTGGCTGATTGCTTTCAGGTGCTGCTAAAAAGCTGGATTGCGGTGTCAAGCGTACCTGTTTTTCAGTCGGTTTTTGGGGCTCTTGATTGCCCAGTGTACACTGTACTAAAGCCATAAATATTATGGGTATTATTAAAGGGAATCTTAATTTAGAATACATAGTTAAAAGTTAAGGGTTTAAAGTTGAGGTAGAATGAAAGGGGCAACCACAAGGGTTGCCCCTACGGGTGGCTCATCACCTGCGTGTTTTATTCAATAATAATCGTGCCAACATTTGAATAATCACTATAACAATTGCCACGATAGGCGCGTACTGCGACAGACAAATTCATGCCGCTGTTTAATTTCTCTGATAAACGCACTTTACCAAGCGTATCGTAACTGTGTATATTGTCAAAAGTGACTGGACTGAGATCAGCAGAATAAGGGGCATAATAAAACTGGTAGCCTTCTGCGGTTTTCACTTTCGACCAAGATGCGGTGGCATAATGCCCTTGGATGTGAACAGATAACTGGGGTGAGGCGGGGGTGTCTTGCGGTTCACAAATCTGATCGGTTATAAAATCTTGATAAAATGAAACGCGGGTATAAACGCCGTAATAGTCAGGCATGGCACACCCTTCTCCCCAACTCATTATACCTACTTGTTGCCAGCCAGTGTCCGTTCCTACCACTATGGGGCCACCACTATCTCCGATACAAGCATCTTTCCCGCCTTCTACAAAACCCGCACAAAGCATACTTTCCTGAACATCGCCATGGTATGATTGTGGCGCATTGCAATCCGCATTGGAAACAATGGGTAACCTCAATTCTTGCAAGCTATCGGCATACTCGGAGGGCCTTGAGTGGTCATATCTTTGGGCACCCCAACCCATCACGGTGCCCCATTCGCCGGGTTGGGTTAAATCACTGTAATGATCTGCCAGTCGTAATATCGGGTAGCTAACCGGTTTTTCAAGTTGTAATAGGGCCAGATCAGCATTAGGATTTTCTGGGTTATAATCATAAAAAGGGTGCTTGATAATTTGTTCAATCCCAATCAGTTCCCCTTTGTCTTCTTCAGTCAGTTTTTTCCTACCCAATAAAACTTTGATGCTATCACGGGTTTCGCCATCCGTGCAATGGGCTGCTGTGAGTACCCAAGACGGATGAATCAGGGTGCTGCCACAAAATTGACCATCATTGGGCCGCTGATTCGCATAGACAATAGCTACCATCCACGGCCAAGCTTCCGGCTTTGAACGAACGCCATCAATCACTCTAAGTGTTGGCGAAGCCCAAGCCGTTTGTACCGCTACTCCAAGACATAATATAGATAATAAACGCATGTTTTACCCCAAATAGTAATGAGCGGCAATCCCTGCAAAAATCGCAGCGCCTATCCAGTGGTTATTCAAAAAAGCTTGAAAACCGCGTTCTGGAAGACGATCTTTAATTAACCATTGTTGATAAATTGCTAAGCTTGCCGCTATCAATAAGCCTAAATAATACCAATACGTGAACTCAAGTTTTAACCCTATTCCTAATAGTAGCAGTAATACGATTATCTGCAAGACGGCGATGATGATTTTGTCGGCCCTACCAAATAAAATGGCCGTGGATTTGACACCAATCACTAAATCATCTTCGCGATCTGCCATCGCATAAAGTGTATCATAAGCCAGTGTCCATAACACATTGGTTATAAATAAAACATAAGCTAATATGGGCACTTGTCCCGTTTGTGCGGCAAAGGCCATTGGGATTGACCAACCAAAGGCTATCCCTAAATAGACTTGAGGCCAATGCGTGTAACGTTTCATAAAAGGATACGTGGCCGCTAATAATACCGCTACAACGGATAGGGCTATAGTCAAAGTGTTCATTAATAAGACTAGCCCAAAGGCTAACAAACACAAAATAACAAATAAAGTTAATGTTTCATGTTCTGTGACCTGTCCAGCGGCTAAGGGGCGATCACGAGTGCGGCGCACATGCGGGTCAATGTGACGATCCGCATAATCATTAATGACGCAACCGGCAGAGCGCATTAAAATTACCCCTAAAACAAATACGGTTGTTACTAGGAGATCGGGATAACCGCGCCCGGCAATCCATAATGCCCAAAGCGTGGGCCAAAGTAAGAGATAAATGCCGATGGGACGGTGTAAGCGCATTAATAAGGCATATTGATAGAATTGTTTTAGTCTAAACAATTGTTTAGCTCCTTCAGATAAATAATTTAATTTCACTCACAAAGGGCAGACACGTTGGTATGCACCTTCGCAAAATCATTTTTTAACGAAATTCGCACCTTCGCAAAATCAATTTGGCAGTCCAATCGCTTCAAGGCAAAATAAATTTTGCACTCCATTCGCTTTCGCAAAATCACTTTTTAACGAAATTTGCACCTAAGCATTAAATAAGATTTATTGATATTGGAGTTCAATATTTATATTGATAAACAATGATATAGCTTTGTAGGGACTACTTGAGATTTCGAGGGGAGTTAATGATACTGTTTTTTGATGATGAATTGAAAGCTGAATGCCTTCATCAATATCGAATGACGCATTTTGAGAGGGCCTTTTTCAGGCGCGAAAGGGAGATTGATGTCAATTTTGGTGAGTTTTAGGATCCGGCATCATTTTTTTTATTTTGCATTGCAATTTAAAAATGAAATTGCACTAAATGAACTAAAACAAATATTTTTGAGTTAGATAGCGTAAAATACATTTTGGGTTAATTTGGGGTAAAATTTTGATTAACTGATTGTTTAAAATATATTTAAAATTAATTTTGCCAAAAAATAGAACACTTCAGGCATAAAATATGCCTAATTATTTATTTATGAACTTTACAATGATTAAATCATTGTTTTTTTAATACCGTATTTCACAACTCGTGGTGAATTGGTTTCGGGGCCAGGCCCAAAGGCCGGTAGGCGGCCTTAGAAATTGTCACCACTTTTCATAACTACCGGGTCAGATTTAATTTCACTTATTAAGATTTATTTCATTCATCTATTAACACAAGTGAATCGAATTAAGAATTGAATTGAATCCCATCAAATCTAATGAATCAATGAATAATAACTCTCTGTTCGGTCATTTTAATAGGGGAAAACAATATTTTGTTGCTATAAAAATCAATTGGTTATTAAGATTGCTAAAATTTGATTACCTTCAAAAATGAAATGAAAACAACTTTAAATAATATATTGTTTTTTATAGGTATAAGAACTACCGAACCGTGAGTGATAAAACAATCCTGATTGAAAGTGATTTGATAAGTGTTCATTTTTCATTTTTTCATTTATAGTCTTACCCAGTAGAAATCATAACTTGACACAAAAGGAAAACAAGCAGAGCATTTTTGGCTTAAAGATGCTTGACAAGTGAATCAATTAATTATTGATGACTATTTGCTTTGTTTTCCTAGACTTCAATTGGAAGTTGCTAGTGTCTCATAAACAACAATGGAGGCCAAGATGAACTCTAAAACTCATCTACGCCATATCAGAGCTGCCAGCCTGACATGGCCATTTATAGTAGGAACACTGGCGTTATCAACCCTGCTATCCCTACCTGTACAAGCCGAATTGGATATACCCGTCGGGGTACTGAGCACTGTACAAGAAACGGGGACGGCGCGTATCATTGTCACTTTGAAAATGCCAGAGCAACCCGATAATGGATTGGCTGGAACTGCTGCCGTTGAAGAGCAAAGAACGTCGATCAATCAGCTCCAATGGCAATTTATTCGAGAATTGTATCCCCTTTTACCTGGTGGTCTCAGCAACCCAGCGGCCGCACAGGAGATCAAACGTCAATTTAAAACTATCCCAGCGGTAGCATTGGAAGTGGGCTCTGACAGTATATTAAAAATTCAGAATAACGCTCTGGTTGATAGCGTTGAAATAGACGAGCTTTCCCCCCCCACACTGTCTGACAGTACTGACATAATTGGTGCAGTTGATGGAGATGGCGTTTGGCAATTGGATTATTCTGGTGCTGGACAAGCTGTAGCCGTTCTTGATACTGGCGTTGATAAGACACACCCGGATTTGGCGGGTAAAGTCGTTTCTGAGGCTTGTTATTCAACAACTTCTAGCGCCCACGAGGCAACGACGGTGTGCCCCAATGGGGAAGAAGATCAAGTTGGAGACGGTGCTGGTGTAGATTGTAGCAGTTCAGGTTGCGATCATGGCACCCATGTTGCCGGTATTGTGGCCGCTAATGGCTCGGTTCAAGGTGTTGCCAAAGACGCGGATATCATCGCGATTCAAGTGTTTACCCGTTTTGAGAGTAGTTCAGGGTATTGTAGTGGTGGTTCGCTATTGAGTGCTTCTTCTCCTTGTGTGTTAAGTTTTACGTCCGATCAAATCGCTGGATTGGAGCACGTACTGGCACTACATGAAGAAGGCATGGATAATATCGCCTCTGTCAACATGAGTCTTGGGGGTGGAAATTACCCTGATGTGTGTAATGGTGCAATACAGGGTGTCATTGACAATCTCCGAGAAGTGGGGGTAGCCACCATTGTTGCCTCTGGCAATAGCGGTTATACCAATGGCATTGCCTCACCGGCTTGCATTGACTCAGCCATCAGTGTAGGGGCAACCACTAAATCAGATACAGTCGCCTCTTATTCAAACAGTGCCGACACTCTTGATCTGTTAGCACCCGGCTCATTTATTGAGTCTACACTACCAGGTGACAATACGGGCTTTAAAAGTGGCACGTCTATGGCTGCCCCTCATGTGGCAGGCGCTTTTGCAGTATTGAAATCGGCTGCACCGGATGCGAGCGTTGATGATATTTTGAACGTATTAAAAGCAACCGGAACACCGATTGATGATGCGCGCACCGGTATTCCGAATTCGCCACGCACTACACCACGCATTAATCTCAAAAAAGCGATTGAGCGTATAGCACCTTCAGTCCCACCACCCGCAACGCCGGATATTTCCGTTGCTCCCACGTCTCACGATTTTGGTGATGTGACGGTTGGCAACTCTTCAACGGTAACCGTGACAATTTCAAATACCGGCAACAGTGATTTGGAAATAGGGCAAATCAGCTTGGGTGGTACTGACTTTGTTGTAAGCGACGACAATTGTTCTGACAGAACGGTAGCCGCAGGTAAGAATTGCACAGTGACAGTCACTTTCAATCCACAGACTGAAGGTGCTAAAAGTGCCACGATATCAATAGCTTCCAATGATCCTGATACGTCTACTGCGACAGTGGCATTAACGGGTAAGGGTATTGCAGAAGATGTGGTAACACCCGCACCGGCTTCATGCCAACTCTACGCCGTCAACGACAAAGGACTCAACAACTCGCAGTTCTTTACAGTGAGTCTTGATGATCTCACAATCAGTGAGTTAGGCCCCATGTACAAGGGACACGATATTGAGGCCCTTGCCATTCATCCCGAAACGAATATAATTTACGCCGCGTCGGGGGATAATGTAACGAATGGGAAAATGGGCGCTCTCTATACGATAGATGCTAAATCCGGTGATCTTTCCTTAGTTTGTCGCACAGGCTTCAATGAAATTGAAGACTTAGCGTTTAGTGCCAATGGCGATATTTTGTGGGCTTGGGCAAAAGGTGATGGTCTCATTACGATAGATCCAACAACGATAACGATAGACCCAACAACGGGAGAGCCAACCTGTGATAGTAATCTGGTGATACCTTCTAATGCTCCAGTAGAAGGTCTTGCTTTAAGTGAGAACAACAATACAACCACATTTTATGCTGCTGTCAATACTGATCTTGATCTTTGGGAGTATAATCCGAACACGGGCAATTTAAATATCTGCACTAACCTACCCGGCGCAACGGAGGCACTAGAAATGATGTCTGATGGTTTGTTGTTGTTTGCCACACACAATGATAGTAGCTTCAGCTTGCACGCCTTCGATCCAGACCGTTGCGAAGTCATTGTAGACTTGGATATCCCAACGGGCAAATTTAACGATGTAGAAGGTATCGCATTACCGGTTGAAGCGTGTTCTGAATAACCGCCATCCCCCAAGCCTTTTCTAAAGGGGGATAAAACCATAATCAATCCTGCCCCCTAAGGTTTAACCTTGGGGGGTATTTTTTTGTGTTGTGTAGAGACGCGATGCTCGCGTCTCTGCATAGCAACGAAACGTTCACAAGGTTGTTTTGTATAAGGCGCTTGCGGCTAAATAAAATACCCACAAAAAATGAAAACAAACTAGTTCAAAAAAATTTGTTTCTGTATGGGTATATTATTTTCCCGCTATCGCCTAAACGCGAAACGAAACGTTCACGAGGTTGTTTTGTAGAGACGCGATGCTCGCGTCGAAACGAAACGTTCGCAAGGTTGTTTTGTATAAACGCGAAACGAAACGTTCACGAGGTTGTTTTGTATAAACGCGAAAAGGAGACGCTTCGCGAAAGCGTCTCTACATCAGTACAACAAACTCGCCATCTTACCCCGATAACGATTAACAAGAAGCCCTTGATTACCCAATAAAGTAAACACAGCCAATAATCCTTTATGCCCAGCATCCTCTTCAAATTTGCGATTTTTACGCATCAAGAGCAATAAATGATCTAAAGCCACTTCAAAATCACCTGCCAAGACTTTTCTGGCGCTCAATTGATAATGTGCCTTCAGATCATCAGGATGCTCTGCAAGTGTTTTTTCTAAAGTCTCTAAAGCAGGTGCCTTAGCAGCAACACTGGAAAAAATCAGTTTAGCCATTAATTCACTCACCTTGCTTTCAGCTTGTACATTAGCAGGTAAGCCTTTCACTAGCTTTTCTGCCTCATCAAACCGCTGACTGTCAATCAATACCTCCGCTAAATCTAATTGTACAACATGATAAGTGGGATCCATATCACGCGCTTGTTCTAATAACGTGATCGCTTCAGCCGTTTCACCGCCCGTATGGGCAAGCATCGCTTGTTGTCGTAACTTATCGGCAGGGCGTTCACGGTGACGATCTATCATTTCACTTAATACCCTTTCAGATTGTACGCCCATTTTTTCTTCCACCACTTGCCCATGTCGAAAGAGTTTAAGTGCGGGAATGCCGCGAATTTCAAATTGCCCAGCTAATTTTTGTTGTTCATCCGTATTGAGTTTGGCCAGAATAAATTGCCCTTGATATTTTTCAACCAGTTTATTTAAAACCGGTATGATTGCTTTGCACGGGCCACACCATTCTGCCCAAAAATCAACTAATACAGGGACTTGATTGGATTTTTCAATGACTTCCGTTGCAAAATTCTGTTCATTAACGACAACAATATAAGGAGAATCACTCATTGTTATTTAATTAACCTCTTTATCAAATTTCAAGCATTGTGCTATTGGAATGAATAATATCTGGTGGGCAACACCTTGCCCACCCGACAAAACGATTATCAATTTGAAACAGCAGGGATTTGACAAAACCCTTGAGGCGGCACATCTAATGCGCTATTGAATTTACTGGACAAATTTTGAAAAGCAATCAGGCCAGTCAGTTCAACAACCTCATCCTCATTAAAAAATTGATGCACTCGCGTCATCAAATCCTCACTCACTTGTCTATCCGAATAAGTGATCGCTTCTGTATATTCCAAAACCACTTTTTCCAGATCATCAAAGAGATGGCTTTCTTTCCAATTTTCCAGCGCCGTGAATTTTTCCATAGAACCCGCTCGTTTTAATAACAGAGACGCATTGATATCGACACAAAAGTGACACCAATTAATTTGTGACACGCGAACCGTAATCAAGGAACGCAAAACGGGAGTCAACGGTGAACGTTTTCGATCTAACGCGCCATAAAGCAAAGCAACCGTTGCAAACAAGGGAGGCACTCTCGCCCACAATAAACCCGGTTTCAGAATCTGCTTATATTTTCTCTTTTGATTCCAAAAAAAAGGACGAAGATACCAAGGATATTGGTGTAATGGTTTTTCGTTAACTCTCATATTATCAAATCTTGTTTGTAGTGTGGGCTTAGGGTTGCCCACCATTCGCCTAAAATAACAAAATTATTGAACACCTGATATTTTTTTAACAATCCGAATCGCATAAATTTTGCTTTTGAATTGAGAAAGTCGATCAAGTGTTCGCCCCTCTCCCAATGGATCTTTAACCCAATAATCTGGGCCCACCTTGCCAACGATCAATACCCAATGATAGATTCGATTATACAATAAAATTTTAGCGAGTATCGGCTCATCGGCCCTCAGTGCAGCATCAATTTCAGCAAAATCGGGATGATTAGGCGCTTGTAAAACGATTTGATGATCCGTAATTTCTGAAACCGTATTCCATCTCACCCAGCCTTGTTGCGTATAACCATCATAACTTATCAATAACTCATTTAATTGTTTAGGGGGTAAATCAATTCCATAATGGAAAAGCGCCATACTCACACAAGTGACAAAACAACCCGCCTGCCCCAATGTTTCCTCAGAACCGCCCATTTTATCATCCTTCCAGCGCGGATCATCTTGCAAATAAATAGGAAAAATAGGGAAATGAAATGACGTATTTGAATTTGAAGGGCTTGCCTGAACAGACACCGGAATAGCGGCCCAGTTTTTATCCCAATATAAATACCAAACCCCTAAAACGAGCAAACCTAACAAAAACAATAAAATCCATAAATCAATCGTCTTATGCCACATAGTCAGTTATCAGTTATCAGTTATCAGTTATCAAGATTAGCGTTTAATTGGAGTTCAAACCTTAAACGAAAAAGGTTAAAATTTAAGATCAATGTCGGGTGGGATCGCTGTCCACCATGATTTCAAAAACACCCAAAATCGTATAGCCCGCTTGCCCACCATTCTCAATAATTCTCTGTGGCACTCTGTGGTACTCTGTGAACTCTGTGTTGAAGAAAAAGCGTGATAGGTGAAGGCCTTCGCAAAATCAATTTGAAACGAAAAAAGTCGGCTACGAAAATCACACCGAAGCGAAAATCAATTTTAAACAAAAATCGGCATGAAACGCCCACCCTATTAACGGCCCATTTTACCTTCAAACCCATGTTATTTATATGGTAAATAACGCAAAAAAATCGCGGCCCGAAAAACCCACCCCTCCCCAAAATCCTTAGCCTTTCCATAAATCTTTAGCTTTCTCTAAAAAAGAAAAAAGAAAAGGCTAAAAGGACAAACAAATAAAGGTTTACAATGTCCTCGCGAGCCGAACGCCGCTGCCCCCGTTACGGCCAGCCTGCTGATTCCTGCTGCGGATCGACGAGCGCATCCTCATGGCATCGATGTTCGACGAGCCGCCGCGCAAAACGAAAAGGCTATCTTTAGTGCTGTCTTCTTTGCTTAAACAGTACTTTTCCTTTCCTTTATAATCGCTTTCAGATTCTGAACACGTCCATTCCCAAACGTTTCCTGCTGTGTCGTATAAACCAAAAGGGTTTGCGGCAAAAGAGCCCACGGGTGAAGTGTATTCAAACCGATCACCACAGACACTATTGTAACAATTAGCATTATTAGAACCAATCTCATTCCCCCACCAATATTTAGTCGAAGTACCGGCCCGAGCAGCATATTCCCACTCAGCTTCGGTAGGTAGACGATATTGTTGACCCGTTTGTATACTTAACCATTCTGCGTAAGCGGTGACATCTAACCAAAACACATTGATCACGGGACGATTCCCGCGCCCCCAACCTTGATCATTTGGTTTTTTTCTACCCGTCGCTTCGGCAAACTTGTCGTATTCGGCAAACGTGATTTCATAACGCCCCATCGCAAAGCTTTTGATAGAGACTTCATGGACGGGTTTCTCATCACTATAACCACCACCCTGAATGTCGCCCATCCGAAAAGTTCCGGCAGGAATAACGACCATTTCTGGGCCAGAGCTGCCGTCTTTCAAACGATCACGGACTACTTTACCAGGTATCAACCAATCAATCTTGTTATCCACTTTGGTGAGTTGCTCAGACAATTTGCCAGTCTTTTGAAGATGTTTGTTATCCACTTTGGTGAGTTCTTTGGACAAGTCATCTACCTTTTTATCATGTTCATTGTCCAACGCCGTTATTTCTGTTCTCAACGCTTGGGCCGTTTGAGCCTGTTTGGTTTCCAAGGCAACTATTTGCCCTGCATTGGCCCTATCCCCGTGACTTGACTGAGTTTGGAGTTTGGTGAGCCCCTCGTTAGAGGCATTAGTCAAACCCGTTATTTCCGTTTTGAATTGACGTGACTGAGTTGCCAATTCTTCAGAATGCGTTTTTGCCACGTTTTCAATTTGGACTGTCAAATCCGTTTTGAGGTTAAGTGATTGATTTTCCAGTGCTTTTGCATTTTGCGCTTGTTTGGTTTCCAAGGCAGCTATTTGCTCAGCATTGGCGATATCCCCTTGACTTGACTGAGTTTGGAGTTTGGTGAGCCCCTCGTTATAGGCATTAGTCAAACCCGTTATTTCCGTTTTGAATTGACGTGACTGACTTGCCAATTCTTTAGAATGCGTTTTTGCCACGTTTTCAATTTGGACTGTCAA
>Ga0233403_10000508_pt1 | contig 18393 bp, 9 predicted proteins | sample Na_oxic_1_MG_FD_179866 | JGI IMG/M metagenome (GOLD analysis project Ga0233403, IMG submission 179866) | Seawater microbial communities from Saanich Inlet, British Columbia, Canada - Na_oxic_1_MG | ecosystem: Environmental > Aquatic > Marine > Inlet | place: Canada: British Columbia | collected...
GCCTACGACTGAACCCAGTCCAGCCCCGACGACTACTGAACCCAGTCCGGCGCCTACGACGACTGAACCCAGTCCCGCGCCTACGACTACTGAACCCAGTCCTGCGCCCGCCCCGGCACCAGCACCAAGGAAGCATACGCTTCAATTTAATTTGGAAAATGAGGAGGTGCTGGATTTCTCTAATATTGACCGTTTAGCCCATTATCAGAATGAACTGAATGAATCGCATCAGAGCATCAAGCTTGATAACGTTTTAGCATTACAAGACAATCAGCAACTCAGTCTGAATCTTGATGATGTACTTGATTTCTCCAATACAGAGCATGATGAACAGAGCGCAACAGCTTCCAACTGGGCAGAAAATCTCGATCAAACACTTCTCAATCTCGGAGGAAACGTCTTAAGCCCCATAAGCCATTACGATGATCTGTTGATAGGCTCAGAGGCACTAACCCTAGACAGTTGATATTCTAATTTGATTGACAGTTTAAACGTCTTGCCTCTTGAAAAAGATAGGAATGGTGATAAAACCGTTTAGTTACAATATTTTGTCTTCGTAGGGTGGGTAAGGGGACGACATTGAATTCAAGAGCAACCCAAAAACTAATCGCCCGCTTGCCCACCATTCCTCTACTTCGCAAAATAAATTTTGGGTAGTCATGCAATGTGAGTGAGATAATAGAACGCTGATGACGCATGATTATCATGATTTACGCTGATTTTGGTTTTTTATCAGTGTTAATCATGATTATCAGTTAAATCAGCGTTCTATCTGATTTCAAATTTCCAATTCGTTTTTCTCATTGCCTAATTGTTTGCGTACCAACCTTCAACACAGAGTTCACAGAGGGGCACAGAGTGCCACAGAGGGGAAATGGTGGGCAAGCGGGTGATGAGTAGGGGCGAACCTGTTCGCCCTTTCAAATATAATGGTGTCCCAAAAATCCGTTACAATCAGCAATTATTCAAAAGAGGCAAAATAAGCGATGCAAGTTGTAGCGGTTTTCAGGGTGACTCTCAAAGGGTTATTCATACCAACACAATCACCATACCAGCCTATAAAATGTGAGGGTGGTGCCGACACTGCTTTAAGAAAGGTTGTGGTACCGTAGCTAAATAACGCGCTGCAACTGTCATTGTTATCGCGGCACTGAATACCTGTGGACTGATTCGCATAGTTTAAACTGTAAACGACACCGCTACCGGTGCCACTTGTTTTCACTGTCAGTTCATGTATGGTATCAAAAAAAGCAATACATAATATATTGTTGATCATCCATAAATTGCTATCAGTGCAATCAGGATGGCCTCCCCAATCTATGAAAACTGATCCGGGTGTGGCAGTTGGAATCAACTTGACTTCAGTGGGGGTATCAAAACGATGGGAACAATAATCGTTGTCACAAACCATCCCTGTATCATCTTCTTGATAGCTGACAGTCATACAATCGTCAGTGTTGCAATTAATGCCTGATGGTTTACTGCGAACCGTGCCATAGCCGTCAATTTCCACAGATAGGCCCATGGTGGCGGGTAAAGGCCTTTGTCCTGATGAAAGCGTTTCGGTTGGCACTTTTTTTTTTGAAACGTGTTTTGGTAAGGCTTGCTTTGATAAAGCCGTTTGAACTGGCGTTTGAACTTGGGAGGATGAGTTTGCCAAATTTAAACCAATCATCAGGGGGTCGTGATCAGAAGATCGGTAATAATCGGCATTGTACAGGCCCGCTGATTTGGATGCACCATAATGTTCTTCTTTGTAATCAATCATTTGTGGTTCATCAGCATTGATATGCCATTCAGTGGCACCCGTTACCTTCGCAGTTAAACTCGCACTGGCTAAAGCATGATCAAGAGAACCCACTTGACCATGATAAACATACGAGTAGGTGTTTGCGCCAACGAATTTCTGAAGCAAGTCGGTATAACCGGCATTTTTAATGGCGGTGATAGGTTGTTCTTTGGCGTAAGCATTTAAATCACCTATGATGAGGATATTATCCCCGCCGGCACTGGGATCAGTGGCTAACCAAGTGGTCAGCGTATTGGCGGCCTCAAGCCGCTCGGCATTCCAACAAGCTTGTCCATCATTTTGATCTTCATTGAGACTGCTATCAGTTGGACAACTTCCTTTAGATTTGAAATGGTTAACGACAACGGTGATTTGTTCTGCGGTAGCCTTTTCCCGAAAAGTCTGCGCGAGTGGGGGCCGGCGCGAGTTAAAAGGCGATTCGGTTGTTGTGGCCGCAACGCCAATCGGTGTAACGGTTTCAACGCGGTAGATGAGGGCTACTTTGATCTCATCCGTGCCGAGAGCAAAACCAGGATTGATAAAAGCATAAGTCGTGTTAGCTGGTGCTCTCGTATTTAAACCATTGACCAAATCTTGAATCGCACTATTGGCTCCGTAATCGTCATTCTCTATTTCCAGTAATCCAATGATATCGGCTTGCATAGTCACAATAGCACTGATGATTTTATTGCGTTGACGCTCAAATTCTGAAGCGGTTTTTGCACCGCGTGACGTTGGAAATCCACCGCCGCTACCATTACCATTGAAGTAGTTTAAGACATTGAAACTGGCCACTTTCAGAGTTCCCCCGACAGCCGGTGGTGTTGCCGTGCGTGGGTTAGCAGCAACAAAGTTGGGTGGGCTGGTTGGCTGAACACGATAGTGCTCATAGCTATAATTCAACACGCCAGTCAGGCCAGTTACCGTATCGCCACTGCGTAGCGTATGCGTCGCGCTGAGTTTGGGTGCAGGATAGAGAATGGGATCAGGATTAGTGCTTGTACTCCCATCATCAAGAATAATGCGGTTCAAATCGTTTTGTGTTTGTAGTGCATTCGCATTGCTTCCAGGTGAAGTGATCTGGGTTGGCACCATCAGACGGCCAGATGATAAGGTGATTTGGCCATAACGGCCTAACTCATAGTTATTACTGACTGTCAGTGTTTGTGGCAAATTGACTAACATGCCTTCGTAGCGTTCAAGATAGGTGTCACTGTCAAAAGGCAAATTGAGTGTTGCAGGTGTCACACTAACACCGCGATTGCAAACCGTTAGGTTGCTGATATTTTTTAATTCTGTGAGATCGTGGTACTCGTCAACTTCACCCGTTACGCGCACCAAATCACCGACATTGACATCCGTACCACTTGGATTGTAAACAAACAGGCCTTCAGAGGTTTTTGGATCGTCATCAATATCAGCGTCTTGTTCCTGAACGAAAAATCCTTTTAATTGTGTATCAGCTTGAAAATCACCAACAACGACAGCTTCAATGGTATGCGTATTGCCCTCTTCAACACTGACAGTGCCGTTGCCTTGGATGGTGTGGATTTTTGTGGCAGAACCACCGCAATCATTGGCACGCCCAATAGTCGCGACTGTTTGAGTGAAATCATTACTATCATTGTCAGTGTCTGCCGCATTGGGGATGCGAGCAATCACTTCATCGGCTATACCCGTGGCATTACCATCGCTACTACTTCCATCAGGCGCACCACCGTTACCAATTTGCACTTGATCAATCACCTTCGCAGTCGGATCTTTCAGCACACAGGTGAGCTTATTACTCATCTGAGCACTACCCGCAACGTTGCCTAATACCAAGTAGTCGCCCTTAGCCGTGTTAGTAAAACGGCCACCATTAAAAGCAATATAATTTGAAACCTGAAACGCACCACTGTTGCTCAAATCGCCATTCACATCAGTGCCATCATTCAGTTCAATCGTCCAGTCCGTCAAATTCAGTCCAGAGGTTGCTATATAAAGTTCCAGCCACTCGTCAACCCCTGGACTCACCGCGCCTGTTCCTATTGTACCCATGAAGTTATGAGTACTCCAATCCTGTTGTGGATCGGTGACTATTTCATTAATGACTACATCACCTGAATTAGAGGGCAAGGCTTGTTCTGTATTCAGTTGACCAAAAGTATTAGGCATCGCCGAACGCCAAGTAAAGTCTTCATAATGCGTTCCAGTGCCAGTCAATTGTAAAGAATGACCAACTGGTGTCGTCGTATTTTCTGAAACACCAATATCGATACTTGTTTTGCCATTAGCTGGGCCATTGCTGGCCGTGAAACTACCCTCGTAGCTGATAAATTGGACAACCGTATCCGCATCATTAACCAATGCAATACCATCAGGGCCATTTTGAATACCAGTGTGAGTGACTTTCACTGTTCCAAAACCCTTCCCTTGATCAAGAATGCTTTCGTTTAAGATTTTGGTAGCGTATGAAGAACCATCGTTTCCGTTATATAAAATGATTTTCCAACCTGATAACGGGGTAGCAGCAGGGCCAAATATCTCAATCGCCTCACCAGTGTCACTGCTTTGGTTATCATAATGAATTTCATTAATAAAAACAGGCGTTAAAGCCGATACTGGATTGCTAATCAAAAAACTTAAAACCGAGAAGACTAATATTGTGTCATGCTTTTTAATCATCATTTGTGGGTGTACCTACCGTTTACAAAAATGAAAGAGTACAATAAATAAAAACTAAACAACTGAACAAAGACATAAGAAATCATTTTTAATCAGGAGTGTTTTATAATGCTTTGATTTGATATGATTTAACTCACGCTGATCGGGCGCATTCCCAAAAAACATTATCAATCTTGGCAGAATGCAAAATAAATTTTGCACGGAAAGGGCCGAATGCAAAATAAATTTTGCACGGAAAGGGCCGAATGCAAAATAAATTTTTCACTACAATTGGGGCTTCAAGATTTATCGATATGACCCTTTTTTTGAAATGCGCCCCCGCGTTCTGCTACATAATCGAAATAGGCAAAATCATTTTTTGGTGTGCTTTATCAGACATTTTGAGGGTCAATAATTTTGACACTTTTTTGAGAGTGACAATAATGAATTGCTCAGTTTCAATCAGTCAAATCAGTGCTTTATCTATACTATTGATATAAATGCTTTATGAGTATTTTATCCATTCCACGACATAAATCCTTTATTATAAACAATCCTTGTAGTTCTGTTTTAAGTGATCCGAGGAAAATATCATGTCATACCATCTTGAAGAACGACTTTACACCGGAAAGATGACGCGCCGAGATTTTTTATGGCTCGCCTCAGTCTCCACATGCAGTGTTGCTCTAACAGGGTGCGCCGTTAATCCTGTCAGTGGTAATCCACAACTCATGCTGGTTTCTGAAAAAAAAGAAATTCTATTAGATCAAGAAAATTCTCCCCATCAATTCTCAGCAGATTATGGGCCCGTACAGGATCAGGCCCTTAATAACTATATTAATGAAGTGGGTCAAAAGATGGCCGCAGTCTCTCACCGTCCACAGATGCCCTATTCTTTTCGGGGTGTGAATGCGACTTATGTCAATGCCTATGCTTTTCCGGGCGGTAGCATCGCGACGACACGCGGCATTTTGTTAGCCATACAAAATGAGGGTGAATTAGCCGGTTTATTAGGTCATGAAATCGGCCATGTCAACGCACGCCACACGGCCTCACAAATGAGCCAAGGCATGCTAATCAATGCGGCCTTAGTTGTGGGTACCCTGATTCTCAGTTTATCCGAAAAGTATAGAAAGTACGCCCACTTAATCGCTTTACTGGGCCAAATTGGAGCGGGTGTACTACTGGCCCGCTACAGCCGCGATGATGAACGCCAAGCGGATGCCTTAGGTATGCAATATATGACTAAGACAGGACAGAATCCACAAGGCATGGTAGGGCTCATGGAATTACTGAACACGATGTCCAAACACAAACCCAGTACCATTGACATGATGTTTCAAACCCATCCCATGAGTTCAGAACGCTATCAAAGCGCCAAAGCGGCCACCAACACGCAATATCGTTCCCTAAAAAAGCTGCCCCTTAACCGAGATCGTTATATGGATAACACCGCGAGGCTTCGGCGGTTGAAAAAGCCCATAGAAGCCATGCAGCAAGGTGAAAAAGAGATGGCAAGCGAACAACTTCGCCCGGCAGAACGGCAATTTAAAAAGGCTTTGCTATACGCCCCCCAAGACTATGCTGCCCTGATGATGATGAGTCAATGCCAATTAGCCCAAGAAAAATCCGATGAAGCACGTCATTTTGCATCACTCGCAAAACAAGTTTACCCCACAGAAGCCCAAGCCCACCATATCAGCGGTATCGCGAATATGATGAGCGACCGATTTGATAAGGCTTTTCAAGACTTTGATGGTTACGAAAAGAGATTACCTGGCAATCCCAACACCGTATTTTTAAAGGCAGCCAGCTTAGAAGGGATGCAAGACAAACAAGCCGCTGCCAGTGAATACGCCCGTTTTCTGCAATTCACTGAACAAGGCGAGCAAGCGCAATATGCCCGTCAACGTTTAAACGATTGGGGCTATTTGGGCACTTCAAGATTTAGACGGCGATAAATCGCTTCGCGAATAGCGAAACATTAGACACTTCAAAAAACTTCGCTATACAGACTTAACTTTTTTTAAAATGATTTTAGGGAATTGTAGGGCTCCCTACGTGTTTTTGTTACCCACCAAATAAATCTATATAAAAAGTTTAAGCCAGTATACCACCATCTCATCAAGTGGGATTGTCCATGTCGGCTTGTAGGGGCAATCCTTTGCACCAGCCCAGGATAATAGCTAAAATCAGACAGCGGTTTTATAATTGTGCGTTTTTCAGTAGATTTTCTAAATAGGTTAAATCAGGCAACAAAGCGGTTTGATCCTGTAGTGTGACATTAAATACTGTTCCCCGATGAGTGTTGGCATTGGAGTTGGTTAAAGACTCTTCTGTCACAGTTAGAGTACGCGGTACGTCAGTCGCTAAAAAAGCATAAAAAGGCATGGTTTGGGCGAGTTCTAAACCGTATACAATTACGGTACAGTATTTTGGAGTCGAATCCGTGGGCAGCGATAAAGCTTCTTCAATTGACAGCAACGGTACTCGTTTATTACGCCAATTGATGACACCTAATAACCATTTGGGTGGGTTATTATCCAGTTGTTCAGGTTGGTTATAAGGGGATATTTCCGCAATAACCGCACTGGGTAACAATAATTGTTCCCCTTTAATAGGAATCAAAAGGCAGCGTACAACAGAATCATTTGACATTTCAAAATCCTAATGGGAAGAGTGACTTGGAGTCTAAAGCTAAAACTTTGGATTTCAATTAATTAAGTAGGTACACATTTCTACGCTAAAGTTTTTCGCTTCGCGAAAAACTTTAGCGTAGAAAAGTCTTTTAACATGTTTGTTGGTTATATTAATATTACAATACGAACGATTAGATAGAACGCTGATTTGACTGATTGTCATGATTTCCACATTTCACGCGCGTAGTGAAGCTTCGCTAAACTTTATTTCACTTAAGAAGTTGCGCGCAACTTCTTAAGTGAAATGTGAAATAAAGTTTTTGCGCGCAAAAACTGGGGCAAAGAACACTGATTAAAATCTGGACTGATTAAAAAAAACAGCGCAAATCAGCGCAAATCAGGCCATAATCAGTATCATCAGCGTTCTATTCGGTATTTCAAAAAATGTTAAGGAATGTGCATGAAATAACTTAGTCAACTTTTAGGGTTTGCGCGTGGGATTACCCCTACAAATTATCATGGGGCAATGGGGCAATCCTTTATGGTTGCCCTAATTATTTCATGCACGTTCCTAATGTATGTAGGTAAACAAAAGTTTTTTAACAAAATTCTTATATATAGAAAATGTTAAAAGATTTATGTGTCCCTACTTATTTATACGGGCATAACTTAAACTTTTTATATTTGGTGGGCTTTAAAAATACAAAACCCACCATTTCACATTTAGCGAAGCCGGTCTTCGGTTCACGCAAAAGTATCGCTACGCTGTACTTTTGCCTGAAAGTTTATCACCTCGTTGAGTATAACGACTATTGGCAAAATCAAAAATGGCTTATGGCTTGCCACCATAAGCGTAAAGAACAAAACCATTACGGTAATGGTTAAGGGATAATGGATAAAGCCCATAAGCGTAAAAAACAAAACCCTTACGGGTTTATACTGTCCACCGTTATAATTTTTGTATTTTGTTAGTCACCACCACCTGACTTTAGCTTTTAGACAACTGCTTTCACGCTTTCACGCTAAAGTACAGCGAAGCGAAACTACGCTAAGAAAAAGATTTTGCGCGCAAAATCTTATTAAGTGAAAAGCTGTTGGCTTAAAAATTAAAAGTAATAGCGACCTTATGACAATGCTAAGTATAAACCATCTCATCTCGCTCTGATGAGTTTAAGTCGAGTTTTGCATTAACCATTAAAAACCATTAACCATTACCTTTCAATCTTGATTCACTGCTCATTGAGTAAAGCACGAATATTTTCAAGCAATTCAGTTTCATTAAATGGCTTGCCTAAGTAACGGTTGATGCCAATTTTTTCTGCTTTATCACGATGTTTAGTGCCAGTGCGCGAGGTTATCATGATGATAGGTATATGTTTTAAGTCGGGATTATTACGCACTTGAGTGGCTAATTCGTAGCCATCCATACGCGGCATTTCTACGTCAAGTAGCATTAAGTCAGGAATATGATCCTGCAATTGACTTATTGCATCAATACCATCTTTAGCGGTTAAGACTTCCAAGCCTTGCCGTTTCAGTAAACGAGCAGTGACTTTACGCACGGTTATAGAATCATCTACTACCATAATCGTTTTCGCCACGGGTTTTTCTTCAACCGGCTCTTCTACTACTTTGGGCGGCTCGATCTGAATGGGTGTATCGAGGCGGGTGAGAGTGGGTATGTCTAAAATCAGCACGACTCGCCCATCACCCAGAATGGTTGCCCCCGCGATCCAACGAATCGCACTAATTTGAGGCCCAACCGGTTTGACGACAATCTCTTTGCTGCCCTCAATACGATCAACTAACAAAGCCACTCTACGGTTAGCAGCACGGACTAACAAGGTGGGAATCAAGGGAGCCTCTACTGAGGCTGCTTTGCTAAAGCCTAATAATTCGCCTAAATGAAAAACGCGGTAACTATTGTCCATATATTGGTAATGACGTACTTCATTGTCTTCTCCAATGACTTGTTCGCGAGGAATACGCATCACGGCTTCCAGATGATTCATGGGGATGGCTATAGTTTCTTCACCCACTAGCATCAACAAGGCATGATTAATGGTTAAAGACAGCGGTAGACGAATTTCAAACAAGCTACCTTCACCTGTTTTCGAGTGAATGCGTAATCCACCCCCTAATTGCTTGATTTCAGTGTTAACGACATCCATGCCCACACCACGTCCTGATACTTGGGTCAGTACTTTAGCCGTGCTGAAGCCAGGTTCGATAATAAACTGCATCAATTCATGATCATTGACTACCGTGTCAGGTTTAATCAAACCCCGTTCTTCGGCTTTTTGACGAATAGATTGGAGATTTAAACCGGAACCGTCATCACTCAGTTTAATAACCAGTTCTGCCCCTTCTCTTAAGAGTTCAAGCGATATCTTTGCAATGCTGTTTTTTCCGGCTTGTTGGCGTGTTTGTGCGTCTTCAATGCCGTGTCCTATAGCGTTTCTAAGCAGGTGTTCAAGGGGAGCAACAACGCGATTGAGGACACTTCTCTCAAATTCTATATTCTCACCAATGATGATGAAATCTACCTGTTTGTGTAATTCTCTCGCTGTTAGTCTTGCAATCCGTTGTAATCGAGGCGAAATGGTTGAGAAAGGTATCATACGAGTACGCATTATACCTTCTTGTAACTCTGCACCAATGCGGCTTTGTTGAATTAATAGGGAATCGCCTTGCCTCGTTTGGGTTTTTAGGAAATCTTGAATATTCGACAAATCACTAACGCTTTCCATGAGACTGCGTGATAACTGCTGCATAACCGAAAAGCGGTCCAATTCTAGCAGATCAAATTCTTCATTATCATTTCCTCCTAATTCTTTTTGTCCGCCAAAATGGGAAAGAATTTGAGCTTCTGTTTCTATTTCCAAACGCCGTAATTGGTCACGTAAGCGTATTACTGTTTGTTCCATTTCCACTAAATTGTTTTTGAATGCCCCTTGCTGTTGTTCCATTTGAGCTCTGGAAATGGACATTTCACCTGCCAGATTAGTGAGTTTATCAATCAGTGCTACCCGTACACGAATTTTATCACTTTCTGCCAGTTCGGTTTCTTTTTCACCCCATTTTTCAGGCTTTATTTTAGAGACTTCTTCTGTCTTTTTGGGGTCGGCAGAGCTAAACGCTTTTGGTGACGGTGTCGCTTTGGGTTTTTTGACCCATTCTGATGCGGCAAGTTGGGATTCATTCCCTTGAGGGTTAAGCGCAGCCTTGATTTGTCCAATCAAATCAAAGGGCATTTCTAATGGAACAGCGGCTCGTACCGCTTCAAGCATAGCGGCAAGTTCATCCACACTGTTTTGGACAATCTCTTGTAACTTGGTATTGGATTGTGCCGTTCCTTCAACAATTCTGGTCAGTACGGATTCAAGATGGTGGCTCAGATCGCCCATTGCGGCAATGCCGACCATACGAGCCCCGCCTTTCAGGGTATGCAATTCACGTTGTAATTCTTTCATCAATGGCATGTTGTTAGGCGATGCTTGCCAACGTTCTAGCAGAGATTGGGTGTTTTCAAGAATTTCCTCTGCTTCATCTAAAAAGATGACTATAAACTCATCTGTGGCATCGGGAACTGGCTCTGATGATTCGGGGGAGTTCGTGGGTTCCGGTGTCGTTAGTGTTTCTTGTGAGGGTAAATCTGAATCTGTTTTCTGAGGTTTGTTATCCTGTAAGGAGGTAAGCGATTGATGGACATTATCCAACAAAGTTTGTTGTTGTTTCTCATCAACTGTTTGATTTGAAAGAAGTTCTTCAATCAGGCAGGTGGCATTATGCAAGTAGGCCAGTATCTCAGGGGTAAGCGGAATTTTCCGTTCTAATAAAGCCCTAGCATAATCTTCCATGGGGGCCGCTATTTTTGAAATAATGGTCAAATCGACACTGCGCGAGCTTCCATTAAGGGTGTGAAAAGCTCGCACAATCTCTTGATCAAGCAGTGCGGGTAAATTGTTTTCAAGCTCTTTTAAAATATTATGCAGATTAGACAGGTGCTGAGAGGCTTCATTTGTAAAAATTTCAATGAGTATGGGGTCAATATCTTCTTCAGAACTGTCAATCAAGGTTTCTAGGGTGGGCTCGCCTAAAGAAACGATTTCATCTTGAAAGGATAAATCATCTGTTTCGCTTTCGCTCAGTGTACTTTCAGGATCAATTTCAAGTTCTGAGAACGGCAAGAAACTGTCTAATTCTCCATTCAGTGCTTCGATTTCCTGTGTTAAGTCTGGAAACGCTTCTGTTTCCAGTTCTAAATGACTGCCAGTGAAGTCGGAGGCCCATAGTTCATCGTCTGGAAATTCTTCTAAGCCTAGTTCACCCTCTCCAACGTCTAAGGAATCCAGTTCTTCTTGGGCAAGGTCTACTCCCAAATCAAGCTCATCTTGATTCAAAACCTCATTTGAAATATCAGTAGGTTGAAACTGATTGGCCGATAACTCTTTTTCCTGCGGTGGTACGGGTTGTGCTTCTAATTGAGGAGTCGGTGTTCCCCGAACAGGTGCAGTATCACTTGCAGAGTGAGTAGATTGTTGGTCATGATTTTGTGTCAAATGGGCAGCTTGTGAAATTAAAAGAATGATCTCATCTGGTGCTTGTTGATTACGTTGAAATAGTTGAATCAAGCTTGGCAACACGCTTGAAGCTTGATCAATGAGGGTCAACATGTCGTTACTGACTGACAAAGTGCCGTCACAGATCCGATTGAGCATGTGTTCAAAGCGCCAGCCTAGTTCTCCAATTGCGGTTGCACCCACTAATCGCCCACTACCTTTCAGGGTATGAAAACTGCGCCGTAAGCTTTTCAGAGATTCTGTATCATCAGGATCATTTTTCCAAGCGTTTAAGAGGCTAACAATTTCAGTCTGAACTTCTTCAACTTCTTCTTTGAAGATTTCAATAATTTCTTCGTCTATTTCGGAACTAGGTGTTTGTTCTTGAATATCAAGTAATTGCATGTCAGTGTTCAATTATCATTCAGTTATCATTTATCCGTTCCACGCAAAATTTTTGCTAAAAAACTGTATTTCACTTAAGAAGTTGCAGGCAACTTCTTAAGTGAAATGTGGAAATCAGTTATCCGTTTCAGGCAAAAGTACAGCGTAGCGAAACTTTTGCCTGAAAATCAGTTCCACGCAAATGTTTTTGCGCGCAAAAACATTATTTCTTAGCGATAGTTTCGCGTAGCGAAACTATCGCTAAGAAATCGTGGAAATCAGTTATCATGTTCAAGGGCAATATATTTATCTGACAAACTATACATACAATGAATTAGAGAAAACTGATAGGTGCCCGATTTATCTTGGAAATGCCCAAACTAAAGTTTAGACTCCATCGTACCCTATATTAGAAACTCTTGTCAGATAAATGTGTTGGCCTTAAACATACTGGATATCAAAGCATTGATAACTGTGGAACTGATTTTCACTTAAGAAGTTGCGCGCAACTTTATTTCACGCTAAAGTTTCGCGAAGCGAAACTTTAGCGTGAAATGTGAAACTGATTTCCACATTTCACGCAAAAGTTGCCTGCAACTTTTGCGTGAAATACAGTTTTTTAGCAAAAATTTTGCGTGGAACTGATTTCAAATCGACTAAACGATTGTAACAGAGTTAAGGGGAGAGAAAAAATGATGGGGTTTTGTTTGAAAGGCAGCGGTTTGTTCCTACGATATCGGGGGAGATTATGTAGGGGTTGGCATCTGTGTACAAAGTACGGCGCTTTGTACTACGATATTGCATTTTTTGTTAATGGTATTTGAGGGGACGATTTAAAGAATGATGAATTATGACTTGATATTGAATTGAACAAGTCATCATTTCACATAAGAAGTTTCTTTGAAACTTTATTTCACGCGCTTCACTACGCGCGTGAAATAAAGTTGCGCGCAACTTTTCGAGGCTGAGTACAGCTTCGCTCACAAAGCGCGCGTGAAAGCGTGAACCGAAGAGAGGCTTCGCTAAATAAAGTTTTTATCGCGAAATACTTTTTCATCGCTGGCTGTACGCGTGAAATCGATGCGTAGTACAGCGGCTCTGCGTGAAATTGAATAATTCATCATTCATCATTGAATGATGTCATGACAGAACTGATAAGCGTTTTTCAGTCACATTCAGAATCTCATCAGCATCCATAGGATTGCCAGCGAGGGTGTCTAAATAAAGTTCAATACCAATTAAAACATCTGCTAAGGCTTTTAGTAGAGGCAAAGCTGGCACTGTCGCTTTTTTAATAAACACTTTTTCTATGTATTTATTACACCGTGCCAACAGTTTAGCCGCACGAATATGAGAGGCAATGGCTAAAAAGCCTTCTACTTGTTTAAGACGACCTGGCACTTCTAACAAACTATCATCTTGTGTACCTGAATCAATAAAAGTCACTAAAGGTTGAATAACCTGAGCTAATTCCGTTTTGGCTTCGTCAACGACTACACTAAGTACAATACCAAACTGAGGTGTCTCGGAAAAATCAGTATTAGGGCTTTGTTGTAAGCGTTGTCTCGCATGCACACCTTGCACCGCCAAAATATCCACAGCCGCATTGATTTTCAGCAAAGCATTTGCCGTTTTAAGTAAAGTTGACAGATTGGCGGGTTTACGGCCTTCACTCATATCAAGAATCAGGGCTGCCTGTTCTAGCATAGATTTACGTTGTATCGTCAATCCTAGTAATCCCAAGGTATTCGCCATATCGCGCAACAAAGTGACTAAGGGACTGAGTTCTGTCACTGAGGGATTGTCGGCCCGATTAAATATATCTAAAGTTTCTTTGACGCGAGCAAAGTCATCCTTGATCAAAGCGACGACCACTTTCATCAATTCAATATCTGGCCCTTCAAACTCTAATCTTGCAGCTGCTAACGCACTTTCTGGGGGAAAATAATCATTCAATTGAAAAATCGTTTTAACCGCAGTGATTTGTTTACCTTTAGAACGTGCCTGCGCGGCAAAGTAGAGCAAATTATTTAATAAGGCTTTAGGTGGAAATAGGCGTAAAGCAGCATTACCATGTTGTGCAGCCTGATTGATCAAGGTATCTAATTGTTTGAGTAAATTAAGAAGAGTTTTATTAAGTGCCAAGCCTTTTTGCAGCAAAGCTTCAACAATACCTTCGGTTACCCACCAGACTTTGCTCACAGGGGCTTGGCCTGTTGCTTGTTGTAAGCGTTGCATAACAGTGTAAATAAATTTCAAGCCCTCTTGAGGTTGCTTAGGATTTTTAATTAGGGTGGCTAAACCTTTTTGGTAAGCTAACCGCATTTGCTGCATATATTTTTTGAGATTCTCATTGGGCAAATTCACCGTCTTTTGTTTAGGAATAGTCACTGACAAATCTGGTGTAAATAAACTATTAGCGGCCAACGCCGCTTGTTTTCGCTTGGAACGTAAATCATTCAGTAACGGTAATAATGCCAGTGGTATATCACGCTGAACAATCGCAAGATGATCCAAATAATTGGGCAATTGAATCAAAGCACGCATCAAGACATCATAAGTTGATTCATTGTTCTCAATTTTACCGGCCAGCAAAGATTTAATTGTTAATTCAACATTTTGGACTAGCAAAGCGGCTGTTTGCAATTCTAGTACACTAAGCGCACCATGTATTTCATGTAACCACACAACACACTGTTGCAACGGTGCCGTATCGCTAGGATATTCAACGAACTGTTCTAACGCTTGGCGCGTTTGCTTAAGACTTTCATCAATCGTTGCTTTTACCCAAGTCAGGGCAGAATATTTCATTTTAATTGTGATTTGTTAATTGTTGAATGGTTTATTCGTGATTCGTGATTCAAAAGGATTAACGTAGCTTCCCTTTAAGGGATGAAAAAGTTTTTAAAACCTTTTGCAGGAGTTGCAGTATATTCATTTAAATGCCTCGATCTGTACTTGCAAAACACCGACGTAATCAACTTTTGAAAGGCGTATAAACTTTTTTCAGGGTGGTTATTGTTTTATCGTTTCTGCTTAATGGTTTTGATACGATGCACTTGCGACTGACGTTTTTTTAACACTTTGCCGCGAAAAAAATCAGGCTTTCACGCTAAAGTCTCGCGAAGCTGTACTTTTGCGTGAAAAAGAGTCTTTCACGCTAAAGTCTCGCGAAGCTGTACTTCGCTGCGTGAAATTCAAAATTTTAAAACTGATGATGGGTATATAACTAAGCCCACCCTACAAAGAACCACCCATCTCCTCAATGGCTTGCTGCTCATCTACTGGCAATTTGAAACCTGCCACAGACTTCTTCAGATCATTAGCCAGCATAGCCAATCGTTCGATGGAGGATGCTGTTTCATTGGTGCCACTGGAAGTTTGAGTTGTAATTTCCTGAATAATCGTCATCGTACCCGAAATATTTGAAGCCACCGCCGCCTGAGTACGTGATGTTTGGGAAATATTTTCAATTTGACCTGCCAACTGCACCGAAACTTTTTCAATTTCTGTCAAAGCCTCACCTGCTCTCTGTGCAATTTTAGCGCCAGAAACAACACCTGTGGTACTTTGTTCCATTGAACTGACCGCTTCGTTAGTATCACCTTGGATGGTTTTTACTAAGGCATCAATTTGTTTAGTCGCATTACCAGAACGCTCTGCTAAACGCTGAATCTCATCGGCAACGACTGCAAAGCCTCGCCCAGCATCACCGGCCATCGCTGCCTGAATCGCCGCATTCAAAGCCAAAATATTAGTTTGGTCAGCAATGTCATCAATAAGCCCTACAATTTCACCAATCTCTTGTGCGCTTTCACCTAAACGTTTAATTCGTTTGGAAGTCTCCTGAATCTGTTCACGAATAGTGTCCATTCCGACAATCGTATCTTGCACAACTTTGGCACCTTTACTGGCAATGTCCACCGACTTCTTAGCAACATCCGCAGATTCGACGGCATTTGCCGACACTTTTTTGACAGAATTAGCCATCCCGATAATAGCTTGTCCCGCCTTAGCAATTTGCTGAGCTTGTCGCTCACTAGCCTGAGTCAACTGTCCAGCCGTCTTCCGGGTACTATGAGCGGCTGCTGTTACTTGCACTGCTGTTTTATTAACACCAACAACTAAATCTCTAAGTGCTTCAATCGAAAAATTGATAGCATCTGCGATAGCCCCCGTAAAATCTTCTGTCACAGTAGCGTTCACCGTCAAATCACCATCGGCCAAATCAGAAATTTCACTCAAGAGGCGTAAAATAGCTTCTTGATTACGTTGTTGGGACTTTTGCGTCTTCTCCAAACTTTGTTTGCTTTCCTTCGCCCGCGCCTTATTAAGGTGGAGAATCAGAGAAACTAACACTACAAGCATAAAAAATACAAACACAGCCAAAGCATTGCCCAAAAACGGCGAAATAAACCGCTCTTCAGATGCCTTAATATAAACGGTTTCGAGATTTTCCACGCTATTTAAGATTTGTGGATTCAATTTCATGATCTCTTCTAAAGCATCTTTTGCTGTAAACAAATTTTCGGCGTTATCCAAGAAAAAATCAATTTTATCAATGCGTTCGCCAAATAATCCCGTTAACTCTTCAATAACGGCTTGAACCTGTTCGGAACTGACAGGGGGAATATTTACTGCCGCTTCTTCATCGCTGCCATCCATTAAAATTGACAAAGCATCATTAAATTGAGTGATGGCAGCATCCAATTGCCCCTCAGCCGTCATCGCTTCTTTAGAATCCTTGATAAAAGACATGCTTATACTTTGCGAGATACGCTCAAGCCACATCAACTGACGTGTTGCCAATTGCATCTGAAATTGAGAGGCTTTTTCCAAAACCATCAGGTTAATCAGATACTCTGTTTTTTTAACAATGTCAACGGTCACATCCTTAAGTGCGGTAAACTCACCATACAGACGTGTGACCACTTCTTTAGTCTCTAGTAATTTTTGAATATTGGCATCCGTATTTTGTGCATTCTCCCATAATGATTTCAAAGTCGTCAAAGCTAATTCAGCAGCAGGTGGGGTAGCGGGCATACCAGATTTAGGATTACCATTAGATACCAGATCTAGGTAGTTTTTGTAATTTGCCCGTGCCTTTGCAATCTTATTAAAACCAGACTCCTTACCTTTTGCAGCCCGTGAGGCATATTGGGTGATTTGTTGCGACAGCAAACGTAGTTGGGTCACATATCCTAAGTACTCCTCATCATACTTGTTATCGATGGCAACTAAGGTAAAGGTTGCAATCGTCAACACAAACGATAACACCAAACCACCAATCACGATAAAAAGCCATGTATTCGCAGTCCCCAATGATTTAAAAGACAATTTCATATCCATTACCTTATCAATTATCAGTTATCAATTCTTTGCCCCCCGTTTTTGCAAACTGGGGCAAAGAAATCAGTTCTTTGTTGCCGTTTTTGCATAGCGAAAAAACTGGGGCAAAGAAATCAGTTATCACATCACATCAGTTCTAGGCTAAAGTAGAGGCTCCGCAAAAACGTTTAAGGATTCTTTGCCCCAGTTGCGGATCAACTGGGGCAAAGAAATCAGTTATCAAATATCATCTCTTTCGAGTCGCTCTGTTATCTAGTTGTCATTCGTGGTTATTAACTATCACGTTTGACGCATTCACCGATAATCGTTGGGGCTAACTGATTTCTTTGCAGCCGTTTTTTGGAAACTTTCGCGACGAACTGATTTTGCGTAGCTGACCTTCGGTTCGAGCTTCAAGTATAAAAAAAAACTTGAAGCTCGAATGTTAAAGGGCTGCATTGAGAAATAAATCACTCTCAGCGAGCTTCTGCATGTCAAACACAGTCCAAGTGACATCCTCGGATGTGAACAGACCCTGAGCAAAGGGGGCGTATGCCGCTTCGGAGCAGGGTGTATCCAAATATCGATGATGCTCCGGAAAAATTTTTATGCCAAGTACGTCATCAACCAGCAATCCAGCATCGATCCCGGCTTGGTTAATAATTAAAATGCGAGAGCGGCCATGGAGGGAAATGGGATTGCCCTCCAAACAGGCCTTCAAATCAATCACAGGTAATAGTAACCCACGAATATTAGCTAAACCTTTAACCCATGATTTGGCCCCCGGCACTTTAGCTAAACGGCCGGGATAATGGAGAATTTCGCGTATCTCATTAAGGGGCGTGACTAAATAAGTTTCTTCGAGTACAAAGGCAATACCTCGCCAAATTTGCTCAACTTTTTCATAACGGGGTAATCCCTTCGCCCGTAGTAATGCGCGCCGTTCAAGGTCTTGTAGCCATTTGTAAGGCGATTGTGCTAATGTGTTTGCCATGCTCTCATAATTGTGAATTGAGGCAACAGTTTGTTTTGAGCCTCAAATTGT
>Ga0233403_10000509_pt1 | contig 18390 bp, 17 predicted proteins | sample Na_oxic_1_MG_FD_179866 | JGI IMG/M metagenome (GOLD analysis project Ga0233403, IMG submission 179866) | Seawater microbial communities from Saanich Inlet, British Columbia, Canada - Na_oxic_1_MG | ecosystem: Environmental > Aquatic > Marine > Inlet | place: Canada: British Columbia | collected...
TTGATTTTGGTACACCGAGAAACCCCGGTATCTGTCATTCATTTAGAAAATATGTTGCGCTTGGCAAAAATGGGGGCAACAATATTACCGGCTAATCCGGGTTTTTATCACCATCCACGCGGTGTCAATGATATTGTAGACTTCATTGTGGCACGAATTCTTGATCATCTAGAAATTGCTCATGCTTTGCAACCACGTTGGGGATTGTGATAATTTTTGATCGGCGTATAAGGGGTCATGGCTCTGGCCCGGCCAATCGGCTCATCGTTATACATAAGTTCTTAAGTAATTGAAATAAAATATATTTTCTCGTTCCCACGCGCCGGCGTGGGAACGCATTCTCGACGTGACTACAAAGCGGGCTGCAAGCCCATAAAGACGGGACGCGGGAGCAAACCAAATCGGTTCCCACGCCGGCGCGTGGGAACCAGAAAAGGATCCGATTTTGTTTGCGGGTGGGGATACTAACCTTTATGGGTATGTGCTGGGTGATCCTATTAACTGGCTTGATATTACTGGTCTAGTAAGTTGTTTCAACGAATCAGATTGTTTAGAACAAGCGGAAGCTAATTACAAAGCATGTAAGTCTGACAATGCCATTTTTTGTGCAGAAATGATGGCCACATGTGCAGTAATGTTTCGTCGCCCTAGAATGGCAATTTTATGTTTGGCTACACGGCTTATAGGATCATGCTATGCACCGTGCTATAATAAACACTTATCTGATAAAGGTTTATGTGAGTTGAACATACCAATTGAGGGCTATCAATTCCAAAAAAATTATGGGTACATTCCACATGAATATGGAACGACTGACCCTGACACCTGCTATTCCCAACCAGAATGTCGTAAATATAAACACGAAAGTTTTTTAATACGATGGGTATGGCTTTTTTGATTTCACGCTCTTGATAAATACTGGTTCAAAACTAAACATAAGTACTGAACCATAAATTTTCTAACATATAAACGAATAATGATGTAGAGTGGGCTTCTGGCCCACCATAATTTGAGTTCGCTACCAAACGATAATTTGTGCTTCAGTACTTAATAAGCTTTAATTTGAAGATCAAGTTTTTTGTAAAATATTTGTAGTGATCAGATTGATATTGGACTTAAATGTAGGGTGAATACGCTATCGCTTTATCCACCCTACAAATCGTATAATGTCATCTTGACCACTACATTTTTTGTAAAAGATTGATTTAAAAAGATACATTTGTGCATAAAAATTAATTTTGGTGAAAAATAAATGAGTCAAAATTGGTTGCCGCAAAGCCAAATAACATCAAAAACTTGAACATTGAGTCTAAGACATGGTTATACATAGTGTTTCCCGATTGAGTGAACATTATGTTATTTAACTACTTGATAATTAAAATATAGTTTCGTACTTCATTAAATTTGGTACTTCATTAAATCGGGAAACACTACAGCAATACCTTCGCCAAAAAACAATACCTTTACCCAAAACTTGAATATTTATTAAATTCAACTATTTAAAGAACGCTTAAAAATAAACGATATTTAAAATGAGCTCAATTTGGTTCAAATCTATACGCTAACTATAGGACAATTGGCGAAGGTGTCAATATAAGCCGTTAATTTAAAAGAGCCGCACCAAAGGATTATTTAGTTAATGAAAGACTTTCTTGTGTTTATTCTTAGTATTAGTGTAATAATTATTCTTGCAGCTTGTGGGTATGCCGAATTGGCCATGATTCTTTTTATTTTTGAGCCTTTCCTTCTTTTTTTATTTTTCAAAATAACCGACAAGAAGAAATAAAAGCCAATGGGATCTAAAATTCAATGTGAAAAGGCTATTCTATGCACATAAATATGAAAAAGAATTGAAAAGGGGTCAGGCTCGAATTAAATTCGTACCAATTAATTTTACTCTGACCCCAATTATTTTATCGGGTGGTGAAAAAGCAAGCGTAGCATGGGTTAACTGATGGATTATAGCAAGCGTAGGGTCACTGCCATTAACTTAAGAAAATAATCCATGTTAATCAAAAAGTTATAATTATAGATTAAGTTCCCTGTTTAAGTATAGAACAATAAATATAACAACACTTAATTGAAAATAGAGAAATATTTATTAAGGAATGATTTTTGCTTGGTAAAATATTTAACCAAATTTACAATATATCTTATTGATAATGAAGGTATAAATCCTTAAGTTAATGGCAGTGAAGCGTAGGGTGGGTGCGCCAAGCGAGCGTAGGGTGGATAGCAAACGAGAAAATAGCAAGCGTAGCATGGGTTAATTGATGGATTGGATTAATAAATCGTGGAATTGCATTAAAAGACAGAATAATAATTGGGGTCAGAGTAAAATTAATTTGAGAGGAAACTACCATAATTAATTTTACTCTGACCCCAATTATTCTTTCGTCCGTGGCTGTAGCAAGAGACGATGTTATAATAACCAATTGGTTAGCCGCTAAGAAAAAAGTGGATTGCCCAACGACTTGCGGAGCAACGCCCCTAAAAGTTCCAATGATAAGTGGGCTTGATCATAAAGACAGAAAACCAATAAGCATTTGTACGACTAGGAAAGATAGAAAAGGAGAGTGGTTCGTGGGCTACAACCTTTGGCAAGAGAAGACTTGTGTCGTTAGTATTGATGGGGAGGAATATCGTGGTGATAGATATTATTGCCTATGCTCTACTCACGGGATACAACCTTTGCGATAGCCGGTGTTGAGTTTGGCGGTTAATTTTATTGGAGTTATCGCTAAGTGCTTGTAAAGAAATAACTTGGACATTTGTTATTCGTTTAGTACAACGGCTCAGAGGAATAATCGGATTTTTGTCGTATCCGAAGGGTTAGTCGAGAGCAAAAAAACCTATTTTTTATTCAAGTGTTTAAAAGACATGAAGATTATGGCAATCCAAGACCACAATTGTTAGCTGAACTTATAAGTGCGGTTGAATTAAATGACTGGAGATTCATAAAAGGTGCTTATATTACCGGTGGCAATTGGCATTTTGCGATCTTGGAGAAATTGGAACGTCATAAATATCAATATTTTATATCACAAAATTTTGACTCAACCAAAATCGAAGATTTAAAAGCAATCTATAGAAATTTGTTATTTGTTAAAAATGAGATACTAACGATGGTAGATACGATATGATGCCGTCATTCCAAATTGGGAAGGGTTTTAAAATTCATTTATTTTTCAAGGTACGTAAGAGGAGGTAAATAATGTCAAAATTTTCGGTACCCTTCATATTCCAGCAATGAACAGTTGTTTCGTTCATTGCGTGAAACGGATTTCCCGAAACGATTGCCAAATATTGGTTTCGTTCATTGCGTGAAACGGATTTCCCGAAACGATTGCCAAATATTGGTTTCGGGAAAGCAACGAAGTTCCATTCCCGAAACAACTGTCAAGAGGAGGTAAATAATGTCAAAATTTTCGGCCAAATTATCTTTAGTCATTTTGTTGGGTTCGCTCAACTTGGGAGTTGCAGAAGTTGCTCAGGCTGATATGAAGTGGGTTGAATCGCTAAGTGAGTTTTGCCCCACCGTTTGTCAAAAGACGGACTATAAATTTGCGGTGCCCGGTGGCATTAATCCCCGGGCGACGAAGGCTCGTGGCAGCGAGAGTGTGTATTATGTTTGTGCCACTCGTTATTCTGGATGGCGAATCGGCTATAATATAGATTATCAACATGATCGGTGTTATACCGGTTTTCGTCAAGCCGAGATTTATGGAGAACATTATCGTTGTTTGTGTACTGATAAAGAGATGCCTCCAATGAAAAATTGATAAGGTTCGCAGATAAAACGTTTGCTTATTTAGTACTCACGGGATACGAGTTTTGGAATAGTCGGCCCCAATTATTTGACCACAAGTATACGAAAAAGTTGAAAACAACTTGACATTCATTTTTGTTAATGTGAAAATGCCTCCTAATCAATCTTTTAAGTGAAATTTTTACATTTAATTACGAATAAGCAACTATGTCAAATTCTTATACGAAGTTGTATTTAGCAGTGGCTCTTTTGGGGATGTTGAGCTTGGGCCTTTCTTCAGTAGCAAAAGCTGGTGTTTTTGTGAATTGGATGTCCGCTCACAAAAAACTGGATTGCCCAATGACTTGCAAAGCTAGAGATATGTATGTAATAATGAGCGGCACTGATCATAAACAAGACAAACCGCTCAGTGTTTGTACGACTAAGAAGGATAAAAGAGGGGAGTGGTTAGTGGGCTACAATAGATGGCAAGAGAAGACTTGTATTGTTGGTATTGGTGATAAAGCCTATCATGGTGACAGATATTTTTGTCTATGCACTACTCACGGGATACAACCTTTGCGATAGCCGGCGTTTGGCTATTTGGTTAATTTTATTGAGATTATCTAAGTGGGCCGCGTGGCTCAAAGTAATTGTTTGTTGCTTTGTCCCAAAATGGGAAAAATTCCCATTTTGGGCAGTATGAGTTTGCCCTCGTAGTAACTGTTGCGTTGCTAACTCCATCAATATTCAAAAAACTTGATAGTCGAGTAAATAAGTCAATTAAATCCATCACGACAATAAATGACTACATAAACCTTGCATCGTGATTTATTCTGCTGTATAAATCTAAGCTTTGGTAAATTCTTAATTCAGACAGGAGACATACAACGATTTATGCTAAATTTTTACAAGAAGTTATCCTTGGTCGTTTTGTTGGGGGCTTTCACTTTGGGCATTTCAGCCATTGCCCAAGCCGAGCAGGTGTTTACAAATTGGAAGCTAGCAAAAAAACTAGATTGCCCGATGACTTGCAAAGCGAGGGAAATGTATGTAATGATAGGTGGTCTTGATCAAAAAGAAAGAAAACCACTTAGCATTTGTGCTACAAAGAAGGGGAAGGAGTGGCTAGTCGGTTATAACCGATGGAAAGAGACTACTTGTACGGTTGGTATTGGTACTGAAGTTTTTTATGGTGAAAAATATTTTTGCCTATGCACTACCCACGGAATACAACCTTTGCGATAGCCGGCGTTGAGTTGGTATATTTTGTTGATATCGTAACTCTAGTAAGGATTTGGTAATCAGGTTTAAAAGAATATTGGATGACTTGGGCTTGAAATAGTCGGGGCACCAGTATAGTTAGCAGAAATTTTGCTGACTAGAAAAATCGCCGTCAATTTGGCGGTGTCGCACTGAGCACTTTGCCAATCTGAAAATTTGATTGATGAGTGTTATTAGTGTGTTTTGAGGGCCGGCGCGATGTCACCGTGAAATAATACGAGTCTGGCCCCTTTAATTTTTTTTTCAAATTATCAAAATCAATCAGTTATAAAAAGTCGAGCATCGCGTTTCATTAAGATCATAAACCTTCGCCAATTGTTGCAATAATAAAAGGGTTATGATGTGTAATTTATTAAGTTTCAATCACTTACCGTATTTTTAAATGTAAAGATATCCCATGAAAGAATTTTTTTGATTTTAAACTTTCATAATAACCAAGTTTAATACTCAACTTATTAGAAGGTATTAATCGAAAAGCCCATAACATTCTTTTGATATTTTAGTCAAAAAGGTTGTGCTTTGTGATTCATTGATTTTGAAATGATGATGGCAGGTGCAGTTCCTCTACCCTACGCTTGCTAAAAAAGGGTACTGACCCCTTTTTTGCCTATATAAAAATGAGGGAGCATGAATTTTCAGATGTTCCTTTGAATGTCGTTTTTGATATCAAACAGAATAATTTCAATTTAATGTCGGCTATTCCCTCATTGACGTTCACGTTGGGTGTGTCCTACGCACCATTAATCTCCATCTAAAGAAAACGGGATAAAGGACGCACCCTACGCTTGCTATTTTCCCAGATCACCATAACAACGTCGATAGGGGTTTAGGAAAGTAACCGGTGAAAAGGAGCAGGGATGAGTAAATTAGAATTAGAGTACGAAAAGTCTTTGGAAGAAGAAGTCTTATGGACGGAAAAAGTTAAGGACTTAAAAGGAGAATTTGGGAACCAGTTGATGATTTTATGTCATTATTACCAGAGAGATTCCGTTTTTCGATTTGGCGATGCTGTGGGAGATTCCCTCAAGTTGGCTAAGCTTGGAGCTGCCAACAAAACGGCAAAGTACATAGTGTTTTGCGGTGCCCATTTTATGGCGGAAACGCAGGATATGCTCGCATCAAGCGATCAGACGGTGATGATGCCAGATTTAAAGGCTGGGTGTGCTCTTGTGAATCAGATCAAATTGAAACAGCTGGAAGAGACGTGGGAAGTTTTAACCAAGTTCCGAAAGGAACAAGAACTTGTTCCCATCGCTTATATCAATTCTTCCGCCGACATAAAGGCATTTTGTGGAGAGCACGATGGTACTATTTGTACTTCTTCTAGCTCAAACAAAGTTTTTCAATGGGCTATGAATCAAAACAAAACGATAGTATTTTTTCCGGATGAACATATAGGAAGGAATGCCGCCAACACCATAAAAATCCCCCGTGAAAATGTGTTCGTCTGGAAGAGGAATGTTTCGGGTGGAACTTTAACTGAGGAGCAAATAAAAAGAGCGCAGCTAATAATTTGGAATGGGAGTTGTTGTGTTCATGACCGGTTTAAACCTAACTTGGTTAAAAAACTCAAGAAAAAAAACCCGGGTGCCAAATTTGTTGTCCATTCCGAGTGTTGTGAAGAAACAATAGCAGAATCCGATTACTACGGTTCTACCGGTACTATTTTAAACTGTATTGCAGACTCTGAACCGGGCAGTAAATGGTTCATCGGCACGGAATATAATATGGTTGAGAGGATGAAAAGGGAGAACGAAGGCGTTAGGGATGTCAATAGTCTTGTCGAAAGTATTTGCGGTTTTATGTACAGAACCGACTTGAAGAAACTATACAACGTTCTTGTCAGTATTAAGGAAGGTAAGCCGATAAACGTAGTGAGTGTCGGAGAAGATGTTGCAATTCCTGCAAGACGGGCGTTGGAAAAAATGTTGGAAATAATGAGTTAATTCTTTTATTGGAGAAAGTAATCATGTCCGGTAATAAAATATTTATGACAAGTGGATATTCGGAACGGACCAAGGGTGCTGAAACCGTTATTAACAAGTCTTTTGACTTGCTGGAAAAAGCGGTAGACGAAATGAAATTGGGAGAGGTATTTCGGTTTTGCGATTATGGTACTGCTGACGGAGGAACGTCCGTAGGCATGTGGAAATTCGTTTGTTCCAAGGTGTTAGAGGCTGGAGAAGATAGGGAAATTGAAGTGGTTCTAAACGATTTGCCGAAAATGATTGGCGAAACCCTTGTGAAAAACGGACGTAGCCTATCGGAACTTTACCGGAACGCTATCGTGTTGATAAGTCCAGAATCTTTCTACAATTCCGTTGTAGCGAGAAGTAGCATAGACCTTGGATTTTCCGCTACCGCCATGCATTGGTTGAGTAAGTTGCCCTATCATATTGAAAACCATACCCATTCCAATGCGTGTCCCAACGGGGAAGATTTTGAAGCCTTTTGCAGACAATCTGCCGTAGATTGGAAGTTATTATTGTCCAGAAGAAAAGACGAGTTGAAGCCCGGCGGGAAGATGGTTTTTGTAAACCTATCGAGAAATTCGGAAGGAATGTATTTAGGGCACAACAAAGATGATAAAAATTTGCACGAAGTTCTTCATAATATTTGGAGAGCCTTTAAGGAAGAAGGGGAAATAAGTCGGAAAGAGTACGAGTCTGCTACGTTTCAAAACTTCTACAGAAGCGAAGAGGAATATATAAAGGGAGTAGAAGAGGTGGGTGGACTTGAAATTCTCCATATCCGAACGGAATTGATAAAATGTCCCTATAGAAAGAAATTCGACGAGGATGGCAATACCGAAAAATTTGCCTTTGGACTAACCGGAACCGTCCGATCCTGGAGCGAGCATGTATTTTTTGAGGCTATTTCCAGTCGGAAAGATGCAATAGAAGACAAGAAGAGAATTGTCGATGCCTTTTATAGACAATTCAAAGAGGAAGTGGAAAATAATCCTAAAAGCTATTCTATGGATTATATTGAAAATTATTTGTTGGTTTCAAAAGACTAAGCTCCTAGTACACGAAAGCGGAAATTTCGATGCCACCTGGGCAACCACAAGGGATTGCCCCTACAATATCAATTATTCTTGTAGGGGCAATCCTTTATGGTTGCCCTGGCTTTCAGTGGTATTAAAACTTCCGCTTTCGTGTACTAGAAATCGACAAGCACCGTCCGCGATGGCTTTTATTTCAATAGACACTTACTTTTTCCTTTTTTTTAACATGGGTAAAATGGCATTGCTCATACCAGCTGCAAGACCGGTGTAATATAAAATGACCGAAGCAACGATCCCAAAATGTAAGAACAAGATACCACCGACAGCGGTAGCACTTGGAATCAGTGTAATAAGGAAACTTTGCTTGACATTGTTTTTGTAGTTTTTTGCAACATCGAAGCTCTGCACAAGTTGCTTGAGGCTGCCGTCCATCAACACAATCTGCGCCGTATCGGTGGCTATCGTTGTCGCACCACGCATTGAAATAGATACATTGGCTTTTTTTAGGGCAATCGAATCATTGATGCCGTCACCGATGAAACAAACAAATTTCCCTTCTTTCTGGAGTTGTGCCACGATTTCAGCCTTTTTTTCAGGCAAGGTTTCGGCAAAATAATGCGGGATACCCAATGCTTGCGCCAGTTGTTTGGTTGGCTTTTCATGGTCGCCAGAAATGATGTATAGGGACATCTTACATTGCCGCAATGTACGAATCATCTGTTTGGCTTCTGGGCGAATAACAGCGTGCAGTTCAATCGCACCCTCAAGTTGCTCATCGGCAGCGACCATAACCAGTGAGTAGCCGTTGTCATGGCAATGTTGGCGGACAATGTCCATCTTTGCTGGGATAGCAATGCCAGACATTTCCATAAAGCGTGGGCTACCAACGTGGATTGTTTTCTTGGTAAGGCGCACTTTAATGCCATAGCCAACTTCGTAGTGTGCTGTGTCAATATCTGGGAGCTTCAAGTCACGTTCGTCAGCTGTTTGCAGAATAGCTCTCGCAACGGGGTGGGTTTGCCGGTATTCAGCGGCGGCGGCGTAAGTCAGCAGTGTCTCTGAACTATAGTTGTTGCAGGTGTGGATTTTGCCGACAACCGGCTGTTCAAGCGTGAGGGTGCCCGTTTTATCAAAAACAACGGTATCAACTTGGTTCAGCAATTCCAGTGAACGCCCATCTTTGATTAGGATGCCAGTCTTTGAGGCGAGGTTGATAAAATTCAGCATCGTCGCCGGCGCAATCACCCGCATACTGTAGCCGTAATTGAAAGAATATAACAGGCTAACTGCATGGGTTGTGCCTAAGACGGGCAGTGCCAACATGCCAACACTAAGCGTCACAGGAGCCATTTTATCAACCAATTCCACCCAACGGGCTTGCGTGACGGTCTTGAAATCGGCGGTGTGCAATAAAACTTCACCGATTTGAGCCGCGACCGATTCTGTACCCGCTTTTTCAACTTGAATGTGGATTTGGCCCGACAGGACAATAGTTGCAGCAAAAACTGGGGCACCTAGTGTTTTTTCGGCTGGCTGCGACTCCCCAGTCAACATATGTTGGTCTATGGAAGCTGTGCCGCTGGTAATGGTGCCGTCTGCTGGTACAACTTCGCCTGCATTCACGATGAGGGTATCGCCAGCCCGCAGTTGCTCGAATGGAAGGTCAACTTCAACACCATCTTGCAAAACCCATACTGAACGGGGTTGCTTGCCAAAGACATTGACCAGACTTTTTCGAGAGCGATCTTCGGTTTTGAGTAAAACTTTTTGGGCTAGCCAAAGGAACGAACACATCAGGGTACCCGCAATGAGGCTGCCTGTGACGATGATACCTATGAACATAACAGTATCCACGACTGCCATATTTATCTTGCGTTTTTTAACGATAGATTTGTAGCCGTCCTTAAAAAATCTTGCCGAAGCGTAGAGAAAACCAAGCCAACTGAGCAGCCTTAAGGGCGGGAAGATGACACTGGAAATGGCTAAACCCAGCGAAGCCAGCGAGACAGTCAAGTTTTTGTTGACCCTTTTCTCGGTCTGATCAATGTCGGCTTTGTCCGATTTTCCAAGGTTTGAGTCCCTATCTACTTGATCCTTAGAGTTCTCTAATCGCTGTTTTTTTTGGGTTGCTCTTTTATCGGCTACGAACGTCCAAGGGGTTTCTTTCTTCTTTTTTGTATCGAAGTATACTTTGACTCCGATCGCAAGAGCAGTGCCTGCAATAAAAACGCCGGTAAAAAACATATTATTCCTCCGAGAATTATAGTCCGTAATGGGAAAATAGCCTAAACGGGGAGCCTCTTGCAAAACTCCCTAAAAATGATTTTTTTAGCTTATCAAAATACATCTGTGATATAATGTAGCAAGAAAATATAAATTAAGCAAGACTCAAAAAAGAAAGAAGGAGATTTTGATATGAACCCTAAAAAGGGGCCAGGCTCGAATTATTTTGCTGGCCCCAAAATCATAAAGGTAATTATCCTTGATTGAAGTTCTCTTCAAAAAGGAAAAAAGGGGCCAGGCTCAAATTATTTTGCCGCCCCCAAACATCATAACGGCAATTCTCCTTGATTGAAGTTCTCTTCTGGCTTGTTATCTTTTGGCTTTTGGTCTACCTTTTGGTTTTGGTTCGCGCCGAAGCCCTACCATAGCTTCTATCTTTGTATAAAAACGTGAATTGCCTAAAGATTGCTTCTGTGTAATTGCTTGCCTGATGTCATTGATAACATCAAAATCAAGTTCGGATTGGAATAAACCTCTATAGGCAGCTTGCCGAGATTTTGAATCTTTGCCAAGAGACAGATAGACTGGATGTTTTGAAACGTATTGATTCGCTTTTCCCAAACCATTGAAGCGAACTGCACCAGCGGTATCAAATAATAGAAAAAGGGGCCAGGCTCGATTTAATTTTTAATCTTGGATTTTTATACAAATTGTAATGTTTAAAAAACAATTCGACCCTGGCCCCTTTACAATCTTAACTAAAAAATGGTTATGACCTCTTTTATTTATTCGCTTTATTCTGAAAAAGGGTACTGACCCCTTTTATTACGCTGACCCTAATTATTCATTGCAGTATTCAACGGTAAATTTGATTTCGCTAACTAAAAGATTATGAGAAAATCATCCGCAATTATATTTGTTCTTTTGGGTACATTGAGTCTAGGATTTTCATCCCAAACTCTGGCCAAGGGTTTATTTGTAAACTGGGTATTTGCTGTCGAAAAAACGGATTGTATGGCTACTTGTGGAAAAACGGGGTTAAAATATCCAACTCCAACTGGTATTGATAGAAAGATAGGAAAACCTTCATTTTTTATTTGTGCTACTGAGAAAAAAGGATGGAGAGCGGGATTTAACAAAATGGGTGAAAATACGTGTACTACTGTTTTTGATGATAAGGTTCATCATGGAAGTGAATATTTTTGCCAATGTACTAACAATCCGCGCCCCAAAATCTTTAGATAGGAAGGTATTGAGCTTGTGAAGGGCCTCAACATTCCTATAGTTCGCTGATTTGTAAGACTTCATATATCACGAAAAGGATGACCGCCTAAAATCCTTGTGTAATTGATAATAAAAAGGGGCCAGGCTCGATTTTATTTTTAATCTTGGATTTTTATACAAATTGTAATGTTTAAAAAACAATTCGACCCTAGCCCCTTTACATGTTAATTCAGCGGTTCCCATTTTAATTGGAATTCACCCTAAAGCTACAGAAGCACGAGGGGAAAATCTTTCTCTTTTAGTTTGCGCTGTTGATTATTGGAATGGCTCGTATATAGGGTATACTATGACATACTGGAATCTTTGCATTCTTGCGTGGTTTTATAGAGGAAATCCATACCTTTAGCCAATACCTTCATTAAGAATATCCACATATTGTGTATACATATACAAACGCCCCCGCTTACGTCCCGTCACTTCTCTGACTATCTCTAACCTCATCAAATGTTCAAAGGCCCCCGTTACGGTAGGTACAGTTAAACCCGTCTCTTTAGCCGCTTTAGCAATCGAGATAATGGGTTTTTGTTGTAAAATCTGATGAACGCGTAGTACCGAACCCGTTTGTTTTCCTAGGGTATTGAGTTTATTTATATCATTTTTAAATAGATAAATAAGTTTTTGAGTCGTTTCAACCGCTTGCGTTGATGTCTCTTTCACCCCAGTCATAAAAAAATGCAGCCATTTTTCCCAATTACCTTCCGTTCTGACTACCTGTAACAGATCATAATACTGTTGACGGTGGGTTTTAAAATAAAGACTTAAATAAAGGATTGGCTGTTTCAACACACCCGCCGCACACAATAGCAGCGTGATGAGTAAGCGCCCCAAACGCCCATTACCATCTAAGAAAGGGTGAATCGTCTCAAATTGAACATGAGATAAAGCGGCTTTGATCAGCAAAGGGGTTTTTTCCGGTTGATTGTGAAAAAACTTTTCTAAATCCCCCATACAAGTCATCACATAATCAGGGGGTGGTGGCACAAATAACGCGTTGCCCGGACGAGTCCCGCCAATCCAATTTTGTGTCCTCCTAAATTCACCGGGGCTTTGAAAACTGCCTCGCCCTTTTTTTAACAATTGAGCATGGATTTCTTTAATTAATCGAAGTGATAATGGAAAACCTTCATTAAGCCTCTTGATGCCATAGTCGATAGCCGCCACATAGTTAGAAACTTCAATGACATCATCAAGAGGGACACCGGGGGCTTCTTCACTCTCAAACAAAAGCAAATCAGACAGTGTTGATTGAGTACCCTCAATTTGAGATGATAATACTGCCTCTTTGCGAATGTACATGTAAAGAAATAAAGAAGTTTCGGGCAAAAATAAAGAAATACTATCTAGTCGCCCTAATTCGATTAAGGTATTATCCATAATCTCATGCAAAACACCATTAATTTGCAAAGGCGGTTGCGGAGGTAAGGGATGAGGAACAAAGGCATGGCATCGTTCTCCAACTGTCGAAATAGGTAAAGTATATCCAATTGCTGTTCGTTGCATAGTCAGTAATTAAAAGAATTTTAATAAGGTGGTTTCTTATTAAAGGATAACCTATTTTCTTTTAATAAGGAATAGTGGAAAAAGGGGCCAGGCTCGATTTAATTTTTAAGGCAAAAAGGGGCCAGGCTCGAATTAAAATCTGGATGGTTCATTAGGTTATTTTTGTCTCGTTTTTAACTGGAAGGAAAAAGGGGCCAGGTTCGGATTATTTTGTAAACACTACAATTAACTTCGCTTACCAAAAATTCGCATAAAAATTCGAGCCTGACCCCTTTTCTAGCATGAACATTTTTAAGCTACCACTCATAAAATATCATAGGCTTTCATTCTTTGCCTATACCAAAGGAAAATAGGGGACAGACCACCTTTTCTACAATTTATTGATAACATTAATAATCTGTGAAAATAAATGTGGTCTGTCCCCTTTTTTCTTCCTTTAGGAATGTGCATGAAATAATTAGGGCAACCATAAAGGATTGCCCCTACGTAATACATTGATTTGTAGGGGCAATCCCTTGTGGTTGCCTAAAGTTGTCTAAGTTGTTTCATGCACGTTCCTTAGCTATGACGGGGGCTTCGGGGGCAGCGTATGGGTTGCGTTTGTTGGAACAATTGATTGCCGCTCAACAAACCGTGTATCTATTAATATCTGCCCCAGCCCAAATAGTTATTAGTATGGAAACGGATTTGAAATTGCCATCGCACCCAATGGAAATACAATCATTTTTGACGGCTCATTTGAAAGCAACCCCGGGGCAATTACGGGTATTTGGACCGGAACAATGGACGGCACCACTTGCAAGTGGCAGTGCCGCACCGAAAGCGATGGTTATATGTCCTTGTAGCAGTGGCACACTGGCAGCAATTGCGAATGGCTTGAGCCGAAACTTGATTGATAGAGCCGCTGATGTCGTCTTAAAAGAACAACGTCAATTGATTTTGGTACACCGAGAAACCCCCGTATCTGTCATTCATTTAGAAAATATGTTGCGCTTGGCAAAAATGGGGGCAACAATATTACCGGCTAATCCGGGTTTTTATCACCATCCACGCGGTGTCAGTGAGATTGTCGATTTCATTGTGGCACGAATTCTTGAACATCTGGAAATTGCTCATGCTTTGCAACCACGTTGGGGATTGTGATTTTGAAATTGTTCGGGATAAATGAAGGGGCTCGGTTTTTTGCCTAAACGCTGAAAAATAATTGTAACCATGTTATGACGAACCAACGTTTACCCGCCGCTTAAAGAATATACGCTTTATTCGCCGTTGCTGGGAACACTTGCAGACAAGCAGCCGCTAAATCATCCGCATGTACTGGTTGCCGTAATCTTCCACGAGTGGAAAAAAACCCAATCGCTATTTGAGTTTTTTAAACTTTATGTTAAAATTTGCTCGTTGTAAAGATAAATTTCTGGCTTAATTGCCAATTAATTAAACTTTATTAAACATGGGTAACAAATAACCCAGAAAAAAATAATTGGGGTCAGAGTAAAGTAAATTGCAGATTTGGCCTGGAGTCCAAACCTTCAGATTTGGCTTGGAGTCCAAACCTTCAGATTTGGCTTGGAGTCCAAACCTTCAGATTTGGCTTGGAGTCCAAACCTTCAGATTTGGCTTGGAGTCCAAACCTTCAGATTTGGAAATATTTAATTTTAAGGCGAATAGTTTAATAATACCTTCACCAAAAGTTTAGTACAACGAATATCGATCTAAACGAATTAAATTATGGATAAATTGTTGTTATTTAAAAGGTTTTAAAGTCGTTCATTTCTTAATTTCGTTGTACTAAATATCAATAGGTTATATAGATTGGAGAACATATTGTTTAAAGCTGAAGGTTTTAGACTCCAACTGCCAAATCTGAAGGTTTGGACTCCAGGCCAAATCTGAAGGTTTGGACTCCAGGCCAAATCTGAAGGTTTGGACTCTAGGCCAAATCTGAAGGTTTGGACTCCATACAAAATCTGAAGGTTTGGACTCTAAGCCAAATCTGAAGGTTTGGACTCCAGGCCAAATCTGAAGGTTTGGACTCCAGGCCAAATCTGAAGGTTTGGACTCCAGGCCAAATCTGAAGGTTTGGACTCCAGGCCAAATCTGAAGGTTTGGACTCCAGGCCAAATCTGAAGGTTTGGACTCCAGGCCAAATCTGAAGGTTTGGACTTTAATAATCTAAATTGCTAATATGAACAGCTGTACGTAACATCAATTACTTGAACAAAATGAAACACAAACAACATCCAAACACACCAATTCACTTTTTCTGTGACGACACTCCCTATTTCATAACCGCCGCCATTTACGAAAAACGTTCGTTATTAGCAGATGAACACATAAAAACTAAATTATTGGAATTGATGCAAAAATGTTTTCAAGAAAAAGGTTGGACACTGGATCATTGGGTGATTTTAGATAATCACTATCATTTGTTGGCTAATAGCCGCGAAGGTAAATATTTATCAAAAATAATACAAGCCATTCATAAAAAATCTGGTTTTCTAATTGCTAAGATGACAAATTGTGAAAAACCGGTATGGTGGAATTATTGGGATGATTGTCCACGCAATGAGAAAGAATATTTAGTTCGGTTGAATTATTTGCTGAATAATCCCATTAAACATGGCTATGTCACTAACCTGAACGATTATCCTTTTTCTAGTTTTGAATCGTACTTGGGTAAAGTTAAGCGGGCTGAATTGGTTAAACAGTTTTGTGATAATCCTGAGTATAAAGAACTTGAAATAGATGAGGATGATTTTTAAATTGCTAAATCTTCCAAATCTGAAGGTTTGGACTCCAAGCCAAATCTGAAGGTTTGGACTCCAAGCCAAATTTGAAGGTTTGGACTGGGCCAAATTCTTTTGGTTTGGACGGAAAGGGCTAAATCTGAACTTGACATATTGGAAACTACTTTACGAAGTGCTGAAGCCAAGTCTCGTAAAGACCATGCGGCTTAGCTTGGTCGTTAGAAACAAAAAGGATAAATTAAATGAATTGCTTTTCTCATAGAAATAACCAATCAATAGGTATATGTAAAGCATGTCAAAAAGCTGTTTGTTCTGAGTGCGTAGTTGATACTGGTCGCGGTTTGGCGTGTTCAACTGAGTGCGTTAGTGAGGTTGATGACATGAATATTATGATTGATAAAAGCAAGAGAATGTACAGTATTGGTTCATATTCAAAACTGCCACCAACCGGAATTATTATGTTTTCCTTTTTTGGTATTGTCTTTTTCGGTTTTGGAGTGTATCAGTCTATGATTCAAGATCGAATTGACTATTTTGCTATTGTTATGGGTATCGGTTTTCTTGTGATGGCTATCATTTCGTATGTAAGAAATAAGAAATTAAATCTGAATTGCTAACTGGCGTTTCTCCTGAGGTGAAAGCGTATGCAAGTCAAATCTAAATCAGGGCGGGTTTTCGATCTCCCGTTACAAAAAGATGAAGCCGATATTCGTGCCGGAATTGCCGTCGATCCAGATACATATGAATTGTCCAACGATGCGATCAATAAACTATGTTTTGTGGGTAGGCCGGCGGTTGCGGTCACCAAGCAACCGGTGTTCATACGGCTGTCGTTCGAGGTGTTGGAATACTTCAAATCCACTGGCAATGGCTGGCAGACTCGCATGGATGAGGTGCTTATGGCGTATGTGAATTCACATCGGTAATTCATTTTTCTATCGTCAATTTTAGTGCCAACCGGAGCCCAAAGGAAAATAAAAGGGTCAGAGTACTTTATTTTGATAGGTTTAATCATGACTTTGGCCCAATCCAAATACAACAAATAGCCTTTACGAAGCGCTGAAGCCGTCGCGTAAAAGACCGTGCGGCTTAACTTGGTCGTTAGAAACCCTACAAAATGAGTGCTATGAATATCGAAACCGTATTTAAACAAGATGAAGCTAAGCTCTTCTGTGAAGAGGTTATTGGCAATCAACAAATAAAGGCAAAAATATCCAAGCTTCTGCTATATTCAATTGTTGGGTCTGCCATATATGGCTTTAGCATGGGCTTGTTTCATTCGCCAGTACAAGCACTGTCATCTGCAATCAAAGTTTCCTGCCTATTTTTTCTGACCCTCGCAATCTGCCTACCTACACTTCATTTTATGGGGCTGCTCCTTGGCTCAAAAATGAAACTTACTCATACATTTACAATCCTGCTCACTGGCATAGCTCTCAACTCAATATTGCTCGCCGCTTTTGCGCCGATATCACTATTCTTCCTGTTTTCTGGGTCCAAATATGAATTTCTTTTACTAATGCATGTGGTTATTTTTGCCTTTTGCGGCATTGCCAGTCTTCTTTCAATCAAAAGAAATACGTCTAATGTCAGTCAAATTGTAAATAATGGGCAAGAACAATCTTCTTCCACCTTACTGAAAGCATGGTTTATCGTCTACATGTTTATTGGCACACAAATGTCCTATCTTCTCGCGCCATTTATCGGCAAAAACGAAGGGTTCATCTTGCTAGCCAGCGAAAAAGGCGATTTTTTCAGCTATCTATTCAAAATCATTCTAGAACTATTATAAATAGCTTCTAAGGAATGAGGCTTTAATAACTTATGAAACTTTTAATCCAAACTTGACTGGTTTTCAAAACCGGTCAGGTTTAGTTTCAAAACTCATTTAATTCTCATTCCTAACCAATCTAAATGGTCAAAGTAATTGATTTTGATAAGTTTAATCATAAATCTGGCCCAATTCAAATACAACAAAAAGCCTTTACGAAGCACTGAAGCCTTTGCTACCGCGCGGTTTAGCTTGGGCGTTAGACGTTCAAAAAGTAGCCATGATATTAGTCTTACAATGAGTATTTTCTATAGAGTTTCAGAAAAATGTCACGCTCTAAAGCAGAGGTTTCCAAAACCTCTGAGGTCTGGGCCAAAATATTTTTTTTTTGGGGTTGGACGGGGTTTGCAACCTCGTCCAAAACGTTTTTTTTGGTTCTTTTGCTGGACGGGGTTTGCAACCCCGTCCAAAACGTTTTTTTTTGGTTCCAGGCACGTTGGAACGATCCCCCACAAAATGGGCCGGTGCAGCTATCGCTCTACCCACCCTACGAAAAAGCTTTTAAATCAAATTTTTCTCGTTCCCAAAAGAGGTGAAGGAATGCCTGAATCGGGGCTACTGCAAAGTATAATTTTAAATCTTATCTCATTGCTGGAGCAGGTTTCATTGCTGGAGCAGGTTTGCAACCGGCTTCGTTACCGTTAATTTTAAATTTTATTTTTAACCCAAACCAAAACATCCCGCAAAGCTTGGGCTAATTTGTCCGGCTCATTTCCGCCTCCTTGTGCCATATCAGCTCGTCCGCCGCCTTTGCCACCAACTTGTT
>Ga0233403_10000510_pt1 | contig 18347 bp, 16 predicted proteins | sample Na_oxic_1_MG_FD_179866 | JGI IMG/M metagenome (GOLD analysis project Ga0233403, IMG submission 179866) | Seawater microbial communities from Saanich Inlet, British Columbia, Canada - Na_oxic_1_MG | ecosystem: Environmental > Aquatic > Marine > Inlet | place: Canada: British Columbia | collected...
ATTTTAAATGGATTATTATTTTAGTGTCTAAAAACTAACTTTCTTAAAAATCAATTATTTGCCTATTTGAATACTCAAAAATTGATTGCCGCAAAGCTAAATACTGTCAAAAACTTGATAGTCGAGTATAAGTGAAAAAGTTTTGGTAAATGTAAGCTTGAAAAACTATAGCCAATAAAATTCTCTATCGTCAAAAATGCTCGCTGCGTACCATGGATGGTAAGTAACGATTGAATTTTTTTTGAGGCTCAAAGTTCAAAATATGACGAAGTTCTCTAACGTTATATAGCAATCCTAAATGAGTTATATAGACTTTATCATTTTTAAAAAAGGAGTAACGCGGAGCGTCACATAAGGATTCCAACGCCAGAGCGTTGGAACCAGAAAAACTCTCTAACGTTATATTCGCTTTATCAATAACTCTATTCGTCATTTGCTAAACCATTCACTATTTCCCACATTCACGAAACTATTCGCTAATCGTGCAAACTCAGTAAGTGTCAAGGTTTCAGCTCGCGCTTGTGGATCAATTCCAGCTGCTTGTATGGCATCGGCATCTAAGACATTTTTTAGGGTATTACGTAATGTTTTGCGTTTTTGGGAAAAAGCGAGGGCAACCATTTTGGATAATTGTTTGTCATTAATCACTTCGACTGGTGGAGAAACATGAGGTATTAATTGCACAATCGTCGAATTGACTTTGGGGGGTGGACGAAATGCTTCAGGATCAACATCAAATAATTTATTGATTTGACAGTAGTATTGAAGCATGACTGATAAACGCCCATAGTTTTTTGTAGAGGGTGTGGCAATCATTCGATCAACGACTTCTTTTTGTAACATAAAAGTCATGTCTTGAATGTGATTGTTATAATGGACTAGATGAAATAATAATGAGGTAGAAATGTTATAGGGTAAATTCCCAAAAATTCTCAATGGTTGTTTATCGGTGACTAATTGCTTGAAGTCGAATTTTAAGGCATCTGCTGACAGAATGTTTAATTGTTGAGATGATAATGTGTTTTGTTTGAGCCATTCAACCAAATCACGATCAAATTCGATGACATCTAACGCAAAACCCTGTTGAAGCAAGGGTAAAGTCAGTGCGCCTTTGCCAGGACCGATTTCAACTAAATGTTGTTCTTTTTGAGGTGCAATGGCTGTAATAATGCGTTGAATAATTCCGGTGTCGTGAAGAAAATGTTGTCCAAAGCGTTTACGAGGAAAGTGCATTATTTCATTCTCAAGGTAGATTTAATTGTTAATTGTTAATTGTTAATTGTTAATTGTTAATGAAAAAAATCTCAATAACTTATTGTTTTTTATGGATGGAACAAAAAAAGAATCCATTTTTGAGTCAATTTGGATATTCCTAATGAAAGCATGTTACTATCCAAAATAAATTTTGGACTCCAAAACACCGTTTTTTAAGTCTATAATTGATGAGTAAGGGACACGACAGTAAATAACATAGGTGAAATACGTCGTTTGAAAGAGAAATTTCTACATAAGCTAGATCGAAAAGAAATAGTATTTGTTGATAAGTGCATCAGTGATTTTCTGCTTATAGCGGTGCAAAGTATAAATACATTTTTAATTTCAACGATACTGTTGCATGATATTTCTATCAAAGCTTGAAAATGATATTAAAGCCATTTAATATGAATAAATTACCTAAAAAGATCATAATATATCCAAAATAAATTTTGGACTTCAATAAAGTACATTTTAAGTCTAAATTTATTTTGGAAAAAAAGGGCAATCAAAGCTTGGGTTGAAATGTGACATTATCAAGATAAAATTAATGGTAAATTTATCGAAGAAATTTGTTGGAAAATGCTGTGTTAAGAAAAATGCTGTCCAAAATTTTCGCTTCGAGGTTTTTAACACGGATATTTTTTTTGCCAAACTTCAATTTTGACAAGATACAGAGAATTTTTATGTTAAACAATCTTAATTTTATAAATTGTTTCTTTGTTTTATTGATAAGCCTATCTGTTTCTGCGGTTTTTGCTCAAACATCTGCGGAGGAAACTGAAAGTGCGGAGGAAACTGAAAATGCTGATAATATATCTGAAGAAATAATAGCACCACCATCTGACGGACGCACAGTCAAGTGGTCGCCCGGTATGCGGATTATTGAACGAAAACGGAGTATTCCTAAGATTGAGCTAGAAAATATACAACATTTTTTAAATCGCCCTCAAATTCTCTCAGAGGAGGATATGAGTGATAGTGCTTATATTATTGCTAATGCTGAGGGATCATTTTATTCCACTAAGGACAATCAAATTTATGCGGGTGGACTTGATAATGCGGCTGAAGGTAGTCAGTATACGATAGTGCGTTTTGGACAAGCCTATCGTAGTCCTTTAGAAGATGAGGATGATGAAGTGTTAGCTTATGAGTCCATTTATCTTGGTGAAGCGAGACTCGAACATGCAGGTCAACCGGCCATTTTAAGGATTACTAAAGCAATTAAGGAAATCCAAAACGGTGATCATTTATTACCTTTAGAAGTTAGTGGTTTTGAAGATGACTTTTATCCTTATTCACCTGACAGTTTGGAAGATGCGTATATCATTGCTGTGATTGATAGTGGCTCATTTGCTGCTCAATATCAGCTAGTTGTGATTAATAAAGGCTTAGACGATAATATTGGAAGGGGTTATTTGTTGGCAGTGAAAGAAAAAAGTCGTTTAATTTATGAGAAGATTTCTGAAGAGGATATAACACTACCTTCTCGAAAGAAGGGTACTTTGCTGGTATTTCGTGTTTTTGAGCGTATCAGTTATGCATTGGTGATGTCTTCATCTTTACCTATTAAGTTACTTGATAGGGTTACTGTACCTTGAATCAAAATCAGGCTGACAAATATTGGTTGGCTTTAGCCCATGCACCATGCAATATCGGTTCAAACCATGTTATTCATTTGCTTAATTGTTTTGGGAATCTAGGTAATGTCTTTGAGGCAAATCGTCGTGAGTTGCAAGCTTTACATTTAGAAAGACAGTTGCTTTTATATTTGCAAAATCCAAATTGGTACGCAGTTGAAGGCGATATGCGTTGGTTAGCTGAAAAAGATCATTATTTATTGAGTTTAGATCACCCAAATTATCCTTGGCGATTGCGTGAAATTTATCATCCGCCATTGGTGTTATTTGTACGAGGTGATTATACTCTGTTAAATAGTATTCAACTAGCCATCGTTGGTACACGTCGTGCGAGCGATGAAGGAATGCAAACGGCCCAAACATTTGCGAAACAATTATCTCATCAGGGTTTAACCATTACCAGTGGTATGTTTTATGGGATTGAGGGAGCGAGCCATGTTGGTGCATTAGCAGGTACTGGCAAAACTATCGCTGTTTTGGGCTGGGGATTAGATCAAATTTATCCACCCGCACACCGTGAGTTAGGTGATAAAATAGCTGAAACTGGTGCATTAGTATCAGAATTTCCACCTGGTACCCCAGTGAAACATGAACACTTTCTACGCCGTAGTCGTATTATCAGTGGGTTAAGTTTAGGTACTTTGGTGATTGAGGCCGCAAAATATAGCTATTCGCTTAAAACCATCTATTTTGCCCTGGAACAAGGACGTGAAGTGTTTGCGGTGCCGGGTTCGATCTATAATCCTTTGACGAAAGGTTGTCATCAACTGATTAAACAAGGGGCAAAATTGGTGGAAACTACCGAAGATATTCTTGACGAATTAAAAATTTATTTGAATGGGTAAGAAAGGGGACAGGAGAAAGGGGGCAGGAGAAAGGAATTGATATATTTTAGGCTTTATATACAATATTGGGACTTATGCAGTTAATATCTCATGTTACGCATTCTTCTTCTTGAGGTATTTTTTAGAACCACGATCTCTCCCTCCCCCTAACCCCCTCCCGCTGGGAGGGGGGACCGCTCATTGGCATTTTCCGGCTACATCGCAAAAATGATATATTATTTTGCATTTTTCATGAATTGGAAATCTCCACCGGGCGGTCCCCCCTCCCAGCGGGAGGGGGTTAGGGGGAGGGAGAGATCGTGCGGATAAAAAATATTAGGGTTAAGGGGATTTTTCTGGTTGAAGCACTGTGCGTAACATGAGTTAATTTAGTTTATTGTAAAATGATACAAATAGTATTTCTTTAAGAACTGAAGGGAAGCTTCGCTAAATACTATGTTGTTGGGAATCATTGCTAAGTCCTAAATATTTTTATACTGAGCATACTTCAAATCAGTGAAATTTTTGAATCATTAAAGAAATCTGATTTCTTCAAGAAATCTGATTTCTTCGACCGGTTAGATTTTCAAAAAAAATCAAAAAATTCAAAGGTAAACGGTATAACTTATACTAAATTATTTCTTAAAATTCAGATTCCGTTCTCCTGTTCCCTTTTACCTGCCACCTTTCACCTTCCCCATGACTAAGTAGGTGACTTTTGAATCAAGACCATAGTGAAGAAGAATATTGGTTGGCTTTACTACGTGCACCTGGCGTGGGGCCCGTCAATTTTGTTCGTCTCATCAAAAATTTTGAGAGTCCACGTGGCGTATTTGAAGCCGGCTATGGACAATGGTTGTCCTTTAATATGAAAGAACCATTGCTCAAATATTTGCCACATCCTGATTGGGCGGCTGTTGAGAAAGATATACAATGGTTGGTACAACCCAATCATTATTTATTAACCATAGATTCACCAGAATATCCATCACGCTTACGAGAAATTAATAACCCACCACCGGTATTATTTGTACACGGTGATATTGCATTATTATCTAGTCAACAAATTGCGATGGTTGGTACACGAAAGCCTTCTCCTGAAGGAGCACAAACTGCCAAGGAATTTGCCGAATATTTATCATTTCAAGGTTTTACCATTACCAGTGGCATGGCTTATGGCATTGATGCAATTAGTCACTGGGGGGCATTAGCTTGCTCTGGTAAAACCATCGCTGTCGCTGGAACTGGATTAGACCGAGTTTATCCGGCTAAGCATCATGAATTGGCCCATAAAATTGCTGAAACTGGGGCATTAATCTCAGAATTACCACTGGGTACTCCCGTTCATCGTAGCCAATTTCCGATCCGCAGTCGTATTGTCAGTGGTTTGAGTTTAGGCACTCTGGTTATAGAAGCCCCAGAAAAAAGTGGGGCATTATACACGGCTCGTCATGCGACTAATCAAAGACGTGAAGTTTTTGCTATCCCAGGCTCGATTTATAATCCATTAGTCAAAGGGTGTCATCAGTTAATTAAAGAAGGGGCTAAATTGGTAGAAACGGTGGCTGATATTTTTGAAGAACTGCTACCGATTCATCATCATTCTGTTGGTCAAACTGAGAGCAAGACAAAAGTTAGAGTATCTTCCCCAATTACATCTACTAAGCTAACCACGATTGAGCAAACTGACTCATCTAACAATATAACGATCATTGATAAAATAGACTCATTTGCTATTCCAAATGAGAAAATGGCTCCAGGCAATTTAATAAAAACAAAAAATGATCTAAGCGACTTAGAACCCGATTATATCCGTTTATTAGGCTATTTAGAGGCCGGTCCGACCTCAATTGACAACTTAGTAGAACAAAGTGGATTGACAGCGGGCGATATTTCATCCATGCTGTTAATACTTGAACTGCGTGGACTAGTTGCTACCCAATCGGGTGGACTCTATACGCGAACAGGAGGTAACCGGTGAAAGAAGATATGTTAGATGTCCTTATGTATTTATTTGAAAATATTGATGATGATATTCTCCTTAATGAGGATCAAGAATCGTTAAAGGCTGAACTTATCGAAGAGGGTTTTTCAGAAGCGGAAGTGAGCAAAGCATTTTTATGGTTAGAAGGTTTAACAGAAGACACGAATTTAATCAATAGCAATCACCAAGGACTTGCTTCTATACGGATTTATACCCTTGAAGAAGGTGAAAAACTGGATGTGGAATGCCGGGGATTTTTACTGTTTTTAGAACAAGTTGGGGTACTGAATACCACGAGCCGTGAATTAATCATTGATCGTGTGATGGCTTTAGACACTGAAGATTTTGATTTAGAACAACTCAAATGGGTTATTTTAATGGTGTTATTTAATCAACCTGGACAAGAAGAAGATTTTTCTTGGATAGAAGATATGGTTTATGACAAAATGACCGGTCATTTACATTAATTGTTATAGTGTTTTTGATTGTGTTACGGTATTTTAAATTAATATTTTAATTATCAATTAGTTGAATAATATTAACTGTATTTTACTCAATCAGGAATTGCTATAATTGTTAATTAGGAAATTGAACTTTACTGTCATTTCGATCTTCACTTAGAAATCTTTGTTTGTCTGCTTGAAGAGATTTCTCATTGCTACACTCTATTATTTCGTTTCATAGCAAAGTTTGAAATGATAGTATTTGTCTGAAATGACATAAACAGCAATGGCTCGAAATTAACACTAACTGGTTGGCAATTCCCAATTCCAGATTACCAATTCCCAAATAAAAAAGAGAGTTACAGTGAGCAAAAATTTAGTCATCGTTGAATCTCCTGCGAAAGCCAAAACTATCAAAAAATACTTAGGTAAAGATTTTGAAGTATTGGCTTCTTATGGGCATGTACGCGATTTATTACCCAAAGCGGGTGCTGTCGATACTAACAATGATTTCGTCATGCACTATCAATTGATTGAAAGAAATGCCAAGCATGTCACCGCGATAAGTAAAGCTATGAAAGGTGCCGATGCTTTATATCTGGCTACTGATCCGGATCGTGAAGGGGAAGCCATTTCTTGGCATTTACAAGAAATTTTGAAAGATAAACGACTGTTGGATAATAAACCCGTATACCGGGTAGCCTTTCATGAAATTACGCAACATGCTATCCAAGAAGCCATTGCTAATCCTCGTGAATTATCAATGGATTTAATCAATGCCCAACAAGCACGACGAGCTTTGGATTATTTAGTTGGTTTTAATTTATCACCCTTATTGTGGAGAAAAGTCAGTAAGGGACTCTCTGCCGGACGAGTGCAAAGTCCAGCATTGCGTTTAATTGCTGAACGTGAACAAGAGATTGAAAATTTCAAATCGACAGAATATTGGACCATCGAAGCACAATGTCAAAAAGAATCGCAAAATTTTACCGCTAAACTCAATTTATTTGAGAATAAAAAGCTTAAGCAACTGCCCACGGATATCAAAGACGAAAAAAATGAAATCAATGTGAGCAACGCTGAGCAAGCTAATCACATAAAAAGCACACTGCTTAACCTCGCTCAAGGACAATTACAAGTTACTAAAGTTGAGAAAAAACAACGTAAGCGTAAACCTGCATCTCCCTTCACAACCTCAACGATACAACAAGAAGCTGCACGTAAATTAGGTTTTACCGCGAAACGCACCATGCAAATTGCTCAACAACTCTATGAGGGTATAGATACTGGCAATGGGGCTGTAGGACTTATCACCTATATGCGGACCGATTCTTTGAATTTAGCCGGTGAAGCCGTTACCGAAATTCGTGAAGCCATTAGCGAACTTTATGGTAAAGATAATTTGCCAGCTAAGCCACGCGAATATAAAACTAAAGCTAAAAATGCTCAAGAAGCTCATGAAGCAATACGGCCTACATCCGCTAAATGCTACCCAAAAGACTTAACAAACGCCTTAAATAAAGAACAACTCAAATTATATGAATTAATTTGGAAGCGGACTATTGCCTGTCAAATGATTGATGCGAAGCTTAACACCGTTGCTGTTGATCTTGCTTGTAGTGAGGGCAATAACTTCCGTGCTAATGGTTCCACTATCGCCCATCCAGGTTTTATGATCGTTTATCAAGAAAGCGTTGATGATAAAAAACCGGGTAATGACGATGAAAAAATGTTACCGATATTGATTGAAAAAGAATGGCTCAAATTGGAAGACATTGCGGCTGATCAACATTTTACTGAGCCACCGCCTCGTTTTTCAGAAGCCAGCTTGGTGAAGAGTTTAGAAGAATTTGGTATTGGACGGCCTTCTACTTATGCCAGCATTATCTCTACCCTTCAGCAACGTGAATACGTCAAATTGGAGAAAAAACGCTTTATCCCTACCGATATAGGGCGTGTTGTCAATAAGCTGTTGACGGAACATTTTAGTCGCTACGTTGATTATGATTTTACGGCTAAATTAGAAGATCAATTAGATGAGGTATCACGTGGGGAACAAGAATGGATACCGTTAATGCACCGGTTTTGGTCTCAATTCAAAACCTTAGTTGATGAAAAGATGCAAACGGTGCAGAAAAAAGATATTGCCCAAGAAACCTTAGATGAAAAGTGTCCCCAATGTGGTAGCCAACTAATCATTCGTTTGAGTAAGCGAGGACGTTTTATTGGTTGTTCAGCTTTTCCTAATTGTAAATACACTCGTAATCTGGCTAATGACAATGAAGCAGGTGAAGGGGCATTGCCGGTAAATGCAGCCCCTGAAGTTATTGAAGGACGAACTTGTCCAAAATGTGGTTCACCTTTACATCAAAAACAAGGTCCTTATAGTAAATTTATTGGTTGTAGCAATTATCCTAACTGTAAATTTATCGAATCATTAGAAAAGCCGGTTGATACTCAAGTGACCTGCCCAAATTGTAGCAAAGGGACATTGATCAAGAAAAAATCGCGTTATGGTTCATTTTTTTATGCTTGTTCGACGTATCCCACTTGTCGATACGCGATTCCTAACGAACCGGTAGTTGAACCTTGTCCTAATTGCAATTGGCCTGTTGTGATGGTAAAAACTACCAAAAAACGTGGTACTGAAAAAATTTGTCCGCAAAAAAATTGTGGCTATTGTGAACAAATGACTTCTGAACCACCCAATGACTGACCATTAAAAGCTATGGTAATAGGTAATGGGTAATGGGTAATGGGTAATGGGTAATAGGTAATAGGTAATAGGTAATAGGTAATAGGTAATAGGTAATGGGTAATGGGTAATAGGTAATAGGCAATTATATAAGAATGTGTCATTTTGAAGGCAATGGCAAAATTTCTTTGGATAAGTCATGTTACGCATTGTGCTTCAAAAATTAGTGCTGGCTTTCTCGTTTCATTTGAAATGACAGGCATTCTCAATTTTAGAGAAACGGTGTGTGCGTAACATGAGTCAATTAGTAAAAAATACTATTTCGAGCCTTTTGTCAAAAACTATCGATCAATAACTTACCTGCGATTAGGTACTCGTAACTTATTGATTGATGATTTAGCGTCGGAGTTTTGCAAGTCCCTATTTCTTAAAAAAATAGTATTTTTAGAAAAGTTAAAATATTTTGGTTTAAAAACATGTCATTTCGAGCGCAGCGAAGAAATCAAGCAATGCTGAGAGACTTCGATCAATTTTTAATTTGCTTTTTGAAATTTCTCACATAGCGAAAAATGAAGTAACTTCGCTCAATGACACATCTATTCAGATTTCTTCGCTGCGCTTGAAATAATACCAATTTCCCATGACCGATTCCAAATTCCCAAAATAAGGAGGATAATAAAAAATGGGAAAAATCGACAAAATGTTCCTCGTTACCCTGGGGAGTTTATTGGCTACTGTAATGGCTATCTTTATAGAAATAATTACACCAGAGATGAGATGTTGGTTTGGTTTGGAATCTTGTGTAATAAATCAGACATTTAACAACAATACAGCCACAACACAATCAACAGTGACATCCATAAAAGTAAAAGTATCGCAGAAAGAACCTCTTAATTTATCTGAAATTTTAAATCCAACACGCGGTAAATTTGAAAAAATAACACAATATCAATTACGTAGACAGAAATTATTAGAGGACTTTAATCGCTCAATGTTACAACCTGAATCAGGTTCTCAAGCCGGTGTTGCGCTATTAAAAGACTATAACCCAGATCGTGAAATACTTTTCGTTAACCTAAAATGGGAAGCTGGTTGGGTAAAACCATTTATTGGGACTTTCACTTTCTCTAAATATGGCATCATGAAAGTTTCTCCGGGTGAAGCAGAAGCGCTTTGGCAAACTGGTAAACAGAAACCTTTTTTTATCAACATAGACAGAGTTAAAAACCGTTTCAAGGGAAAAGGGGTTTTAGTAGAACGTGGACAAACTTGGTTTATTCATTTAATTCCCCTACCAGAAATGGTGACTATTTCTGGTGGGCCATTTCAGATGGGAGATATGCAAGGTACTGGAGATTATGATGAAAAACCGGTGCATACTGTCTCGATAAAACGCTTTGCGATGGGTTGCTATGAGGTGACGTTTGAAGAATATGATTACTTTGCTGAGGTCACTGGTAGAACCAAGCCGCATGATAATGGTTGGGGACGAGAGAGACATCCGGTGATTAATGTTGATTGGGAAGATATAACTGCTTACATCAATTGGTTAAATCAATTGACTGGACAATCGTATCGTTTACCGAGGGAAGCAGAGTGGGAATATGCAGCCCGCGCTGGCACGACAACACATTATGAATGGGGCAATGAAATTAGCTCAAACAAGGCAAACTGTGATGGCTGTCAAAGTCAATGGGATAATCAGCAAACCGCTCCAGTTGGTTCTTTTGCAGCTAATTCTTATGGACTTTATGACATGGTGGGTAATGTTTGGGAATGGACGTGTTCAAATTATGAAGAAAAATATAGCGGCTGGGAACAGCATTGTGGTTCCAAAAAACAGCCCACTCTTGGTGTCATTCGAGGAGGTTCTTGGCTTAGCTATCCCAAAAACGTGCGGATTGCAAATCGTAGTAAAAGTGAACTTTCTTACTATCAAAACTATGTCGGCTTTCGCTTAGTGAAAGAATTGCCAGAAAAACGCATCAATGCGATAGCCAATGACTCACAATCCAAAAATAGTTCAAATACCCCTTTGGTGGTTGGGTTATCCAATGACTAAGTTTTTTTCAAAAAGAGCATTTGGCCCTCTTTCCATCCCTTTTCTATGTTTCGACAAGCTTAACAACCAAGGCGAGGGAGCGTCCCCTCTCTCTTATCGGGAGAGGGTATATTTTATGGCGTAATGGTATTGAACTTAATCATCCCAACGCCCATAGCCGGGAATAAAAATATTGTTTTCAGAATAATCACCCTGTCCAGCGCGAGTATGACATTTATCGCAATAACTCAAAGATTTGACTTCGGGATTGCCGCTGACCATTTTTTTCGACAAGTCGTCATGCTCATGCACAAAATAGGGCATTTCCGTAATACGCAACGGCGTTTTATCCTCTGATAAGCGGCGCACGAGTTTCTTGGAAAATTTATCCGGTGATAAATCTGCTGCATTGTTTGCCAAGTAATCGGTTAAAGCTTGTTGCACATCGGTTTCCAATTCCGCATTGTCACCAAAATGATCTTCAAGCGTTGCCATCAATTTTTGCCAGGAACGGGCGGGTAAAAGCCCTGGTTGATAAGCAAAATGGCAACTGCTACATTCTTTAAGATAAGCCTCATTGTTGACGGCTTTGATATGATCGTCGTCGTCATCGGCTTGAAGTGGCAAGGCGTAAGTCAATAGTAAGCAGGTCAATATCACACTTGTTAATTGCGTTTTCATCATCTCATCCTCCAAAATGTTATTGCGTTTGAATGAAGGTTAAAATATCACCTTTTTCCTGCACGGTACATTCGCGTCCTAATGTCCATTTACAGTTGCGCTTCAACCACTTGCGAATATCTTTGAGATTGGTCAAGCGTTTTGGATTGACAGAAGGGGCTAGTGGTTTAATGACTTTACCGGTGCGAGGGTGTTTGCCAGCATTGCGTAAGTCGTCAGTGTGGCAAGTCGTACATTGGCGAATTTTCCCGGTTTTTTCATCGGTAAATTCTTGGAACCATAAGTTTTTACCCGCTTCGGCACTGAAATTTTCCGCAGCCGGTACTGTACTGTATTCAGCCAGCAATTTGTCTACTGCGTCGGTAGCGTAGACAGAAATGGGATTTGTTAAGCCTATTAAGGCTATGCCGGCAATAATAAGTGTTTTTTTCATGAGTTTTTATCCTCGTTTTTCAAAGAAGGTAAACGCATCGCGCCATCTTCAAAAGTACCGCGTTCTGCATCCAAGTGACAAGCACCACAATTGCCTTGAAAGTTGACATCAGGGTACTGCCAAATTTCATCAGCGATGTTTTGGTGCTGTACTTTCCAATAAGGGGTTTCAGTAATGCGTAACGGGGACTCAAGCTGCGATGTGGTACGCTGAATTTTCCAGGCGGCTTCAGTCAAAATACTTTCGGCAGCGTTTTCAGTTGAGAATTGCCGAAGTTCTGCTAAAATGTCTTCATCTAAATATAAGTCTTCTTCAAAATGATCATGCTGTTCTGCTAACATTCGTTGCCAAGATCGCGCTGGTAATAAGGTAGGATGATAAGCTAAATGACATTCTCCACAGGCTTCTTGCCAAACCGTATTATGAGGCAATTCGGGTCCAATAAATGGCAAATAGGGTTGATTTTCTGTTTGCATGAAATAGCCTTTGAAATAACTGCCACTACCTATTATAACGACCAAAATCATAAACAGTGCTATCAATCCGTGTTGAGGTACCTCTTTAAGCGATTGTTCCAAAAAGGTTTCCCGCTTGGGTATTTTAAAACCGCTAATCATTGCCTTCACTAAGTTTTCATGGTGCAATGCACTTTCTATTAATACGCCCAATAGATGTATAGCAACCAATCCTAACATGAGCCAAGCTGTTATATCATGCCATTGATGATAGATTTCGCCCCAAGCAAAATGAATGATGCCGGCAAACAGTCCATGTTGTTCTTCACCACCTAACGTCAATAACCCGGTAAGTGACACAATCAAGCCCAATCCTAAAATCAAAAAGATAGCCCAACTGCCCGCCGGATTGTGTCCTAGAAAGTGTTGACGTTGGGCAGTGAATAAGGTTTTTAGGTAATTGTTGACGGGTTGCCAACCAAACATAAAATGGCGAAAACGGGCATAATCACTGCCAAAAAATCCCCAAAACAAGCGAAAAATTAATAGCCCTAACAATAAATAGCCTGAAAAAACATGAATATCCAAATAACGATCATCGCCTTGACTCAGCCAAGCTAAGATAAAAGCTAAAACCAGTAGCCAATGACATAAACGAGTTGGCAAGTCCCAAATACGGATTTGATGTTTAATCGTATTTAACATCATTTTGTCCTCATTGGATTAGCGAAGGTAGTAGGATAATCGGTTAAACTTAACGTTTTCTTAAATTTTCGCTGAAGAGGGTATTTATAGCAATTTCCGATTAAATAAAGTACAATTAATATAGTTTAAGTTATTCATAATTAAATAAAAAACGCTATAACGCTGTAACGCGTTAAACGCAAAAACGCTATACATGGATTACTGATGTTACACATTATGCTTCCAAATTTGACAGATTTGACCAATTTAGTGCTTATATGAACCGGCACAAAATCCATTTTTTCTGTTAATTCATGGTATTTTATTATGTCTATTCATCCGCTGCGAGTGAGGTCTTCAGATGTTCTATTAAACAAAATCAACACATAACAATAAAAAATAGGAGCATTGCGAAAAATAAGAATTCGGGCTATTATTTAAAAAACGGTATTAGATATTTGAGAATTCAGAGAATAGAGTTGTCCAAAAATAAAAATTTTAGCGGTTTAGACAGCAAAATACGAAAAATACACCACTACCGTAGAGATAGAAAGGATTTTCGTTCTAAATATTATTTTTGGACCAGTCTAAAATATAGCCATTCCTGATTGAATAAAATACCGTTAATATTTTTCAAATAATTGATAATTAATGTATTATACGCTATAACGCCTTAAACTCAAAAACGCTATAAATCTTAATGATTGCAGATAACTCCTTTTCCAATAATTTTTTAGAATCGTGAATCTGTGTAATAGACAATAATCGCTTAAACTTATAATTAATTGAAGATATTTAATTTACTCCAAACATTCAGAATTTTGGATTTTATACCTGTCAGATTTTTAACACCTGGCAAGTATTGCTGGCGTTATAACTTAGTCTATCTTCATAATCCGAAAACTTGAACGTTTAAAGTATAATCAATTCCCCATTTCCAATTTTCAAATAGATTACTATGAAAAATACTGACTATACTCAATGGATAAAAACCTTGACAATGCTCCTCGTGTTGGCAGGGTTGAGTGTGGCATGTGCAAGCAGACCAGGTCCTGCATTTATAACGGGAGCAGACTTTGCAGATTTGCCCAAAGAATCTCCTATTATACCAATGCCTATACCACTAAATGCAATGGGTACACAAACTAATCGTGGTTTGCGACTCACACTGGATTCAGTTCTATTTGAAACTAATAAAGCTTCTTTGTTATTCGAAGGTCAACGTAAAGTTGAAGAATTCGCAACTATCATTCAACAATATAGTGGAAATCGCACCATTGTTGTAGAAGGACATACTGATAATAGAGGTAACACCAGTTACAATCAAAGCCTGTCTGTGCGACGTGCTAAAACTATACGGAACTATTTGATCAATAAAGATATTAATTCGGAAAGATTAATAGCAAAAGGTTTCGGTGAAAAGCAACCAATTGCTACTAATGCAACAAATGCGGGGCGGCAACAAAATCGCCGAGTAGAAATTATCATTTTAAATGAAGGGCTAAGTCCCTAACGAATGAAATCACTGTTTAAAGCAAAAATCTTTTTTTAATCTATTTTTGAATGGGAATAATCTCCAATATATTATTATTATTAATTGATATAATAATATTAATATTTTCTATATATTGGAATAATGCTTTGTTAATTGAAGTTCCCTTCAGTTCTCTTTTTATGAGTTAATCATTTTGCTAGTGTCTCATTAAGTTATCGATTCTCTCCCTTCTTTTGTTCATTTTTTAAGTCTTTCCTTTTTTGCATTGCCATTAAGGTTTCATCCATCCACTCTATGATTCATGAATTTATCCTTAATTTATTAAGGAATCTAAAAATTGATTTTAGATACTTTCGATTTAGCAAATCATATTTTTAATAGCACCCTTAAATAAAATTAATTCCTCTGGTAAATTTTCTGTTGATTCTTTGAAAAACGTTGCTGTGTTTTGTCTATCTATGCACGTCAAAGAAATCCCTTCTTTTTATTTATTTAAAAAATGGGATTTTTTTATGAATTCATAGAAATTTTTGGCAGGGTTCAAATTCAAAGTAATACTTGGAGTTCAAAGTACCAAAGGTAAAGCGCAGCGAAGATATCTATTAGAGATTTTCAGATAAATAATTTCCTTTTTTAATCTCACGCAAAAGCGCAAAGAAGCACAATGCTTAGCGGCTTTGTGTCTTTGCGTGAGGTTAATTTTTAAGAAAAATCTCATTATTCAGGATTTTGAACCCTGCTAAATTTTTCAATGGAAATTTTTTGACAGATGGAATTAATTTTGATTCTGAAAATCAAATGTTCTAAAATCAAAAATTGATTGAATTTCATAGAATCAAGATGAATTTGACAAGTTTGTTATAGTAAATTTTTCTTATGATAAAGCTAAATAAATTATTGGTATCCGAAACTTTGCCTCAATGCCATTGTTAAGACTATAGCGTTTTGGCGTTTAATGCGTTACAGCGTTATAGCGTTTTTTCTTTAATTTATGAATAACTTAAACTAGATTAATTGTACTTTATTTAATCGGGAATTGTTATAAATAAAATCATTTGGATACGCTTGCTTGAACCACTTGAGCAATCTCGATTTTCACTTAACTTAATGGCAGTGAAGCTTTTGTGTAGGTACTATTGCAGAATGATTTACCGCAAAAAACTTGAGTCGCAATCATCTTGTTAATTACAACAGAGGAATCAACCATGATATTTTCAAAACGCCATGCTGCTGTTATCTGTGTTTTGTTGGGAATGACTGGTATAGTCTCTTGCAACAGTCAAAATACTCGAGTTTCTGATTCATCATCAGCCGTTCCAAATAAAGCTGAATATGCTGGTTGTATTGAACCGACAATTGCTGAGCTTGAACAAGAAACTCAAAGACCGGCAGAAGTCGCTCAAAAAGTTGCTAAAAATAATACTCAAGACGAGCCAGTTCATGAAACAGCAGACTGCACCTTACCTGAGTTAGCTCAATAAGGGAGTCCAAGATTTATCTTGGAATTTTTTGGTACAAAATAAATTTTGGGCTCCTCTAAATATTTTTTGGAGTCCAAAAAATATTTTTATTTAAAAAATTGAGATAATCCATGAATGTAAACTAAAGTCGTTTTAAAAACAGCTTCTTAGTTTTTACACCAAAAATTTTCCGGACAACTTTAAAAACAGCGTACTTTTAATCAATATTGCGCCCGGATTAAAAAGGAATCATATAACAATGAAAACGATGTTGAAACTCTGTCAGCTCTTAATGATTTTTATTTTCTTAACTGCTTTGACTGGATGTATTTCAAAGGACGAGTTATCAGAAGACTTACCCCAACGTAAGACAACACAACTTGGGCTATACCTCTCTTCAGTAGAGGCTTATGACTTCTTAAAAAAAGAGGGTAACAAAGTCTTATTTATTGATGTTCGTACGCCTGGCGAAATTACCGCAGAAGGAATGCCAGCACTTGCTGATGCTAATATTCCTTATATTATGCAGCGAAGTAAAACAGAAGTTGTTGTCAACAATGATTTTGTGCCAGCCGTTGAAGCTCGTCTCAAAGAAAAAGGACTAGATAAGCAGAGTCCTATTTTATTGATATGTCGTCAAGGCAATCGGAGTGCAAAAGCGGTTGATGCGTTAGCAAAGGTAGGATACCAAAAGGTGTACCACGTCGTTGACGGGGCTAATGGCTGGAAACAGGGTCAATTACCTTGGTCTTCTCAAGTGGATAGTGAAAAAATGTCTTTTTAGGTAGGCAATAATGGAAAGAATAGTTATCTTTTTATAGATGTATAGATGTTCAGAAAAATAATTTCATACGCACAAGGGCAACCACAAGGGATTGCCCCTACATGATTGTGAAATTATTTATCTGAAAAACTATAGCAGAAAATCATTTGAACTATATCAACAAATACTATTTCTTAAAGAAATAGTATTTGTTTTAGGATAGAGTAAAAATGTTTTATTTCTCATTCTAACAATGAACCATTACAAAATGAAAATACAATATAAATTTCAATCGTTTATTTTAGTTTCCTTCATGATAGCAGCCCTAACTAGCTGTGCTTTATTTGAAACCAATGTACCGCCAAAACAACACACTTTAACTGCTAAAGAGGCTTATAACTTACTCAACAAAGAAGGTGATAATATCTTATTTATTGATGTTCGTACCCCTAAAGAACTGATTAATGAGGGTAAGCCAACGCCAATTGATGCCAATATCCCTTATAAGTTCACCAAATTAAACAAAGCAGAAAAAAAATATGACTGGCTAGACAATAATGATTTTGTGCCTAGCATTGAAGAGCAAATGAAAAATAAGCAGTTAAATAAGCAGAATACGATTATCTTAATCTGTCATGAAGGTAGAAGAAGTAGTCAAGCGGTTAGTACGTTGACAGAAGCAGGATATAAAAAGGTTTATAGTATAACTGGTGGTATTATTGATGGATGGGAAAAAGAAGATTTGCCTTTATCTTACACACTTGATGGTGAAGAAGTGTCTTTTTAAACAAAGCTAAAGTTTTGAACGCCAGATGCTTTGGAGTCAAAGCTTTAACTTTGGAATAATCACACTCAAATCTACCGATAAGTAGCAATCCTCGTTTCCCAATTGAGTAACCGATGTTCTTTATCATGTTCCATACTTTGTATGTGGCTAGCCAAAATGATTTCAGCAGCATCAGCAAATTCCTTTGTCGCATCTTCCGGTGCAAAATCTTTAGGCATTTGTTCTAACACTTGTAATAATCCCCATCTCTGCCCTCCTTCATTTGGCTCAATTCCTTCCCCATTAAAATTGACATAATCAAGAAGGGCATAAATTCCGTTCGGCGTTTGTGCTACCCGCTCAAATTGATTTCGCACCTGCTCTCGTTGTTTTTCAGTTGATAAAATTTCTAACATTCTCGGCAAAGCCTGTTCTAAGTCTTTTACCATAAATTGTACTTGTTGCGGGATCGTATTTTTCATCAACTCGCGTAAACTGTTCATTTGATAATGCCTTTGATAACGAAGAAATTCTTTATGAGTCTTCCAAGGGCAATATTGGGCAGATTTTAACCATTTAGGGATGCTAACAGATTGTTCTTGTAGAAAATCTAATAAATATAGCCAAGTGCTTGGTAATTGTTCTTGGCTATTTTTTGGATACCAACTAAAATGACCGATACCAACTGATGCAAAGTTATCTTGTTCATTCCAGGCTATCAGTCCAGAA
>Ga0233403_10000511_pt1 | contig 18346 bp, 11 predicted proteins | sample Na_oxic_1_MG_FD_179866 | JGI IMG/M metagenome (GOLD analysis project Ga0233403, IMG submission 179866) | Seawater microbial communities from Saanich Inlet, British Columbia, Canada - Na_oxic_1_MG | ecosystem: Environmental > Aquatic > Marine > Inlet | place: Canada: British Columbia | collected...
TTCGTTTTAGCAAAAACGGGCTGCATGTTAGTCACCTTTAGGTGACTTTAGCTTTTAGACAACTGCTTTAGCTGTTGGCTGAGGTGGTCTGGATATTTCCGCTTTACTGCACTAGCCAACGTTTTTACGTATATGAGATGGACAACAAATACGCACATTTTAAACTAAATTTTCAAATAAGTATAGTTTTCCAACCCAGCTTTTAATTCTTGCAAATACAATTGCTGTTGTTCTGTACTAAAAGTCGTGTTCTGTAAACTGTTAATATAGCTATCCAATAATTGATTTATATCAAAATTAACATAGTTTAACATTTTTTGTACAGTATCACCTTTTATGGGAGCCATTACTTTGTAACTACCATCGGCGGTAATATGGATATTAACAGAGTCAGTATCTCCAAACAGATTGTGCATGTCGCCCAAAATTTCTTGATAAGCGCCTACCAAAAAGATACCCATTAAATACGGTTCATTGGAAATGAGAGTATGGACTGGTAAGCTGGTATCAATCCCATCACTACTCACATAATTTTTAAATTGTCCGTCAGAATCACAGGTTAAATCTTGTAAAGTCGCTCGACGGCTGGGATATTCATTTAAGCGGTGTAGAGGTACGATAGGAAATAATTGTTCTATTGCCCATGCATCTGGTACTGACTGAAATAGGGAAAAATTACAAAAATATTTATCGGCCAATTTATCATTCAGTTCATCAAGGTTAAACTAAGCCCCCTATGTCACCATAAAGGACTCGTCTTCAGAACCGTGCGTGAGACTTTCACCTCACACGGCTCCTTTCCCAACTATTATTATTTGACTGTATTCCACTCACCTATTTTCAGAACTGCCTCTTTGGCTTTCACTGTATCTTGTTGAGTTTTCGTATCATGACAATGTCCATGCAGAAGTTGTAGATTTGCATACATATCTTTGCCCCCTTCCTTCTTTGGCTTAATATGGTCAATTTCCATTATATCTTCGCAACTAAACTCAAGATTGCACCATTTACATTTTCCGTCTTGCGATTTCAAGAGTTTCTGAACCCTTGTGCTTAACGTTGGGTCTTTTTGACCTCTTTTAACCCAGTAAATGGTGTCCCCGTCAAATATATGTTTTGTGCCTTTGACCTTTACATGTCTCACGATTTTTGTATCACTGTGTAACTTCAAAGTATAAGTTTGGCCCTTAATTTCAGTCATGAATACCCAATTTCTATCGCCGATTTTCTTAAAATACTTTTCCTTAACCCATTTCAAACCCTTGTTGTCATGCCTTCTACAGGCCCATTTCCAAGTTTTTAGCCATATTTCACTGTCAATCTTGTTAAAGATTTCCTTTGATACTACGTGGCTAAAATAGTTTGACCATCCCGTGATGATTGGGTTTAATTTCGTTATTACTGCTTCTTGTGGGGCGGCTTTATTTCTTTTGAATACATCATGAACAGCATTGAGATGTTTCTTTATGCTGTCTTTACTGGGTTTAATCAGGGTTTTGAAGCCTTGTTTACTGGTTGTCACTGGGTATTGCTTTATATTGAAACCTAGAAAATCAAAGCCCGTGGATGTGTGAGAAATATGCGTCTTACTTTCATTTAGCTCGACTCCCATTTTTTCCATACACCATTTGGCTATTCTTATTTTGGCTTCTTCAATTACTGCCTTGTCTTTATGCAATATAACAAAGTCGTCTGCGTATATACTAATGGTCAGGCTTTTTTTATTAACTCGTTTCGCGCCTTTCCATGTATCCACCCATTCGTATAACATCGTTTCCATACCCATAAAAGCTATGTTAGCCAATAAAGGAGATATAACCCCACCTTGGGGTGTACCTTTGGATGTTTTGCAGAATACGTCTCTGTCTATTGCCCCTGCTTCAATCCAGGCTTGTATTTGCTTTTGGGTTTCCTTATCCGTTCTCCGAATGACTTCACTCCCCAAAATTGCTTCTGGTTTGATATTATCAAAGAACGCAGTCAAGTCTCCTTCTAACACATACTTTTGTTTATATCTTATACCACTGAATATTGCTTCTATTGCATCGTGAGTGCTGCGTGCCGGTCTGAAACCATAAACATTAGTTTCTGCCATAACTTCATAAATTGGTTGGATACTACCTTTGCAAAGTTCTTGCTTAGCTCTATCCTCGATGGTTGGTATCCCTAATCCCCTAATTTTTCCATTAGGTTTGGGTATATAAACCCTTTTTAAAGGAGTTGCTTTACCATCTAATCCCAATTTATTTGCCAGTTCTAATCGTTGTTTATTGGTTTTTATTACAACTTTATCGACACCCGCTGTCTTTTTACCCCTATTATCTTGAGTAACTTTCCTGACAGCTAACAATTTAACGAGTTTACTTGAGTTCCAAATTCTACGAAACTTCTTAACTTGCGTGAAATCATGATACTCTACAGCCTTTGCAATACTATTCTCTAAACGCCTCGTATATTTCTTGACAGCTTTCCAATCTATATCCTGCCATTCAATATCGTCATAAGCTTCATTTCTATTCCGAAACTTGTTCATGTTTTGGGTACTGAATTATTTAGTTAATGAATATTGTTCTTAGTTGACAAAGTACACGTAGGCATATCCTCTTTATTACAAAGAGGCTTTAGCTTTTTGTACAATCCTGTTAAGCCTATCTATTAAAGTTTGATAAACATCACTCCACTCATCGTTTACTCAACTTCGTGTATATTGATGAGTCTAATAGACTTAATTACCCCGTTTCCAAAGATTGGCTGTATTCAGACTTAGACATTATCTCTACGCCGTGGTAATGATTCTTACGAATCCAACACCTATCATATTACTGAAGTGCTGTAATATGTGTTTTCTTACCAAACACGGATGATTACTTAGCTTGTTTCCGCTCTATGTCACGACGTTTTATGTACATCGATAATTTCTTGCGTTATCATATCTGATTATCTAGCACTGTTTAATAAGCTAATTCATTAAACAACACATTACTCCCTGCTTCACCAGAATTTTATCAAAAATCCAATGAGGGAATTGAAGTAGACTTTAGGTCATCTTGAGATAGCTTTAATCTCACAATCTTTGAATTATCACCAATATAGCCTTGAAACTACTAAATTGGGCTCATGTTACGTACATTATACTGTAAACTCTACTGTACTTTGCATGAAACGGGTCGCACCACTTCACGATAGGCACGGGCATGAGGATTGGTTTGTAATAAATCCCTGACTTGCCAACAAATCGCATAATACAACTGTTCAGCATGAGCACGTTGCCTGAGAGTGATGACACCATAAGAAAACATGGAATGTATTTCACTTAACCAATATACCGCATTATGATAAACTTCTAAAGCGGAATACTGATTGATATTATTTAATTGATGCCACAAATCTTGAATAATATCGGGATCAGTCGTAGAGGCAGATTGGACTGTCATTGTCTCAGATATCGGTTCAATGTCAATAATATTGGTTATCAACACAGCATGATGAGCCGTTATTGCTCTGCCAGTCTCAGTAATAATACTAGGTTTTGGCAAGTTTAATGTATTACAAATCTCGCTAAATTCATAAATAACATTATTAGCATATTCTTGAATACTATAGTTAACTGAACAAGGACGACGTGATCGCATACCTTCATAGTCTATTCCTAAACCACCCCCAACATCAATGGTATGAATAGGAACTTCTAAAGCACGCAACTCGGCATAATAACGACTAGCCTCAGATAAGCCTTTTTGAATATCACGAATATTAGGAATTTGTGAACCGATGTGGAAGTGCATTAATTGCAAACTATTTATGAAGCCAGCTTCACTAATGAGAGCAATAACATCTAAAATTTGAGCAGAATTTAGACCAAACTTAGATTGTTCGCCCCCACTGTCTTGCCATTTGCCTTTAGCTATAGAAGCCAATTTAACTCGTATACCCAAACGGGGTACGACTTCTAAATTATTAGCTTCTTCAAGAATTCGTTTTAACTCTGAAGCTTTTTCAATGACTAAATAGATCTGTATTCCCATTTGCTGCCCAATTAGAGCTAAACGGATATACTCACGATCTTTATAACCATTGCAAATGACGACGCTATTTTTAGGCGCTAAAGCCAGTACAGCCATCAATTCTGATTTACTGCCTGCTTCTAGTCCAACTTCCCCTTGTTCAGCATTTAAGATAGCTTCAACGACATGCTGTTGTTGATTGACTTTAATCGGATACACAACCGTATAATTCGCATGGTAATTATATTGCTGCATAGCGGTCATAAAGGCATTGTATAAACTTTCCACGCGATGATGCAAAATGCTAGGAAAGCGAACCAATATTGGCAAAGAAAATCCTTGACTTTTCAAATCCTGTGCTAACTGATAAAGACTGATAGCCGATTGTTTTGGTGTTGGAGAAACGGTTATTTCGCCATTTTCATTAATATCAAAATAATCTTCGCCCCAACGTTCAATATTATAAAGTGCTCGTGATTGAGCAATGTCCCATTCTGACATTTTCATACTCTAAATACATTCGTTATTAGCTTAATATTGACAATCTCTGTAATGCTTAGCACCTATCAGTTTGGCCCGACACTTTTTTTTCAACACAGAGGACACAGAGTACCACAGAGTACCACAGAGAATAAGTAATTCACGCAAAAGTTGCGCGCAACTTTTCACGCAAAAGTTTTTGCGTGAAATGTGAAAGCGTGAATTTGATTTTTCAATTAATACTCTGATATTAAATACACTGTAAATGTGTGTCTTTTTGACCGAATTTGCAAACTGATAGGTGGTAAGCTCTGTAATGACTTTCGTGAGGTGTCGAAAACGAGACATATTAAAACACACTACCAATTTGTATGCAATCGTTTTATCAGGGGTGTGATTAAAAGTGCGGGGGCGATCATCCCAACTAACTTTAGGTGAAAGGTTAGTCACCACCACCTGACTTGAGCTTAATAACTTAATAACCCCCACACTTTTAATCGCACCCTTTTATCAGTTATTATGATCTTTTAAAGATAAACAAATTATTTTATTAAGCCAAAACAATTAGTTAGTCTAACTATAGCATTTTGCGATTGGGTTAAATACAAAAGAGGGCTTTCGCTACGGCTTGCCCCTACTCTGGATGTATTGTCACACCAAAATGCTATAAGTGCCATTTTACTCTGCTTTGTCACTTTTTACCGAAAACTTGACGTTCGAGTATCAAGACAATAGAGTTTATAGCGATTTAACGTAACTCATTGATTTATTTAAAATTCTCATTTTGAGAAAACTAATCAAATCAAGCACTTAACTTAAATCGGTATAATGTCTAATATAAAATCATTCATTTTAAAAAACGAGTGTGTGATATCACACAGTATTGTGTGATATAAAACCCCCTTTGGCTCATTAAACGAGGCTTAAACATAAAAACTCAAATCAAATGGACAAATAACTCAAATCAAATGGACAAATCAGATTTTTTTGATAATTTATTAGGACAATCAAGCGAGTTTTGTAGTGTTATTCGTGCCGCTCGTATAACCGCATTGACAAACGTAACCGTACTCATTTTGGGAGAAAGTGGCACCGGTAAAGAACTATTAGCACAAGCCATTCATCACCATAGTCGCCGTGTGTCAGGCCCATTTATTGCTGTTAATTGCGCGGCCCTACCCGAAACGTTGGCCGAATCTGAATTATTTGGATATCGAAAAGGTGCCTTTACAGGGGCAGTGGCCGATCAAAAAGGGCGAATACAAGCGGCTCATGGTGGCACTTTATTTTTAGATGAAATCGGTGAATTACCGATCTCGATTCAAGCCAAGTTATTACGTTTTTTAGAAACGGGCGAATGTCAAGTATTAGGAAAAACGCAGCTAGAACAGGTTGATACCCGTATTATTGCCGCGACGAATCGTGATTTATATACACAAACACAAGAAGGCAAATTTAGACCCGACCTCTATTACCGTTTAAATATTGTGCCATTAGAATTACCCCCATTACGCCAACGTTTAGATGATTTAGAACAACTACTACACACTTTCACAGAACAATTAGCGCAACAGCATGAATTACCCCCACCATGTTATAGTCAAGCTTTAGTGAAGCAATTACACCATTATCATTGGCCGGGCAATATTCGAGAACTCCGCAATTTTTGTGAACGTATGGTGATTTTGTTCAGCAAACAAACCATTGAAACAAAACATTTACCACGAGAATTTCGAACACAAAAAACGGCCCTGTTTCAACAAATTGAAGGCTTCATTTTGCCAGATACAGGCCTGAATTTGCAGAGTTTAGAAATACAAATGATTCGCCAAGCCCTTCAAAAAACTTATGGCAATCGAACTCAAGCGGCACGGTTATTAGGATTAACGCGAGATACGTTATTATATCGGTTAAAAAAATATGCCATTGAATAAGATAGAACGCTGATGAGACTGATTAAGCTGATTGACACTGATCATTAAATCAGTCAAATCGAAGTGAAACACCTCTGTGAAACTCTGTGTTCCTCTGTGTACTCTGTGTTGAAGATTTTAACAACAAATAACCATGTTAACAGAACTGACTTTTTTATCGGCCTTTCTAGCTGGATTACTGGGCGCAACGCACTGTATTGGCATGTGTGGCAGTATTGTTGGCGTTTTAAGTATGAGTTTACCCGCAAATGTGCAGCAATCCGCTTTTCGTTTAGGCTTCTACTTACTCACTTATAATTTAGGGCGAATCATAAGCTACACAGCGGCCGGCATCTTGATAGGTTTTTTGGGGGCACAAGTTTTACAGATGCTATCACTCAATAACCCGCATTTAGTGATGAAATGGATATCGGGTTTATTTATGATCGTCTTAGGCTTATATCTGGGCGAATGGTGGCAAGCACTCGCCATCCTAGAAAAGCTAGGGGCCCATATCTGGCGTAGAATTGAACCCCTTGGACGTTGTTTGCTACCCGTTAAATGTCCATTACAAGCCTTTGGATTTGGTTTAGTATGGGGCTGGCTACCCTGCGGATTAGTTTATAGCATTCTCGCATTTTCTTTAGTCTCGTGCGACGCATGGCAAGGTGGGTTAATGATGTTAGCTTTTGGGCTAGGCACCTTACCGCTGTCACTGGTTTTAGGTGTAATGGCACCCTCCTTAAAACGATTTGTCCATCAACGGATCGTTCGTAAACTGGTTGGCGCAATAATCATTGCATTTGGATTGTTTATTATTGGATTCAAATGAAAGATTAGATAGAACGCTGATTTAACTGATGATCATGATTAACGCTGATTAAAAATTCAAAAAATCAGCGCAGATCATGATAATCAGCGTCATCAGCGTTCTATCATCTCAACCACATTGTCTTTAACGTTTAGATCAAAATTTGTAAACGGTGTATTGATAAATTATGATAATTGTTAAAGCTTTAAAAACGGTATTTATTGGATTAGCAGTATTCGCATTACACGGCTTATTATTATGGCACTTGATACAACAGGCACCGGCAAAAACCCCTTTACCGACAACACCAAAGCCGATTATGGTGAATTTGATTACACCACCACCGCCTGTGAAAACGCCACCACCGGTGCAAACCGTTAAACCCGCGCCTAAAAAACCCATTCTCAAAAAACGGGTTAAAAAGGTTAAAAAGGTTAAACGGGTTAAACGGGTTAAAAAGGTGAAGAAAATTGTCAAGAAACGAAAGAAATGGGTGAAAAAATCTAAAACCAAGACACGAAGGGTAAAGCCCAAAACGAAATCGGTAAAGCGACAAACCGTTTCACACTCAATTCCCGTGGCTCAAACCCTGCCAATGCCGACAACTAGGCAAACAGCAATAGCGCAACCGGTTGCAAAACCGATCAGAACAGCCCATTCGAGTCAAGGAGGGCAAGGTAATAGCCGTCGTGCAGGAAGACAGATCAAAGTTGCCACCACTCCCCCATCTTATAAAGCGGCTTATTTACACAACCCAGCCCCTGCTTATCCAAGAATTTCAAAGCGACGCGGTGAAGAAGGAAAAGTCTTATTACGGGTTAAAGTGAATCAACAAGGGAGAGCGGCTTTAGTAAAACTCCACCAATCCAGTGGTTCAACTCGACTTGATAAGGCTGCACGTAAAGCCGTGAATCAATGGCGCTTTGTACCCGCAAAAAAAGCCGGTAAAGCGGTAAACGGCTGGGTAATTGTACCCGTGGTTTTTAAATTAAGATAATCATTAGATAGAACGCTGATTAGACTGATTATCATGATCAACACTGATCAAAGACTGATTAAAAAAACCAGCGTCAATCTAAGATAAGATTAATAGGTAACTGATAACTGATAACTGATAACTGATAACTGAAAATCATGGATTTTGCCTCTAACCCTTATGGATTCACACATTTCATAGAACATCTCAATAGCATCTCCGCCTCTATCCTATTGATTTTGCTAATAATGTCCATTTTATCGTGGTATCTGCTCATCACAAAAGCATTGCAACTGGGCTTCACCTATTGGCGTGCGAGAAAGATACTGAAACTCTTTTGGAAATCTGCCTCATTAGAACCCCTTATCGGCCGTTTAAGTCAACGTCAACTCAACGATCCTTTTTCAAATGTCGCATTACAAGGGATCAATGCCGCACTCTATTATGAAAAACGGGCTGAAAAACAGATTGCGAATCTGAGTTCGCACAGCGAATTTCTCACACGTAACCTGCACCGCGCCATAAATGACAGTACCGCCCAATTAAATTCTGGATTAACGATACTCGCAACTATTGGCAGCACAGCCCCTTTCATTGGTTTACTCGGTACCGTGCTAGGTATTTATGAAGCCCTAATCACGATCAGTGCAAGAGGCAATGCCTCTTTAGATACCGTCGCCGCGCCAGTGGGAGAAGCCTTGATCATGACAGCTTTTGGCTTAGCCGTAGCGATACCCGCAGTACTGGGATACAATGCGTTAGTACGTGGCAACCGTGGTTTTTTAAATAAACTAGAAGGTTTTGCTCACGACTTGCATACTTGCTTAAATACAGGCGCGCGTGTTGATATGAAAAATCGCGCAATAATGACAAAGATTGAATCCAGCCTATCCAAAAAAGAGATTGCACTTGAATAAGGCATATCCAAAAAATAAATTATCCCTTTTTTGTAGGGTGGGTAACGTGTTTTTGTTGCCCACCATTTCCCTCACCCAACACCCGCAATTATGGCAGGCTCGGATAATTATTTTTTTGGGATGTCCTTACATTTATAAAGGGCAACCACAAAAGATTGCCCCTACAAAATACTCTTGGAGAATTTAATAATGGCATTTAGTCATTTTGAGAACAATTCAAATCATCAACCGTTATCAGAAATCAACATTATTCCCCTAGTCGATGTGATGTTAGTTTTGTTAATATTGTTTATCATCACGGCCCCTTTATTTACCCATCACGCGATTAAAATTGACGTACCCCAGGCTTCAACTCAGGAAATACCAGAAGAGCCTAATAAGATTGTATTAGCCATTGACGAAAAAGGGGGATTATTTTGGAACGATGAAACCATTGATGACAAAGAATTGATTGAACGCTTTCGCAAAACTGCCCAAAAAAAGCCGCTACCTGAATTACATTTGCGTGCAGATAAAAAAACGCAATATCAAAGATTGGCTGAAATCATGTCAGCAGCACAAAATGCCGGAATGACGCGCTTAGGTTTTATCACACAGCCAGACAACAATTAACAATTAACAATTCTGATTTTTAAATTGATAATTGATAATTGATAATTGATGTGAAGCGCCATCTATCAGTCAGATTTGTCCATTTGAGATGGAAAGGCATATTAATCGACATTCTTTAATAAATCATTTCAAAATAGGCTATACTTTTATGTAGGGTGGGTTCGCGCCAAAAGTTTTGCGCGCAAAACTTTTTTTGCTACACGTGTTTTTGTTGCCCACCATCCTCATTAAAAAGTTCACTTTGTTACCGCGCTAAGTATAATCATGATAATCAGCGTTCTATCCTGATAACTGATAACTGATAACTGATAACTGATAACTGTTCCAACCACAACCACAGGAGGATGCTGTTTTAAGAGACAGCATTAAAGGAAATGATCTATAAACCCATAACTAACGCTAAATGCCAAACCTTGATATCCCGTCTCGGTTTGCGTCCTCACTTTGTTTTAGGCCTCATTTGGGCTTTGTTTCTGGTGCCGGCCACTTACGCTGATAGTGTGGTAACGAATAACAGCGATAGCGATGCAGGTTCTTTGCGAACCGCCATTGCAGCCGGGGGAACCATTACCTTCGACAGTGGCTTAGATGGAAACACCATTACCGTGACTAGCACGTTGACCATAAACACAAACATGACTATTGATGCTAGTGCTTTATCATCGGGTCTAACCATCAGTGGTGGTAATGCTGATCTTAGGATATTTAAAATCAACAGCGGAAAGACTGTGACATTCAAAGGCCTGACCATCACAGGAAGCAATCAAGTTTGGGGTAATGGTACCATCTACAACGCAGGTACGCTGACGATAAAAAACTGCACCATCACGGGTAATACTGCCTATAAAGGGGGCGGTATTTATAACCAAAATGGCACGCTGACTATAAACAACAGCACTATCACCAACAACAATACCAGCGATAAATCTGGCCACAACGGCGGTGGGATATACAGAAATGATGGCACGCTCAACATCAAAAACAGTATCATCGCGGGAAATAAAAAGAATGGAAGCACTACCGATGCCAATGCGGATTGTTTTGGCAGCATTACTTCCCAAGGCAATAATCTCGTGGGCACGGGTACGGGTTGTCCACAAACAGCTGATGACCCTACCAATAAACAAGTAGCTCCTGCTGATGTCTTTACTAAAATATTTGATGGGACAAGCTTAGATCAAGGTGTTTTGAAACTGAAAACTGAGGCAACCCCAGGCGATAACCCTGCTATTGATGGTGGTAACAATACAACCTGCGAAGCGAAAGATCAAGTGGGCACAGATCGGCCTGAAGGTGATAAATGTGACATCGGCGCACATGAGTACAAATCTCTTTCTGCTCCAGAACCCACTAATCACGCGACTAGCTTTAGTGCAACGCTCCAAAGCGACACAGCTATCAAGTTGACTTGGACAGGTTCGACAGGGGCACAACTTCCAGCTAATTATTTGATAGTCGCAAAGAAAAACGATGGTGGGAGTTATGCGTCTGTTGCAGATGGCACAGCTGTTGCGGATGATACCAATTGGAGTGATAAAAATAATGCGGTAAATCAGGCTCACGCTGATGGGGAGAATACTTACACCTTTAGCAGCTTAACGCCAGAAACGAAGTATGATTTCAAAATTTATCCCTACACCAATGCCGATGATCTGATTGATTTTAAAACGGATGGCACTGTTCCTGAAAAATCAGCGACAACACTGGCCTCAGAACCCACTAATCATCCTACTAGCTTTACTGCGGCTGAAACCGACACGGTTATTAAACTGACTTGGACAGGTTCGATTGGAACACAATTACCGGCTAAGTACTTGATAGTGGGTAAAACCGGCAGTGGCACTTATGCTGCTGTTGCTGATGGTACGGCTGTGGCTGATGATACGGATTGGGCAGGTGACAGTGTGGCTGTGAATGTGGATCATGCTACCGGTTCTAATACCTACAACTTTAGCGGTTTAACCCCTGAAACTCAGTATGACTTCCAGATTTATCCTTACACCAATGCTGATGCCAATATTGATTTTAAAACGGATCCCACCATACCTTCTACTTCCGCGACGACTAAAGCAACTGATCCTGAACCGACTCACCATGCCACCGGATTTACGGCAACCGTGAATAGCGATTCGATTCTGACGCTGACTTGGACAGATGCGACGGCCGGTGATGGGGAACAGGCACCGAGTGGTTATCTGATTAAACTCAGTAACACCAGTTTTGACGCGATCACGGATCCCACTAACGCGGTGGCAGATGATATCGATGTTTCAGATGGCAATGGGGCTAAAAACATCACGCAAGGTACGCAAACCTATCAATGGACGAGTTTAACGGCCGAGACAACCTACTACTTTAAGCTTTACCCTTACAGCAATGCGGCTGCCACGATTGATTATAAAACGGATGGTGATATTCCGCAGATTGAAAAGTTAACTCATGTTTCGATACCGGAACCTACTTCGCATGTCACGGACTTTACGGCAACGGCCGAAAACAATACCATCATTAAATTGACGTGGACAGGTTCGACTGGGGATCAAGTGCCGGCTAAATATTTAATCGTCGGTAAAACGGGAGGCGGTAGTTATGCCACAGTGAACGATGGCACACCGGTGACTGATGATACCGATTGGGCTGGTGACAGTGTGGCCGTGAATGTGAATCACGCTGAGGGTGAGAATACTTACCCCTTTACCGGTTTGACTCCAAATACAGCTTATGACTTCCAGATTTATCCTTACACCAATGCCGATACGACGATTGATTATAAAACCGATGGAGTGCCGTCGGCATCAGCTACCACCCCGGCAACGGCTGCTGAACCCAGTAATCAGCCCAGTGGCTTTACGGCAACGGCCGAGAGCGACACGACAATTAAGCTGACTTGGACAGATTCGACGGGTGATCCCCTTCCGTTCGGTTATCTGATTAAAACCAGTGCGACCAGTTTTGACGAGATAACAGCGCCAACGGATGGTACAGCGGTGGTTGATGATACCACGGTGTCTGATGGCAGTGGGGCTAAAAACATCCGTCAAGGTATTGGCACCTATCAATGGACAGGTTTCAGTGCGCCGAATACCTATTACTTTAAGATCTATCCTTACAGCAATTCGGATAGCACGATTGATTATAAAATCGATGGTGTTGAACAGGTTTCAGTCATTATGCCACCTAAGGCCCCGAATGGCCTCAGCGCGGGTGCGGCTTCAGGAAGTCACATTAACCTCAACTGGACGGATGTCAGTGATAACGAAACCGGTTTTAAAATCTATCGATCCGATGATGGGGGTAACACTTGGGGAGAAGAGCCCATCGCCACTTTGGATGCGGGTGCCAATCAGTACGGCAGTGGTGGACTCACTTGTGCAAAAACCTATCACTACAAAGTGAGTGCTTATAATGATAACGGTGAAGGCTATACGATAGTGAGTGCGGGAACTCATCCGTGTCCGGTTCCGCCACCACCTGCTCCGCCACCGTCTTCAGGCGGTTCTTCGGGTGGTTCTTCGGGTGGTTCTTCGGGTGGCTCATCACCTCCTGTGATCTCGGCCACACAAAAGCTGATAATCAACTTTTCGGGTAAGGGTAAAGGAACGGTGAGTTCCAATATAGAAGCCAAAGAGACGAACTGTGATGGCGATAAATGTACTTATACTTATCCCCTCGCTTCGCGTCTTACGCTCTATGCCATACCTGATAAAAATTCCACATACGGCTATTGGGCTGGTGCTCGGGATTGTCGAGACGATGCAATAGAAACGGAAAGCGGTGAGGGTCAAAATAAAATTGTTCTCAATAGCGAAACCAGTTGTATCCTGTCTTTCGGTTTGAAGAAGCGGACATTAAGCCTGATTTATGTCGGCGACGGCAAGGGTTACGTTAGCACGGTTCCCAGTGGGGACAGCAAATCTGGCTGCAAAGTCGATAAATGTCGGGTTTTTGACAGCGGTACCCAAGTCAAACTGGTTCCCAAACCCGCTGAAGGCTTCCAATTTAAAGGGTGGGGCAATGATGACGAGCAAGGTTGGGCAAGTGATCGAGATTGCAGCGATAATCAAATGACAATGGATGGCGATAAGACTTGTACGGCCATCTTTGGGATCGCGACGACACATACCCTGACAGTGAGTTATGCGGGTACTGGACTAGGTACTGTAACCCGTAACCCCGTGGGCACAGCCTGTGGTGAGCATTGCACGACTCATAACGATGATCAAACGATTACCCTGACACCAGTGCTCGCTGCGGGTTCAAGCTTTGCCGGTTTCAGTGGTGATTGCAGTGCCGAAGGCCAAGTCGCGATGGCAGAAGACAGAAGTTGCATCGCAACCTTTAATTTAGGAACCGTGGTGGGCCCAACTGATCCCACGCAACCAGGTGATCCCACGCAACCAGGTGATCCAACACAACCAGGTGATCCGACACAACCAGGTGATCCAACACAACCGGGTGATCCTACGAAGCCAGGTGATCCGACACAACCAGGTGATCCGACACAACCAGGTGATCCGACACAACCGGGTGATCCTACGAAGCCAGGTGATCCTACGCAACCTGCTGATCCTGCACAACCAGAACCACCCAAACCACCGACAAGTTATCAATTGTCTGTTAGCTTAGCCGGTACGGGTACCGGTAGCGTCAAGGGCGCTGGTATAGATTGCGGTACGGATTGCACGGAAAGTTATCCACCAGGTACGCCGATGTTGCTCACGGCCGCGCCGGCACCTGATTCAACCTTTGGTAGTTGGAGTGAAGCTTGTCTGAATGGTCAAATTCATGTTGATGCGAATAAGACGTGTACTGTCACTTTTGTCGCTAAACCCAGTGCCACACTGACTGTCACTAAAGCGGGCCCAGGTACAGGTACAGTGACGAGTCAACCTGCGGGGATTGCGTGCGGTGAGGATTGCACGGAACGCTATATTATAGATCAAGGGCCGATTCCAGTGGCCTTAACGCCCTTAGCCGCTGTCGGATCATTCTTCAGTGCCTGGAATCCAGAATGCCCGAATGGGCAAGTGCTCATGGATGCGAACAAAACGTGTACAGCGATGTTTGAATCCTTTGGTGTCTTGCAATTTGCTTCCGGCCCGACGATAGATGTGTTGGCCCCCCAGATAGCCTTTGATGAAGAGGCTGGTGAAGTCAGTTTTACGGTCAGCCGTACTGGCGGCACATTTGGTCAAGCTTCCATTGATTACACGACTATAGATGGCACGGCTCAAGGCGACAGCGATTATCAACCGAGCCGAGGCACCCTGACTTGGGCCGCCGGTGATGCGGAAGATAAAAGCGTCACGGTGACGATTTTGTCAGATAGAACCAAAGAAGCAGATGAAACCTTTAGCCTCAGCTTATTGAATCCCAGTGGTGGCGTACTTTTGGGCACACCGCAACAGCTTCAATTAACGCTGACAGAAGTGCCTTGGTTTAGCAGTGTTCAATTGGTGATGCCCCGCTACACGGTTCAAGAAAGCAAAGGCGAAATCACCTTGTTAGTGACACGGGCCGGTAGTAGCAAATTTCCGCTCACCGTCGATTATGCCACAGTCGATGGCACGGCAACGGCCGGTAGCGATTATCAAGCAGTCAACGGCACCTTGAATTGGGGCAATGGCGATAGGAAGCCTAAACCGATCAAGATTCCATTAGTGACAGACACGATTGACGAAGCTGATGAAACCTTCGTGCTTGCCTTATCTAATATTATGGAAGGGGCACAATATGGGCCCAATCAGCAAACCACAGTGACGATTGTTGAAACGCCAGCCAGTGGGCCACCAAGCCCAGGTGCCCCAGGCACTGATCCAAGTGGTACAGGTACCCCAAGTACGCAGCCAGGTACGGGTGCCCCAGGCACAGGTGGTGTACCAGGTACCGAGACAGGAACGCCAGGTACGGGTGTACCAGGTAGCGATCCGGGTACAGGTGAAGCCGGTACAGAGCCAAGTGGTGGTACAGAGGCAGGTAGCGGTGTACCTGGTACAGAAGGCGGTTCGCCTCCTGTTGTAGAAAAACCGTCACCGGGCATCTTGCAATTTAGCGCGCCCAGCTATGATATTGACGAGCGTGATGGCAGTGTGACGATTGCGGTTTCCCGCACAGAAGGCAATAGCGGTGCGATTGCTGTCAATTATGCCACCCAAAATGATTCGGCCTACGCCGCGAGAGAGTACACAGAAAGCTACGGCAAATTGCGTTGGGCTGATGGTGAAAGCAGTGAAAAGCAGTTTCGCGTGAGCATTCTGGATGACACCTTAATGGAAGAACCCAAACGCTTGATCGTGTTACTGTCTAATCCGACTGAAGGCGCGACACTGGGAAAGAACATCCAAGCGGCCATTAATATCATAGATGATGACAAAGCCCTTTTGCAGTTTTCTTCAAAGAGCTATATTGCCACTGAAAGTAGCGGTCAAGTCGTTATCACGGTTAGCCGCAACGGCGGGCGTTTAGGTGAAGCCTCAGTAGACTATGCCACCAGCGATAGCACAGCAAAAGCGGGTGAAGACTACACAGCAACCCAAGGCACATTGACTTGGCTCAATGGAGAAGACTATGACAAAACGATCACCATTCCGCTGGTTTTTGATCGCGCCAACGAAGGGAATGAGATTGTTGTATTGACTCTATCCCATGCCAGCGACAATGCCGGATTAGGTACGCCCAGCGAAGCCACACTCACTATCACAGAAAGTGATTCAAAACAGTGTGAATCAGGGCAAGTTGTTGATTGTGCTCTGATTTCAGAAGACAAAGACGCACCGCCATTGCAAGATGCCAGAATTTCCCCGAAAGGCACTGTAGCGGGTGTTAAACTGGCGGGTAATGTCAAGAATCAAGGTTGGGTGCAAGATGTCGAGCTGCTGCCCAATACGCAACTGACTGGCGGTACGCTAACAGGTGAAATCAGTGGCCCAAGTCATCCTAACCAATCTGATCAACCCGCAGCCATTCTCAGGGATGTCAATATCACCACGGGTGCCAAATTAAGCAATGTTGTGATTGGTGGCCAATCTGTGATTGCTCCGGCTGTCATTGAGAGCGAAGATGGATTAGGAGAAGGCGTGCGTTTTGAAACCAACAGTCTGATTCCTGAAGAGGTTGATTTAGGTAATCTGTTAGGCCGAATGCAAGAGGATGTTTTTGGTCAATATGCTGTGAATTTGTCAGACGATGTGCTGTACAACAGCGCCAGAGGCGGTATTTTAGGCGCTATCAACAGCTTATCTCAATTGAAGAATAACGGTTTTGTGTTACGGCAAAATCCGAAAACGGGCTTTTTAGAAATAGAGAGCGCCGATATCCTGTATGCCGTGTTGCCCATGCAAGTCAGGCACATTATGAAAAAACAAGTGGCTAGAGATATCCGGCAAGGTGTGTATTTACAACCTGATCACAGCGTGATTTTCATTACGCACACGGGAAGAGAAGTGATAACGCAACCGGCGATGCAGGCACCTAGGGTTTTTAATCAGGCCTTACGCCGTTTTGGGCTTGAGAGGGCCAGGATGCAAGATAATGGTAATATCCAAATCCAGTTGGATAAAACAAACTATCTCATGCTGCGTTCCAGTTTGTATTCTCAACTGGTTCCTGCTGGCACAGCATTAGGTTTTGCGATTAGCAACGGTGCTGTCTCTTTTGTATTTGATGATGACAAAGGTTTGCGTCGTCATCAACCCATTTACCCCGCATCGGCTGATCCTGAAGCCTTGCAAACGCTGTTTAAAAACGATGCCGTATTAGGCAGTGAGGGGCAAGTGGTGATACGGGCCGGCACACGCCGTTATCATGGGCAATTTGATTATTTAGTCACCCGTGGGCAGAAAAGGGAATCTGGTTTACAAGTCCAAGAAATTGGTGATGTCAACCATGACGGTTGCGACGATTATCGGCTAGATTACCGCAATGGAGATAGCCAGATTATGTATTGTTTGCCGTAATTGGAGTGAGGAGTAGTACAACGGATGACGGGGATAAACGGATTGAAATGAAGGCAGATTTGACTGATTCGCCTTATTGACGCTGATAAAAAAAATCCGTTTATACCGTCAATCCGTTGTACTAATCTAATTGATAGAAAAAAGATAGAACGCAGATTTGACTGATTCTCATGATTAACGCAGATTTTTAAAATCAGTGTTCTATCATCTTAAAATCCATTTAGGCCAAAAATCTGCTGTACTAATTAATTGATAGAAAAAATATTATGAATTATGCAATAGAAGGCATTTATCAAAATGGAAGTATAGAATTTATGGAAACGCCTCAATTTCATAAACCTGTCAAAGTCATGGTCATTTTTTTTGAAAATAAGAAGGAAATCAAAAAAATAGGCGGCCTTTTCAAAAATTTTACAGTTGATTATGATCAAATCGAACAAGATTTGAAAGAACTGAAACAACATTCTTCGGCACATATTCTTGATAAAAATACCATAATGATGTTGCGGTAATTGGATAAGGATAGAACGCAGATTTAACTGATTATCATGATTAACGCAGATTTTTAAAATCAGCGTGAATCAGTATCATCATGAGAATCTGCGTTCTATCTTGTTGAAAGTCAAGAAAATGCTTAATAATAAATAGGTATAATTCAGCACTTTGTTGATGGGAGAA
>Ga0233403_10000512_pt1 | contig 18339 bp, 14 predicted proteins | sample Na_oxic_1_MG_FD_179866 | JGI IMG/M metagenome (GOLD analysis project Ga0233403, IMG submission 179866) | Seawater microbial communities from Saanich Inlet, British Columbia, Canada - Na_oxic_1_MG | ecosystem: Environmental > Aquatic > Marine > Inlet | place: Canada: British Columbia | collected...
CTACCCAATTTACCCGGCAGTGTAGGCACTTCTCATCAAAAAGTGATTGATGAATTGCTATCTCATTCGGACAAGCGAATACATTCATTAGGTAACAAGCTTAAAGTGGCTAGAGATTTACGACAAAAAGCGGACTACCAATTAGATAGGGATTTTCCTCGCTATGAAGCCAGCCGATTACTTTCCCAAGCACGAAAAATTCTATCTGAAGTAGATGATTACTTGCAATCTGTTAAGAACAAATCATAGATAACACTCGCTTTTCGTTCCTTTGCTCTCTCTAGCAAGCGTAGGGTGCTTAGGAACGTGCATGAAATAATTAGGGCAACCATAAAGGATTGCCCCTACATAATGTGACAATCCGTAGGGGTAATCCCTTGTGGTTACCCTCCGGTTGACTTACGGAACGCACACGAAATGAAATATTCATTAATAATTGGCTATTCCGTTATTATCATTATCTTGAGAACAAGTTGTCGAAGTTATTTTATGCACGTTCCTTACCTACTATAATATTATTTTTATTAAAGCGAATTCGCCGTGCTCACTCCTATCATATCTTACCAAAGCGAGCATAAAATGGGCACTTGCCTCAATATCATTAATAAGTAACGAGCAATGCGAGAACCAACAAATGAAACCAATAGTACATGAAAGCAGCCGACGAAAAACCATTTCAAATCTATTATTAATCATTTTTTCTATCGTCATTACTGGTATGATTTTAGAGGCTGTTTTAAGGGCCATTGGATATCATCCCTTTAAGGAGTTACTTAATGGAAGGGAATTAATTATTCGTCCTTCTGAAATTAAACAGAGAACATACGAGGCGACTCATAATGCAGAAGGATATGCTTGGGGAACACAAATCAAAATCAATTCTTATGGTTTTAGAGATAAAGAATATCGGCTTGAAAAAGGTTCCGGTGTCTATCGCATTATTACCATTGGAGATTCAATTACGTTTGGCAATTTTTTGCCAACTGAGGATGTCTATCCAGAACAGCTTGAAGCGTTGTACGAGGCAGAAGGCAAGACTGTAGAGGTGCTTAATTTAGGCCTTGGCGGCTATAATACATTACAAGAAGTCAGCACTCTTGAACAGATAGGAATTCAATTTTCTCCAGATTTGGTGGTTGTTGGTTATTGTATCAATGATATTGGAGATACTTCACCTAACCTGAGATACATTCAAGCGGCACAGAAGTATGGTTCTTCTATTTATCATCTCCGGTTAATACAATTGATTCAATCAAGGATTGATAAAATCAATTTAACCGAGTATTCAAGGATAATCAATAGTCACGATAGATTTGTTAGAGATAATAAAGACTACATAGTTGATGTTGTAGACGATCAAGAACTCAATAATCGTATAAATCATCTTCAGTCCCGTTTGAAAGTGGATAAAAATGAGCTGAATTATTTTGTTCCAATGTACTTATCGCGGCCACATTTGGGTAAATTGAGATATGCGCTCGAAAAGTTAAAAACTCTTCAAGACCAACATGGGTTTCACGTCATCGTGCTTATTATCCCGGTTTTAACGGAAAGTCATCAGGATATCTATCGGGCCGTTTATAACGTGACAGAACATGAATTTTATCGTGTGGGCTTTGATGTTATTAATGTATATGACGTGTTTGAGTCTAGCCAATTTAACAGATTATTAATTCGAGAATGGGATATCATACATCCGAATAAACGGGGGCATCGTTTAATGGCTAACCAGCTTTACGATGTTATCAACTCAAAATTTCTTTCTCAATGAGACTTGGCACTGTTATAGATTTTCAGATAATATTTTTTTCAAAGAAATCCGATTTTTTCTAAAAAACGAATTTCTTTGCACCAAACAGCAAACAATCAAAACGGCCCGCCAAAAAAAGCAATTAGAGCCACAATCACCAAAGTGCCATAAGCCGACAGTGCGGCAACGCCACTGACAGCCGCCGTTTTTGTCGCGCTGATTTTTTTCTGCTCGATTTTCGCAATTTCTCTAAAGGGAATAGTTTCGCGACTGCCAACGATAGCGTCTTTAGTGATGTCAACCACTTCAAATGTGATAGCGGTACCATCGGTGGTATAGACTTTAATGACATCGCCTTTTTCAAAATGGCGTGTCACTTCCATTGGGGTCGGTTCAATTGAACGCATGGTAGTACACGCGCCAAAGGTGATTATGACCAAGAACAACAAGCAAAATCGCCAAAATAGAGACATTGTATTTTCTCCGTTGCCGTTCTCATTACGGCAATCATGTGTCCAAACGTAGGGGCAATCCGTTGTGGTTGCCTATAATGTTGTTAACAATAATACCGCAACCCCGACAGTGATAACCAGATAAGTGATGCCAACCCCGGCACCAAGACTTTTGACAATTCCAACTTTTTTCTGCTCCAATTTCTCAATCTCATTGAAAGGGATTTGTTGGCGTTTGCCGACTACACTGTCTTCAGTGATTTCGACGACTTCAAATTCATAAACGGTGTTATCTATCGTGTGAACCGTAATAATATCACCGACTTTAAAATATTGCTGGGCGGCGGTTGGAGTTGGCTCAATGGCACGCATACTCGTGCAGCCCGTGAACATCAGTAAAACCATCAGCGTGATGATTAAGCGATAGTTTAACAAAGTGAGTCCTCCGTAGTAAAAAAAATCAGTAGCACAGTACAAATGACCGAACACTCAGCCCAAAGCAGATAATCGGCTGATAATCACAGTCACATCATCAGGCAAATTGCCTGATGGATAACGGACACTTTCAATCAGGGCTTTGGTCGCGTCTTCGACCGGGTTAGTCAGTACCATTTGACGAATGGTTTTTGGCGAAGCATATTTAATTAAACCGTCAGTGGCAAGAAGCAAGGTACCCGTCAATGGCATCGGACCAAACGGTGCCGGAGTGGCGATTGATGAACCTATTAAGGGTCTACGCCATTGTTGGGCCGTCAGTTCATCGAGGCTGCCAGCTTCTGGCACCAAAAACGCGCCGGAATCACCCACACTCGCCCCACAAACAAAACCCTCGTTTTTTAGGGCCACCACAACGGCAGTTGTTTCACCGGCGATAGGATGTTGGTATAACTCTTCATCGGCTTGACTTAAAATATAGCACCATCTGAGCGGATTCAAGAATTCTGTTTCTGGTACCTGGGCTTCTTCGACAGCCTGGATAACCCGTTCGGCTGCTTCTCTGCCTCCCGCTATTCCACCAGCACCGTCTGCCATCACCAATAAAAGGCCCTGGGGATGTTCAATAATCGCCGCTCTATCTTGGTTAGTGCCAGTCGTATCAGTTGCTATGTCTGTATCAAACATGTTTTTATTGGTAAAATGTGATTTCGGTGTTTTAGAGAAATAATGATTCGGACATTTTTTAAATCACTCAGTCATTTGTTGTCAGGATTTATAAAAAAACCAATTAGGCGTTTGAGTAACAGGTACTGGGTGAAGACAGCAGAGTTTTTTCAACGGATTTCTCATTCTTTTTCAGCCCATTTTCTTTAACCAGTTCAGCTAACGGAACTCCTTTTAACGGCAGCATGGTATTACCAAAGCCCACTAAAGAAAATCCAAAACTGATGAGAAGCGAAGTCAACGGACTAAAATTCAGCAAGAAAGCACCACTGAGGTTGGCAACGCTGGGAATCAGGGTAATAATCATGGTCTTGCGTAGATTGTCATCCAATTTTTCGGACAGTTCAAATAGCTCAACCATAACGGACAGATTGCCATCCATCAGTACCAACGGCGCAACATCGGGCGCCACCGTAGCGGAACCGCGCAAAGAAATGGAGACATTGGCGGTTCTCATCGCCATCACATCGTTAACACCATCCCCCACAAAACACACGGTTCTACCGGCTTGCTGCAATTGTTTCACAATTTTAGCCTTGTTTTCTGGCAAAATTTCGGCGTAGTAACTATCCATACCCAATTCGTCGGCCAGTTTCTGAGTGGGTCGCTGATGATCGCCAGAAATAACCGCAAGATGCTTGATATGAGACCGTTGTCGTAGCTCCGTGATAATCTGCTTCACTTCGGCGCGTACCTGAGCTTGTATCTCAATGGCTCCAATCACTTGACGATTGACGGCCACCAATACCAACGTCGAACCTTGGCGATGGAGAGCGGTTCCCACCTCATCTATGGCTTGGGGAATGGTGATTTCTTCCATCGCCATAAAGCTAAGACTTCCCACTTGAATGAACCGATGTTCCAGCTTTAACTCAATACCATAACCGATCCGATATTGAGAATCCTCAATACCCACATCAGGTAAAGTTAGATGATCTTGTTGAGCTTTATTAAGGATGGCGTTGGCGATGGGGTGACTGAACCGACGCTCAGCCATCGCCGCCCATAAGAGAATCTCCTCTTCGCCATAAGGCCCACAAACAATTATTTGTCCCACTTTAGGGTTTTCGTCCGTTAAGGTTCCGGTTTTATCGAACAGTATCGTATCGACATGCTTTAACTCTTCCAGCGCGTGTCCATCCTTAACCATAATCCCGTTATGAGAGGCGACGGTCATATAATTAATCGCACTCAGAGATGCAAGCAGTCGCATTTCATCTCCAATATGACTATTCATAAAAACGAAAGCTGCGTTTGGCCCTAAGGTAGGTAAAATGACCCCTGCTATTCCTAACATCGGAGCAACCGCCCTATCGGCCCATTTTTCTCCTTTGAATTGGATCGTCGATTTTAAATGAATAGACTCTCTCGCTGTCTGACCAAGTCGAGCAATCTTTGTCTGTTGCCCCAAGCTTTCTACTTTAACCCAAATTTTACCAGCGATGACGACCGAGGAAGCCAATATTTGAGAACCAATGCCTTTTTCCTTTAGCTGGGCTTTACCGGTTAAAGCATGTTGATCAATGGTGGCAATGCCCCTAGTGATAACGCCATCTACCGGCACCCTTTCGCCGCTATTCACGACCACAATGTCATTGACGTTAACTTCTGCCAGCGGTATTTCCACTTCAATATCGTCTTTTAAAACCCAGACTTTATACAGCGGCTGCTCAAAAGCATTGAGAAGCTGTTGTTTGGAATGACTCTTCCGCTTTGCGACCAGTAGGGTGGTTGTATGAAGAATCCATACCCCAAAAGCGGCGGTAAAATAATGGCCGATCGCAAGCACTATAACCCCACCGGCAACGGAAAGAACATACGAATCGACTCGTTTTTCTTCAACCAGCAATTTCTCCACATATTTTAGGTGTGGATAGTGAGCATAAATATAAAAAGCCAGACTCACTGGCGCGAAGACGGGTAAAATTTGTCTTATCACTGCTAACTTCAGAGAAATGGTACTCATAATAAAATAATGCTTATGTTCGTTCTCCGTCGCATTGACGAAGGTATCCGCTAGGGCCGTTTTTTTAGCAGAGCCAACCTTGGGACTAGAAAGTAGACTTTTTTGGCTAGAACTTTCATAAGCCCGTGCCCCGACATAAGCCGCAAACATTATTCCTACTTCTAATAACATAACCTTCTCCGTGTGAAAGTCGCTCAAGCTCATTGTGCAAGATACGCGTTGCACTGCTGAGAAAATAGTTAATCCAACTTCATCTCTGTCATTTCCGGTACCAAGTATTTTAGCACTTTTTTGATCTCTTCTTCAGCATAGTTGTCACAAGCTTCTGTTAACCGGGTCAAAGTCTCAGCCAATTGTTCCCAATGATTACTACGGTGATCGGCTAACAGAATTTTCGTATGGGTAGTTTTGTCTAATTTTTCATCAGCATGAAATAATTCTTCATGTAGTTTTTCGCCAGGACGTAGTTGAGTATAAATGATTTTGATATCTTTGTCAGGTATTTTACCGGATAAGCGAATCATTTGTTCGGCCAAATAATTTATTTTAACCGGTTTCCCCATATCTAATACAAAAATTTCTCCCCCTTGTCCCATCGCACCGGCCTGCAAAATCAATTGGCAAGCTTCTGGAATCGTCATAAAATAACGACTAATCTCAGGATGAGTCACGGTAACAGGGCCGCCGTTGGATATTTGTTTTTTAAATAACGGTACAACGCTGCCAGCCGATCCGAGTACGTTGCCAAAGCGTACTGTGATAAAACGAGTGTTGGTGCGTCCATTCATGGCTTGGCAAATCATTTCAGCCGCCCGTTTAGTTGTCCCCATGATGTTAGTGGGATTGACCGCTTTATCGGTAGAAATCAACACAAACGTTTGGCAACCTTGCACAGCCGCCGCTTCGGCGATCATTTGGGTACCTAACACATTATTGCGAGCGGCTTCTCTGGCTTGCGACTGTAACATGGGTACATGTTTGTAGGCTGCCGCATGAAAAATCACTTGCGGATGATAACAGCCAAAAATATGCCGGACAGCTACCGCGTCAACAATGTCACCCAGATGAACATGTAAGACTAACTTCGGAAATTCTTGGCGTAATTGCATTTCTACCCGATAAAGATTAAATTCGCTCCGTTCAAAAATAATCAGGGCAGTTGGATTTAATCGCGCAATTTGGCGGCATAATTCCGATCCAATTGAACCTCCGCCGCCACTAACCAGCACGACTTTGCCAGTTAAACCGGCTTTGATGCTCTGCCAATCCAATTGGACTTTGTCGCGTCCTAATAAATCATCAATCGCAACATCATGTAAAGCCTGGACGGAGACTTGTCCATTGACGATATTATCCAATTTAGGCAAAGTACGTACCGGCACCGTGCAATGTTCACACAATTCGACAATGCGGCGCATTTGTTCATCAGTTGCCGACGGCATAGCAATAATAATCACATCAACTTGCAATGATTCAACCGTTTTAACCACATCGTCGATGCCACTTAGTACTGGCACCCCTTGTACCTTGCCACCGTGCAAACGCGGTTGATCATCCAAAAAACCCACTGGCAAATAGCCGCTGCCGTTATTACGCAACATATCACGCACCAGCAAATCACCAGAAGTCCCCGATCCTAAAACAAGGACACGTTGTGGTTCGGTTTCATCGGTAAAAAAAAACGACTGCCAAAAATGGTTCAGCAACCCGAACGGTTTTGGTGTTGAAGATAAAAACAGATTGAACGGCTGTTCGTGCCATAAACGATACAGCAAGCGAGGCATCCCTAATAAAAAGATCAATAGAAATGGATAAAATAACAAAGAAGAACGCGGAATCAGTTCTAGGCGATTAAATAAAATGAGTACCAACGCAATCGCGAGCGTACCAATAATAACAGCGCGTAAAATAATCGCTAAATCAGGTAGACTGGCAAATCGCCAAATGCCTCGATATAAACCGCTATACCATAACACGAGACTTTGTACACCAACGACGATAGGCAAAGCTTGCCAAAGAGTGGCTTCAACATCAGAAAATAAGGGCCAGTCGTAGCGAACCACAACGGCTAAAAACCAAGCTAAGCCCACCATACAGATATCATGCAGAATAATAGGAAAACGATGATAAAACATATAGGTAATGGGTAATCGGTAATGGTTCGCGCTTTTGAGAACCGGTTATCGCTCTCCAATTTTTGAAAAAATCGGATTTATAAACGAGAAAGTCAAAAAAAGACTTTAGAAAAACCTCCGATGTTTACCAAACCTTGGAGGTTTTTAAAACCAAAATATTTATCGATCAAACTATATGACCGGTTAAAATAAAACACGCCTTAAGGTTCTGAAAATCAACGCAATATCTAAATAAAGCGACTGTTCCTTGACATATTGTTGATGATAAGCCAGTTTAAGTGGTAAAATTTTTTCAACATAATCTATTTCTGGTTGCTGCGAATCGGCTAACATTTCACTTTCATCGCGAAATTCAATTGAGGCATAATCCGTTATACCCACCGGCACTGATAACACATATTCTTTAATCCCATCCGGATAAAGTGCCACATATTCAGGGACTTCTGGGCGGGGACCCACTAAACTCATGTCCCCTTTAAGTACATTAATTAATTGTGGCAACTCATCCAATTTATAGTAACGCAAAAAATAGCCGCAGCGTGTGATGCGAACATCACGCCCTATGGTTAAATTTGGCCCCCTATTCGCCGGGTGCATCGTTCTAAACTTTATGATTTTAAACGGTTTTCCAAATTGACCAATGCGGGTTTGCAAAAAAAACACCGGCCCCCGACTGTCTAACTTGATCCATACCGCAATCAGCACCAGCAACGGACTGAACAATATTAAACCGGGCAATACGCAACACAAGTCAAATATTCGCTTACTATTCATGTCGGAACCTCATCTGAAATGAAAAATGAAAAATGATCAGGACGATATTCATTATAAGTGGAGCCGGAATGCGAATGACGGGTTAAATTAAATATCATAAAATCAATTGGTTATAAAAACTTATCATCAATCATTCTACATTTTTCATTTTTATGATAAGTCGGTAGTCTGTAGGGTGGGTAAGCGGGCACGATCCACTTAACATAAGCCACAATCTTTAAGCCCGCTTGCCCACCATCTACTTATTTCAAAGCCTCCGTCAAAATTCGTCGTGTTGTAACAATCACCCGTTCCACATCGGCATCACTCATACAAGGATAAATCGGTAAACTCACCGCCCGCTTAAAAACCTCCAAAGCCACCGGAAAATCCGCCGATTTAAATCCATAACGATTTTGCCAATACCGCTGCAAATGCAACGGAATAAAATGCACACTGGTACCAACGCCGGCAGCACTCATACGCTCAATGAAGCTATTACGATCTAAGGTTAATTCTTCAAGCTGCAATTGGATCACGTACAAATGCCAAGCATGGCTACTATCAGGGTATTGATACGGAGTCCGCAACGGTAAATCGGCTAAGCCTTCGGTATATTGCGCCGCTATGGCAGCCCGTCGTTGCTGAAACTGGTTGGCCTTTTGTAATTGATGGAGGCCCAAAGCTGCCGCTATATCACCCATATTATATTTAAAGCCGGGCGCGACGACTTCATAATACCAACCCGGTAATTCAGAAGAAGCACGATTGAATACATCACGATTAATGCCATGTAGGCGCATAGTACGAATACGTTCAGCATAATCTGCATTGGCAGTGACTATCATACCCCCTTCGCCAGTGGCAACGGTTTTCGTCACATAAAAACTGTACGCTGTGATGTCGCCGAAATGGCCGATCATCTGTCCTTTATACTCAGTCGGCAACGCATGGGCGGCATCTTCAACCACTTTAACAGAATACTTCTTTGCCAAAGCTAAAATGGCATCCATATCACAAGCCTGTCCAGCAAAATGTACCGGCAAAATGGCTTTAATGCCGTCCACCCGATCCAACGTAGCGGCCACTTGATGGGTATCGATATTAAACGTCTTCGGATCAATATCCACAAACCAAGGATCGGCTCCCAAATAACGTATCACTTCCGCCGTCGCGGTAAAAGTATAAGGCGTTGTAATGACCTTATCGCCGGGCCTAATTCCCACCGCTTCAAGGGCCAAATGCAAACCGGCGGTGCAAGAATTGACGGCTAACGCATAAGGCATCCCGATAAACTGAGCAAAATTTTCCTCAAAATGCTTAGTTTTGGGGCCGGTCGTTAACCAACCAGAACGTAAGGTATCAACAACTTCATTAATTTCTTCTTCACCGAGACACGGTAATGCAAAAGGAAGAAAGTTATCAGTCACTTTATTTCAAATTTCTCAATTGATTGCGCTAACGAAAGAAATCCAGTTTTTTAGTACGATACTCGGATTTCTCGGTTGATTTTAACCTAAAAATGACAATGGACGGACTAAAAAAACTAACTTTTCATTCTATATGGTTTAATTGCCATTTTTAGATAAAAATATAAAAGTTTTTTTCGTGCAAGGTACGCCTTGCACTCCTGAGTATTAACTATTAACTCCGAGCTGTTGTAACCAATCAGCAACGACAATAGACCATTTTAAATGCTTTTCAGCATAAGTTCGGCCATTTTGTCCCAATTGTTCGGCTTCATCCGAATCATTCAACAAACGTCGCACCGCTTCTGCCAACCCGTTGCTATCGCCTGGCGCGACGACAATACCGGCATTGGCATCAGCCACTAATCGCGCCCCTTCACCAGCACTGCTCAATAACACCGGTTTACCACAAGCCATAATCGGCAACAGTTTCGCCGGACGTATACATTCTACCCCCGGAAAATTACGAAATGTGACGATTCCAGCGACGGCTAAACTATATAAACGGGCAATAAATTCCGGCGGATGAGGCGACCAAAATAGCACATTGGTCAGTCCCTTCTGTTCTGTCAGTTGCTGAATCCGATTTTTCTCCGAGCCTCCCCCAACGCATAAGAATAGCACATTGGTATCTGTTAATAACTGGGCTGCTTCTAAAATCACTTCCATACCATGTGCATAACCATGCGTCCCAGCATATAAAATCACTGGTTTGTCCTCTGGCAAACTCAGGCTGGCTCGAAAGGCAGCCTCCGCCGGCAGCGGTTGAAACATCTGAGTGTCTACGCCATTGGGTAACTTCAAAACTTTGTCGGCGGGCACCTGTTTATCGTTAATCAGAATTTGGTACAAACTCTGATTCAGTGCGGTCACATAATTGGCTTTGCGATAGAGCCAAGCTTCTAACTTCTCCGCCAGTCGCAACGCCAAACCGTCACGGATTAAGCCTAACTCTTTCACCGAATCTGGCCACAAATCGGCCACATTAAAAATAAAGGGCACTTTCCACCGTTTAGCTACCCAATAACCGGTCATGCCTAAAAACAACGGCGGCGATTCGACAAACAAATAATCCGGCTTTTGAGCTTTTCGCAATCCCCAAAAGGCGGTTATCATAAACGAAAAATAGTTTAACAGTCGTTTGAGACCGGCTCCAGTGGCGGCATACATCCAAACGCGATGTACACGCACCCCTTCCCACTCTTCCCGCCGATAAAAACGTCCCCGATAGTCAGAAAAAATTTCGCCGTGCGGATAATTCGGCAAAGCCGTCACCACTTCAACTGTATGTCCAACGCGTAACAGTTCACGAATCATTGCCGCCAATCGAACCTGGGGTGCCCCGGTTTCCGGCGGAAAATACTGGGTCAATATTAAAAAACGCATTATATCCTAATTAAATCTATAAATTAAATTACCAAAGCTAAAGCTTTGGACTCCAATAGTCAAATATACCAGACCGGTTTTTGAAACCGGTCATCTCTCAAACATACTTGCTATCATAAACCGTTTCCAAAATCAGCACACTTTCTCGCCAATCATAATTGTCTATGACATGTTGTCGTCCGGCTTCTCCGATACTATCGCGCAAGCTTTGGTTTTGAATTAACTTTAACAGAGCCGCCGCGAATTGTTCCACGTTATCTTTTTCAACCAATAAACCGGTCAAACCTTCTTCAACCACTTCTGGTAAACCGCCCACGCGAGAAACGACAACGGGTAAGCCACAAGCAGAGGCTTCTAAAACCGCTACCCCAAAGCTATCCTGACGACTGGCGGCGACATAAATATCCAGCTGATTTAAATAAGTTGGCACCTGAGCGTGTGGCAAATGTCCAACAAATTCGGTGACCGTCTCCAAGCCTAATCGGCGGACTAACGCTTTTAATTCCGCACGTTGCTGCCCATCGCCGGCAATACACAGGCGTAATTGTTGTGCTAACAACGGCTCCTTATCTTGTAGTTGGTTTCGCAACTGATAAAATGCCTGAATAAGTGTATCAATTCCATATTGAGGGGCTAACGTTTTCACGGTGCCGATTTTAAAGACGCTATGATTGCGTAATTCTGGACTCGGATAAAATAACGAGATATCTATGCCAAACGGAGTGATTGCAATGGCTTTGTCGTCACCACACAAATGTTGTGTTGTCGCTGCCATGATATGACTGGTTGAACAAATTTGCGTTGCCGCTTGCAAGTTTTTCACTAGAAAAGCTTTATGCCAGCGCGATTGCTCTGGAAACTCAAAAACATCACTCCCCCACACGGACAAAAGCAACGACTCAAACCGGCTCAATCTGCCTAACGTACCATAGCCGGTGGCATAATGAGCGTGCAACCAATCGGGTTGCAGTTGTTTTAGTAATCTTTTCAAAAAGGGCGTGTTGAGAAAATATCCCCAAGGTGCCGGGATAGGTAACTTAAATAGCTGCACGTTTTCATGCAACGGTTCTTCACCAGTGTGCATAGTAATCAGAAAAATACTATGTCCACGTTGCGCGAGGGCATTCGCCCAGCGCACGGTATGGATAGAACTTTGGGCAGCGAGGAATGCAATTTTCATACAAACTCCCTTTCTCCGTTTCAAAGTGACTTTTGGGTAAGGGTAACCATATAATGGATTGCCCCCACGCTTATCGATTTATTGTAGAGGCAATCCGTTGCTCCTGCTCTTCTATCTGGTGGCATGGAAACTTTTGCTTTACGGCACTAGGTTTAGAGTTTTTAGTTAGGCGAAATTTTCGCGAAGCTGGCCTAAAAAATCATCGATTTATGAATATTCTCCCATTGAATGGTTAAAAATCAGTCTCTTAACCATTAACCATTTTCAAAAATAGGATGTTGAGCCGGATAACAATAACACCAACGCAATGCCCGCCTTCATACTTTTTTTTTGATAATGTAATTACCGGATCTTTGGTGATTTTTGAGAGTCACTATTTTATCTTCCTGGGCGCGAAGCAAAAATTTATTAAATTGAGCCAACCCATAATCAGATTGTTTAAATGATGGCATAAATTTCAACATCTGTGACTTGATTTGGGAACTTATCGCCTCTTTACCCGATTCTTCAAAAAAGTCTATCGCCTGAAGCAGAATTTGATAGGCGGTTGAAATATCAGGTTCGGCGGTATTGGTGGTATTTTTAGTGACCTTAGCCGCTGGAGCCTTTTTAGTTGTAGAGGCATTGTTTTGAGCCGGAGCCGCTGGAGCCTTTTTAGTTGTAGAGGCATTGTTTTGAGCCGGAGCCGCTGGAGCCTTTTTAGTCGTTGAGGCATTGTTTTGAGCCGGAGCCGCTGGAGCCTTTTTAGTTGTAGAGGCATTGTTTTCAACCGAAGCCGCTGGAGCCTTTTTAGTTGTAGAGGCACTATTCTGAACGGCTGCCTCCGCCGTTTTGATGGCCGGTGCATTGCTGTCAAGCGAAACCGATTGATTTCTTGTTTGAATACCTTCCAGTTGAGTTTTTTCGTCTTTCTCTCTTGGAAAGATTTGTTGACAGAGCGACGGAAAACAACCAAACTGCTTAATCACAGCCATTTTGTGTTTGGGAGAATAGTCGGCAAAGGCGTGATTGGCATACTTACAACAAACGACTAAATTATCTATATTGTTGGATCCTCCTTTGGATTGTGGTATAACATGATCAATAGTGGCTTCTTCAAGATCTAACCGAGCATCACAATAAAAACATCTACCACCTTGAAGAAATAACAGAGTGTTCAATTTTTTCATAGAAAAAAGTTCCTACACTTTTCAGCATAACTTCATCCAATTCCAATGTCATTACCAGCCCGTAGTAGACGTGGCGTTTGAATACCGCCTACTACCAACCTAACCCCCTCATTAAGCGTAGATAGTAGGCTATTTATCGCATTTTCTAAGTTTTTCGCCAAATTGTACCTTGGGCACCGTCTTCGAGTATTATCCCTTTTTCTTGGAGATCAGCGCGAATTCTATCGGCTTCGGCCCAATCGCGTTTTTTTCGGGCCGCTTGACGTTGTGCAATCTGTTGCTGAATCTCGGTGGCCGACAGGCTGGCCGATTCTGTGCCTTGCAAGAAAGTTTCTGGCACATTTTGTAATAAACCCAAAAAGCCGCTTAAACGGCGTAATTCTCGACCCAGTGGGACCGCTTGTGAGGGATCGTTTATGCGTATTTTATTGATTTCTTTGGCTAACTCAAATAAAACGGCTATCGCCTCTGGCGTATTAAAGTCATCATTCATCGCCGCCTTAAATTGATCATTATAACTGTTATCGGAGATTGTTTCATCCCTATCGGGCAATCCTCGTAGGGCAGTATAGAGACGAGTGAGGGCTTGTTTAGCAGCCTCTAGTTCGGGTTCGGAATAATTCAGCGGGCTGCGATAGTGGCTGGTTAATATAAAATAACGCACCACTTCGGGCTGATAGTGTTTTAATACGTCGCGCACGGTGAAAAAGTTGCCCAAGGATTTAGACATTTTTTCATATTCGGAGCTGTTTTCATCTTTGACTCGTACAAAGCCGTTGTGCATCCAAACGTTCACAAACGGTTTTCCAGTAGCGGCTTCGGATTGGGCGATTTCATTTTCGTGGTGCGGAAATTGTAAGTCCATCCCCCCCCCGTGTATATCAAAATGGTTGCCTAAGCAGTTGGTTGACATCGCGGAGCATTCAATGTGCCACCCTGGTCGTCCTTGCCCCCAAGGTGAGTCCCAACTGGGTTCGCCCGGCTTGGCGGCTTTCCATAAGACAAAATCAAGTGGGTGTTGTTTGGATTTGTCCACTTCGACTCGTTCACCGGCGCGTAATTCTTCTAGGCGTTTGCCAGACAATTTGCCGTAGCCTTCAAAGCGTTGCACGGCGTAGCAGACATCGCCGTTGTCGGTGAGATAGGCATAGTTGTTATCCAGTAAGCGTTGTACCATCGCTACGATTTCAGGAATAGAGCCGGTAGCGCGTGGCTCAATGTCGGGACGTAAAACGCCTAGCGCGTCGGTATCATCATACATGGCTTGAATAAAACGGGCCGTTAATTGGTCAATGTTTTCGCCATTGTCGTTGGCACGCTGAATGATTTTGTCATCGATATCGGTGATATTGCGAACATAAGTCACGTCATAGCCTAAGGAACGCAAATAGCGGACGACGACATCAAAGACAATCATTACCCGCGCATGTCCAATATGGCAGTAGTCGTACACCGTCATGCCGCAAACATATAAACGGACTTTGCCGGGCTGGATGGGAATGAAGGGGTGTTTTTGATGGGTCAAAGAATTATATATTGTTAACATATTAACAGCCTATTGAATTAATGGGGCGTGAAAGGTAACAGGGAGTTTAAGGTGAATAGGTGAATTAGGTGAATCAAATTATTTGATGATTTCCTCAAAATTCCGTTATAATATTCTAATATTAATTGAGCTATGTCAGTTGTCAAGGATACCATTATATTTACCTGAAATGAAAGAAATACGGTGTTTGAGTATCTGTGTAGATAAGCAAAAATACTTAATGGTATTGAGGTGAAACCTGGAGAACGGAAGGGAGTGAATTTATTTGAATTGATTGATGAAACTCACTCATCAAAGTATTACCCAACAAGAGAATTACCAAAATGATGATCATCGCCAAATGCCCCCTGCGCGTTTCCTTGGTGGGGGGTTCGACAGACCTTCAGGCGTTTATTGATAAATATGGACGTGGTAGTGTGATTAGTTTTCCATCTAACCTTTACACTTATATCACTGTCCACGATAATCATACTGACAACTACATCATCAACTATTCCAAAAAGGAAGTTGTTGACAACGCCTCAGAAATCAAGAATGTTGTCGCTCGTGAAGCACTGCTCTACTTTGAGGTGGAGCCGGTCACGGTCACATTTAATACCGATATATTATCGGAGGGTTCCGGTTTAGCGTCATCATCGTCCTATACGATTGCTATTACTAAGGCGCTGTCCATGTACAAGGGCATCAATTTGTCGGATTTTGAAATCTGCCGAATAGCCCTTGAACTGGAGCGCAACTTCAATCCACTTACCGGTTATCAGGACAGTTATGGTTCCGGCATTGGTGGATTTAAGCGGCTTGATTTTCATAAAGACCGTCGTCCATTGTTTCGTTTTTTTGATGTGGCTTTTGTTGAGAACAAATACGATATGTATCTGGTCAATACTGGCATCAAACGAAGTTCTACGCCGGTTTTACAAAGTGTCAATGTGGACAAGAGCGCGGCCCTATTGCCTCTGGTTGACGATCTGGAAAAAGCGATTGAAGCCAATGACTATGAAAGTTTTGAACATGTTTTTAATGAGGGTTGGCGACAAAAAAAGGCGACTTCTAATATGATTGCTGAAAATCCGAAAATTCAGCAGATGGACGATTTGTTTTCAACCAATGAATTGATACATGCGGTTAAGCTCAGCGGTGCTGGTGGTGGTGGTTATTTTTTATTGTTGTGTGACAAGGATGTGGACGCAAAAATTGCTGAGGCATTTGGTAATACTGGTAAAATCACCAAAATCCAAGTTAGCTCGGCTGGGGTAGAGGGTATTGAGGTTTAGAACCTTTTTTTGATTTCTAATTTTCAAAATTCAATCATTTTCAAAATTGAATATTGTGAAAATAAAAAAGTTTAAATTTGTTTATTAGGGCGTGTCATCAATTAAACGAGTTGACCAAATAGAGATTGAGCGCTTAGTGCGATATTGGCAGGATATATAAAGCTGGGCTGATGACCAATGAGACCAAATCAAGGTTAATCGCTGCTAAACCGTTTAGTGAATAATATCTACGTCACCGGGGGATACTCCGCGAAACTCCTTGAATTTTATCAACAAATTCTCAATAAGGTTATCAAGCGCACAATAACTAAAAAGTCAAGTTTCCTAATTGATGACACGCCCTAGACATTATCGGAAAAAATCACCAATTGGACAAATAAATCAATTATTTAAGTTAGCTCGTAGGGGCCAGCAAGTGGGCGGCCGAATTTGGAAAGAACTACAAATCGTGCCGCCCGATTATCGTCCCTGCCCAACTGATTTTTTGATAATGTCTATTGAACCTATCCGGCCCTATTCCTAAACCATTGATTTATCGTCAATCACTCAACCGGACTCGTTGAATTATTTTCGGTTCTTTTAAGGCAACTCACAAAAAATAATATACCCTTATGGTGCAACCATAAAGGGGCAACCATAAAGGATTGCCCCTACAGTCATTGATGATGTAGGGGCAATCCGTTGCTCCAGCCCTTGGTATTTTATTTTTTGGGAATTGCCTAAGAACTTTGGTGATGAATGATAACCGACTGAAAAGATTAAAAATGAATAGGGCCGGATAGGTTCATTCTAAAATAGAATGCTCAGTTCAAAATGTACGCCATCATCTTGCAAGTCTCTTTCATCTGGTTCTGGAATATCGTCTTGCAGTGCGTAGCCCCAGTAAAGGTTGGTATGGATGTGTTTGTTGGGATCCCAACGTAGTCCGATGCCAGCACTGTAAATATCTTTCGGCTCTGGTGTATCACTGTCAGCATTCCAAGAATGGCCATAGTCGAAAAAGGGGGCGAGTTTAATCCAACCTTCTTGATTGTCGCTCCAGATGGGCATCTTCCAGAGCGGAATGCGCCATTCCAAGGAACTAATAAAACCATTGTCGCGGGTTAGGATGTTTTCTCGGTAGCCACGCACAGTTGTGGCACCGCCGATGGATAATTTTTCGAGCGGCAACAGGTCTTGTTCGGCCCATTGAAGGTCAGCGCGGAAGATGATTTCGCTTTTTTTCATGTTTTCACCACTCTCGAACCAGTCGTCCAAGCGTTTGGCGATTTGGAATTGTCCAAGCCATGAAAAAAATTCGCTGTCCGGTGAACCATCGTCATTAATGGTAGAGTCCAACGCATCCACCCCTAAGTTAAAACTGGAACGCCCAGCAATCACTATGTTATTGCCACGATTGACATAATCTTGCGAAAAACGTATCACTGACATTTCGCTTTCACCGTTTTCGACTCCGGGCGAAAAAGAAAAGGGGCGGCCTAGCAGGAATGTTTTACTGGCGCGTTTTTCTAATCTGAGCGTTAAGTTTAAGGATTCTTGAGTGCTTTTCCACCAAGGATGGCTGATCAGAAATGCGTAAGTATCCGCTTCGCTCTCGACATCCAGTTGACTAAACGGATATTCAATCACTTCTGAGTCGCTGCGCTCGAAAAGAAAGGACAAGGTCGTGTCTTTGTGGTTAATTGGTAGATCGTATCTGACACCAAAATCATTCAGTCCCTCGGTTACCCCATAACGAAAATAAAAGGTGTCGCCCCAACCGTGTTGTTTGAATAAGGAACCAGTGACATTGCGATTCCAATATTCCATTTGACCCCGATAGGCTCCGATACTGGGAGAGCGGTAGTTATTGAAACGGAATTGAAATTGATGGGGGCTGTCTTCATGAATTTTGAGGTTCAAGATGCCCTCTCCCAGTTTAACCCCAGGCCCCAATTCTGCTTGGAGGCGGTCAATTCTGGGGTTTTGTTGAAGCAGTTGTAGGCGTTCTTGTAATTCCTCAATATCAAGGGGGGACCCCGGTTCACCTTTGACCCTATTTTCAATGTAAGAGGAGCTTAGGCGTAACCCTTCGGAGTTTAGAACATTGACCTGAACC
>Ga0233403_10000513_pt1 | contig 18323 bp, 9 predicted proteins | sample Na_oxic_1_MG_FD_179866 | JGI IMG/M metagenome (GOLD analysis project Ga0233403, IMG submission 179866) | Seawater microbial communities from Saanich Inlet, British Columbia, Canada - Na_oxic_1_MG | ecosystem: Environmental > Aquatic > Marine > Inlet | place: Canada: British Columbia | collected...
ACAGCGGATATAACGCATTTTCCGGTTGATGACTCAATTCGGTTCGCCATTCGGCGTATGAAATCTGTTCAATTGGATATCCTGAGGAGCGAATCCATTGAATCAGATCATTCACCAAAACCGGTTCAGGATTAACCAGATGGAAAGTTTTTCCCAAAAAATTGGTTTGCCGCGACAGATGGACAATCGCACCACTCACATAGTCCACTGGCGTGATATTTTCTTTCATCTCATCCATAACCGGTACTTTGCCCAGTTGAATACAGCCCTTAATGGCTAGGTTAAGAAAATCGCTGCTGTTAGAAATACCGGTTTGGCTGTGCCCGCCTATTCTGGCGAGCCGGTAGATACCAATGGGTAATCCCCGTTCTCCGGCTTGTCTCACTAACTGTTCAGCCACCCATTTACTCTGAATATAACCACTCTGATAAAGCACACGGCCATCTTCAATCCAATCAGATTCGCTGGCTATTTCTAGCTCTATACCAGCATCCGCTTGATGAAAAAATACCCCAAGGGTTGAAATAAAATGCACCGGTTTCGGCTTGAATTGGCTCGCTAATCTCAACACTTCTTGAGTTCCAAGAACATTAGCCGCCTTCAGAACCGAGTATGGATAAACATGATGGACCCAGGCACCGTTATGATAAATCACCTCGATTCGCTTGGCAAGACGACGAAACTCCGGTTCTGGTATTCCCAATCGTGATTCTGACAAATCGCCAGCCACTGGGATGATTCGGGACCGAAAGGTTTCACTCCAGAGGGAATAAGATTCAAGCGTACTTTGGAGTCGTTGCCGGCCTTCGACCACATTAGAACAACGGACTAGGCAATAGAGGTCGGCGGTGGTTTGCACCAGCAGTTCATAAACCAAATAGGCTCCCAAAAAACCGGTGGCTCCGGTTAACAAGATCGCCGTTGGTTCGCTAACCACTAACGGTGCGGTTGGTGATTGAATAGTCGCCTCCAGAATCGCCTCGGCATTCAAATCGATCACGTTTGGAGTAACAACGGTTTCGGTTTCAGCCAGACGTGTCTGTTCAATCACTTCGGCAAGAGCGGCCACGGTCGGAAATTCAAATAGGTTACGTACCGGCATCTCTACAGAGAAGCGGTCACGTATTTGTAACACCAGCCCGGTCGCCACTAGAGAATGTCCGCCCAATTCAAAGAAATTGTCAAATATCCCCACTTTTGGAAACCCGAGTACTTCGGCCCAAATCGCGGCCAGCAGGTATTCTGTGGGGGTGCGAGGTGCCACATAACCTTCTTCTAGGGTTTTAAAGCGGCTTTCTGGACTCGGCAAGGCCAGACGATCTATTTTGCCATTGGGAGTCAATGGAATAGCATCCAACATGACAAATGTGGAGGGCACCATATATTCTGGTAACTGCTGTTGCAGAAATTGGCGCAGTTGCGGCACTAATGTTTGATTCAGTTTGCTCTGCAACGGATTATTGGCATAGTCAAACCACGATTTTGATAATTGATACTGTTCAATGGGTAATTGGACATTCCCAGTGTGACTGCTAGGTTTGAACAATACATCATAGCGACCTCGCTTACTGGCCGCCGCCCAACTGATTTCAACCTGATAAGCCAATTCCTCAGTTAACTGCCACAAGTCTTCCGGCTCTATGCCGTTGGGCTGACGCGTTGACAGGGCTTGTCGGAATTGACCCACGGTCGTCTCGGTTGGTTCGGTTGAGTTTAGCCATTCCAAGGTGGCGATTTCGGTTTCCAGACGCGCATTCGGTACGCCTCGCCATCCAATCGGACGTGGTGGATTTTCTTATACCAATTGTTGGCGGAGGCTTGACAACGTGAACGGATATTTTTGCCAATCTTGCCACGCGATTTCTGTCTCTGTTGAAGAAACGTGGCCACCCACTTGAAGAATCACATCATAGCGAAACCGTGTCAGTTCATTGTGATAACGACCCCGTTTGGGTTGAATGTTGACGATCGTTATCCGAGGATTGTGTTGCTTGAGTGCCAAAAAGAACGTCGGATCAATGGCCAATTCCTCCTCTTGACCGAGGCTTTGTTGCAGATGGTGTTGTAATTCCAACTGAGTCAGCGACGCGGCCGCTTGAAAAAGTTGCACCGACGTATGATAAGCCTTGAGTAACGGGAAACTACGGACATCCCCTATGAAGAGGTATCCGGACGATTTGACGACGTTGACCGCTTTCTGTAAGACATCCAAGAGATAGGTGATGCTGGGAAAATACTGAACCACCGAATTGAGAATGACCGTATCAAAGCTTTCCCGATCAATCTCGCTCCAATTATCGGCCTTGCGGTTGAACAGAACAACATGTTCTAAACTATCGGTCGTCTGTTTGAGTTGCTCAATCTGTTGCAAAGCGGCCGATGAAAAGTCGGTTGCCCAATATTGGCCGCAATAAGGTGCAATACGGGATAACAGCAAACCGGTACCACAACCAATTTCCAAAATCCGGTTTGGTTGCTGAGACCCAATTAAATTGACGGTGGAATTCACCCACTCGCGCATTTCAGCCGCTGCTATCGGTAAACCGGTGTAGCTACTGTTCCAGCCGGTAATATTGAACCTCTGTTCTTGACCGGTACTCGGTTGGCTATAACTCTCATCAAAAAGATGCTCCCACTGCGAAATATAGTTGGCATTTTGTCCTCGGATAGCCGAGTTGTCAATCATTTCAACTTCATCGTTTTGACTAGGAACAAGGTATGCTATCAGTCGCTTGTCGTTGGGTTGCTGGTCGGTACAAGTGATGACAGCTTCCCGTACTGCTGGATGTTGTACTAATACGGCTTCAATTTCCCCAAGTTCGATACGGAAGCCGCGAACCTTAATTTGGCTATCTAGACGGCCCACAAATTCGATATTACCATCTGAAAGATAACGACCTAAGTCACCTGTTTTGTACAAGCGTGATTCATGAGCCTCATTGAAAGGGTTAGGGAAGAATTTTTCAGCGGTTAACTCCGGGCGATTAAGATAACCTCGAGCTAAGCCCGCTCCACCGATCAGAATCTCACCGCTTACTCCTATAGGCACCGGCTGTAAATGAGAGTCAACTAGATATATTTTATAGCCTAGCTGGCTTGTACCAATGGGGGTTCGATGATTTAAATCTACCGCATTCACAAAAGAAAAGAAAGTGGCACAAATGGTCGCTTCGGTGGGACCGTAGCCATTCACAATGTGTAGCTGCTCAGATAAATGACGAAAGCGTTGAAGGATGTTTTGTTCTATCGGCTCAACTCCCACCAAAATACGATTAAGTTCAATCAAATCGGCCATTTTTTCAAACCAAGTGGCAACCTGAGACAGTAGTGCGGGTGGAATGTAAGTACAAGTAATGTGATGGTCCACCAAGTAACTTACCAAACTTTCTGAATGGATTAAAATTTCATGTGGTATCACATAAAGAGTTCCACCAAAGCACAAATTAGAAAACCATTCCCACACTGAAACATCAAAGCTGAATGGACACACAGAACTACCCTTCAACGGTTGACTACAAGGTGCAATATGTTCAAATCCGTGCAACATAGCCAAAACATTATGATGTTCAATCATGACTCCCTTTGGCTTTCCAGTGGATCCCGAGGTATAAATCACATAAGCCAAGTTTTCTGACTTCACATCATTGACTGGGTTTACTGAACTGAACTGAGAAAAGAGGTTCCAATCGGTATCCAGACAAACGAAGTGAGTTAATATTTTAGAGGCTGGATTTTTGGCAATAACTGGCAGTTTTGCCATTAACTTCTCTTGAGTCAATAGGACCGGTATTTGTGAATCTTCTAACATGAAGGCGAGCCGTTCTCGGGGAAAGTTGGAATCCAAAGGCATATACGCGCCTCCTGCTTTGAGAATACTTAAAACCCCTATCACCATTTCAACCGAACGCTCCACACAAATTCCTACTAACACTTCGGGTTTGACTCCAAGGGTTTGTAGGTAATGGGCCACCAAATTGGCTTTAGTGTTTAATTCCCGATAGGTCAGTTGCTGATCCTCAAAGACCACGGCAATCGCATTCGGCGTATTTTCCACTTGCGCTTCAAATAAGTGGTGAATACATTGGTTTTTAGGATAATCCGTCGTGGTGTTGTTCCATTCTATCAACAACTGTTGCCGTTCCGAATCCGATAACAGTGAATGGTGCTCATATCGATCCGACGGATTGGTCGCCATGGCCGTTAATGCTTCGGTATAATAGCCACTGATGGCTTGGACTTGTTCTTCAGCTAATTCGCCGGCATCGTAACTCAGCGTCAAGTTGACTTGCTGAGTGATCAAGTCTAAACCAAAAGTGGTTAACAACGTGAAATTAGTCCGTTCAAAGGTCTGCCCTCCCAAAGATTCTACCTCTTGAAATCCCAAAATCTGTTGGTAAACATGGAAATGGATAAAATTAAATGCCGTTTCAAATAATGCTTGTCCTCCCAACATTCGTTGTATTTCCGCTAACGGAAAGCGTCGATAGGGCATAAAAGCCTGCTCGACTTGAAAGGTTTTCTGCACCAACTCGATCCAACTGCCACCGGATAAATGTAAACGAAAAGGTAACACGCTGACGAAAAGTCCTAACACCCGTTCACCATCGGTCTCTTCCGAGCGGCCATTAGAAGAGGCCCCGGTCAGAACGTCGGTTTGATTGCTTAACCCACTTAACACTTTCAGATGGGCTGCTAACAGCACACTTTTAATAGGAACACCAGCAGTTATGGCTAACTGTTTTAAGCCATCAGAAACGGAGGCCGCTATTGGTACTTCTAAGCTCCCGGTTTGACCCGGTTGAACCGTCCAATAGGAAATCTGCCAGCGAGGTAGCTTCAACATCGTGAAATCATTGAGTGTTTCAAGCCAATATTGCCGACATTCCTCCGATTCAACGGCGGATCTTTCCAAGGCCACAAAATCACGGAAACTGATGGCAGGTGGTAGTTGGAGAGCAATGTCTTGACCCAACTGGGATAAATACTGTTGAAACAATTCGGTCATCAATGAAGCCACACTCCAACCATCAAAAATGGCGTGATGGAAACTGAGCGTTAGATTGAAGGTGTCTTTGGTGCGGGGATGGAGATGGAAACGTAATAAGGGCGGATTTTTCCAATCAAAAGGCCGATGTTTTTCCGCGTCAATCCAAGCCGTCAACGCAGCTTCTTGTTCAGCGTTCGATAGGGAGCGTAAATCTTCTATTGGCAACGGACTTTCAACGGTTTTATGAACCAATTGTAACGGTTCCTTAAAGCCGGTCAACGCAAAACTGGTGCGTAACATGGGATGGAGAGTGACTACTTGTTGTATTGCTTGATACAACGCCTGAGAGTCGAGCGGTGCTTTCAGGTGGTAGCTGAACACATCATGATAGATGGCTGTTTCTGGGCTATGTTCACTATGAAAGAGCAGTCCAGCCTGAAGTTCCGCCAACGGATAGGCATCCTCCACTTCGTCGGACAATTTCTGGCGTTCCTTCTTAGAGACTAAGCTCCAGGCGGTGGTGGTTGGAATAGATAAATCACCGCCGTTGGCTGGGCTGATTGAACGTGCTAATTCATAAATCGTTTGATGTTGAAAAAATTGCTGGAGCGAAAAAACCAGGCCTACTTCTTTGGCTTGTGCAAGAACCTGAATGCTCCGAATGGAGTCGCCACCCAACTCAAAGAAATTGTCGTAGATACCCACTTGTTTAAGGTTAAGCACAACTGCCCAAATATCCGCTAACAATTCTTCTTCTAGGGTGCGAGGTGCCACAAAATCGGCCGATAATTCGGGTCGCGCTGAGTCAGGCAGCGGTAAAGCACGATAATCTATTTTACCATGAGCAGTCAATGGCAACGTATCTAACGTGACAAAAGTGGCTGGTACCATGTAGTCGGGCAGTTGCTCTTTGAGGAAATAACGCAAATCATTGGTGCTGATCTTTGAGTCTTTATTTTTAACGACCACATACGCGACTAGGTATTTGTTGTTATGTGAGTCTTTTTGGACAGTCACGATTGCTTCTTGCACCGCTGGGTGTTGCATCAAAATCGCGTCGATTTCGCCCAGTTCGATACGGAAACCCCGAATCTTGACTTGATTGTCAATCCGGCCCAAGTATTCAATGTTGCCATCCGGGAGATAGCGGGCTAAATCACCGGTTTTATAGAGACGCGCTTTCGGTTTCTCGCTGAACGGGTTGGGGATAAATTGATCGAAAGTGAGTTTGGGACGGTTCAGGTACCCTCTGGCTAAACCAGCACCACCAATATGTAATTCGCCTGGCACACCGAGGGGCACCGGTTGGAGATAACGATCAAGTAGGTAGGCTTGTATATCAGGAATCGGCCGACCAATCACCGTGCCAGTACGGTTCAAATCGGCCCACGTCAACGGATGATAAGTCACATGCACCGTCGTTTCAGTAATGCCATACATATTCACTAATTGTGGATTGTTATCACCATGCCGCTCAAACCAAGGTTTGAGGCATTGAAATTCTAGTGCTTCACCGCCAAAGATGATCCATCGTAAACGGAGTTTATCACTGACTCCCAATCGCTCCTCCGCTTGAATCAGTTGAATAAAGGCTGAGGGTGTTTGATTCAGAACGGTGATACCTTGGGTATCCAGTAATTCATAGAACGCCTCTGGGGAACGCGAAATCCAATAAGGCACTACAACCAAACGCCCACCATACAGCAACGCGCCCCAAAGTTCCCAGACTGAAAAATCAAACGCATACGAATGAAACAGTGCCCAGACCTCTTGTTCATTAAATTGGAACCATGAATGGGTGGCCGCAAAGAGACGAGTGACATTGTCGTGAGTCACTAAAACACCTTTCGGTTTTCCGGTTGAGCCAGAGGTATAAATGACATAAGCCAGATTATCTGGCATGACACCACTGACTGGATTATTGTCCGGTTGCTGACTGATAGAGTCCCAATCGGTATCTAAATAAATGACTTGTGCCTGATGGGAAGGTAACTCATGGACTATTTTTTCCAACGTTAATAAAACCGGTACATTGGCCTCTTTCAATAGGAAAGTCAACCGTTCTTTAGGATAACTTGGATCTAACGGGACATACGCGCTGCCGGCTTTCAGAATACCTAACAGTCCGATGACCATTTCAACAGAACGTTCCACGCAAAGTCCAACCAATACTTCGGGTTGAATCCCGATGGTTTTTTGCAAATAATGAGCCAGTTGATTGGCTTTGCGGTTTAATTCTTGGTAAGTCAGTTGTTGTTCTTCAAATACCACTGCAATGTTAAGTGGTGTTTTTTCGACTTGTTGCTCAAACAGATTGACAATTGTTTGGTCATGGGGGTAGTCCACCCAAGGCTATCGCACTATAAGTTCTTATCTGGTATAGCTTGGAGTACAATAGACTTTTCAAATCCAAAGTGGTAACGCATTGATTTTTTAAAAACTTGAATAGGTTACCATTGATAAAAAATATATAATAACTTCAATATTATGCGACCAGAAAAATGAGTATGCAAATTCCTAGCTTTTCATAATAAAAAGATTATAATAATATAAACAAACAACAAGTTATTGCTCATGTCACACAACCTAACCATAATTATAGAAGAACATTTTAAAACTTTACAAGACCCCAGAAGAGTCACAATGAATCTACGGCACAAATTTATTGATATTTTAATCATAGCAATTTGTGGCATAATATGCGGTGCAGATAGCTGGGTAGCTGTAGCAGAGTTTGGTAGAGCAAAAGAGCAGTGGTTCAAAACTTTTTTAGAACTACCAAATGGTATTCCTTCTCATGACACATTCACAAATGTATTCAGAAAGCTTGCTTCAAAAGAATTTGAAGTTTGTTTCAGGTCTTGGACAGAAAGTCTATCAGAAGTATTTGCCGGACAAGTAGTTAGTATTGATGGAAAGACATTACGCCGTTCTCATGATAGAAGTTCTGATACAAAAGCAATACATATGGTAAGTGCTTGGGCATCTGCAAATTCCTTAGTGTTAGGGCAAGTTAAAACGGATGAGAAATCAAATGAAATTACTGCGATTCCACAATTACTACAATGTTTGGAATTAAAGGGCAGTTTGATAACAATTGATGCCATGGGTTGTCAAAAGAACATTGCTAAAGAAATTGTTTCACTCGAAGCTGACTATCTTTTAGCAGTCAAAGATAATCATCCAACTGTTCATCAAGCGATACAAAACTATTTTACCCAAGCATTTGAGGCTAATTTTGAAGGATATGAGATAGATTTTTCTGAAACCTTTGATAAAGGTCATGGTCGTTTAGAATCAAGACTGTGTTGGGTTGGCTATGATGCTCTTTCTAAGATAGAAGGTTTACAAAATTGGGAAGGACTCCAAACAATTGTCATGGTTGAATCTGAGAGAAATATTAAAGATAAAACGACTATAGAGCATCGTTATTACATTAGTAGTACATTGGGAACGGCTGAATACTTACTTGATTCCAGTCGAAAACATTGGGGAATTGAAACGTCATTGCATTGGTGCTTGGATATTGCTTTTAGGGAAGATGAATCAAGAATACGTAGAGGTAATGGTGCAGAGAACTTTGCGATTTTGAGGCATATTGCTTTAAATTTATTGAAAAAAGAAGATACGGCCAAAATTGGGATTAAGAATAAACGCCTCAAGGCGGGATGGGATGGAGTTTATCTTGAAAATGTGTTGGCTGGACTTGCTTCATAGTGCGATAGCCTTGGTAGTCCACCTTGGTATCATTAAATTCGACCAGAATTTGATGGATCTCCGCCTCTGGCATGATTTGCAATTCAACAAGAGGCACTGAAGGCTTTTGAAGGATTTCAGCCAACATAAATTCAAAACGTGCCTTGAGGCGTTCAATTTCCTCTTCAGCAAAAAAACCAAGGTTATAATCAAAATAAATATTGACCCCGTCATCTTGGTGAAATTCTTCAATGAAGATAGCGAGGGCATTTTGTTCAAAACCATGAGTGAAATACACGGCATGGGCAGGTTTACCATTAAAATGAATGTCATAATCGTGCTTGGCATAGGACAGCATGATATCAAAGAGTTGTCGGCGGCCTTCTTTGTGCAACTTCAATCGCTTGTTGAGTGTACTGATCGGAAAACGCTGATGGCGGTAATCTTTTTGGAGTTCCTGGCGAATGGCTTGAATCAATTCGACAAAGTTTAGCTGGGTTCCAAACCGAAACCAAGCCGGACTGACACTCGCAAAAAGGCCTACCGTCTGTTTAAAAGCGGCAGTGCTTCGATTGAGCACCGGTAATCCAATGACCAAATCTCCCCGATCACACGTTCTGACGAAATAACAATATAATACGCCTATGAACAGATGGAAAGTGGTAACCTGGTTGGTTGTCGCAAAATCAGTTAATTGGTTATAACATGATCGAGAGAGGTGTAGAATTGACCGTTGACTTGGAATAGTATGGCTTTTAAATGAGGTGGCATACTGGCGTGAAATCCGCCGCGGTGCTGGCAAGGTTTGGTATTTTTCTAGCCAGTAGCGTTCATGTCGAGCCAATTTATCCGATTCCAAATAGGCTTGGTCGTTTTTGACCCAATCCAAATAAGAATAACATTTTTGTTCTGTCAATGGTTGGCTATCTCCAAGCCGGTTGTAGGCGGTTGCTAAGCGTTGAGCCAATTGGGAAATCGCCCACCCGTCTACGATCAAATGATGACATCGGTAAAAATAATAATAACACTTTTCTGACAGTTTGAGCAACGCCGACTGAAACAATAATTGGTTATAGAGCGGAAAAGGTTTGACAAATTCTGTTTCCATCCATTTTTGTGCGGATTGGTGAGCATTTGCCGTCTCAGAAAAATCATAAAAGTTCAATTGGAGAGGAACTGGATCAGCAACGGTTTGGGTAGGCAGAGTTTCCCCTTCCTGAAGAATCAGGCGTAGTGCGTCATTCTCCAGAATCACTTGATTGAGAGCCTTTTCAAAAAGGGCCAAATTAATGGGGCCATCTATCCGCAGATAGCCGCCAATATTGTATAGCGGCACATCGGGATGCAGGAGTTGGTCAAACCAAATGTCCTGTTGGGAGGAAGACAACGGATAACTGTTTGTTGTGTTGTTTGAAGTTGCCATCTTTTGAGTTATTGATATTGTTAATATTTTTAAATTATTGATATTTATAAATATTAACAATAATTAATGGAGTTATTCTCAGTTATTAGCTTTTTAGGATGAGTTTTTGTAGGGTGGGTAAGCGGGCAGCACAATCTTGGATATTGGCTATAAACCTGAAGCCCGCTTGCCCACCAAGCTGCTGTAACGGAGAGAAAATCTTTTTCTTGCCCACCATTTATGCCGGTGCCGAGTATACTACGTTAATAAAATCAGTCAGTTATTTGTGACGATATGGCAGAGAGGTCAAACAAACAGTTTCTAAGTACCGGACAAAAAATTGAAATTATCTGTAACCCATTGTTTTTATTATAGGTATCAATTATAAGCTTGACAAGAAATCAATAGCTTACAAACTTTTGTCCGGTACAGAGAAACTGTTTACACTAAATGGCCTTCTCCCTGACGCGCGTCTTCCACGCCAAACATGATGCGATACAAAATACCACTCACATTCACCATCATCGGCAAGGTCCAAATGAGACCAATGCCTAATGGAATAATGCTGATCATATAAATGAAGCCCATCAGAATATAGGTAAAAAATACCTTGAACCAATGATGGGTGATGGCTTTACGTGAGGATTCCAGCGCTTGCCAAGGCCCCAAATTTTTTTCAACAACCAGCGGAATGGCAAGGAAGTAGGCAAAGCTCAAGTACAAGCCCGGTATAATCAGCAATATAAAACCAATCGTGGTCAGAATCGTCATCAGGATTGCCACGATGATAAGCGGTAGCGTGTAGCTAAAGTAGCCAAAAGCCATCGAGAAATTGATCGGCAAGTTCACTGAGCGACGTATACCAAGCATAATAATACCGGCCATGAAGGGGTACATGATGGCCATAAAAATAAGTTGATTGATGAGTGCCACAATGAAGTTTTCCTCTAAACCAACAGAACTCACCAAAAACGTGACACCAAAATTAATAACCAGAATAATCAGAAAAATAACCAACCCAGCAGCCAATAATGTGCCCTTAAAACCGTAGGTTTTTTCCCACGCTTCTTTGATGACATCCATGATCTCAAAATCATAGTTGCCTTCTATGCCATCCTGAAGTGTTCCACCAGCAGTCTCGCTCGCAACCACCGGTTCTTCAAGTGCAGCGACCGGGGGCTGATAAGGATTTTCGGTAGTCATGTTAATTATGTCCTTTGTTAATTGATATCGTAAGCGATCCTAAATAGGTTAGGAATAAGTGGATAAATTCTATTTAATCAATCGAAAAAAAGATTAATTATAGCAACAAATCGGATTTTTGTAGCCTGAGTTTATCAAAACGATGAGGTTTGAGGAGTGCAAGGTAATTCCCAAAAAAACCAACCACAACGGATTGATGGCTTGCGACCCCTAATAAAATGTAGGGCAATCCTTTATGGTTGCCTAATACGGTGGGTATTTTAATTAATTTTTTGGAGTTACCTAAGTTTTTGATTTATAGTTGCACGTCTGAGTTTTGCAAGTCCCTATATTTCAAATATTAATCCGGTTAATGGTTAAATCCGTGTAATCATGTTCGCCGACATCAGTTTTGCAAGAGGTTCCAGGTCTTATTTTTTCAAAAATAGGATTTATATTCTTAAGTTTTCGGATAAGCTCTAAAGTTTTTTGAATAAAACCCGGAACTTCGACAATTATTGTTGCCATAGAACCTCAAAAATTTCTGACCGTGTGTCGTATAATATTGAATTTGTGCAGGGTACGCCTGGAACGAAGGAATTAATTTGTCAAAAAAATGAGTTTCTTATAACATGTTTTTTAATTTAAAATTGGTATAAAATATTAAATAAATTGCAAATCCAGAAAGCGTCAATTGTTCCAGTGTGCCAGCGCGGTTAACAATTGGGATGTGAAATCGATTTGATTGCCAGTTAGAAAAAACCGGTACATCAAAGTTTTTAACAATAATCTTATAAACAATAATAATTTAAAATACCTATAATAAGCATTCCTAAATTATTTATAAAAGTTAATGGCCAATAATTATTTAGGATATACTAGATTCTCAAAATACTTGTTAAAATTCAATTTTCAACAAATCAATACAATTGCCATTTTTAGGTAACAAACTATATAACCAATTACCAATTGTCGCATGTCTCCCAATTTATATTCGCCAGCACTTGAATTTAAAGGTAATCTGTTGACATTAATGGTGTTGCATCTATTCGACAGTGATAGTCAGAGAATTGCCGAACAATTGGCGGAAAAAATCTCTAAAGCACCAGGTTTTTTTCAGCATGCCCCGGTAGTGATTGATCTCCAAGCGGTGCAAGATGAAAATAGTGAGGTTGATTTACCGGAATTAGTGAAGTTATTACGGAATTATGGTTTAATTCCGGTAGCCGTGCGAGGTGCTAATCCACAACAACGTGAAATGGCACTCTCGACGAATTTAGGGCTGTTAACGGATACCAAATCGGTACGCACACGAAGCTATCCAGAATCAGAGCCGGTTGCCGTAGCCCTCCCTTCAAATTCTAAAATTGTCACGCAGCCGGTTCGATCCGGGCAACAACTCGTTGCGCTTCAGGGTGATTTAATTGTGTTATCCACCGTCAGTCATGGGGCAGAAATCTTAGCACATCGACATATCCATGTTTACGGTGCGTTACGTGGACGGGCGTTGGCAGGAGTTAATGGGGACGGTGAGGCACGGATTTTTTGTCAGCAACTTGAAGCTGAATTGGTCTCGGTGGCGGGACAGTATCAGGTGAATGAAGACTTTCCAGATAATTTGCGGGGTAATCCAGCACAGATTTTTTTAGAGGAAGAGTTATTAAAAATAGAACCGCTTTAATTGTCTTTGTGCTTCGATACTTAACAAGTTCAAACCAATCCAAATTGAAACAGTTTGGATGTATAATTACTAATGTAATTAGGCAACTCACAAAAAATAAAATAATATACCCATTTGGGGCAACCATAAAGGGGCAACCATAAAGGGGCAACCATAAAGGATTGCCCCTACGGTCATTGATTCGTAGGGGTAATCCCTTGTGGTTACCCCAATCCCTTGTGGTTACCCCAATCCCTTGTGGTTGCCCCGAATGGGTATTTTATTTATTTGGAGTTGCCTTACCAATGACCATTTTAACCAGAAGGGCAGGAAAATAGGTTGGCTAAGATTATTGTTATTTCGTCTGGTAAAGGAGGGGTCGGTAAGACTACCACCAGTGCCGCTTTTGGTACCGGCTTAGCCTTACGCGGCCATCAAACCGTCGTAATTGATTTCGACGTGGGGTTGCGAAACCTTGATTTGGTGATGGGGTGTGAGCGCCGTGTTGTTTATGATTTTGTGAATGTGATTAATGGCGAGGGCAATTTGAATCAAGCTTTAATTAAAGATAAACGTGTTGAAAGTTTATATATTTTGCCCGCTTCACAAACCCGCGATAAAGACGCACTGACCATGAAAGGGGTAGCAAGGGTGTTGGAAGCTTTAAAAAAACGCTTTGATTTCATCATTTGTGACTCGCCGGCTGGTATTGAGCATGGTGCTATTATGGCGATGTATTTCGCCGATGAAGCACTCATAGTCACTAATCCAGAGGTGTCCTCAGTGCGTGATTCAGACCGTATTATTGGCATGTTGTCCAGTAAAACGCGCCGAGCCGTACAAAATCTGGCCCCGGTGAAGGAGCATTTGTTGGTAACCCGTTACTCAAACAAGCGGGTGAATACCGGTGATATGCTAAGTGTTGAAGATGTACAGGAAATTCTAGCTATTCCCCTGTTGGGTGTCATTCCGGAATCTCCTTCGGTTTTGCAAGCCTCCAATGCCGGTATTCCAGTGACACTTGATGATAAAAGCGAGGCTGGACAAGCCTATCTCGATGTTGTCGCACGTTTTCTTGGCGAAGAGCCACCACCCAGAGAGAAAAAAGGTTTTTTTAGCCGTTTATTCGGGAATTAACATGAGTTTTTTTGATTACTTTCGCGTTTTACAACCGCAAAAAACGGCCAGGGTGGCTAAAGAACGGTTACAAATTATTGTTGCCCATGAGCGCCGTCTGCGAAATTCCAACAGCCCTGACTATCTACCCTTGTTGCAACGAGAACTACTAGAAGTCGTCAGGAAATACGTGGCTATTGAAGATGAACAGATTAAGATTCATTTAGAAAAAGAGGGCGATTATGAGATTTTGGAACTTAATATTACTTTACCAGACGTGGAAAGTCGCCAATTTGGTGATGAATAACTCACCTCAAATAGATTCAACGTAATAATCACTCACTCCGGAGTGCAAGGCGTACCTTGCACCGGAGTACCTTGCCGTCGTCTATTGTTGTGGAAAGTTACCTATCTTCAGTTCCGGAAAGCGGTGGGTTTGTGACGATCTATCAGTAACGGTCACGGTAAACTGTCCGGCTGCTACGCCAAACAGGTTGCCCAAAGTCCCCATTTCTAAGCTGTCTGCCGGATAGGTATAGTTGACCACATAAAGTTGATCACCATTGGGCAGTGTTTCTTGTAAGCGCATCGGCAGAATCAGTCCACTTTGTTGTGCCAAGATGACGCTTTGAATCGGAAACAGTCCTTCTCTAACAATCGCTTTGACCATCAATTCGGCTTCACTGCCTACCGTCAACGACGGAGTGGTTGGACTTTTGTGAACCAGAATGGGGTCAAAACCGGCCGCCAAGACTTGAGGTTGACGGCGGCGAATCCCAGCTTGATGCAGCGGTTCAATGTTCAGTGATTTCGGCGTGGTTGAAAGAGGCGGATTGTTGCCTATCTCCAAGTTAGGAAAGGCATGAAATTGGCCCACTTGATCGATTGCTTGGATTCGATATTGTCCGGATTGTTCGCCAAACAAGTTGTCCATCGTCATCACTGGAAACAGTCCTTGGGGATAAGTAAACACCGTTTCATAGCGTTGATCGCCGTTGGAATAGGTCGCGACATGTTGCATCACCAATCCAAAATCACTGCCATTGGCAATAAAGCGTACTGTAGCCAGCGGCGTTTTGCCCGGCCGAACGATGGCAAATATTTTCACATCGGTATCCAGCAAATCGACCAAAATCGGATCGAAACCGGCCATCAGGACTTGCGGCAATTCGCGGACTTTTCCTATCATTGGCACATCGACGCTTTGACGATCAATCACGGTAATCGGCAACGTGTATGAAGCTCGTTGCCGAGTCAGACTGGAATAGGCTTGCAGAGTCACATGGTAAGTGCCGCCTTGGCGAAAAGTATGGGCGGGGTGGGTGTCGGTGGACACTTCGCCATCGCCAAATTGCCAGAGATAATTGAGTTGATCGTTGGGCAGTTCGCTGCTTGGGCCAGATTCATTACTAAAAAACACCCGCAACGGTTTTTCTCCAAACAACGGTGACGCTCTAAACCGAGCTTGTGGTGTCACCATTCTATCGTTCACGGTAAAAACCAGGCTGCCAACGGCTTCCTGGTTGTTCTCGTTGGTAGCGATAACGGTCACCGTCACCGAGCCAGAATTCTGATAAGTATGTGAAATCACCGATTTCTCAGTTCCTACTTCGGGACTGTTATCGCCCAAATCCCATCGTAAAAAAGTCGCCTCAAAACTGTCCGGCAATCTCGCCATAAACTGATAACGCAACGGGTTCTCCAACGTCGGTGCGACTTCAATTGGTACTTGGAGAGCGGTCTTGTTATCCGCTAATTCCAAAGTCAGCGTGTATCGACCCAAGATGTGATCATGAAAAGAAGTCGCTTCTACCAATAATTCGCCGCGTTGCATCGGCGTATATCGTAAACGGGCTTGAGTGCCGCCGCCACTATTATCGTCTTGATGCAATAACCGATTAACAGAATCATATAGGTGCAGATAACCATCAAACTCATTGGAAATCATCTCAATCACCAATTCTTGTCCAACCGTGACGGCGGTGATTCGATAGCGATCCGAAAACGCCTGAGTGCGCGTTTGTGAGCGAGTATCTGAAGAAGCCAATTCTCCCGGAACGGTATTTGACACGCGCAGCACGATGCCCGTCGGAGTAGCACCGATTAACACTGATTCATTGTGATAGGCATAAGCACCGCTCTCATCACGCACGGTTAAGCCGACATTGTAACGGCCAGCTTGTTGGTAAGTATGCGTGACGGTTTCACTCGGATCACAAACGATGGGAGTACCATCGCCAAATTGCCAGCAACGTTCCTCAATATCGCCGTCGATATCGGTGCTAAAATCGGTCAATGTGATGGTAGCCGGTGCGGTGGTATTTTCTGCTTGAAATTCAAATGGATAGGCATTGGGCGGCCGATTGTTCGCGCCGTCGAGAATTTCTAGCACATAGGCTCCGCGTTCCTTGCGATTATGGGCTGTGGCCTCAATGTAATACGTGCCGCTTTCACTGGCGGTGAACACCATTTCAGCATTGGTGGTATTCATGCCGCCGTCATCGTTGCCAGCAACTAAGGTTTTGCCGTTGACATCTTGAAACAGATATAAATAAGCATTAAAATGTGCTGACATACGAATGGTTACTGTTTCATTGGCTGCCAAGTTTAGGGCATAAGCATCCGCCGGCGTTGCCAATCGCCGATGCGACCAAGCATCTTTCTCTTCTAAATCCCCCCTACGCAATTCGCCTAAGTTTAAAAACGGTGCGTTGCTAAAATCACCCTCATCTCCGTCACGCTGAATGGCTAGTGGAGCTTTAAAATTCAGCAACTGTTCACGGGCCGCCAGCCCCATATCCTCATATAAGACACTCGGATTGTTAAACACTAAGGTAGCCACCTGCTGCGCGGTATCCACATCCGTCGTTTGAGCCACAAAATAAATTAAGCGCACCTGTGATTGCGCCGGTACCGTCACTTCCGAATAAATCCAACTGAGCTGATTAGTGCGTAAATTGTGCTGGGCGGTGACGGGGCTATTGACTTGGGAATGATAATGTAATAAGACTGGCATACTCCCCGATTCATCATCAATCACACTATCCGTGATTAAAAAATGCCCCTGATCGGCAACCGCGACAGTACGATTTCCAGCACCGAGTTTGCCATAGACTTCTACATCTACCGTGATGGGTGCGTCGGTAGGATTGCGTAGGATTTCAGAAAAACGGGCCAAGTTTTGCGTTTTGGAGACATATAAATAGCGCATGATTTCTAAGCCGCTGCCTGGCTCAATAAAAACGTCACGACGCGCTTCCCGCCCATCGGCAGAGAGGCTGCTGATATTGCCAATATAGTTGGTCCCCTTCACCCGTAAATGGTACATGCCGGCATAAGCATCCCGTGTGCCTCGCATCAGTGCGCCATTGGCACCAATATCATATAAAAAACTTTCACCATCAACGAGTTGCAATGAATAACTGGGCACTGATAAGACCAATAATAATAAAGTGCATATCCAGAGCCGAGATGATTGAATCATAATAAACAGTCTCCGTGTAGATAGATATTTAAAGGAGTACAAGGCGAACCTTGTACGAAAAAAGTTTTTTTTCCTTCCTTTGGTGGGCAATCAAAACCGGTTGCCGGTTCCTACAAGTATACCTTATCGCCCATTTGTTCATTATTTTATCATTAAAAAAATATCTATTTAAAGAGTCTCTTGCAAAACTCCTGAAAGGCGAACATGATGACACCGATTTAAGGATTAACCGGATTAATATTTAGAAATATTTCCTAAATAAATAATATAAATTACTGATTTTTAATGAGCGTCGGAGTTTTGCAAGCCCCGGTAAAGTTAATTAAATTAACTTTACATTAAATCGGTATAAAGTCTAATAAAACCAATGAACGCGAATAGAAACGCGGAATCACCCTTTTCAAATCAAATGATATTAGCACAATAGGTTTATATAATATTCTTAATTAAAAAAAGCATTGGATTATGAACGGCAATGGTCTGGTTCAATGTCAATTGGTAGAAAAATGTGTTTTTTGAACGATTTTATAAATTGACATAGAAATCAACGGATGCCTCATGAATACAATAGCTCCAAACGCCTCAGTGCCCACTTTTATTGGACAAAGCCAAAAGCTCGCAAACATTATCGAACAAATTCGTCGCTTACAAAAGGTGGATAAAACCAGCGTGATGATATTAGGTGAATGTGGTACCGGCAAAGAATTGGTTGCCGGTGCTATCCACTTCGGCGGTGTTCGCGCAAATGGCCCTTTTATTGTGGTCAACTGCTCGGCAATCCCCGCTGAGTTAGCGG